>JABAHP010000807.1_pt2 | contig 29198 bp, 31 predicted proteins | sample 7062081 | NCBI WGS metagenome assembly JABAHP01 (sample SAMN14534357, study PRJNA622989) | marine sediment metagenome | biome: marine biome [ENVO:00000428]; feature: marine pelagic biome [ENVO:01000023]; material: deep marine sediment [ENVO:00002113] | place: India: Gulf of Kutch | collected...
ACCGGCACCACCGGTCCCCACCCCGCCGACACGGACCAGGGCGGCACCTTCGACATCACCGCCTTCAACGGCACGGAGTCCGGGGGCTGGACGACCATAGAGTTCGCACGCAACCTCTCGACGGGGGACGGCCACGACAAGCCCATCCCAGGAGACGGCACGGTCACCATCCTCTGGGCCGTCTCCGACGCCGACGACTTCCTCGCCCAGCACACCCGCAGGGGCTCGGGCATCTGGCGCATCGCCGGCGCCCCGCCACCGCCACCACCACCGCCAGCTTCGGAGCTGGACGGGGTCATCAGCGCGGGGGAGTACGGAAACAACACCTCCTGGGACGGAGGATCGTTCGAGCTCCACTGGCGCATAGCGAACAACACCACCCTCTACGCCGGCATCCGCGCCCAGACGACGGGATGGGTCTCCCTGGGCATCGACCCCGAGATAAGGATGCAGGGTGCTGACATGGTCTTCGGCGGCCTGGCCGCTGACAAGGCCTACGCCGAGGACGCGTACTCCGTTGGCCAGACGGGCCCCCACCCCCGGGACACGGACCTGGGTGGGACCTTCGACCTGCTGGCGTACAACGCCACCGAGGACGCCGGATGGACCACCTTCGAGCTGAAGCGGAACCTGACCACCTCGGACGCCTCCTACGACAAGCCGGTCCCCTGGAACGGGAGCGTGGTCATCATGTGGGCCGTGGGCGCGACCGACGACTGGAACCTCCAGCACGTTCGCATGGGCACCGCCACCTGGGACGTGGTCCCCCCGCCACCGCCACCGCCGCCGCCCGAATCGGAGCTGGACGGCGTCATCTCAGAGGGGGAGTACGACAACGTGACCCTCTTCGACGAGGACCGGTACGAGCTCCACTGGCGGGTGGACGAGACCAACGGCACCATCTACATCGGCCTCCGGGCCGACACCCTGGGCTGGGTCGCCCTGGCGCTGGACCCGGCGCTGGCCATGAACCAGTCGGACATGCTCTTCGGGGCGGTCCGCGACGGCGTCCCCGTGGTGATGGACGCCTTCGCCATCGGCGAGAACGGGCCCCATCCCCCCGACACCGACCTGGGGGGAACCAACGACATCCTGGCCTACAACGCCACCGAGGAAGGAAACTGGACGACGGTGGAGCTGAAGCGGAACATAACCGCCACCGACGGTTACGACAAGACCATCCCGGTGGACGGCAATGTGTCCGTCCTCTGGGCCGTTGGCGGCGACGACGACCTGATCAGCGAGCACCTGCGCAGGGGCGGGGGCTACTGGGTCCTCGCTGGACCTCCGCCACCTCCGCCGCCTCCGCCGCCGCCACCCGCTGAGGAGCTGGACGGCGTGGTCACCGAGGGCGAGTACAACGAGTCGGCCGTGCTTGGCGGCGGCCAGTTCCTGGTATTCTGGAACATCACCGACGGAGTGCTCCAGCTGGCGATCAAGGGCCAGGCCACCGGCTTCGTTGCCATCGGGCTAGAGCCCACCCGGTTCATGAACAAGTCGGACATGCTGTTCGGCATGGTGCTCCCGGACGGCACCGTGGTGGTCATGGACGCCTGGTCCATCGGCGACTACGGACCCCACCCCGCCGACACCGTCCTGGGAGGGACCGACGACATCCTGGCCTTCAACGGCACCGAGGCTGACGGGTGGACCACCATCGAGTTCAAGCGCAACCTGACCACCGTCGACCAGTACGACAGGGAGTTCCCCGTGGAGGGTGCGGTGAACATCATCTGGTCGATGTCGCCCCTGGACGACTTCACCCAGGAGCACACCATGCGCGGCACGGGTACGCTCCTGGTGGGCGGCTTCGAGCCCCCGGGCACCGGCGACCTGGACGGCGTCATCACCCCTGGCGAGTACGAGTACTCCGTATCATGGAACTTCGGAAGGTACACCCTCCACTGGCGCGTGGACGGGGACACAGTCCACTGGGGCATAGAGGCCCAGACGGAGGGGTGGGTGGCCATCGGGTTCGACCCCGAGAACATGATGCAGGGCGCCGACATCTACTTCGGCTGGGTGGACCGGGGCGAGGCCCACATGCTGGACGCCTTCGCCACGGGCCCCACCGGGCCCCACCCGCCCGACGAGCACCTGGGCGGCACCTCCGACATCATCGCCTTCAACGCCACCGAGGCTGACGGCNNGACGGCCTGACCACCCTGGAGTTCACCCGCCTCCTGGCCACCGGGGACGACTGGGACAAGGACATCCCGCCATGGGGTGACCTGAAGGTCATATGGGCCATGTCGGACGTGGACGACTTCGCCGCCTCCCACCCGGTGAACGGCACCGCCACCATCACCATGGGCCCCGGAGGGCCCCCGGGCGAGGAGCTGGACGGTGTCATAGACGAGGAGGAGTACCCCTACAGGGCCGTGGTGGCCGACGGTGACCTGGAGATCCACTGGCGCGTGGATGGCGACAACATCACCTTCGCCCTGCGGGGGAAGACCACCGGCTGGGTCGCCATCGGGTTCAGGCCCGAGAGGGCCATGCTCCGGGCGGACATGGTCTTCGGCCTGGTCAAGGGCGGTTCCCCCCTGGTGATAGACGCCTGGTCCACGGGCGCGACGGGACCCCATCCCGAGGACGGGGAGCTGGGAGGCACCTTCGACATCCTCGCCTACGGGGGCACCGAGGAGGGGGGCTGGACCACCATCGAGTTCACACGCCTGCTGAGCACCGAGGACGGCTTCGACAAGGACATCCCAGAAGAGGGGAAGCTGAAGGTCATATGGGCCATGGGCGACGGGGACGACTGGAATGCCAAGCACACCCGCGTGGGGACGGCCACCCTGGACATCGCCACCGGCGAGTCCGAGTCCGAGGAGACGCCCATCCTCTGGCCCTTCCACGCGATCATGATGGTGGCGGGGATGTCCCTCATGCTCTTCGGCGTGACGATGATCTACAGCAAGAACACCAAGAGGTTCATGGGCACCTGGTTCCACCACCACAAGAACTGGATGTCCGTGGGCGTCTCCGCCGCGGGCGTGGGGCTCATCATCGGGTTCTACATGATCGCCACGACCACCGGCGTGCACCTGCGAGTGCCCCACACGTGGATAGGCCTGCTGGCGCTGGTCTTCTCGTTCCTCAACCTGTCCCTGGGTGTCGCCTTCCTCAAGAGCAGGAAGAAGAAGGTCATCAAGAAGTACCACCGGCAGGTGGGACGGGTGGCGGTGGGACTGATGGTCCTGACTGTGATCACTGGCCTGGTACTGGCCTTCGGAGGGGGTTGAGGCCCCTCAACCGCCCCGCTGCTCCCTCTCAGAGCCCCGGGTGCAGAAGTACCACTCGGTGAGCTCCATCGCGGGGTAGATGGGGCAGGCCTTGCATATGCAGGCCATCTCGTCCTCGATGCACGAGGACTTGCCCACGGTGTGTGAGCAGTAACCGATGGACTCCCCGCAGTCGAAGAACGTGGGGCACTTCTTGCAGGTGCACTCGGCCATGATCCTGGGCTCCATGGCCTGCATCTCCTCTGGTGACATGGGCATAGACTGTTCCTCCGCTTGAATATGGGACGGGGGGGTCATGTGGCACCTTTATTGAAATACGTTTTCCCTTGATACGGGCCCCGTCCTCGACGGCAAACGTTTTGTCCCCCCGAGGCCCATGGGGTCACGAGGGAGCGAGATGGACCCGGTGACCATAAAGAAGCCCACGGACGAGGACCTGGCCCGCATGGGGGTCGAGGACTGGCCCATCTGGGAAAAGGAGGTCAGCAACTTCCCCTGGTTCTACTCCGAGAGCGAGACCTTCTACGTGCTTGAGGGAAGGGTCAAGGTGGACCTGGACCAGGGCGGCTCGGTGGAGTTCGGCAAGGGCGACCTGGTGACCTTCGCCAAGGGCGTGGGCTGCCGCTGGGACGTCCAGGAGCCCATCAGGAAGCACTACCGGTTCGGGTAGGACCGCGGACAACCCGGGACGAGGGGCAGGGCGCTCCAGGTCCGAAATTGTGAAATATCCAAAATCCCTAATCACCTATTAGAACGAGACGTCCCCTCGGGATAGGGTGAATATCCTCTCCCTCAGGTCCGGGGGACGGCGAAGCTGGGGAGGAAATCCTTGCGGAACGACTCAATCGCTATCGTGCTATCAGCTCTGACTGTCTGGCTCGTGGTGATCGGCGCGGTCCAACCGATGGGTCTGGCCACCCGGGGTGAGGACAGGGGTCCCGCCCCCATGGCGGAGGGGGACCCCTGGTTCGACCCCCTGGACGACACCAGCCGCCTCTACATGCCGGGGGGGAGCCTCTCTGGCATCGAGGTCAGCGGAGGCGACGCCCACCTGGCCCCGGGCGAGACCAGCGGCTGGCTCGCCACCGAGGTGATCACCTGCCCGCCCGGTCACAGGTACGACACGGTCCACGTGGAGCTGGAGACCCCGGGCAACAGCTCCGCCCTGGTGTCCGTCCTCAACGCCTCCGCCGACCCCGTGGAGGTGGGCTTCGCCAACGACAGCATCCCCGGGTTCCGTATGAAGGAGGTCTCGGAGGACGAGCCCTACCTCAACGTGTACTCCATCAACCAGCGGTTCTACACCGACCTGCGCATCCAGGTCAACCTGGTGGCGGCGGGGGCGGACCGGCCCCGACTCCTTTCATGGACCCTCACCTTCATCGACGTCGAGATCTGGCGCGACGACTTCCTCTGGGCCGGCAAGATGGAGAGGCACTACGGCCTGAACTTGACGCAGGGAGAGCTGGAGATCAACCTCTCCCGCGGGGGCAGCATGACGGGAGGCGACGTCACCTTCGACCCCTTCCCGCCCGTCTTCTTCCCGGCGGGTGGCGGCTCCACCTCCTCCCCCGTGTTCTACTCCAACACCGCCCAGAACGGCTACGACGACGTAGACTCCTTCGACTACGACGGGCTGAACCACGCCATCTTCGCCGACCTCGACGGCGACACCAACCTGGACATGGTCTGCGCCAGGGGCGGGAACCACGACAGCCAGATCCTGTGGGGCGACGGCACCACCACTTGGACCGACTCCGGCGCCACCCAGCTGGACACCCACGAGGCCCGCAGCGTGGCCTTCGGCGACGTGAACGGGGACGGGATGGCGGACCTGGTCTTCGCCAACACCGGCGCCACCGGCTCCATGGTCTTCCTCAACAACGGGAACGGCAACTTCAGCAACCAGCCCGACGTCACCTTCGCGGGGAAGACGTACCCGTACCTGGACACGGGGGACCTGAACAACGACGGCATCGACGACATCGTCTTCAACGCCGGCAACACCTGCGACATCTACTACGGGGGCGAGGGGGGTCCCGACACCACCCGGGACCTGACCATGTCCCGGGGCGGCTCGTCCAACTACGGCGTCCTGGTGGCCGACCTGAACGAGGACGGCTACGAGGACGTGTCCTTCGGGGGCGAGGTGATACAGAAGCTCCCCATCTACTGGGGGAGCGAGACCGGTTGGGACACCACGGTGGACAAGGAGCTGGACGTGGGCAGCTACTCCACCCGCCCCGAGATAGGCGACCTGAACAACGACGGAATGCTGGAACTGGTCGTCTCGGCGGGCAACGGCGGGAACTACGGTCTGTGGATATTCAAGGGCACGGCCACCGGCTGGGACGACCAGAACGTGGTCAAGCTCCCCTACGGGGGCGGCTGGGCCAACCACCTGGCGATAGTGGACGTGGACCGCGACGGCTACGACGACGTGCTGTGCCCCAGGGCCCAGGACTTTCACGTCTACTACGGAGGGTCCCAGTGGCCCACGGGGCCCGACGTGGTCAAGAACGGGGCTGCGAACTCCCGCATCTCCGTCGCCGTCCCCTCGGGCATCACCGGCGGCCTCTCCGGGGGCTTCGTCACCGAGGATATCACCCTCCCGTCCCAGAAGCGCTGGGACGTAGTCTACCTGGACGCGGACATCCCCAAGAACACCTCCTTCAAGATCTCGGTCCTCGACGTGGGGGGCTCCCCCATCAAGGGCTACAACGACCTTGCCACCCGGGACGTGGACATATCGGCCATCAAGTCCTCCGACCATCGGACGATAAAGGTCAGGGTGAGCGTGGCCACCGAGTTCAACAACACCACCCCCGTCCTCGACTCCCTGATGGTCAAGTGGCGGGACCCCATGACCTGGCGCGACGAGTTCTACGGGGACTCGCGGGTGGCCCGCTCCCTCGGCCTCGAGGTGGCGGGCAGGAGGATGTCCAGCATGGGAGGCAGGGGGGACGCCCCCCAGCTCATCATCCCCTCCCTCAGGGGGGACGAGGGCTACATGACCCTCTCCAGCGCCTTCGTGGACGCGGGAGGCCTGGACTACACATCCCTCCCTCCCATCACCTTCAACGCCCGGGGGGCGTCCGCGGTGGACGTCGCCGACGTGGACGGCAATGGCTATCCCGACGTGCTGTTCGCCGTCCACAGGAAGGGGGAGACGGCCTTCTCGACGAAGAGCCCGCTGTTCTTGGGCACGCCCCTGGGCATGAGGGAGACGCCCGACCACGAGTTCCCGACGACGGGCGCCTCCGACGTGCTGCTACGCGACCTGGACGGGGACGGGTACAAGGACGTGGTCTTCGCCCAGGAGAGGAAGGGGACCGACGACTACGCCATTAACAGCACCCTCTTCTGGGGCTCCGAGGACGGGTGGAGCGACCTTCCCGACCTGGAGTTCTCCACCTCGGGCGCCACCGGTGTGGTGGCGGCGGACCTGGACGGGGACGGCGACCTGGACCTGGTGGTGGGAGCCCAGGACGGCAACTTCTACTACTACGAGAACCTGAAGAGCTACCCCACCGACCCCAAGCTGGACGTGGGGGGCGACGGCGACGTGGACGCCTCCTTCAGCGGCGAGTTCATCGGACCCTCGGTGGCCAAGGGGCTCGCCGCCGAGTTCGAGAGCCACTTGGGAGTCCCTCCCCGGCCGTCCCACCGCGACAACTGGGGGAACGTGTTCGACGACATCCTCCTGAAGGTCTCCTCGACCAGTCCCGGTAGGCTCCTGGTGGACAAGATCAACATCACCTACAGCTACACCAAGACCTCCCATGACTTCGCCACCGTGCTGACCAACTACATCAGCGCCAACAAGGACAAGGCCGATGACGAGGGTAACCTGAAGGTGCCTATAATAGTGGCGTCAGCGACCGCCGGAAAGGTCCAGCTGGGCAACCTGAAGGTGGTCGTCGACAGGCCGCCCAAGTGGACCGTCATCCCCTCCACCTTCGCCATCGACGAGGACACGAAGGACCTGCACCTCATCGACCTCACCGACTACGTGGTGGACGACTTCGACGCCGTGGACAAGCTGAAGTTCGAGGTGGTCCAGGTGGACCACGTGAACATCGTGGAGGTCTCCCTCCAGGACGGGCACTACGTGGGGATCGACGCAGAGACGGGCTCAGCGAACGACAACTGGCACGGGAAGGTCACGGTCTACGCCGTCGCCTGGGACACCCGGAACCAGCCCGCCGAGACCAAGAAGTTCACCATCGAGGTCCGCCCGGTCAACGACCCGCCCACCCTGACGGCGGAGCTGCCCGAGGCCATCAACGAGGACGAGACCTTCACTGGCAGGCTCATCGCCGTGGACGTGGACGGAGACGTCCTCGAGTTCGGGGCCGAGGGCATGCCCGAAGGGATGACCCTCTCCGAGGATGGCGTGATATCCTGGACGCCCGACAACGACGACGTGGGGACCTACACCGTCACGTTCCGGGTCTCCGACCCCTCGGGGGAGACGGCCACCATCGCATGGACCTTCGCCGTCATCAACGTGAACGACCCACCCGAGATAACCCTCCCCAAGGAGATCACCGTGACCGAGGGCCAGCCCTACTTCCTGGACCTGGACGGGGCGATCTCCGACGTGGACAACGACATCTCGGAGCTGGAGGTCATCGTCGAGGGCGCCAGCGGATGGGCCAACTACGACGCTACGGACATGATCATCACCATCCTCTACCCGAAGGAATCGGGCATCGAGAAGGACTTCCTGACGGTGTCAGTGATCGACCCCGAGGGCATGGTCGTCATCGCGGAGACGTACATCAAGGTCATCCGGGTGGAGAAGCTGGTCCTCCTGGGCATCCCCGACCAGGTGACCGTGGAGGAGGCCACCCTCACGGTGGACATCAAGCCCTACCTCTACAACGTGGAGGACTGGAACAAGCTGGCCATCACCACCTCCTCGAACCACATCACCGTCTCCGGGACCAAGCTGATACTCCACTACCCCCAGGACTCCATCGAGAAGGAGACGGTCACCGTGACGGCCAAGCAGGGTGAGGAGGTCTCCAGCGACAGGTTCGACGTCAGCATCAAGCTCCTGGGAGAGGACCTGGCCCTGGGCATCATCCCCGACCAGGACGTGCTGGAGGAGGAGGAGCACCTCCTCGACATCACCCCCTACATCCTCAAGGCCCCGGACATCGACCAGGTGGTCGTCACCATCGAGGCTTCGGAGCACGTGAAGGTGGACGGACGTGTGCTCTTCTTCAAGTACCCCATGTACTACGGTCCGGAATCGGAGGAGGTGACCGTCCGCATCGGGTACCGGGAGTTCGGGGACTTCACCACCTTCACCGTCCGCATCCTGAACGCCGAGGACGACTTCGTGCTCACCGACATACCCGACGTCCACGTGACCGAGACCATACCGGAGACGTTCAACATCAAGCAGTACATCAAGAACGCGTACGACATCAACTACATCACCACCACCACCGACTCCCCCTACGCCGACGTGAACAGGTTCGACATCCAGCTCCTCTACCCCGAGGGCCACACCAAGGGGGAGGAGGTGATGCAGGACATCGTCCGGGTCACCATCACCGACAACCTGCACACCTACACCCGGCCCGTCACGGTCTGGGTCCACAGGCTTGGCAAGGACCTTCAGATGTCCGGCATCGGCGACCGGACCGTCTACGAGGACACCGAGCTGGTCATCGACGTGGAGCCGTACCTGTACAACGTGGACGACATCGACGACGTCCGGGTCTCGGTGTCACCCAGCAAGTACGCCGCCAAGGAGGGCTTCGTGTTCACCTTCGTCTTCCCCTCCAGCGAGGGTCTGTCCAGCGTCGAGGTGACGTTCACCGCCACCGAGGGCGAGGACGTGGCCGAGGAGACCATCATGGTCTACGTGGAGAAGGTCCCCCTGGTGTTCGCCTTCGGACCCATTGGCTCCATCACCGTCAAGGAGGACACGCCCTACCACCTGGACGTGGAGCCGTACCTCAAGAACATGGCGCCCGGCGTGGGGTACACCGTGGGAGTCCTCTCGGAGCATGCCACCGTGGAGGGCTTCGTCATCACCTTCCTCTATCAGGTGGAAACCTCGATGGACGAGATCGTCCGCGTGAACGTCACCGGCGGCAACGGGGACTTCGAGGAGCAGGACGTCTACGTCCATATCAACGCCTGGAACGACCCACCCCAGCTCGCCTCGCCCATCCCGGTGGAGTGGACCGTGGTCGAGGGCGAGGGGCCCTACACCTTGGACCTGACCGAGCACTTCACCGACGTGGACACCGACAAGCTGGCCTTCGACTGCTCCAACGAGATGGTGGTGATCGAGAACGGGACCGCCAGCGTGGAGTTCCCGATGGGGACCACGAAGCCCGAGGACCTGAAGGGCGTGGTCATCTACGCCTTCGACCCGGACGAGCCCGCCTCGATGGTGGAGTCCAACGAGTTCAACATCACCTTCTACCTGGCGGGGGACGACCCTGGACCGGGTCCCGGACCCGACACCCCCGGTGTGCAGGGGCCATCCGGAGGCAGCGTCTGGGTGCTCGTCGCCCTGGTCGCCATCGCCGCCGTGCTGGGCGGGGCTTGGATGTACTACAGGCGGAAGAAGCCCTCCATCGAGCAGTGACCGCCATAGTAAAACCTAAGTCATCTCCCATCGTTCCCGGGGCGATGCCACGAGAGGTGGACCTTCACACCCTGGTGGAGGCGGTGAGGACCTACCCGGGGGTGACCCGGAAGCACCCGATCAAGGGCGTGGTAGACCAGATGCCCAGGATAGTGCCTGGCTCCGCAGAGCCCGGTGTCCATCAGGGGAGGGTGCTGGCGGACTACGGCGAGGACAGCGCGGTCATTGCACTGGATGACGACCCCGACGGCGAGGTCCTGATGGTCGCCGCCGACGGCATAATGGCGACGCTGCTGGAGGCGAGCCCCTACTGGGCCGGATACGTCTCCGTCCTGGTCAACGCGATGGACGTGTCCGCCACGGGCGGCGTCCCCTTCTGCATGGTGGACGTCATATCCCTCCGGTCGGACCAGGTGGGGACCCGTCTGCTCAGCGGCATGCGGGAGGGCTCCGAGAAGTTCCGGGTCCCGATGCTGGGGGGCCACACCCACCCGGACGCCGAGTGCAGCGCCATCGACGTGGCCGTGGTGGGCAGGGCCAAGAGGTCCGAGGTCATCTACTCCCACACCGCCCGCGAGGGGGACGCCATCGTGGTCGGGGTGGACACCGACGGCGAGTTCCATCCCGACTTTCGATACTCCTTCGACACGACCCAGAAGAAGACGACGGAACAGGTCCTCTCCCGTATGTTCGCGGCTCGACGGCTCTCCCAGCGGGGCCTTCTGACCGGCGGCAAGGACATCTCGAACCCCGGTACCCTGGGCACCCTGGGCATGCTACTCGAGACCTCGGGAAAGGGTGCACGGCTGGACCCTTGGCGCGTCCCCATGCCCGAAGGTGCGGACCCGGTCCACTGGCTGCTCTGCTACCAGGGCTGCGGCTTCGTGCTCACCTGCCAGCCCGATGATGTCGAGGAGGTGATCAAGGAGCTCTCCGACCGTGGACTGTCCGCGGCAGAGATCGGAGAGGTGACGGGTGGCCACGAGATGGTCCTGGGATCCGACGGTAGCTGGGCCACCCTCTTCGACTTCTCGAAGGAGGCCTTGACCGGCTGCGGGCCGCCGGAGCACTAGGGGGTGACGGACGTGGCCCTCAACGTAAGGTGGCGGGTCTACATGTATGGGCTGCCCGCCATGGGCTGGGCCGTCTTCCTGATGGTGACCGCGCTGGCGCCCAGCCTCGGTCCCATCGAGGACATCGACATCGTGAGCCACCAGGACAAGCTGGTCCACTTCGTCCAGTACCTCGTACTGGCCTTCCTCACCTTCTTCGCCCTGGTCCGTGGCACCCACAGGGACCGTGCATGGCAGGTGCAGGTGACCTTGGCCGCGGTCATCTCCTACGGCCTCCTTCTGGAGGTCCTGCAATTCACGGTGCCGGAGCGGGACCCCTCCTTCATGGACATGGTCGCGAACATCGCCGGGGCCGTCGTGGGTACGCTTGCGGCCCAGGCGGCCCTCGAGCCCGTGGCCCTCCGAAAGGATTAAGGGCGGAGGATGGGGTCCCGTCGTCATGGAGGGCATTGCTGAGCAGGACCTGGTGGTGGACGGGAGAAGATGGCACTACTATGCTATAGGGTCGACGGACTCCCCTACCCTGCTGATGGTCCACGGGTTCCGCAGCAGCGCCCGCTTCTTCCGGCCCATGATGAGGTCCCTCTCGGACCGCTGGCAAGTGGTGGCACCAGACCTCCCGGGCCACGGTGACTCGGAGCCTTGGGACCCGGAGGAGGACGTGGTGGAGCAGTGGGTCCTCCTGGAGGGCTTCCTACGGGCCCTGGGTCTTGAGAGGATGGACGCGGTGGGGTCGTCCAGAGGGGGGGCCGTGGCACTGCAATTGGCGGCCCACAGGCCCGAGGCAGTCTCGCGTCTGGTCCTCATCGCCGCCCCCACCAAACCCTTCCAGGTCGGAACGCTTGACATCCGGAAGATGATAATCGACGAGGCCGCCTTGACCGACGACCTGCTCCGGGAGATGGGACGCACTATGATGGCGTCCCGGGGTTACGAGCAGGCCCGTCGAAGGGCCGTCAAGGCCGACGTCCTGGAGCGGGACCTGCGTCCCATAATGGGGAGGGTGAGGGCCCCGACCCTGATAATCTGGGGGGCCGAGGACAGGACGATCCCAGTGGAGATGGGCCTGGAGCTCCTGGCGGGCATCCCGGACTCCCGCATGCGGCTGGTCGGTGGAGCCGGCCACGTCCTCATGCTAGACAAGCCCGATGAGATGCTTGCGCTGATCCGCTCCTTCCTCGAGGACGAGGCGACGGAGGACGGGTGATTCGTGGCGTTGATACTGGCGTCGCAACATATTTGAGGCGCCTTCGCGTGGTGTCGACCCGGTGATGGGTACGTCGACAGAGGTCGTGGGGGAGCATCTTCACGTGTTCGCGACCGGGAGCGTAGCAGGTCCCCTTCGTCGGGCGGCCCAGGCCTTCGTGCTCCTCCAAGAGGGCGCCACCTTCGATTTCACCATGGGCGGGGCTGGGAAGCTGCTGCCGAGGATGATCGAATGGAAAGAGGGGGACCTGGTATGTGGCGGGTCCGAGTCTGTCATGGACTCCGCCCTCATGTTCGGCTGCGTCGTTGGCACCACGATCCGGCCCATCGGGGCCCGCAGGTCCGCCATCCTGGTCCCCAACGGCAATCCAGCGGAGGTCAAGGACCTCAAGGACCTGACGCGGGACGACGTCCGGGTGGGGGTTGTGATGCAGGGATCCCTCGAGGGGCTCTGGGAGGCAGTGGCGCTGCGAGCAGGGTTGTTCGAGGCCATCAGGAACCGCGTAACCGACGTCTCCGTGGGCTCCTCTGACCTGATGGGGGTGCTGGCCCGGAGGGAGATTGACGCCGCCATAGGGTGGTCCTCCGCTGCAATGCTCGCCCCAGAGCGCATCGAGACCGTGCCCATCAAGGACGCCTGGTGCGCGTGGCGCTGCACCAGCCTCGGCATAACCCCCTGGTCGGACCAGCGTCCCCTAGCCGAGGAGTTCATCAGGTTCCTCCGCTCCCCTGACGGCTTCGAGATCTGGGCGAAGTTCGGTTGGAGCCCCATCAAGGAGGCCAAGCTCTAGCCATGGTCCGGTGGGTCGTCGGGCCGAGGGTTGGCCGTCCAGCTCATTTCTTTCCGAAGAGCCCCCCAAATCGCCCCTTCTTCTTGGGAGGTTGGCCCTGCTGCTGGGTAGGCATCTGATGCGGCGGTGGCCCCTGGGGCCTGGGCAGGTCGGCTTGGGTCGGCGGTGGGACCTGGCCGGTCAACCCCATCTGGTCCGTATGCTCTGCCGCCGACTGGACCAGGAACACCAGGCTGTCCTCCTCTCCCGCCTCGAAGTACTTCATCGCCCCGCCCATGGGGTTCACCGTCATCGGGCCACCCTCGTAGACGATGGGAAGGCTCCCCATGACATCTTCACTCAATCCCTATCCTCCGAAATGGGGTTGATTCGGATAAATAGGTGAAGTCCTTCCCGGGTCCGGCCCTAGTCCTCGGGGGTGGGGCTACCCCACCGCTTCTTGAAGAGGTAGAAAAGGTTGCGACGGCCGTCGCCCCATGTGTTCAGCTTGATCTCGCCGATGCGGGGACGGTAGTCCACGGCCACCTCGCGACAGCGGAAGCCCTTCTTCCATGCCTCGATCTTGATCTCCTCGGAGAACGGCATGCCGTCGGAGATTACCTCCAGCTTTGGCCATACCTCCCTCCTGAAGACCCACATGCCCGTCTGGGAGTCCTTGAGCTTCATCGAGAAGAGGACGTTCATCGTCTTGACAAGCATCCAGTTGCCGAACCTGTGCCCCCGGGTCATCGCCTCGGGCTTGAGCTTCGACAGGCGGTCGCAGGAGATGAAGTCCAGCTCGTCGCGGACCAGCATGTCCGCCAGCTCCTGGGTCATCTCTGCTGGATAGGTCGTGTCACCGTCGAAGGTGACGATGATGTCCGAGGTGCAAGCGTCGAAGCCCGTCTTGTAGGCTCGACCGTAGCCCTTCCGGGGCTCGATTATCACCTCGGCCCCCTTCGACTCGGCTATGTCCCGCGTCTCGTCGGCGCTGTTCCCGTCAACGATGGTCACCTTGAGATGTTCGCCCCTGGGGATCTGGTCGATGGTCTGCCCTATGGACTCGGCCTCGTTAAGGGTCGGGATGATGACGTTTATGGTGGGCTTGTCCTCCAAGGGACCACCTCCGGGGGGACGGCGAACGACATCGGCGTATTTGTAGGTTGCCCATCTCCGTTGCAGCTTTCCCGAGGGCCAGTCACCTATGGACGAGCCCCCGACCGCGTCTACTACCCAGGTGCCTCGTCGACGGGAGGTGATTTACGATAATGGAAATCAGCCAGCTATCGTTATAACGGATTTCTACAATCGAGAAGTCAAAGCCACGATGAGGGACCACCATGGTAGGGGAGACGACAGGACAGGCCGCCGAGCAAACCATCCACAAGAACGTGCTGTTCTTCCAGGACCTCAAACTGAGCATCTCGGAATGGGTGCCCTTCGGCCAGAACGCCATATCGACCTTCAACGACTCCATTGACAGCCTGAAGGGAATCAAGAGCTCCCTGCTGACGGGCACCGTCGACGAGGAGCCAGACACGTCGAACTTCGAGATCGAGCCCCGGTTCACCCGAGTCTACCTCGAGGACTTCGACAAGTACAACTGGATCAAGTTCAAGGCCTTCGTCGAGTACCCCGAGGAGGTGGAGCAGATCGAGGAGCTGGCCACCTGGGTCGACAAGGCAGGGTTCGTGAACTACAGCCTCTCGATGGAGGAGGTTGAGGGCAAGACCTCCAAGTTCTCCCTGGACGAGACCAGCTACATCCTTGCAGACCTCATAGAGGACACCTCGATCATGATCGAGGCGCTGCTGACCCAGTTCCAGCGGCGGGCGCTCCGGTCGGTGTACGGCCGCACGCCCTTCAGACCCAAGTTCATCGTGGCCAAGACCTCAGGGCTCCTGCCGCAGCAGGCCCAGGCTGCGGGCTACCACGACAGGGAGGACCAGGAGAACGAGATAAACCAGATAGTGGGCACCGCCTACGACTTCTTCGACCTACCTCCAATGGACAAGGTGATCCTCGGGACCCATGGTCTAATCTTCATCTCCTCCCGTCCAGAACACTTCGAGGCATTGCTGAACTTCTACTCCTTCGTGAGGAGCCTGCAGATCTTCCAAAGCATATTCTTCGCACGGCTCCGCCAGATGTGGGACATGGTCAAGGACATCCGCAAAGGCATCCTCAACCTGAAGAACGAGGAGGACCTGGCCATAATGGAGCAGGACCTTTCGGAGCTCTCCGCCAACATCGTGCTCATCGAGGAGCTGGCCTCCATCATGGCGGTGAGCACGTCCGACATGAAGAGGATGTGGGCGGCCAACTCGCCTTCCCTCGACGCCGACAACAAGCGCCTCGCCGACAGGTTCGGCATAGACAGGGAGATCATCGTCACCGCCGAGAAGATCCAGGACATGACCGGCGTGGCCGGTGGTCTCGTCGACGAGATCGGCGGACTGCGTGACATGGTCCAGACGCTGGCCGAGAAGCGGATGCGCGAGGTGTCCAAGCTGATGGCGGACAACGTCCAGCAGGGCTCCGAGGCCCAGCTGGCCATGGCCGCGAACGTGAAGGCCTCCCGATACAGCGGGGCGGCACTCAAGATACTGTCCGCCATCTCGGCAGGCGCCCTGGGCATGAAGATATCGGACCTATTGATGAAGGGCTTGGACGAGTGGAACTATGCCCGCGACGAGCCCATCAAGGTCCTTGGGTCCGACAACTTCTACGGCGGATACCTGCAGGTCATCGTCGGGTTCATCTGCTGGTTAGCGCTGGCCTTCCTCTTCTTCTACCTCATCAAGGCCTCGTCGGCCAAGATGAAGGAGGAGAAGCTGGCCAAGGACTACGTGCTGAACCTGCGCATCCCTATTGACGTGCGGTCCACACCTGAGAAGATCAAGGCCTACCTGGCTGAGAAGCAGGTCACGTACCACAACGTGGAGCTCACCGGACACCGTGTCTCATGGTACCACAAGGAGCCCAAGGAAGAGGACAAGATATTCTACACCATGACCCTTTGCTTCGACGCCAGGGAGGGACACATCCACTACGTGCACGCAAACACAGAGGACAAGAAGGGCGATGCCTTCTTCACCGTCGAGTGGCTGCAGAGGGAGCTCCTCGAGGCGGGTCTGATCAGCAAGGCACAGGACCGTCACATCAGGAACCGCCTCGGTCTTCCGTCCGGAGGAGGTGGTTGGTGATGGACATCAGCGAGATGACCGCGGACTCCAAGCGTTTGCTCATCCTCATCGACCGGTTCTCCGAGCCCGCCCATTCGCGTGAGGAGCGGGAGACCTGGATCAAGAAGATACCCCTGGCCTCCCTCATCAACAGGGGCGTCAAGAAGGGGATTTTTATCGATTACGACACCGCCCCCATGCTGGTGGACTACAAGGGAAGCACCAGGTTCGCGAACGTCAGCAAGGAGGGCGAGGACGACGTGATCGACCTTCGAGAGATGGGTCTGGTGGAGAGGCTGAAGCTGGCCACGTCCCACCACATCTACGTCTCAGCGTACCGGATAACCCCTGCAGGCAAGGACCTGGTCAAGGACATCGAGAAGGAGCATCACGACGCCGTGGACGCGCTGCTGTCATGCAAGTCCTGCGGCGGCGACGTGGACATCCAGGCCAGGGACGACGCCCCGTACCTGGTGTGCACCAAGTGCGGGGAGGAGGCCAGGGTGGCGATATTCGACATCGAAGAAGTGTCGTACGTCTCCCGACCCGACTTCACGGGTATCTGGGTCCCCCCGGACTGAGTGATAATCGGACCTTGTATTTGCACAGAAATCCTGAAATATAAAAGGGAGAATGGAAAGGACGGTGTTAGGAAATGGGATTCTTAGATAAGATGAAGGGAGCCGTCGGGACGATGACCGGTGGCAACGCGGACGTGAGCATAGAGTACCCGATGCAGCCCATCCCCCAAGGTGGGAACATGCACGTGAAGGTCACCGTCATGTCCACGGGTGCCGAGGTGAAGTCCAACGGCGTTTATGTTGACATAATCGCCAAGGAGCACGGGAATATCTCAGGCAGGGGCCGCTGCGAGAATTGTGGCGACCACGACAGCACGTCCCATATCTCGGTCAACAACAAGACCGTCGACCAGTCGATACCGATCGGCCCCGCTTTCGTGCTGCAGCCCAACGAGAGGAAGGAGTTCGAGGCGGACATCCAGCTTCCCCACGGCAATCCCACATATATCGGTGGCATCCGCCACGAGTGGCAGATCCGCGGTAGGCTCGAGGCCTTCGGGAACGACCCCGACTCCGGTTTCAAGACCTTCGAGGTCAAAGCTAACTAGAGCGTGGCCCTGTATCATAGCCCCTCGAGGGCCCTCCTGGCGAGCTCGAGGGACATCTCCTCCACCTCGTCCACCGGTAGGTTCGACTTGTATCCGGCGGCCCCGGCATGGCCACCGCCGTCCCCACCCGTCTGGTCTGCAAGCTCCTGGAAGAACTCTCCCAGGTGGAACCCTGCATCCAGGGCCCTTCTTCCCGCCCTCCCGGTGAGGGAAGTGATTGCCCCATCCTCGGAGGCCACTATGGCCACGTCGGCGCCCATTGCGACCATGTGACGTGCCGCCGAGGCCTCGAACGCGCCCACCCTGGAGCGTGCGAAGATGTACTGGCCGATCTCGAAGTGCTCGCTCCGCTTTGCCGACTTGAGCATGGCGATGGCGTGGGAGCGGTCGTAGGAGGGCTTCTCGATGGACTGGATCACGTCAGGAAGCTCCAGCCCTCCCTCGTGCAGGATGGTGAGCGCGTCCTGGACCGCCAGGTTGGGCGCGATGCGGAACCTCTCGGTGTCAGCGAGGATGCCGGCCACCAAGGCCCGCGCGGCGTCGGCGTCCACCTCCGCGCCCGTTTCCACCGCCAACCTGTGGACTATCTGGGCGCATGACGGCGAGTCGGGCTCGCAGTGATACCGGGGGTTCACCTCCGCCAGCGCGGAGTTCCGGGCGTGGTGGTCGATTACGATGGAGCTGCCGAGGAACCGGTCGTAGGGCGCGACCTGGGATGGGGTGGCCGTGTCCACGAAGAGGATGCGGTCCCACGGGGAGGTCTCGTCCTCCACGGCGGGGTCGACGGTGACGGGGAAGCGTTCACCGTAGTTCTCCAGGAGGTTGTTCGCCCCCCGGCTCACGCTCTCGACGGCACCTATGGTGACATTGGGGAACATGGCGGCCACGGCGATGGAGCAGCCCATCGCGTCGATGTCAGCGTTCCTGTGGGAGAGCACAAGGGTGGTACCCTCCCAAAGCTCCTCCATCACGTTGGCCATCGCGGGCACCTCTCTCCGGACCCATCGGGTCCTCGAAATCGGGATCGTGCGGGTCCTTATCAGGCCATCTGACCTGGGGCTCCGTCAGCTCCACCCAGGGCGGCGCTGAGCTCCTCTCGCAGCTCCTCGACCGTCTTCTTGAGGGAGTCCTCGTGCTTGGTGTAGCTCTTGGACTTGACCTCCAGCTCCTCCGCCCGCTCCTCCAGCTCCGCCTTCAGCGCGTCCACGTCCTTGATCTGGATCATGAGCGCGCCTGCCGACTTGTACACAGCTGCGTCATCTGGAAGGTCCTTCAGGGCCTCCCGTGCCGAATTGACCTCGGCCATCTGCTGCTGCACCTGCTGGAGCTGGGCGCCGACTATCTGTAGCTGCTGATTGAGCTGCTGGAAGCGGTTGATCTTGTCCTGCAGCTGCTTCGGTATCTCTGCCGTTTCGATCCCTCCTTCTCAGTTACCCTGATGGGGACTGGTCTGATAAGTGTTATCCTGGTCCTGGGCGTCCTGGGCCACCTCGGCGGCCATGGCCGCCCACCTCAGGAAAGAGTTGACGGCGGCACGGAGCGATGGCAGGTCCTCGGAGAACAGGTCGACCTTCAGGTCCTCGTCGGTCCTGGTCATCCTGGTCTCCACCTTGGGCATGCCCCCGCCCGCCTCGACGGACAGGGCTCCCTCGACCGCCTTCGCGACGTCCCCTTGGACCTCCAGTTCCAAGCTCGCGGCGTACATCGTCCCAGCAACTCCCCTAACGGGCATTTATGACCCGCTTGACGTTGGGTCGCTGCTTGTAGAATATCTTGGAGCCGCACTTCTCGCACTGGATGCCGCCGACGGTCGAGATGTCGGTGAGGATGCTCATCTTGCACTTGCCACACTTGTACATCTTCAAGCCTCCTCCTCTCTCTCGTCCTCTTCAGCGTTGATGACCACCACCTCGGTGTCACCCTTGGTCGGCATGGATATGCGGGTGGAGACCTTGGGGGTGTAGGCACCTCCGGCGAACTTGAGGTCGCAGCGCCGGCACTTCCATATGCCGGTGGAGACGCGCTTCACCGCCACGTGGTTGCAGCGGGGGCACTCGTAAGACCTGTTCTTGGCGTTGGTCACCGCCGTCATCTGCTTACGGATGCGGACGCCGTAGCGGGGTCCGTACCGGCCCGCGACGCCCACCTTCTTGGTCCGCCGGGTCATGCTCGCTCACATCCCTGGCTCATTCCATGAGCTTGGGTCGCACCTTGGTGCCCAGTTCCTCGGAAAGCCTGACCACGTATTTAACCTCATCGATGGTGAACGAGCCGTTCATGTTCTTCTGCATAGCCCTTATGTCGCCGTTCTCGTCGGTGCTGACGGTCAACCGGGCGTCGGCGACCTCCTCCTCGTCCAGGCTCGGATCGATGAGCACCTTGCTCCCTATCTTCACCGCGGTGAGGCTCACGGGGGCCGTCTGGGTACCCAGAGGCACGTCCTCCTTGCTCTCGTCGAGCTTGGACCAGGGCACCATGGCGGTGCTGAGGGCGGCCATGGCTCCGTACTGGCAGGCATCGAACAGATTGCCGTGGTAGTCCAGGGGATGGATGTCGATGAATACCATCCAGACCTTCTCGCCCTCCTCGATGCAGAGGGGCGCCAGGTCGATGGTCTGACTCTCCCTGATGGACCTGTCGGTCACTCGGGCCAGCTCGATGGCAGGTGGTCTCGGTGGGCCCATCTCGAAGTCGGGGCTCGCGATGGGCGCCATCTCAGCGGTGGAGATGAGCACTCCCAGGTTCGGCCTGTCGGAGAACGGGGAACCCGCCTCGATCTTGACACCTACGATAACGTCGGTCTTGCCCAGTTTCACGCGGGCCGAGCCCTCTGCGGAGCCCAGGTATGGCTTCTCCACGATGACCTCGCGCTGCTCGTCCATGGCGCGACCGTCCAGGCGCAGGCCCTTCTCGGCCATGGACCTGATGTAGTCCTTCTTGATGTAGGAGACTATGTTGACTGGCATCACATGTCACCCCCGGAGGAGTTGTTGTCGTCCTCGTCCTCTACCTCTGGAACGGGCTCGTCGTCGGGGGTCTTGACCTTGACCACCTCATCGGGGTCTACCTCGTGGGCATGAATGGCCGCCTTCTGGTCCTTGGGCGGTGCGGGCTCCTTGGGGCCCTTGTCCTTCTTGTCCTTCTTGCCCTTCTTCTCCTTCTTCTCCTTCTTCTCCTNNNNCCTTCTGGATCTCGTAGATCTCCAGGGCGGCCTTCCGGTTGAACTCAAGTATCTGTTCGAACTCCTCTTGGGTCAGGTGGCCGTCCATCTGGAGCAGCACCACCTCGCCCGTCCGGGGCACCATGGCGAAGGGCACATCGGCCTCTCCGAAGTTGTCCTCAGCCTTGCCCAGGTCGAGCACCACCTTGCCGTCGATCTTGCCGGACGCCACCGAGGGCACCAGGTCCTTCATCGGGATCCCGGCGTCGGCCAGGGCCACGCTGGCGGCCGTGAGGCCGGCGCACCGGGTTCCAGCGGACGCCTCGAGGATCTCGATGAACACGTCGACGGTGGTCCGGGGGAACCTGTCGGTGAGGACAACGTTCTCCAGGGCCTCGGATATCAGCTTGGATATCTCGGTGGACCGCCTGTCGGGTCCCGGTCGCTTGCGCTCGCCCACTGAGAAGGGCGTCATGTTGTATCGGGCCCTCACTATCCCCCTGAGAGGGTTCTGCATGTGCCGAGGATGCACCTCGCGGGGGCCGTAGACCCCGGCTAGCACCTTGTTGTCACCCCACTCGAGGTAACACGAGCCATCGGCCCGGTCGAGCACTCCCGCCTTGATCTTGATCGGGCGGAGCTCGTCGAGCTTGCGCCCGTCAAGGCGCAGGCCCTTGTCGTCTATCAGTTGTATATCGGTGTATGGGTCGGACATCACTGTCCCTCCTTCTTCTTACTGTCAGCTTTGTCGGCGGGGTCGCAGGGAGGCAGCTCCTCCTCGTCCACCACCATCAGGGACTCGCCGTCGGGGGCGAGCACGGTCACGATCCCGGTGCCCTTCGCATCGGGGTCCCGGCAGAGGTCGTCGGCGACGGAGTCGTACTCGGCGTCGAAGTCGTCGTCGAGGTCGTCATGGAGCTCTTCCTTCTCCTTCTTGGCCCTCTCCTTCTGGGCCTTCTCCTCCCGAGCCTTCTCCTTCCGGGCCTTCTCCTCCTCGGCCTTCTTCCGCTTCCGCTCATCCTCCTTCTCCTTGCGCAGTCGGGCCTGCTCGGCGCGCTCCTTGGCCTTCCTCTTCTCTTCCTCGGCGGCCTTGCGCTCCTCCTCGGCCTCCTTCTCGGGGTCGATCCCCTTCGCGCGCTGGAGGTACTCCTTCACGTTGTTGGTGAGGCCATGCACGTGGGCCTGGTCGGCGATCATGTTGACGGCCCCCATGGCGATGAGGATGTCATCGGGGTCGCCATCTATCCAGATACGGCCGTTCTGTCCCACCACCAGCCGGCAGCCGGTGTACTTCTTGATGAGGGATATCATCGAGCCCTTGGTCCCTATCACTCGTGGGACCTTGGAGTGGGGTATCTGCACCAGCTGGCCGCCCTGGAGCTTGCGCAGCCCCGGGCCTTCCATGGTGACCTGCACCCGGCCCACCTCGGTGACCCGAATGACCCGAACGATGACGGCGTCCCCCGCCTTCATGTAGTCGGTGGTCTCACCGAACTCCACGTGCCAGGGCACCTCGTTGACGTGCATCGGCGCGGGGTAGGGCGAGTTGATCTCGATGAGCCAGTTGGAGGGGCCCACGTCGTCCACCCTTCCGATGACGATGTCACCGACCCGGGGGATGTACTGGCCACCCAGGGGGATGACCGATGCGTAGGTCCCGTCCACGTTCTTGATGCCTAAGGTGGCTGCCACTACCTCGCTGTCCGACCGGTATGCACCCAGTCCTGGGCGCACGTCTGAGTCGGTCAGGCTCTGGCCTGGCACCACTATCTCACGGGGCAGGGGCTTGCCGTCGGGGCCCAGTGGCCGCTTGACGGACTCGTAGGTGGGCACCAGGTCCACCTGGTCGTCCCTCATACCGCGGCCACCGCCACCGCGGCGGTCGTCTCGACGACCTCCTCCGCGGCGATCGTCACGGCGTCCGCCTCCACGGCCTCTGCCGCCACCACGGCGGTCGTCTCGGCGTCCGCCTCCACGGCCTCTGCCGCCTCCACGGCGGTCGTCTCGGCGTCCGCCTCCACGGCCTCTGCCGCCTCCGCGGCCTCTGCCGCCTCCGCGGCGGTCATCTCTCCTGCCGCCGCCTCGCCGGTCGTCGCGCCCGCGGCCAGAATCCCTTCCGCCACGGCTGCGGGACGAGCGGTCCCTTCTGTCTCTTCCTTCGTCGTTCAAGGGTATCTCCCCTTGGGAGAGGTTGGAAAACGAGCATTCATCTCCCGCAGAACGCTATAACTCCGCGAAGGCGGGTCGTCTTTTGGCGGGAGGGGTCCATTCATCTTCATATGGTTGGACTGATGTCGCGCCCCGTAAACCGTCGGGACAGCGCTTGGTCGTCGTCTTCTCTCTCCTTGCAAGGTGTGCAAGGAGGAACCTATATAAAACCTTTTGGGGCTCAGCATCCGGGGCGGACCGTCAGGATCACTCCACGACCCGGGTCTCCACGTCCCCGTGGGTCTTGTTGTTGAGGCGGTCGTAGAAGTCCGCCTGCATGCCCGCTGGTATCTCCACCAGGCCGATCCAGAACCCGGCGCCCGTCCACTCCTCCTTCTTGATGACGCCGAAGTCGACTATGTCCTTGTAGACCTTGCCGTAGTTGTCTGCGGACAGCTTGACAGCGATGGTGGTCTTCTCCAGCCTGATGGGGATGAGAGGCTTTATGGCGTCCAGGACGTCCTTGACCTGGGCCTCCACCGGTTTGAAGGGGTCCACGTGGATGCGGGCCTCGTTCATGGCGTTCTCGATCCGCTGGGGCGGGTGGGGCGTCTTGGACTGGGGGTTGATAGCGTGGTGGGAGATGTAGGTGACGATCTGCTTCCGCTTCTCCTCGGTCATCTTCCGGCGCTGCTCAGTGGTCAGCTGGATGTCGCCCTCCATGACGATCTTCCTCGCCACCTCCTCGATGTCAGAGGTGCCGAAGGTCTTCTCGATGTGCTCATCGGAGACCCGGTCCCCCTTGGAGGAGTCCTTGAAGACCTCGTCGATCGCTAGAAGGTCCTCGAACCTTACCTCCTCCCCCTCGCGCAGCTTCTGCGCCAGGTGAGGGTCCACTAATACCTCGAAGTGTGAGCCACCCGAATCCAGTCGGGCGACGACGGCGTCGTCCAGGCTTACCATCCATATTCCCCCGGATGGCCCGGGGGGTTACCCCCGGACCCTACTCCTTGTTCTTGTTGAAGGCGTTCACGTGCTTCGCGACGTCCTTCGGGTCCATCTTCTGGAACGGCTTCTTGTCGGTCACCAGACCTATCTCCACTGCGTCGGCGTTCAGGTCGGTGTCCGTCGCCTTGTCCAGGGCCTTGAGGCCAAGGGCGATGCAGGCGTTGAGGGTCATGTTCTCCTCGTACTCGTCCTCGAACAGGCTGATGACCGCGTTACGTCCTGAGCCGATGGACCCCGCCTTGTACGCCATGAGGGCGCCGGAGGGGTCCGTCTCGTAGAGGTGCTTGCCGTTCTCGTCCATGCCGGCGATGAGCAACGAGGTCCCGAAGGGCCTCACACCGCCGTACTGGGTGAAGGTCTGTTTGAAGTCGCACAAGCGCTTGACCAGGTTGTCGACCGTCATCGGCTCGCCGTAGGTGATCTTGTTGATCTGAGCCTCGATCCGAGCCCTGTCCACGAGGACGCGGGCGTCGGCCACCAGGCCGGAGGTGGCACAGCCGATGTTGGAATCGATCTGGAAGATCTTGTCGATCGACTGTGGCTCGATCAGCCGGGAGCTGATGCGCTTGTCCACGATCAGTACCACTCCGTTCTTGTACTTCATGCCAACGGTGGTGGTGCCGCGCTTGACGGCCTCCCGTGCATACTCTACTTGGAACAGCCGTCCGTCCGGTGAGAACACCGTGATGGCCCGGTCGTACGCCATCTGACCTGCCTGCATCTAATACACCCGACCGGGAAAAGTCGACCGCCCCTAAAAGGCTTGCGGTGGACTGGTACGGGTCTTGGGTGTATGAAAGGGGTGCCCAGTTCAGAACCTTCCCCTCGCGCCGCCGCCACCGGACCTGCCACCGCCCCACCTGCGGCCACCGCTGCCGTAGAAGAGACCCCCTAGCCAGAGCCCCCTTCCGCCGGTGATGAGGGCCACGACCATGAAGATGACCACCACCAGCACCAATTGCCCCCAGGTGAGCGGCAGCCACGATATCGGGTAGGGGTCGCCGTCGTCCTCGGGGGGCTCCCCCTCCTCGTAGTTGTCCAGTATCTCGCGTCCGAGGAAGGCCACCGTGTACAGGAGTCCCGTGTAGTAGTCGCCCCGCTCCAGGTCGGGGACCAGGTACTTCTCAGCTATCTGGTTGACCAGGATGTCGGGCAGCACGCCCTCCAAACCGTAGCCCACCTCGATGCGCCATTCCCTGTCGTCGGTGGCCAACATGACCAGGACGCCGTCGTCCTTGCCCTCCTGGCCCAGGGCGTTCTTCTCGAAGGTCCTCACGGCGAACATGCTGATCTCGTCAGGTGCCGTGGTGTTGACGGTGAGCACGGCGATCTCGGCCCCCTTCTCCTCGAAGACCTCCACGCACAGGGCCTCTATGTCCAGCTCCTCCTCGGAGAGGAGCACCCCGGCATCGTCCGTCACCCAGTACTTGAGGGTGGGGTAGTCGTCCTCGTCGGCCAGGACCACCGACGAGGCGGCCAGCACCGTCAGGACGGCAATCGCGAGGGCGACCGGACCTGCCGCCGGAGGCCTGGGTGACNNGGGTGACATGGCGGTCCCCGTCTAGGGTTGGTCCGGACCCTGGCCGCTCTCGTAGTAGGACCGCTTCTCGAAGTCGAACCAGCCCGCTATTATCGACCTGGGGAAGGACCGGATGTCGGCGTTGTAGTCCCTGACGTCCTCGTTGTAGCGCATCCTCTCCACCGTGATGCGGTTCTCGGTGCCCTCCAGGGTGACCATCAGGGAGCTGACCAGCTCGTCCGCCTGCAGGACCGGGTACTCCTCGTACGTCAGCACGATGTCGATGAGGGCCCTGTCCAGCTGTTCCGAGAAGTTCACCTGGTCCTCAGTGGACTTGGCCTGCATCCATTGCGTCCGCAGGGCCGTTACGTTCTCCAGAGTGCTGGCCTCGTACTCCTGGTAACCCTCGACCGCCTCGACTATCTGGGGTATCAGGTCCACCTTCCGCTGGTACTCGTTGCTCACCTGGGCCCACTGGCTGTCGATTCCCTCCTCCTGGGTGACCAGGTCGTTGTACGCCAGCACCGCCCAGATGGCGAATATCACCAGGGCGAGGATGACGACCAGGACGACGATCCCCAGGATCCCCTTCAACTTGAGCTCCATGGTGTCTGGGAACCGGGTACCAAAGATAAATAGCTTGGCTGAATATTATATGGCCCCGAGAATATCAGATGCCATCGGCGATGTAACCGGTGTCTGCGATGACGTTCTCGATGGCCTTTATCTTCTCGAGGATGCCCCTCACGTGCTCCGGGTCCTCGGCCAGCTCCTGCAGCTCCGGGACGACGAACTCCCGGTTGCCCGGGTCGTAGTCCTTGGAGAGCTCCCGGGCGTAGCTGGTGGCCATCTTGACCAGCCCCCTCACCTTGACCTCGTCCACGTCGAAGGGGGATATCCACCTCCCCTCGGCCCGGTCCACGTGGATCATCCGGTTGCGGTAGGTCTTGAACTCCCGCTCGTCCATCGACAGGATCTCCTTTATCGCTTCGAAGCAGGAGGAGAAGTCCATGCCCCGGACCACGCCCGTCAGGAACTTGGGCGAGTGGCGCTTCCACACCATCCAGAACTCCTTCCAGTCGATAGCCTCCGACTCCCCCGCCAGCAGATAGCTGAGGATGAACTCCAGGTGGTAGACCTTTCCCGCCTCCTCCAGCGCGGTGATGGCCAGCAGACCCGCGGTGGAGTGCCGCTTGAATATCATCATGATGCGGGCGTCGTCGGCGAGCTTGCTCGCGTTGTTGGAGCACAGTATCATGCCATCGACCACGGCCTCGGGGTCTAGAGATTCGACCATGCTGACATCATCTATGTGTTAGCATGCATTATGTACCTTTCCTGCTTATGCTCAAGAAATAACACCCTTAGCTGGTCACCATAAGCCTTTTAAATAGGAAGCGCANNAAGCGCATTGCCGACGACTGCGAGAGCAGCCAACACGCTGCCAGTAACGCTCACAAGGTGAACCCAATGGTCGAGTTCAAGGCCGTAATCGCGGACCCGCAGACGGGAATGTGCTACCAGAACACCATCTCGGGCCATCACGCCAACTCCCTCATCGGAAAGAAGATAGGCGACGAGTTCGACGGCATCTTCGTCAGCCTTCCAGGCTACAAGCTGGTCGTCACCGGCGGCACCGACCATGCCGGCTTCTCCATGCGGAGGGACATCGAGGGTTCCCGATTGAAGCGCATCCTGACCGCCAAGTCCACCGGCTACCGGTCCAAGACCCGGCACAAGAACATCCACAAGCCCCTCCGCTACGAGAAGGGGATGCGGAGGCGGGTGGTGGTGCGTGGCAACACCATATCCCCCGAGATCACCCAGATCAACATGCGGATCTCCTCCCACGGTTCGAAGCCCATAGAAGACCTCCTCGCCGAAGGGGAGAGCTAGAGGTACCGAAGATGGCGCTACCCAGACAGCCCGAGGTGAATATCGGCCTGGTCGGCCACGTGGACCACGGGAAGACAACGCTGACCAAGGCACTGACGGGCGTCTGGACGGACCGGCACTCCGAGGAGATAAAGCGGGGCATCTCGATCAAGCTGGGTTACGCCGACTGCGCCTTCTACCGCTGCCCCGGTGAGGAACCGCCAGAGTGCTTCACCTCGAACCCCGACACCTGCGAGGCGAAGGCGGAGCTCCTCAGGACCGTCAGCTTCGTCGACGCCCCGGGCCACGAGACCCTCATGGCCGTCATGCTCAGCGGCACCGGTCTCATGGACGGCGCCATCCTCATGATAGCGGCGAACGAGGTGTGCCCCCAGCCCCAGAGCAAGGAGCACCTGATGGGCCTGCAGATATCGGGCATCGAGAACATCGTGGTCGTGCAGAACAAGATCGACCTTGTGGACGAGGAGACGGCCCTCTCCAACTACGAGGACATCAGGAGCTTCCTCGCGGGTACGGTGGCCCAGGACGCGCCCATCATCCCCATATCCGCCCAGCAGGAGGTCAACCTGGACGTGCTCATCCAGGCCGTCGAGGAGCACATCCCCACCCCTGACCACGACCTGGAGGCGCCGGCCCGAATGGCCATCGCCCGCAGCTTCGACTGCAACATGCCAGGAAGGGGGCCCGAGCACCTGATGGGAGGAGTCATCGGTGGCTCCCTCGCCCAGGGCGTATGGAAGGTGGACGACGAGGTGGAGATTGTTCCAGGCATCCAGGTGGAGGAGCAGAACCAGATAACCTGGGAGCCCATCCACACCACCATCGGCTCCATCGTCGCCGGCGGCGAGGACATAGGCGAGGCCAGGCCCGGGGGTCTCCTGGCGATCTCGACCATGCTCGATCCCCAGATGACCAAGTCCGACGCCCTCGTGGGCAAGATGGCCGGCAAACCGGGGACGCTGCCCCCCGTTTGGCACGAGTTCACCCTGGACCTCCATCTGCTGGACTACGTGGTGGGCTCCTTGGAGGACGTGCAGGTGGACCCCATAAGGTCCAACGAGCCCCTGATGCTCAACGTGTCCACCGCCACCACCGTGGGGATGGTCACCTCGGTGGTGGGGGACCACTGCGACGTGCGCCTCAAGCTTCCCGTGTCCGCCGAGCCAGGCGACAGGGTCGCCATCTCCCGGCGCATCGGCACCCGCTTCAGGCTTATCGGCCACGGCGTCATACGCTGAGGGGGTGCTCCCCTGGCCGACGACCTCCCGCTGGTCCTCCTCGACACCAACGCCCTTTTCATGCCCTTCCAGATGGGACTCGACCTAGAGGCGGAGATAGAGAGGGAGATGGGAGCCTGCCGTATCGTCGTCCCGCAGGTGGTCCTGGCGGAGGCGGCCGCCATGGAGTCGTCGGTGAAGGACGGTGCCGCCGCCCTCCAGTACGCGCGACGCTTCGAGACCGTTCCCACCGAGGGACTGGGCGACTCCGCCATCGTCGAGTGCGCCAGGAGGACGGGGGGCATTGTCGTGACGGGCGACCGGGGGCTCATGAAGCGGCTCCGTGCGGAGGGGCTCAAGGTGCTCCGCCCAAGGCAACGGAAGCGTCTGGAGCTCAGGTGAGCCTNNTCCCACAACCTTTTTTTATTATCGACGCCAAGTGATACTGGGGTCGAACGTTGAGGTCATCGCACACTGGACCCCTGGTCCTCACCATCGTCGCCATCGGTTGCGCATTCGTGCTGTTGCAGGCAATGGAGGCAACCGAGGCCCTACCCAACGACCCTCTCCGGTCCGTTGAGATAGTCTTCGACGAGGAGGTGGGTGCCCTCCGGCCCACGAACAACGAGCCCGGTGTCTGCGACATCGGGGGCAAGGTCACCGTGGAGAAACCCTCGGGGGCGGACCGGGTGCTGGTGAACCTGACCGTCTGGGCCTCGAACAACTGGACAGTCTCAATCAGCCCGACCTCCCTGACGTTCGAGGAGGCAGGCACCAAGACGTTCATCGCCTCCGTCGTCGTCCCCGCGAAGACGAACGCCTCCCTTCCCGAGGACCGGGACCAGCTGTCGGTGCTGGCGATGGCCTACAGCCCTCTCTGGCATGGCGACGACACCGCCTTCGCCGACCTGGTCGTGGACCAGTACTTCTCCATCGCCGTCAGCTCGACGAAGCAGACCATGAGGGGGCGGCCCGGCCACGAGATCAGGGGCAACATCGGCGTCAAGAACGAGGGGAACGGGC
>JABAHP010000437.1_pt1 | contig 29112 bp, 27 predicted proteins | sample 7062081 | NCBI WGS metagenome assembly JABAHP01 (sample SAMN14534357, study PRJNA622989) | marine sediment metagenome | biome: marine biome [ENVO:00000428]; feature: marine pelagic biome [ENVO:01000023]; material: deep marine sediment [ENVO:00002113] | place: India: Gulf of Kutch | collected...
TCGTCCTGGCCCAAGACATGGTCAAAGCAAGAAAAAGGCCAAACGAATTCGGCAACGTAGTAATCAATAACTTCTCAGAGGAACATAATATTGCCCCGGTGGTCTTCAACCATTGGCTGCACCGGGCCGAATATACCTGCCGCCTGTGCCATGTTGACCTGGGCTTCGGCATGCAGCCCAATAGCACCGGGATCACAGAAGACGACAATCTTGACGGCCTGTACTGTGGTGCCTGCCATAATGGCGAAGAGGCTTTCGGCCCTAAAGAATTCGATGAGGCTGGGAACGAAAAGAAGAATTGCGAGCGCTGCCACTCCAAAGGGCTTAAAGTAAAATTTGAAACAAGATTCAGGAGTTTTTTCAAGGGTTTCCCCAGATCCCGCTTCGGGAACAAGGTAGACTGGCTCAAGGCCGAAGAACAGGGCCTGGTCAAGCTGAAGGACTATCTTGAAGGCCACAGTATTCCCAGGAAGACGCTGAAACAGACAAAGGACATAGCAGTTAAATCCAAGGAGCCCGGCCTGCCAGACATCATCTTTTCACATGAAAAGCATACGATCTGGAACGGGTGTGAGCTGTGCCATCCAATGATCTTCGGTGTAAAAAAGGGATCAACGGTATATTCAATGCAGGACATATTCGAGGGCAAATACTGCGGGGCCTGCCATGGTAAAGTGGCCTTCCCCAATACTGATTGTCAGCTTTGCCATACGAAAGAAGTGTACTAAGGCATAAATGCCGGGGGTTCCCATGAANNGCTTTTGCTTGTGATAACCTTATTGCTGGCAGCAGGTTTTGTATTTGCAGAAACACAGTCATGGTATAAACTGCCAAAGCAACCGATTCCTCCGCTGTTTGGGGATTTGCTTATTGACCGGATATCCACAAAAAACGACGTAAAGCCTGTCAGTTTCTCTCACTGGAGGCATCGTCTGCAATTTACGTGCAGGGTGTGTCATTTTGAGCTGGAATTCCAGATGAAAAAAGAAGCAACTGAAATAACCGAGGTTGATAATCGCGATGGAATGTTCTGTGGCGCCTGTCACGACGGAGAAAAGGCTTTCGGACACACAGAGGAGAACTGTGATAAATGCCACACCGGAAAGCTGACCACAAATATATCTCTTTTCAAAAAGATCTATCGCAGGATGCCGAGGTCAGAGCATGGTAACAGAATAGACTGGACAGAAGCCGTTCTGAGGGGACGAATCCGTCCTGTACAAAGTATTTATGAGGATGATTTCACCCCTTTGCCTTTTGATAAAACCGTTAAGCTCGAGGCGATTCTGGCCATGGCGCCCGTTTCTGTCTTTCCTCATAAGGCCCATACCGCCTGGCTGGACTGTGCCAATTGCCACCCCCATGTTTTTAATATTAAGAAGAAGGCAACAAAGAACCTTACAATGGACAGTATTTTACAAGGTGATTTCTGTGGTGCGTGTCATCTGAACGTGGCTTTTCCGCTGGATGACTGTCTGCGGTGCCATCCGACCATAGATCCCAAATACATGAAATCCAGATGAAGAAAGGAATAAGACCATGAGGCATTCCATCAGATTGATCGTTCTCGCCTGGTGTATATTGAGCATTATGCTTAGCATACCGGTTATGGCAGACGATAATGATGATATTCAGACCGAATTCGATGCGATCTGCGGAATTATGGAAGAAGTTGATGGATACTCCGTAGAAGAGGTTCACGGTCTTGTTGAACGAATAGAGACGCTTGAAGCAAAGGTCAAGACGTCGGAACATCCCAGAAAGAAAGTATTGCTCTTCCGCTTGAAGAAATGCAGGGAATTCTGCCAATTCATCCTTGAAACAAAGGAATGAGCAAAAGGTCTGAATGAATATACGTATGAATCCCAAAAGCTCGGACTGGCATCAGCGAATACTGTCAAGAGTGCTCATGAATATCGTCGTTTTTCTCATGATATTCATGATCCCTGGATATCTCGCTGCCGAGAATAATGAGGAGTCAGGAACGGAGGCCGTTGCTGAAGCACAGACTCGCTTTATTGACAACGCTGACGGGACCGTTCTTGACAAGAATACGTCAAAGCTCTGGATGAAAACCGCCAACCTCCCCCATCATCCCATGTCATGGGAAGCCGCAAAAAAGTTCATACAGGAGATGAATGACGGGGAGCGGCCGAACTTTGGATATACTAACTGGCGCATCCCGACCGCAAACGAGTTCGAACTTCTGTTGGATACGGCTAATATGTACCCTGCCATGCCTAAGGAGCATCCGTTTACAGATATTGAGAACAGTTTTTATTGGACCTCGAACACAGGCGAAGACATTACCGAATATGTGGTGATCATTGATATGGCATACGGGAGTAAGGTAATGGATTACGTGTCTTCGTGCAATTATCGCTATCTCTGGCCCGTACGAAGTAACGAAAGTGCACACACAACGGCTTCGGGAACGGCATTTACACAGGGACAGAACGATTATGGTCAACTGGGCGACGGCACCACGGTAGACAGGGCCAAGTTCCATCCAGTCAAAGAGCTCAGCAATGTGATCAGGGTCAGCGCCGGCTCTGAGCATATTTTCGCACTCAAGACTGACGGAACGGTCTGGACATGGGGGCGGAACAAGGAAGGACAGCTCGGCAATAACAGTATCAAGGACTCATACCTCCCCGTGCTGGTGAAAGGGCTCTGGAACGTAGTGGGTGTCTCTGGGGGCATGTATCACAGCATCGCCCTGAAAGCCGACGGAACGGTCTGGGCATGGGGCAGGAACTCATACTATCAACTGGGAAATACCACGATGAAGGAAAGTCTTGTACCCATCCGTGTTGAAGGCCTGGAAAAAATTGTCAGACTGGAAGCCGGCATGTACCATAATCTCGCACTGGACGAGAACGGAACGGTCTGGACATGGGGCTGGAACAAGAGCGGCCAGTTGGGAACAGGAGCTGCAGAGGAAAAATCGGTCCCGATGCAGGTGAAAGGCCTTGAAAATATCATTGATATCGCTGCAGGGCTACATCACAGCCTGGCGCTGAAGGACGACGGAACGGTCTGGATATGGGGATGGGATACGTTTAGCCCGCTGACCGATCTTGACCGTGACAATTCGCTTCCCCGTCAGTTCAGGGGTCTTAGTGATATCGTAGACATTTCCGCCGGACTACATCACAGTCTCGCACTGAACAAAGACGGAAGGGTGCTGGCCTGGGGAATGAACGAATATAATCAGCTGGGACAACCCGGACTTCAAAAGTCCGGAGAGCCGGTGACGGTCAAGCAGCTGAAAAGCATCAAACATGTAGAAGCAGGAATGTATCATTCTATGGCGCTGCATAATGACGGCTCACTTTATGTCTGGGGGAAGGACATGAAAGACAAGGTGGAAAAATCTTCCCCGGTACGTATACGTGATATCGATGACATCATTGACGTCGCTGCAGGAAAATATTGCTCGGTGCTCCTGTCATCAGATAAAGGTGAAGAACAATGAGCCGTCTAGCCAGCAACACGATATTGAAAAAAGCAATGGTACTGGTCCTTGCCTGGTGCCTGTACCTGCCGGGCTTTCAGCCTGATGCTTTCGCTGCGACCCCGCAGCAGCTTGAGAAAGCGGACCGCATGAGAAAAACCGCTGCGCAGCTGATAAAGGAGGGGGAATATAAACAGGCCATCCCAAAGCTTGAATATGTTCTCAGGATAAATCCAAAGGATACCAACGCATCCCTCATGCTCAAGGTCGCGCAGCAGAGGCTGGTAGAGCCGTTTTGCCAGGAGGCTGATAAGGCCTTTCAGAACGGCGATTATGAACTGGCAATCAACTCTTGGAAAAATGTACAAAAAGCCAATCCTGACGACATCAGGGCGGATATGCTTATAGATATAGCACGTTCGCTAATGCATGAAAATCTGCTGGACGCCATGTATGCGCAGGTTGAGCGATTCCTGTTCGAGGAAAACTTCAAGGACGCGGTGGCAGAGCTTGAGAAAATACTCACGATAAAACCGGATGAAGAACGAGCACGTGAGACCCTGATCTATGCCCGGCAGGCGTTAACAACGCAAACGATCTCGCAACTATACGCAGTTGCCCAGGAATATATGGACAAGGAGCAGTACGATGCGGCCATAGACGAATGGGAAAAGATCCTTGAGATCGATCCAAGTCAGGAGAACGCGCAGCGCCTCATCGCATCGGCCCGCAAATTGCGCCTGAATTCCCGATATGAAATGGCTCGTGAACTCTATGAAAATGGAAGCTATGAGGCATCTCTTACTTTATACAGCAAACTGCAGGCTGAGAATCCGACCGACGAAGAACTCAAAAAGGTTATCAGACGCCTCAACGGTACGATAAAAGTTATTCAGAAACTAGATGGTCAGGGCAAATTCATGGATGTATTACGAAAAGCTCTTAAAAACCATATAGCACCGGAGGGGAATCCAAAAGCCGCGGTAGCCGCCGCATGGTATGCCGAGCAGCTCGAGCCCGAGAGCGATCTCGCGCTGTCCATCAGAGTATTCCTCGAGCGCGAACATCTTACGGTATTTCGCTCTATGGAGCCCCCCATAAAAGATATGAACCTCATAGAGCAGTACCTGTTCGCATCTCTGAACCATATCTATGAGGGCCGCTACGACCTGGCAATAGATGAAGCATCAATTGTCCTGGAGCTGGACCCAGATAATGAACTCGCACTGAAACGTCTTGGATCGGCGTTCTATGCGATAGGAAATAAAGCAGAAGCAAGAAAGGCATGGGAGCGGGCGCTTGAACTGTCGCCTGACGATAAGGAGCTCAAAAATTTCATAAAGCTGACCAATTAGCAAAACGGCGGCATCCGGGTTCCTCCTGCGGCCCTGAGAATAGCGCTGAGGCAGAAATTCTGGTTCGAACGGAGCATAATTGCACATGAGAATGTTGACAGCATGTCTGGTTTTACTGGTTCTGAGCGTCGTATCACAGGCCTTTGCACAGGAAACAAACTGTACTGACTGCCATTCGGACAAGGTTTCAGGGAAAAGCCTTCATGCCGCCGTACAGAACGGATGCAAGTACTGCCATATAGGCATTGATGCCTCCACGTTCCCTCACGAAATAACCAATTCCCAGCCGCACGGTCTGACAATAGGGGTTGAGAAGCTGTGTTTCGGTTGCCACAAATCCCAGGAGCTTATGAGTGGAACAACGGTTCATCCCCCTGCTGGTGATATCATGTGCACCATGTGCCATGACCCGCATGCAAGCAAGTTTTCCTCCTTGCTGAAATCAGATACGGTCTGCTTTACCTGTCACAACAAGGATAACTACACGGGCAAGAAAGTGGTCCACGCTCCCGTCGCCGCAAAGATGTGTGCCTCGTGCCACGAGCCCCACAGTGCAGACAGGGAGAAATTACTTAAAGAAATCGCTCCAAAACTGTGCTTTAACTGTCACGACGAAAAAACCTATTCAGGTTTTGACAAGCACGCGGCCGTAAGCTTCGGCATGTGTCTTTCCTGCCATGAACCGCACCAGTCACAACTTAAGGCTCTGACCCGTGAGAAAATCCCTGGCCTCTGCTTTATCTGCCATCATCCTGAAGAGGTCAAGGCAGTCGCCACACATAAGAGTATCCAGGCCGGACAGGACTGCTCCATGTGCCATAACCCGCATACCGGCTAAACGCTGAGTTCGAAGCATATGAACTCGCTGTAATATTGAACATGTTCTGAGCGCTACGGTAATAATCTAAAGAGATTTTCCCGCGTTTCATCCCTTTAGATTCAGGCCTCTGTGCAACCGTTTAAACTTAACCCTCAGCTGTGCTACAATACACATCGGGAGTTGCACAGGGTGTATCCTGTGCAGGGGATTATTTTTTCACCACCACACATATTTGCCTGGGGAGGCACTTATGCCACACAAAACTATGTTAAGGGTATATTTCGGGGATACTGACGCGTCAGGGATGGCTCATTACGCAACACACCTGATGTACCTTGAAAAGGCCCGCACTGAATGGCTTTGGGACGCGGGAGTGAACGTTGCTGAGACGAACAACAACGATCGGCACTTCATCGTCCGGCAGGTGGACATCAAGTACCACCGCCCGCTGGAGCTGGGTGAGCTGCTCACCGTGACCACTACCATCGCCGAGATCAAACGCGCAAGTCTCCTGATGCGCCACCAGATACTCAACGGCGACACCCTGCTTTCGGAGGCGGACGTGAAGATGGTGTACATGGAGCATGGAAGACCGGCACGCCTGCCTGAGTACCTTCAGGAAGTCTACGACGGAGTAAGGGGGACGAACTAGCTAGCCCTGGTGCTGCTCGGGGCGCTGATGCGGGAACAGCAGGACGTCGCGGATGGAGTGCGCGTCGGTCAGCAACATCACCAGACGGTCGATGCCTATGCCCTCGCCGGCGGCAGGGGGCATGCCCACCTCAAGGGCGCGAACGAAGTCCTCATCCATGTCGCTGGCCTCTTCGTCTCCGGCCTCCTTGGCCTTTACCTGCTCCTCAAAGCGGCCACGCTGGTCCATGGGGTCATTGAGTTCACTGAAAGCGTTGGCAATCTCCCGCCCGGCGATGAACAGCTCGAAGCGTTCAACCAGGTCGGGGTTGTCTGCCTTGCGCTTGGCAAGAGGCGAGAGTTCTACCGGGTAATCGGTAATGAACGTGGGATTCATAAGGGTGGGCTCCACCTTTTCCGAGAAAATTTCATCCAGCACCTTGCCAAACGAAGCCCCATCAGGTATTTCAATGCCTTCCTTTTTAGCATAAGCCTTAGCTTGCTTAAAATCGGTAAAGGTTTCCCGGGGCACGCCTTTCTCGGCCATAGCCTCAAACATAGGCTTACGGGGCCAGGGTGGGGTGAGGTCTATCTCACCTTCTCCGTAGGGAAGTTTCGTGGTGCCAAGCACTTTTGTGGCCACATGGGGGATGAGCTGCTCTGTGAAGTCCATCAGGAAGTTGTAGTCCTTGTAGGCGGTGTAGAACTCGAGCATGGTGAACTCGGGGTTGTGCTTGGTGGAGATGCCCTCGTTGCGGAAGTTGCGGTTGATCTCGAAGACGCGTTCGAAGCCGCCCACCAGCAGCCTCTTTAAATAAAGCTCCGGCGCGATGCGCAGGTAGAGGTCCATGTCCAGGGCGTTATGGTGGGTCTTAAAGGGCTTTGCTGTAGCGCCTCCGGGGATGGGTTGCATCATGGGGGTCTCAACCTCCATGTAGCCGTTGTCTTCGAGGAAGTCGCGGATGGCCTTGATAATGGCGCTTCGCTTCTGGAACGTCTCCCTGACCTCGGGGTTGACGATGAGGTCCACGTAGCGCTGACGGTAGCGGGTTTCCACGTCCTTCAGGCCGTGCCACTTTTCAGGAAGCGGCCGGAGGCTCTTGGTCAGCAGTTTGAACGCCGTGACCTTTACTGTCAGCTCATCGGTCTTCGTGCGAAACAGCGTGCCCGACACACCGATGATATCGCCAACATCGAGCTTCCTGGCAACGGCGTAGCTCTCGCCAAGCTCGTCACGCTGCAGATAGAGCTGGATGCGCCCGGTGGCGTCCTGTATATGGGCAAAGGCTGCCTTTCCCATGGGCCTGAAAAGCACCACGCGCCCGGCAAGCGAGCACTCAACCGAGTTAGCCTCCAGCGTCTCCTTATCCCTACCGTCATGGGCGGCCTTTATGGCGGCCGCGTTGTCGGCGTACTCGAAGGCACCTGCATAGGGCTCCACTCCCTTTTCCCTGAACGTGTTGAGTTTGTTAATACGGCTCTGTATCTGTTCGTTGATCTCGCTCATAATAGAAGATTGATTATAAATGCTGCAGAAATACATAGTCAAACGGCCTAAAAAGCTGTGTGTCTTTCCACGCGAGGTACGGTATAATATAAACCGCTATGCAGATTGTTGCACTCACGGGAAACTACGGTATGGGCAAGAGCTTTGCCCTCAAAGTGTTCCAGGAGCTGGGAGCCTTTACTATCAGCGCCGACTATGTAGTATCCGAACTGCTGAAGAAACCCCAGGTGCTGGAAAAGGTCCGTACAATACTGGGAGATGTCCCTTTCCTCCCCGACGGAAGCCTCGACAACAAAAAAGAGGCCGCCCGCATCATGTTCTCAGACGAGGACAAACTCAGCTCCATGGAGGGGCTCTTGCATCCTCTGGTCTTCAAGTATATTGAGATGCGCACGGCAGAACTGAAAAAGAAAATGGAAGACCTTGCAGGATCATCTGCAAGCGGTGTGGTCATCGTGGAGGTGCCGCTTTTGTTCGAGGGAGACTACAAAAACAGGTTTGATAAGGTCATTACCATCTATACAGATGTAACCGTTGCCTTGAACCGTCTCCAGGAAGCAGGGGTGCAGCGGGAAGACGCAGCCATGCGTCTTCAGTACCAGATGCCGGTAGAGGAAAAGGTTCCCCTTTCAGACCTTACGATCGACAACAATGGCTCTCCCGAGGAAACCAAACGACGTATCAAACATATCTACGAAGCTCTGAAGTCATAGACCGCAATGAGGATTATTCAAGGACTTGAATCCGTATCACCTTCTGACCGTGGGGCCGTTGTCACTATTGGTAACTTTGACGGTGTCCATCTGGGACACCAGAAGATACTGAAGACCGTGCTGGATGAAGCGGACATATTCGGCACCCACACAATGGCCGTCACGTTCGACCCGCATCCACTACGTCTTTTTCTGCATGAACGAGGTCCAAAACTCCTCACTCCCAACGACGAAAAGGCCCGTCTTTTGGGGCTTTACGGAATGGACCGGGCACTCTTTATAGATTTTACTCGGGAGTTCGCCTCGCTTGCGCCCGAGGAATTCATCCGGAATATACTTGTCGAAGCGCTTGGGGCACGGGCCGTAATCGTCGGCAATGGTTATACGTTCGGCAAGGGAAAAGCAGGCAACACCGATATCCTCAGGCGCAGGGGCCGCAAATACGGATTCAAGGTAAAAGTTGTACGCCATGCCATGGCATATAAAAAACCGGTCAGCTCAAGCCGTCTGCGCATTATTCTGGCACGAGGAGGTGTAGCTAAAGCCACCACCCTGCTTGGACGCCCTTATTCCATTGAGGGTAAAGTTATCAAGGGTGCTGGCAGGGGCGCAAAACTCCTGGAGACTCCAACTGCAAATCTTCATACAGCGTATGAAGTTATTCCCAAGGAAGGTGTTTATGCCGTGCGGGTAGCCATAGAAGGAGAGGGGTTCGGCCAGATACATGATGGTGTGGCCAATATCGGCACCAATCCCACATTCCACGGGCACGCGCAAAGCATTGAGACCCATGTCTTTGGATACAATAAAAGCCTGCTTGGCAGACAGATCCGCATCGGTTTCATCGATCGCATTCGCGACGAGATTATGTTTCGCTCACCAAAGGCGCTCAAGGCACAGATCATTCAGGATATCGAAACAGCAAAAAAAGTGCTCGCCCGGACTGCGGAACTGAGGATGTAGTTAACAGGCGATACGTTCAGAGCCCTGACATCCTCTGTCATGGATCAAGCAACCAGTTCACGCCGACACCGAAAAAGGCCAGATTCTCATCCGTGCCCTCAGTGGACACATAGTATCTGCCCAGAATTGAAACAATGCTCTGCTCGCCTGCCTTGAAGACATAGGACACCTCCGGGTACAGGGCAAGAAAAGGTCTAGCCCCGTCAACATTGTATCCAGCCACCACACCCACAGCCCCCACAAAAATATTGGAGTCCGGCATGATACCCATTGCCATGTCCACACCGTAGACGTCGCCCATGTCGGCCCCTCTGATGGCCGTAAGGTCCATATTCAGATAAACCCCCTGCCATGCCCAGAGCCCGGCGTTATAGGCTTGTGCACCATCGGCTGAAACCAGAATCTGAAAATGTGCAGCACCCATGCCCCGATCGGGTATATGATAGTTTTCTATATCTTTATCATCCTGCGCATATGTTATATCTGCAAGCAGAATGGTAAAAACAATGGCCAGCGGGATCATTCGGCAAAACCTTCTCATTGAATATTCTCCTTATGCAAGAATCCCTGACTTCTATCGTCGTTTTTCAAGGTTCATAAGGACGTTGCAATGGCAACGGTTAGTCAACAGGCCTGGTTACTCCGATTCATCACATCAAAGAACAACCGGATCAACATCAATAATAAACTTCCGTCCCTTGAGTCTTGTCTGTATATCTTTTACGGCAGGTTTAAGTGAAGCATGGGTGGCAGCCTTAAGAAGGATCTTCCATACCTGCCTGCCACGCCGTGCGGTCATACTCACCGGACCAAGTATCTCCACATCCGAGTATCCGTTCTCCGTAAGCCGGGGCTCCTGCCCCCCCTCTATTACAATGACCACGAGCTTTCCAAAGGGGGGGTAGCCGGCGGCCTTGCGTTCCGAGAGCTCTGCCTCATTGAAGCGGCGGAAATTGTAATTCCTCAGAGCACTGTAGACCATCTGCCGTGGTTTACGACTCTGAATGACCATTTCCCCTCCCGGACGCACACGGTCAGCCACGTACATGAGATCCTGCACGGACCTCTCTGCCGAACGGAAATCGGGAATATAGAGGTGGGCTTCGGGATTGATAACCCCTGCCATAGCAAATTCACCGCTGAGTTCAGGGCTTCTGGTAAGCACCTTGGTTCCCACAGCAAGGCCCCCCTCACCCTCGCTGATAAGCTCGATGCGCTTCCGTGAGTCCTGCTCCACGCCAACGGGATTAAGTTCGGCTATTTCCTCCTCAACACGTTCCAGCCCGGCCCCTATGGCCCGGTACTGAACGCTCCCGCACGACGGACATTCGGCAGGAGGTTTTTCTCTAGCTCCACAGTACCCGCATCGAAGCGTATTGTCTTCCTTATGGAAACGCATCGGAATCTCACAGGCCCGGCAGTGTTCGGAACGTCCACAGTCTTCGCACTCCAGGATGGAAAAGCCCTTACGGTTTATGTAAATCAGAACTTTTTCGCCCTTTTTCAGATATGTCACGGCCATCTGCTTAAGCACACGGGAGACAACTGCTTTTTCCTTTGGACGCCTGGAGATCACACGTACTATGGGTCTCTTGTGCCGGGCAGGGATCTCAATATGCCCATATTTACCGTTCATGGTGTTATGCACCGATTCCAGCGACGGGGATATGGAGGAAAGCGCCACTGTAGAACCTCCGAGATAGCCGCGCATAACCGCCATGTCACGCGCATGATAACGCACACCACCCTCCTCTTTATACCAGGGGCTTTCCTCGTTCATAACGATAATGAGTGCGGGATCCGGTATTGGCGCGAAAACTGCGTACCGCCCCCCCAATACAACGCGAGCCTCACCCTCCATCATCTTTCGCAGAGACTCGGAGCGTTTTCCTGCATTTATACCGGCATGGTAGCTGACCAGTGCAGTTTCACCTACTGCCTCCCGGAGAGCCCCCTCAATATGATCTATCCATCCGTGCTCCGGGGCTGAAATAATAATATTGCCGTCAATCTTTTTTGCAGCCTCGACCGCAAAGCTCAGCTCCGCTACAGTTGAAGGAGCCTGCACCAGAAACGTCCGATATTTGCCCCCATAAACCGATTCCTTGAGCACCTCGAGAGCTTTTCCGAAAGCTGTGGCCCCGTAGGGGGAAAAGGGTTCCGAAAGTTCTGCCCGTTTACGCTGGCGGCGGGCCTTGACCGCATCAAAGAACTCCTGAGGGAAGATTGTTTTCACGACCATTCCCTCGGGGGCAAAGTAGTAATCAGCCATCCATTCTATAAGCCGTGCCATGGCCATTCCTAATCCGTAAGGCTCTACCTGCGCGATATCTTTGATTTTTCCTCTGGGGCGGCTGCGGGAAGGCCCGAGCACGATACCTCTCTTAATTGATTTTTTAACCTCTGCTCGGACAATATTTCCAGGCTCAACCACCATACCTTCAGGTATCCGGTAGGTCAACCGGCCCAGTTTGAGAGGAAATGCGATATCAACAAATTCCATGTATGGATTGTAGCACAGGGGGTGCTCAAAGCTGCTCCATTTAAAAGGAAAAAGGGGGGCGCAGAAAAACAAACAGTCCCCGCCGCAAGCGTCAGCAAGGAATATTATCTATAAAAAATATTGCTCTCTAGTGAAATACTATTCCGACCCTGTAAATCCCTTCATAAACCTGAGAACTCCAGCAAATTCTTGCATTAATATGTTTATTACCAAAAACCGGAGAACAGACAGTTATAATTACACCTGGAGTGAAGTTTCGCATGGTGTACATGCTTGCTCCCGAAGAACTGATATCCACAGTGGTCATGGCGACCATCTCAGAGGAGGAATGACGGTCGTCAGAATATGCTATGATCTTGATGATAGGCAATCTATTTTCTTTGCGTTTTTCAAGCATGCAAAATTTGCTTCGTTTTTTAGCATCAATATATACCGCTATGATACCAGTCTCCTCAATAAAATAGCCAGAAAATATCTTTTGTTTTCAATAAAATAAAGCAATTAACTACTGGAAAAACCATGTCTGGCCTTCGAGATCTGTTATTCGCCTTGCTTGCATGAGTTCAGGCGACAGAAAACTGCTGCTGCGAGGGCAAGAAGAAGAATTTCAAATGAAAATGTCCAGTGAAACAAGAAATTCCATATCCACCAATCATAGCGGGCAGGAACATGAAAAAGGACAAACCGCTCTCCAGTAAGGGGGAAAAGCCAGGCAATCCCTCCGGTCACAGAGTCGAGCAGCAGATGGACAAGAACATTTATGCAGATCAGAACTACAGCAGTTCTGAAAAGAGTGGAATGCACAAGAGCCCGCAGAGTAAAAAGCCCGGCAGTTACAGCCGCCCAGAAGAAAGGTCGGTGGAACAGATAACTGTGATGCACATGCTGACGATCATCAAGGAAATAGAAATACAGAAGATCCATATCAGGCAGAATGCTTGCGATAAGCCCCACTATAAGTCCGATACGGTACAGACGCAGGTTATATTCCTGCCCCATACTTCGAAGAAGACTCCTGGAAACGATGTAACCCGCTGGAATATGTGCTACAAGCATACTTGAATGGTATGGAGAGGTGAGCTCTCCGGTTCTAGAGCTTTGTTATCTTTACTTTGCCTATTTTACGGTTTTCCAGGTCCATGACCATAAAACGGAAATCAGGGGTACGCACCTGTTCACCAACCTTGGGCAGGCGGCCAAAGAGACCGAAAACATATCCGCCGATCGTATTAAAATCCTCGCTCTTTATCTCTTTGCCCAGGACTTCAGTAAGTTCATCAAGCGGGGTCTGTCCAGAAATAATAAAGGTTTTCTCATCAATGATCTTTACTTCAGCCTCAGCGGATATCTCCTCAAACTCGTCCTGAAGCCCCCCTACGATTTCCTCCATAATGTCTTCAAGGGTCACCAGCCCCGCAGTTCCACCATATTCGTCCATAACCACCGCAATATGGAACTTGTTCTTACGCATTTCGTCAAGCAGCTGCGTAACCATTTTGGTCTCCGGAATATAATAGGCCTCACGCATGAAATTCGATACTGAAAGATTCATGATATCGGTCTGTGTCATGGTGATGAGAATGTCCTTGATATAAAGAATACCCTGTATGTTATCAATGTTCTCCTTGATAACGGGATAACGGCTGAAACCCTTTTCGCTGACTAACTGCATAGCTTCGGCTACAGTGGCTTCCGCGCTGATGGCTGCCAGCTCGGTGCGGGGGACCATTGCCTCTGAAACCTCCGTGTCCCCAAACTCAAAGATTCGGTGGAGAAGTTGCTGTTCCCCCTTTTCTATGGTACCTTCCTCGCCCCCAATACTTATCATGGTCTTTATTTCTTCTTCGGTAACATACGGCGAGGCCGGTCGTTCCTTCACTCCAAACAGCCTCAGAATAAGGTCGGAGGACTTGTGAAATACCCAGATGGCGGGATAGATTATTTTGATGTAGAACTCCAGGGGGCGTGAAAAGAAAAGTGATACTTTTTCCGCATGTGTCACGGCAAAGGTCTTCGGGGTCAGCTCACCGAACACGACCGTAAGGAAGGTCATAATAACGGTGGCAAGGATCACTCCAACTTCTGCTCCGATCAGCCGGATAAGCATTGCAGTGCCAAGGGAGGTTGCCAGGATAGTGAACAGGTTGCCGGAAAGAATAACAGCACTGAAAAGTTTGTCGTGAGAGTCCAGAAGTCTCTGCACTGCTTTGGCGCGTGCATCGCCCTGTTCAACAAGGTGCCGAATACGGAATTTCCGCACGGCAATAACCGATGATTCAGCGCTGGATATTACGGCGATGCCCACCATCGCCGCAATAATGATTAATATATCAATTAAAAAACTACTGGGAGGTTCCATGCATTATTGCGTCATCTTTTCGATGACCGCCTCAGCAACGCGGGACGTGCTGACAGCAGTAGGGTCATCCCGGTCCGGCTTCATGTCATAGGTGACGTCTTTGCCTTCTTCGATAACCGCGGCTATAGCTTCCTCCATACGCCTGGCTGCATCCATTTCACCGATATGTCGAAGCATCATTACTCCTGAAAGCATCATAGCAAAGGGATTCATTTTATTCAAGCCCTTATATTTGGGCGCGCTACCGTGGGTCGGCTCGAACACTGCCATTTCCGCGCCAATATTCCCGCCAGGGGCCATGCCCAGGCCACCCACCAGTCCGGCAGCCAGGTCGCTGACAATATCGCCATACAGATTTGCCATGACCAGAACATCATAGAGTTCCGGTTTCTGCACCAGTTGCATGCACATATTGTCGATAATACGATCCTCAAACTCAACATCGGGATAGTCCTTGGCAACCTCTCTTGAAACCTCAAGGAAAAGTCCGTCAGTAAATTTCATGATGTTTGCCTTATGTACGCTTGTTACCTTTTTGCGTCCTGTCTTTCTGGCGTATTCAAAAGCGAACCGGACAATCCTTTCTGTGCCCTGCACGCTGATGGGTTTGATGCTGATCCCGGAATCCCGGTTAATATCGCGGCCGGAGATCTCCTTGATGTAATCAATAAGCCCAAGGCACTCAGGGGTGTCCTTCCTGAACTCAATACCTGCATACAGATCCTCTGTGTTCTCACGAACGATCACCAGATCAAGGTTCTCATATCTTGTACGGGCCCCTTTGAAAGTGCGGCATGGCCGCAGGCATGCATAGAGATCGAGTTCCTGACGAAGCGTGACGTTCACACTCCTGAAGCCTGTTCCCACCGGTGTAGTTACCGGACCTTTAATAGCTACCTTGTTACGCTTTATGGATTCTATCACTCGACCGGGAAGAGGAGTTCCCTCTTTCTCATAAACATCCTCACCTGCGTCCTGGATGTCCCAATTGAACGTAACACCTGTTGCATCCAGAACCTTACGTGTAGCATCCGCTATTTCGGGGCCTACTCCATCACCGGGAATCAGAGTCACATCATATGCCATGTTTTCACCACCGTTTTATCATGCGTTATTCCCCATTTCGCCAATACCCATTATATACTTCTCTGGGACAGGACGAGCGCATCCCGGGGAGATATAAATTATAAACTAAACAATCACTTCCTTTGCAAGCATCCTGAGGCATCAGTACAATTTCCATTGGCTGGAATATGGTTTTTTTGCTATAATCATTGACAGCACACTCGTTTAACGGAGCAAAATGAAAACACTTATTGTTGATGATGACAACATAATGCGCCGGATATTAAAGCGGACGGCGATGGGACTGGGGCATGAAGTAACAGGCTGTGCCGACGCGGAACATGCACTCGAATCATTACAGAACGAGCAGTATTCTCTCATCATACTTGACTGGATGTTGCCGGGCATGGATGGAATTGAGCTATGCCGCATGATTCGCCAGATGCCCAGGGGCGACCTTCCTTTTATCATAATGGTAACCGCCAAGGATAAATACGAAGACCTTATCAAGGTGCTGGATGCCGGAGCGGACGACTATATCGCAAAGCCGGTTGATGTAAAATTCCTCAAAACCCGTATTACCGTTGCAGAACGAATGACAAGGAAACTTCACAGCCTTTCAGGCTAGTACGTTTCCTTACAGGATTCACAATTAAATCTATAAGACTCTCCCGGGGGAAAGAGGGTTATTCGGCTAAACTCCCCTGTCTGTCCCTGAACATCACCAGGACGCTGCCACCGCTCATCTCACGCCAGGGGACACTTTCAGTATCAAGTAGTTTGAAATTAAGTTTTTCCCTTAAGGATTTGCCTACCAGGACGTATTCATTTCCATAGGGGACATTACTTTCAAGGAGGGAGTCGAGAGACTTGTCAATGTTCAGATGGATCTCATTATTTGAAGCCCCAAACGAAGGAAGGGCTTTGCTGCTTATACTCTCCAGGAGATTAACTACCCGTTGAAGGTTCTGATGCGCTGTCTCCGATGTACAATGCTTCAGTACAAACTCTTCCCAGAAGCTCAAGCTCACTTTTATCTTACGTCCTAATGACTGATTGTCATAATAAAAGAAAGTGACACCTATTTCCTGCGCGTCAGTGTGCGTAGCCAGTTCCTCATCCTCAATATCGTCATAGAGTTCCTCATCAAGCGCAAAATCGTACTCAAAAATAACACGGCCCAGATGCGGGAAAGAGATGACCGGACTGCCCTCGGCAAGCATTTCCTCTATATAGGCAGAGGCAACGGCTTTAATTTCTGAAGGGGCAAGCTTTACATGTTCGTCCATATGGACCGGCGCCCCTCCGCCTCCAGACATGGTAGACATCAGGATGCGTTTGAACCGGCAGCCGGCATCAAGCATTGCACTGACACACCCGTCCACAACATCGGCNNAAGTACAAATCTATGTAATAAAAATCAGGCATTTACAGCTTTCCCGCCAATAGGTATTCTCGGTATCATTATACGGTATTCGCTCCGGACTTACAAACAGTAAACTGATAATTCAGGTAAGTGCTTCGAAATTTTCTGGGACAGGCCCCACGATTTCAACCACCTTGTCACGGGAGGTCTCCCCCTTGATGATCCGCATGGCCGTTTTCCTTATTCTAAAGGTCTTTGCAAGCAACTTAAGCAGTTGTGCGTTAGCCTCTCCGTCGGCTGGAGGCGCGGTAAGCTTAACTTTAAGGGTACCGTCCTCCACCCCTTCGACTGAAAGCCTTGACGCCCTGGGCTGAACGCGAACAGCGAACGTCAGGCCGTTTTTGGTCCTTTTACACGCTATGCTATAAGTAAAGGAGCCGGATTTTGAATCCTTTGCGGTCACTGTTGTTTTTTTCTGCCCCGGCGTGTCCTGACAGGCCGGTCCTCCGGAACCCTGCCCTCAACAAGCATTGTATCTTGAATGTTCCTTGTGCTGATATCCAAAAATCCAGCTGACTTGAGCCACTCCTCTATCTCCACAGCATTATAACAGCGGCCTCCGAGAGTGTTTACCAGCATGTTCACACTGAAAATAGCGCTTCGAACGGGACTCGTCAGTTCTTTATCAATCGGGATCTCCTGAATATAGATTACGCCTCCGGGGTTCAAAGCCTGGAAACACTTCAGCAGCAGATCAGCATTCTCGCGTGGAGAATAGGCGTGCAGGATCTGACTCAAAAGGATAAGGTCATATCCCCGACCAATATCATCATGGACAAAATCCCCCTTTCGAAGCTTTATCTTCACTCCTGCATTACGTGCGTTCGTGCGAGCAATACGCATTGTCTCTGGCAGGTCATAAAGGGTAACGTCTATCCCCTTCTTTGCCAGAGCGATCGCATAGGTTCCGGGGCCACCGCCCAGATCAAGGGCTGTCTTTACCCCCTTGAGATCAAGAACTGAAAGAAGGCTCTTGACCCGTGACTGCGCTATATTATGCATACCGTTTATAAAGGCTTGATGGTCATGAGCCCGACGGGCGGGAAGTCCGGTAATGAGAACCTCGTCCAGGGCAGACCAGTTTTGCCAGAGCGTTTCCGCGTGCCGCATGATGTCACCCTGATATTCGGGTTTGCCTGAGACCAGGTGCTTGCTCGACACTGGGGTGTTTCTGAATTTTCCCTTTGATTTTGTCAGCAGGCCCAGACCGCACAGTGCATCAAGCAGGATTTCCAGTGCCCTCTTGTCCGCTTTCAGCTTCGGCGCCAGCTCTTCGACTGTGAAGGCTTTTTCCTCAAGATAATTAAAGATATTGTAATTATTTGCGGTAAGTACTATTCTTGACGCCTGAAACCCCGACCAGAGCCCCGAAAGTTCTTTTACATCCATAGGTCCTCCTTAAAAAAAATGGGCGTATCATCATGATAGTTTTATCATTATAAAGACTGTTTAGAATAATTGCTACCAATAAGTATCATCGGAGCTACAGAAGACCCCCTTTAAGCACTGCCTCAAAATCATAGAGTATACCGCACTTTGGAAGTGACCGGATGAATTCTCCGCCGTAATTCCTGGTCGCAACCCTCTGGTCCAGTATTGCGACCACTCCACGATCCGAACTGCTTCGGATAAGACGACCAAAGCCCTGCTTAAGCATAATAGCAGCCCGGGGGACCTGATAATGGCTGAAAGAAGAAAGCCCCTTTGCCTCCAATGCCTCCATGCGGGCCTGTACGATAGGTTCGTCTGGCACTGCGAAAGGAAGCTTGGTGATGACAACGCATTTCAGCGCCTCCCCAGGGACATCAATTCCCTGCCAAAATGTATAGGTGCCAAACAAAGCCGCATGCGGGTCACTACGAAACCGCTGGACCAGCAGATAGCTCTCTGCCTCACCCTGTCTCAGAACATTCACCACACCTGAGGCGTCAACTGCATCGGCTACCCGGTTCAGCAGCGCATGGCTGGTAAACAGCACCAGGGTCTGCCCACCACTGTGCCGAAGTATCTCCAGGATACGCGTTATCATTCGGTCCTCGTAGTCACGCCCTCTGGGATCGGGAAGGTCCCGAGCAACATAGAGCGCCGCTTGCCGTGAATAGTCGAAATGCGATTCCAGTTTAAGCGTATCCGCATCCATTAGACCTAGACGCTCTCGAATATACGTGAAATCTCCCCCCGTTGAAAGGGTGGCCGAAGTAAAGATGCTCGCATCAAGGTCATGGAAAACATCCATCCCGGCCACATCCACCGGCGTGGCAGCCAGACGAACGCTTTTCCCCCCACNNTAAACATGTGAATCAAGCTCCTGTGACAGTATTATATTTATTGCCGCTGCAGCAGCACCGCATCTGCGGGCATACGCTTCCAGGTCCTTAAGGTCTCCATTTGCGTCCCCATCATCGTTTTTCCCCCTTGATGAGACGGAATCCCTGATGCCTTCCAATTCCCTCATTAGCCGCAGAAGCGGCTCTGAGAGCGTATTTTCAATAAATCCCGGTCTCCGGATTCTCAGCGTCTTGTCGGGAATCTCTCTTCCCGCACGCTGAAAGAATTCTGTCGAGGTGCTTCGGGCAATCTCCACATACGATGCAAGCATCGAAAAATCCGATGGTTCAAGCCACTTGAGTCTTTCCAGAAATCCTCTTCCCCGGGTGTTCAGCAGGCCGTTGAGGATATGGGTCACCTGGAAATTCGATATCTCTACTCCAAGGTAATTGGCTGCCACGTCCTCAAGTTCATGTGCCTCATCGAACACGGCTGACTCAAATGCGGGAAGTACCCGGCCTCCGGTCGAGAGATTTGCAAAGTACAGATGATGATTAACGACCAGAACATTGCTTACGCGTTCACGCTCCTTGGCCTTCTGGTAAAAACACCGCATATAATCTCGACAGTCACGGCCATGACACAGGTCCGCCTCTCGTGAAACTGTCCGCCAGNNCTCAGAAGCCTTTTCAAGCCTCCTGAGACACAGATAATTATCGCTCCCCAGGCACAGGGAGAATGTCAGATTTGGGAAAATATAGCGCTTAATAAATGGAAGGTCCTTCTCCACAAGCTGCCTCTGTAGGGCCTTGGTATAGGTGGAAACCACTACCCTGAACTCCCCCGCAAGAGCTGCTTCACACAGAGGGACGAGGTAGGCAAGGCTTTTACCCGTCCCTGTACCGGCCTCTACGACCAGCCTGCCGCTACGTTCAAGGGTCTTCCTCACGGCTTCGGCCATTTGAGATTGTTCCGGGCGGGCTTCATACCCTTCCAGATGTGGGCTGAGTACTGCTTCCAGGTCGATGCTCATCAATCCTTTTTGTATCAGTTATATTCAGGAAAAGCGGGGCTTTATTCTATCAGGCTCAGGTTCCGGGGATTCTGCTCCACTTGAGGGGGCGGGGGGATATCCTCTGGGGTGGATGCCCCGTATTCCTTGAATTTTCTCAATGAGGGCAACACTCTAGATTCCATGGATCCCATTGCCTTGTTATAAGCGTTCACGCTCTTTTCCAGTGAAGACCCCACTTCACCCAGGTGCCTGCTCCAGACCCTTACCCGCTCGTACAACTCACGCCCCAGCGCCGCTATTTTCTCGGCATTCTCTGCCAGTTGCTCCTGTCTCCACCCGTAAGCTACAGCGCTTAACAACGCAAACAGGGACGTTGGTGTCGCCAACAGGACCTTCTTTGCGATACTGTCCTCATACAGAGTCGGTTCGATTTCCAGCGCAAAGGTAAGTGACTGGTCGCCCATGAAAAGAATGGCGAGTTCAGTAGAACGGTCAAATTGCTGCCAGTATGCCTTTGAACTCAGTCGGCCCACCTGTTCTTTCACATGCCGTGCATGGCGCACGAGGTGGTCGCGGCGTTCTTCTTCGGTCTCGGCAGAAACGGAATCAAGCAATGCCTCCATGGAAACCTTGGAATCAACTACTATGGAATGCCCTCCGGGCAAACGAATGACCATGTCAGGTCTGAGGCGGCCCTGCTCTCCCTGCAGTGTAACCTGCTCGGTAAAATCACAATGGGCTGACATCCCGGCAAGCTCCACTACGTTACGCAATGTTATCTCACCCCATCTTCCTCTGATATGCGGTTTCCGGAGCGCCGTGACCAGGTTGCCGGTCTCCTTCTGCAGCTCCCGGTGTGTTGTAGCAAGGTTTTTTATCTGCTGGTCAAGGCTTGAGTAGTCCCTGTCACGTTTTTCTTCCAGTGTACGGATATTCTGTTCATACCGTTTAAGTGTATCGGACAAGGGCTGCAGAAGGTTTGCCAGTGCCGCCTTGTGCTGGCCAAGCTGCCCTTGGGTGCCTTCCAGTATATTTCCCAGACGCTCCTGGGCTAGCTGCAGGAACTGTTCATTTGAGCTCTTCAGTGCAGATGAGGAAAGGGCGTCAAACGTATCACGCATCTCTTTCTTCATGGCTTCAAGCAGCGTCTTTTGCTCTTTGAGATTTTCCAGAGAACTCTTCAGCTCCGACTCGGCCCGGGTCTTGGCGAGCCGTTCCTGCTCAAGGGCTTCCCTGATGCGGGTTAGTTCGGTCTCAGTATGTTGAACGTGCTTTCTGATCTCGTCTTCGCGGGCCTCTGCGGAAGCGGCACGTGAGCGCGCCTCGCTCAGGGCTTCGGAGGCCTTTTTCTCGGCAAAGGACTTGGCGATAAACCACCCGGCGACTCCCCCGGTGAGAACACCGCCTATCAGATATAGCCAGTCGGACATGATACTTTAGGATACACCCTGAAAAGTCAAAACCTCAAGAACAGGCAAAGCGGGAAAAGAGGGCTACAGGGCAAATCGCACAAATTATTGTACTGGAACAAGTATGCGACTGTATGAACGAGACCTATTGAGCAGGGGGTTCTTCCTGAGCCGCTTCCCCGCCGAGCAGAAACTCCAGCTGCATTCGGGCCTCACCGCCCTGCCCGTCAGAGACAGCAACCTCATACTTGGCCGTGCCGGTATAATCCGGAGGAACTTCCCACCGGACCTCGCCGGTGGAAGAATTGATTATCATGCCCGCTGGCGCGGATGAGAGGAAATAGTTCAGAGGGTCCCCATCGGGGTCGGTAGCCTCAACATCATAGATAAAGGTCTGGCCTTCAATAATATAATTATACTGCTCGGTAATACGGGGCGGCACATTACCAACCTTGCGGGTTACCGTGCGTGTTTTGCCATATTCTTCTCCATCATATGGAGTAATGGCGAGCTCAAAAATATCTCCCCGTTGAACTGCTGAACCAAGCTCAGCGGTTACGCCAGCCGGGAAATCGTTCACTTTCCACTCATACTGAATAGTTACTTCGTCTCCGTCGGGGTCCTTGGCCTCAACCTCAACCCCGATATTCTGACCAGGGGCGAGCACCTCCGGTACCAGCTTGACACCTGTTATCTGAGGGAGTGCGTTCTGGATCGTCACGATATTTGAGCGGACCTCATCCCCATCCACAACAGCAACAGCCTGTATGGTGTCTCCTTTCTGGACCTCAAGGTCGGGCGTGTCGAAATATTTTATCCGGGGGGTGGACATAGGCGCATCGTTGACCAGCCAGACAAGAGAAGCATCCTCAAGGTCTACCCCTTTCATCCTGGCCTCAAGAACAGAAGCCTTGGTGGCCTTTGCAGGGATTATTGCAAGATCGGATGCCGTTATTTCCTGCGGAATAGTTTCCTCGGAAGCCTCTTCCTCTGCCTGTGGTGGCTCAGCTTCCTTTACTGCAGCGGTATCGGGCTCGGCTGGCGTCTCATCCTTGGAACACGCCATAAAAACAGCAAACACAAAAAAAATCAGAAGAAAAGCGGTTCCCTTTCTTGCCATGGCCTCCTCGTATCAGTACATGTAGAGCATTGACATGCGGGAGCGCTCTTTTATTTCTCCCCCGACGCGTCTGCTCGCATCGATCTCTATTGTATAATAATAATTAATTGGGCGCACGTCTATTTCGCCACCGGAGGTGGAATGCGTCACCCCGATATCCGACCAATCCCCTGCACTCGTTTGCCCTCCGGCCACACCGCCGGTGTTACCTTCCACGGTATGGATGATCTTGGCATATACATCAAAACCGCCCAGTGCGAACTCCATGTCATATGTATTGGAATCGTCAGGGTTGATGACATCCAGGTTGGTGCAATCAGCGCCCCATGACTCGGTGGCATAGAGTATTTTATTGGAAATACATGTTTGAGTGGTTGCAAGGGTGATGCCCATATCAGTAAAGAACTGCGCATTACCTCTCCAGTCTATGGTTCGCTTTAGAACGTCCTGAGCGCCCTGGGCGGCCTCGGATGCCGAGGCATATCTCTTGGACAGGCCGGATATCTCGGTGCTGGTAGTGAGCATATATATCATGGATGCCATGATGATAAGAACAATGGCGGATATCACCATCACCATCAGCAGCGCAACTCCGCGTTCGTTTTTTTTGTATTTTGTTTTATTCATGATCATATCTAGCTCCCGGGATTCATTGACTCGGGCAATACCACCAATGTATACAATTTCCACCGATACTGAGCCCAGTTAGCCCCAACAGTCGTCGAGAGGTTAACATCCCTTCCCAGCCCCCATTCGCCCACGGTTATTGTTGAGTCGGGATAGGTATAGGCCGGGTCTCTCTGCCCCTCATGCGAGAGGACATATACCCGGACCTCCTTAAGCTGTTTCCTGACAACGCTGGCGGTGGCGCCATTAAAAACCTCTGGCGCGGCATTTTCAAGCACACCATTCTCGTCGGTATCCACGCGAAAGATCACCTGCATGTCAAGCACACAGTCCATGAGGGGCAACTCCTCACGGACCCCGTCCGCGTCCCGGTCGAAATCCGCACCGTCCGGGTCATGGTCCATGACGGACTTCACCAGCACTCCCGTTCCCGGAGCGCACCGTTCAGGAACTGATGTATTGGAGGCATAGGGGGTAACAGAATCTGTAATATAGTAATCCGCCCGGTTGAACGGCGCGATGAGATCCACATTAGAATCAACTCCGTATATTACACTGGTGTAAAATTTTGAAGAGGGAGTATAATAATTCGTCTGGTTGGTGTCCGAGGTTCCAAATGGCACGGAAAACTGCGTACCGTTCAGCTTGAGCAGCATATTCCCGGTCTTTGTCTGGGGAAAAAGAACGATGACCCTATCGTTTGAATCAAGGTTGTCATTAGTATTGTTCCAGATATTTCTATTGTTATAGAAGTCGAGAAAATGAAATTTCCCCCCGGCTTCTGTATTACCGACCACCTGGGACTTGATAACCAGATAATCGGATGAATTTACCGTGGTCCCTGCGGCCGGCTGATTTGCAATGATAGCCCTGGGAATCCCGCTGGGGGCGTCGTTGAACGAATAAGCCAGGGCCAGAGTCGCATCGTTCTCTACCTCTTCATAACTGAACGATGTGCCGGTNNTAACTGAACGATGTCCCGGTGGGAAGCCCCTGGTGCAGCCCAAAGCCCGCTTCCCTCAGATCATTGCGCAGGAACTCAAGCCCTACCACACTTTCCACAAAGGTCTCGGCTATCTTGGTCTGCTGTTTGAACTGACCTATCATGGAGGTAAGTATCCGTGAAGCCGCTATCATTACGAACATAATGATCGCCATGACAACGATCAGCTCAATGAGCGTAACGCCTTCTTCTTTTCTCGTGGGTCGCTTCATTCGCCGTCCTATTCAGCTTCCATCAATGTTTCGATCGACGTGTTATAAAAGGCACTCTTCCATTCCCATTCAACAAAGACCTGCACGCTTACAAAGTCGGTGTTCGGCCTCAGGGTCAGCGTATTTTCAATATTGAAGGAAACCTCCCGGCTTCTTATCATGCTGTTAATGATCCCTGTCTGAGAAGCTCCGGAGTTTGCAATTTCACCGCGTTCTTCTGCGGTCAGATTCCGAAGCTCGACCGTGGAACGCTCGGCGATACGCGTTCCTTCTGCTCTAAGGTCGTTCCGCACGTTCGACTCTATACTCATCAGCGCGGTCTGCATCATTGCCAGGGAAACGAACAGCAGTATCACCACCGCCACCATCAACTCTACCAGCGAAACCCCGGCCTGACCGATCAATCTATTTGCCTGTACAGTTCGTGCCATTCCAGAACCCCAGATTCACTCTTGTTGCCAAGAGTTCTATACAGTTATAGTCCGGCTCGACATCAATACTGCTGAGGTCGAGCACCATGGTCCTCGGGGATTCCAACATCCCCCCTACCCCACTCAACTGCCCCCTGGAATCGATAATAAAATGTCTTTCGGCAGAGGTGATATTATATGTAGTCGTCTCGTTGATTATCATCGAATCGGTCCAGGTAAGCCTGCCGTTTCCGTCGGGAGGCGGTTCCGAGTCCTCGAACACCAGCAATTTCTTGGGCTCACTTGTCGGCAGATTCACAAAATACGTTTTTCCTCTTGTCATTGCCAGGGTCCGTGCCTTCATGATATCGGAGTAGAGCATTTTAACCTCTCCTTCGGCGCGATAGCGGGCCCTCCAGCCCTGGTATTCGTAGCTGAGGGCCGCTATCAGGATAATCGCGATCGCAAGAACCACCACCAGTTCTATAAGGGTGACTCCCCTCTCGCCGCTTCTATGCGCCACAGATATCATGCTCGCTTACCGCTCCTGTATATGTAGTATACGCTTTGCGGGCGGAGGATTGCTGAACACCGCGAAGCCCTGCGACATGGGCGGCACACCCTGGACACGCCGGGACCTCCTCACATCGCCCAGACCGCCGCCAGCGCCGGCCTTCAGCTCCACTTTCTCGATGGCGCCTGTTGATGACTGTAACAGCGCGGAGACCTTCAGGGCCTCGTTCTCCCCGCCGGTGTTGGCAACCACCGACCAGATAAAGCTGTCGCCGCCCATAAGACACGGTTGCGTGTACGGCACAAAGCTCGTAAAGAAGACCGTGCCGATACTGGGTGAGAAGAGCGGGTCTGTGATGACCCTTTCAGCACCATAATCAATGTACGTTTCGTTACCGTTCTCGTCCGTGAAGGTCTCCGTGCCACCCTCATACAGGGGGATATACCAGCCTAAAGCAGGTTCTGAAGCTGTAGTGGCAGTGCTCAGCGTAAGAGTAGTGGTCCAGTCACCTTCAACAGATGTGGGCTTACCCTCGCCCGCCTTTTCGACGCAGTTGAAGCGAACGCCCTGGTCCGGAATATCATACGTACAGGGGTCCTTTATCCCGAACAGGTGCCGCCTGGAGTCCCTGTCATCCGGCGTAAGGTCCCGTTCGTAGAAATAGCGGCCGGTGGCAAAGAAGACCCAGACCTCTTCCTGGGCCCCGGTTTTCTGGTGACCGGCGGCCTCGGGCGCCGACACCACCGGACCGATATGGTCTATCAGGGGCCACCACTGCCAGTTCGCGGGGTCCGGATCCTCAAAGAACAGTATGCGGCCCAGCCCTCCGTCATGCCATCTGTTGATGCCGCTGCTCTTCTGAGTGTACCCCATGTACATGACGTTATCGCTGTAGTCTATTTCCGGGTCATACGTCGTATCAAGCAGTGTGCCTGAGAATGCATTCTCGATAACCGCCCCGGTGGTATCCACCGGCGTAAGCGCCGCAACGTAATTGGAGTCCCCGGAGCGGGCCGTCTGCGCAAGCAGATCACCACTCTTGAGGTCCAGTACGAAAATATTGAGGGGCTGGTCCGAGTTCGCAAGGAACTGGTATTCCTCGAATTCGTTCAGGATGGGACCGGTGGGACCGGAGCCGATGACCACGAACCAGTGGCCATTCCGGTACTCGTCCTGGTCACCGGCACTATCCAAAGCTTCAACCCTGACCACGGAAACGTTACTCGACGCGTATCCAAGCGCCGGGTCCGTAAACTCCCAGAGCAGCTTCGGATTGTCTTGGTCCGTAACATCAAGGGCGAAGTACGACGAGAAACCCTTGCCCGAAGCCGGGGTCTCTACAATATCGTACTCATCAGGGTCACCGCCTGAGTCGTTCAGGTCCACTGTCGCCGTGGAACCCTGTTCCTTGCACGCCCCGCCAAACCGCATGCCGCCAATGAGGACGGTCCGCCAGGTGTTCACCGTCCGGGTACAGGAAGCGTAGTTATCCTCCGAGCACCCGATATCGTTCGCAGGGTCGACACCGGNNTGCCGATATCGATCGGATTGCCATCTGGGTCCGTGGTGTTGATAATGGCGATGTCGTATGGATCGACTTTCAGCGCATCGAACTCCGCACTGTCTGGAGCATCGGGGAGCAGCACGCGGCCCAGCTTGAACGCATGGAGCATCCCGTCATTGCCGCCCGCGAACACCATGTCCCTTTCCTTCCTGTACCTGTCGCTGTAAATATACTCCGAATAAGTGGTATCCCCATACTTTTCATGATACCTGTTGTTCGCGGTCCAGGAGATGACCTTCGGCGTGGAGTTCAGAATATCGCCGAGTTTCCAGATGTTCGACTCTCCGGGATCGTTCTCGTCACCATCAGCATTAAGGTCTATGTCAGCCACGCGCGAACGGTAAGGATAACCGTCGGGATAATGCGTAGCATCCTCGTCATACCCGAGGACAAACCTTATGACATCACGGGCCTCATCGGCAGCGCCGGCCGGTGCTCTGTCATCGGTCACGTTCAGCCAGCTCTGCACGCCCGTGTAATTGCCAATGGCAGGAACAAACTCGGTAAGCCCGGTGGTCCCGTCAACAAGGCTTGAGTCGATCTCAGGGTCGTTCATGTTCGCATAGATCCTCCTCGGATCCACATCCACATTACGCTGCCAGAGCTTGATCCCCGCCTCCCAGACCGTGCCGAGCTGTTCAAATCTGATGTCCGGGCTCAGCGGCGCCTCGATCGCGTCGGGAACGCCGTCAGCGTTCGTGTCGACCAGATCAGTAATGCCATCGCCGTCGTCGTCGACCCATCGGCTCGCACGGACCTCCTCATCTTCCGCGTCGAAGTAGAGTTCGGCTATATAGTCGGTCTTCAGGTTCAGATGCGCGTCAGCGACCGTTTCCTCACGCATGTTGTTATCGCGGAAGAGCGGGTCAACGAAGAACCAGTAGTAGGCCAGCCTGCCGATCCAGCTGACGGACGTCTGGATCTCCAGCCCTTCTTCGGGGTTGGTTCGCGGGTAGTACACTGCCTGCAGCAGGTTAGCGCCCTCGCCTTCGGCCGAGGCAAGCACCGAGGCCGCCGTGCCCGACGCGGCCCTCTTGATCATGTCTCTCAGGGCATCCTTCAGAGTGGCCGCAAGCTGTGCGGGATTCTGGACCCCATAGTAACCGCCGTCGGACACTGCCGCAGTGGTATTCAGAATAGCTTTGTTCGAGCCCCAGGGATCAGGGTTAATGTGTACAACATACGTATTCACGCGCTGCGGGACAGGACCGAGAGTTGGATTTGTATACGTATTCGTTGGAGGGTAGAGGTCGGTTTTGAATCCGTAGCACGCCGTCTTCGCCATGAGGTAGTCTTCATTCGAATCAAGATCCTGACAGGCAGCGGGAAGCTCCGCTTCCGGGAATTGCTTCGTACCGGTCTCGATATACGTGTCGCCATCCGTGTCCGCAATTGCCCTTTCCGAATCAGTTGCTGCTCCTTCTGCGATGTTTGCGCCTGAGCCATCGGTAAGCATCAGGACAAAGCTCCTTCTGCACGTTTTGGTGGTAGGCTCATCGGGGAACGGTGTGCATCCAGAACCTGTAAGCGGCTCGCCCTTGATGGTCTTTATCGCCTCGTACAGGGCGTCCGGGAGGTAGGTCGCCCCATTCACCGGAACCGCGTTCTCCACCTCGGTATGGAAATTCGCCTCGTTTATATCCTCATCCGGACATTCTTCCACGACCGGGCTATCTTCGCTCCGGAAGTCTATAAGGCCAAACAGCACCCCGTCGTCATCCGTAAAGTTCGTATATCCCCTGAAGTATTCCTGCAGGAGACCATGCTTAAGTTCCTCACCATCCGGATTGTAGTTGCAGTTTATATCTGAGTCCCCGGCGCAGACACGTATCTTGAAATTAATGCCGTAGGTTTGAATCACGCTCAGAGGCAGATAGACCTCAACGGAATCGGTCGTATATCCGTCGGTAACAGATATGTTCACCAGGTACTCAACCGTTGACGGACTCGCTACCGCTGGTGGAACACCGGAGATAAGCCCGCTTACCGGGTCAAATGTCATGCCGGCCGGAAGACCCGTCACCGTCCATGTATACGGGGCTATACCGCCCGACGCGGACGAGTCATACCCCGGATACTGCACATTCGGCGTTGCGGTAGGCAAGTAGGCATCAGTACCGGGAGACGTTATATAGACTGTCTCGGGAGCATACACCCTGAACGTGAACAACA
>JABAHP010003980.1_pt2 | contig 29089 bp, 19 predicted proteins | sample 7062081 | NCBI WGS metagenome assembly JABAHP01 (sample SAMN14534357, study PRJNA622989) | marine sediment metagenome | biome: marine biome [ENVO:00000428]; feature: marine pelagic biome [ENVO:01000023]; material: deep marine sediment [ENVO:00002113] | place: India: Gulf of Kutch | collected...
ATAATATCGCCCGCCATCAGGCATGCCGGCATCAAAGTTTTGTTGCAGTGCGGTATAAGGCATTGGCGCAACGACCTCTAGTATTGGATCCCCTAGGTTTTGCAATGGAGCCACAAGTCTGGTCCCATCTTCGATTTCACCCGAATAGCAGGCAACCATTGCGATTGATGTCTTACCATGGAATTCTTCCGGAAAAGGTTCAACCGGGGGGACATTTGCGACAAGCGAATAACAGGCCATTTCATTAGGAGCCTTCGACATAAATTCGCGATATGTTCGCAGGACCCTGCTGGCGCTTTCAATAGGATAAAATATCTGGGCAACCAATACTTCCGGACCAACCTCATGTAGTTTGAACTCAAATGAAGTGACGACCCCGAAATTGCCTCCTCCTCCACGCAGTCCCCAGAAAAGCTCAGGATTTTCTTTCTCACTTGCATGAATTAGTTTACCATCAGCAGTGACTACATCCGCGGAGATCAGGTTATCTATTGTCAGGCCAAACCTGCGCGCAAGGTAACCCATGCCACCGCCCAGAGTCAGCCCGGCCACTCCGGTCTCCGAAACCAATCCGCCGGTTGTGGCCAGACCATGCGCCTGTGTGGCACGATCCAGGTCGGCAAGCCTCGCTCCGGGACCTACATGAGCAACCCGGGCTTTGGGATCGACTTTAACATCATTCATAAGTGATAAATCAATCATCAGCCCATTATCACACACTCCCCTGCCGGCCACGCTGTGTCCTCCGCCTTTTATCGAAACCAGCATGTCATTTTCACGTGCAAGTTTGACGGCACTGATAACATCGTCGGCGTTTTTGCATCGAGCGATCATTGCCGGCCGGCAATCGATCATACCATTCCAAACTGCTCGGGCCGAATCATATCCGGAATCCCCGGGCCAGAGCAATTGCCCCTTAAAGGCTCCGATATATTGCTTAATAGTAGTTTCATCAAGCATATCTTCCTCCTTAAATTTTAAACTCATCCAAAGTGATTTCACAATATTCAATATCAATAATTTGCTCATTCTCTACTTCTGGCTGTATGGACAGACGATTTTAGTGAACAATCTGTCAATACTGCATTTACTGACATTTCCGCTGTTTAAATCCAAAGCTGTCTGCGCCTGGCTGGAAAGAGATATGTATGGCGTTTAATATAATATGAAATTCGATAAATCCAAACTATTATTATCCTTTTTATGCAATTTAAGAGTCGGAGAGCGTTTTATATGGCTATCCTGTTGAAATGTAATATATTATAGAATAGATGATTATCCTTATTGCTGAGTGAATTAGAATGACTTTTCAGGCTGAAAACTGATATGGGCAAACATAAAATCCATGAAAATTACAGGGATGTCGATATTTTAAGAAACGCCTTCTTTGATTTTATCAATGTAGTCTACCCCAGAGCGCATTTCAGAACCTGGTTTGAAAAAGGGTTCTGGCGAGATGAATATAAACCCCATTCTATCATGATAGATGACAAAATCGTATCCAACATCGCTTCCACCAGAATGAATCTCCTTATTGATGGCAGTCAAGTTTCTGGAATTCAGATTGGCACAGTGGGAACATTACCGAAATATCGAGGACAGGGATTATCCAGAATTCTGATGGAATACATTCTGGAAAAGTACAAAGAAACAACTGAAATCATATTCTTATACTCAAGCGAGGAAGCATTAAAGTTCTATCCAAAATTCGGATTTGATCGATATGATGAAGTGCTATTTTTACAAACCAGAAACATGCCGAAGGCACACTTTTCGGCGCGAAAGCTCGATATCAAATCTGATTCTGATTTTGATCTTATTGAGAATTGTCTGGGTAACCGTTCAATAATAACAAAACTTTTCGGGGCATCCGATTATGCCTTCATTACCATGTGGCATATCATTAACCTGTATCCGGACAATATATTCTATCTGGAGGAAGACAATATAATCTTAATCGCGTTCGAAAGGCGTTCACAGCTGCATATTGTAGATATTATATTTAATCAGTCTTTCGAGCTAACAGAAGTTCTTTCCAAAATTATCAAGTCAGATGATCTTAAATCCATACATTACTATTTTTCTCCCGATCAGCTCAATTTTAAATTTGACCAGGTCGCCGTAGATACTGAGTCCCCTCTTTTCATAAAAGGACATTTCCCGATAAGCGGAAGACGATTCAAATTCCCGGCCACAGCACAAACTTGAAAAGCCTGATTTCTTTATAATGATAATAGATAAATATATTTTGCTACGCTTGCAGATTGACTTAATGTGTCCGGCAAATTAAATTGAGGATTAAAGAAAAAAACGCACAGGAGCTTTCCACTGAAATTAAAAAATCTTTTTGAAGAAGAAAATCCTCGAGATTCCCTCTGGGAAGGAAAATATAAGATCCCCTGGGATGAACCCGTATTCAGCGAGAGGATGCTCAAGGAGCATCTGTCCCAGGATCATGATCTGGCCAGCCGAAGAATTGCAATTGTCGATAGACATGTAGAATGGATTCACCGCAAGATCCTGAACAAGAAACCTTCTAAAATACTTGACCTATGCTGTGGACCCGGATTCTACGCTTCAAGACTCTCAGGCTTTGGACATGAATGCAGAGGTATAGATTTTTCACCTGCATCTATAGAATATGCCCGTAAGAATATGACTGATGGAGGAAAAGTCGAATACTATCTTGAAGATATCAGCACAGCGGATTATGGTAGAGGGTATGACCTGGTACTGCTGATATATGGTGAGTTCAATGTCTTTCCAAGGAGTGATGTTCTGAATATCTTGAGAAAATGCCATTTGTCACTAAATGATACTGGGCAGATATTGATCGAGGCACATACCTTTAATATCATAAAGAATCTGGGAGAATCCGGAAATTCATGGTCAAAGGAAAAATCGGGCTTGTTTTCGGATAGACCCTATTTGTGTCTCACTCAAAATAGGTGGTATGATTCAGTCGGAGTGGCTCAAACAGATTATATTATAATAGACGCCGAAACCGCTAATATTGATATCTTCAAAAATACACTGCAAGCCTATACACCGGAGAAATATAAAGAGCTCTTTGATGAAACGGGTTTTTCCAGATTTGAATGTCTTCCGGCCTGGGACAAAGACAAAATAGATGATGACGATACTCATCTGTTTTTACGAGCATTCAAATAGCCCATAACAGGCTGGAGAGGAATCGCGAAACTTCTGACTCGCGATCTATCATTCCTGAGATTTATATCATTTAAATTGACAATTTGCCAATCCACGGTATTTTATTCTTATGTACACACTCGGGAGGCATTGATGCCTGACTATCAGGCCATTAAATACCATAAACTGTTTATTATATTTTTCATTTCAATCACCGTTTGCATTTTATTCCCGGCTAACTCAATTGGCGATGAGATTGTCTTTTTTGACGATTTCAAGGACGGTACGGCAGACAACTGGGAACTTATTGATGACGGCTATTTTGTCATAAATGATGAAGCCCTCTGTCTGGAAACCCTTTGTGAGCCCTGAGGGGCAGGGACGTTGATGCGGACAGTTGGTTCGTTTGAATTCGAAAATGGATTTATCCTGGAGGCAAATACATTCCTGGCAGACACCGAGGGTCTCAGCAAAGAACGTCGGCTTTCATGGTACTCCGATTTTGCCAATTATGTCTTCGTGCGTTACGACCAGGTAGTCGAGCAGCTGGTTTGCATCTGCGTCGTAAATGAGCAGTGGCTTTTTAATGAAACTGCCGATATCCCCGCCGCGGAGTGGAATGGATCGGATCAATTATGGCATAAGCTCTCTATTGAATTACTCGGAGATCATCTCATGGTCTTCAGGGATGACATACTGATTTTCGAGCATTTCGATTCTGCAATTTCACAGATGCCGAAAATCGGTCATATACATCTTTCCAACACATATCAGCAAACCTGTTTTGACGACGTTATGATGACCAGCATCAGCGGCCCGGCTTATATCTGCGGAGATGCCAACGCTGATCAGACTGTTAATGTCAGCGACGCGGTTTATATTGTAAATTATGTCTTTATCGGAGGTAATGCACCCGATCCGCTTGACGCTGGTGACGGCAATTGTGATTCTACTGTCAATGTTTCTGATGCAGTCTGGATTATCAATTATGTATTCATCGGAGGAAATCCACCCTGTGACACCAACGGTGACGGAATCCCAGATTGTTGATTCCCATCCACAGGCTGCTAGCTTTCCAAGGGATTCCTCACTCAATCTGAAACAGATGATCTTTCTATTGATTGTTATAGAGAATCTTGTATCTATTAAGGGATTTGAATTTTAGCGAGGCATTTTTTATGCGAATTGCATGGCTAAGCGATATACATCTCAACTTTGTACCTCATCAAAAAATTGAGGAATTTAGTCGGGAGGTCGAGAAGAGCGGCGCAGAGGTCGCGCTGATAAGCGGAGACATCAGTGAAGCCCCGTATTTACGGAATCACCTGAATACTCTGGCAGAAATAATCAAATTCCCTATCTACTTTGTCCTCGGAAATCATGATTTCTACAGGTCCTCGATAGATAGGACATTGGATCTTGCTAAGAATATATCTTCCAATTCCGCCAATCTGGTCTGGATCACCGCGGAAGATATAGTCAAACTGAGCGATGAAACCGTCCTGCTCGGCCATGAATCATGGAACGATGGACGGATAGGTGATTTTGAAAACAGTCCCTATACTCCGGCTGATTTTTTTATGATTGAAGATTTCATGGGCTTGAAGAAGGATGAAAAACTTAAGCTTATGCAGTCTCTCGCAGAGCGGGCGGCCGATCATTTCAAGTTAAACCTTCCCAAAGCATGCCATGCTGCGAAAAATGTCATTCTCCTCACCCATGTTCCACCATTCAGGAAAGCCTGCTGGTACAATGGTAAGATTTCTGATGATGATCATCAGCCTTACTTCGCCAGCAAGATCGCTGGAGATACGATTCGGGAGATTATGCGTGAGTTCCCGGCTCATAATTTGACTATTTATTGCGGCCATACTCATGGCGGCGGTGAGGCACAAATATTGCACAATATAAAAGTCTATACTGCGCAAGCTGAATATGAAAAACCTTCGATCCAGAGAATTGACGGCATAAAATAATGTCACAGTCTTATTTTGGTTGCGTTTGGATACTGAAAAAATAAATTATAGTAGTTATCCCTTATTTGTTTTGAGCGGGAAATTATTACACGCAACTCGCAGGAAAAAAAATCGTATCTAATAACGAGGGACCGGCAGAGGAAACACCGCTCTGCCTCTTGGCAGAAATAAATGCCCGCAGGAGGAAATATGAATATTAGAGGATCAGGGCTGGCGCTATTGCCTGCCCTTATTTTAGTATTGATTTGCTCATCTCTGATGGCCGAAACACCTGCAATCTGGGGAGACCTTGCTCCCGGACCATATGCAGTCGGCTTCAGGACACTGGAAAAATATGATCATTCCCGCACGCTCATGCCAAAAACCGACTATTTTGGGGAAAAGATAGAGGGTATACGGGCACGTCCGGTGCAAGCCTGCCTCTGGTATCCGGCCAAAATTTCCGGGGAAGAAATGCGCATGAACTACGGGGAATATGTATTCCCCTATCCAAATGATGACCACTTTTTTGCATTGCTGGCGGGAATTCAGAATCGCGAAATCCAGTCTCTCTTTGCACAAATCGGCGATCAGAACGTTATGTTGACAATAACCAATACTCCATTCGCTGCAGTCCGGGATGCTCAGGCCGCTGATGGAAAGTTTCCGCTCATAATTTACCATCCTGATTTTAATGGCATCTTCTGTAACAATGCGGTCCTTTGTGAATATCTGGCAAGCCATGGTTACGCTGTGCTTTCCACGTCATCTCTGGGATTGAACTCGGTAAACACAGGTGAGGACCAACTGACAATGGAGTTTCAGATCAGGGATAGGGAGTTTGCACAGTCATTACTGAGAGAGCTCGAGTTCATTGATTTCGATCAATTGGCCCTGGTCGGTGCAGAAGCAGGCGGCTTCATGGCGGTACTGATGCAGACACGAAACACGGATGTTGATGCTGTAGTAAGCATCAACGGATGGATGAACCAGGTCGATAAAATCGAATTCATCAAAAACAGCCCAATGTTTGATGCGGCGCGCATGGATAAGCCTTTTCTATTTATTGAAGCGGGACCCGATTCCGAAGCCGATCGTTCTTTATTCGAATCTCTGAAATATTCCTCCCGGACATTGGCTCATCTGGACAGCCTGCCCCCTGATGGATTCAGTCATTATCCGATGTTTAGCCTTCAGTTGAGCGATGAAATAAAAACAATGGTCGCGCCGATTAGGAACGACTACGAAAAGGTATGCAGGCTGATACTCTCCTACCTGAATCATCAATTTGCAGAATCCCCTGAACAAGATCCTTTCGAAGATATTGCAGCGACTCTAATAGGTATTGAAATAGAGACTTTTCCGGGTCAGGACCTTCCGCCTACCCCAAATCAATTCATAGAAATCATCCAGAGTCATGGCGTCGCTGAAGCAGTCGCAATCTTTGAAAAGTTTCATCAATTTGAGCCGGAGAGGATATTCTTCCAGGAAGCCCAGATAAATGTGCTTGGCTACCAGGCATTGAATGAAGGCCGTGTGGATGATGCCATAGCCCTGTTTAAGTTAAACACGACAGTCTACCCGAACTCATCCAATACATGGGACAGCCTGTCTGACGGTTATCTGGCGGCTGATGACAGGGAGAATGCCATTAAATGCATGAAAAAGGTATTGGAAACCATACCTGATGATACAATAAACAATGATCAGCTCAAGCAGCAAATCAAAGAGAAATGCGAGCGTCTTTTGAGTGAAATGGAGGGCTAACCAATGTCGGACAGCAGCAAAGACAGCAAATTCAATGCGGGGAATAAGATGGATAAATCAGAATCTGGAATAAACAGAAGGAAATTTATTACCGGTTCAATCTCCTGCGCTATGGCCGCAGGAGTGATGGGCCTTTCGCCGGGCATCGCCGCTGCCCAGGATGTTCCTGAGAAAAAATCAGACAAAGACCGAGAACTGATTTACAGGGAATTCGGAAAAATGGGATGGAAGCTTCCCATTGTCAGTATGGGTGTGATGAGAGTGCCTGACCCCGGAATAATAAAAGCCGCGTATGAAGCAGGGATAAGGCATTTTGATACCGCCGCCAACTACCAGTATGGCCGCAATGAGCAAATGGTCGGTAATGTTCTGGCAAAACTGGGGGTACGGGATAAGGTGATTATCGGCTCCAAGATACTCATACCGGCCCAGAGGGAAGCGTTGACCGAGCAGAATGCAGCTCAGAGGATCGACCAGCTTATCAACGCCACACTGAAGCGCATAAAGTCGGATTACATCGATATTTTATATGTTCATGATGTTTCCAATCCGCTCGATGTTTCCAATCCTCTCATACTGAATGCCCTGAAGAAGGCAAAACAATCTGGAAAAGCAAAGGCGATAGGGATTACCACCCATTCAAATATGGCACTGGTGATAAATGAAATGATCGATGTGGGCGATTATGATGTTGTTTTGACCGCGATCAATTTCACCATGGCTGATGATGATGAGCTTATGGCATCAATCGAGAAGGCAGCCAAAAGCGGTATGGCAGTCGTCGCCATGAAGACCATGGCAGGCGGAGCGAACTGGCCCAATCCGGAATCAAGGCGCAACTACAGCGCCCAGACCCTCACGCGGGCGGCGCTCAAATGGGTGATGAACAACAGAAATATTGCCACATCCATTCCGGGATTCACTAATTATGAGCATCTTTCCGATGATATCGAGATCGCCTATAGCCTCGATTATACTCCTGAAGAAAAGAATCTTCTCGAGGACAACAATATTAAGCTGAGCATGGGATTTTGCCGTCAGTGCCGCCAGTGTCTGGCTTCCTGCCCACATAATTCCGAGGTTCCGACGCTTATGAGAATACACATGTACGCTGCTCAATATGCCGACTTTTATCTGGCACGGAAGACTTTGGATGAGATCCCTGAAAGCAAGAATCTGGGTGTTTGTCAGTCATGTGATACATGTGTGGCGCAATGTGCCAACAGCGTAGATATCCCCCAGAAAATTAACGAACTTAAGTTGATCTATGCTTGATTAAGATCAGAGAACCTGGCAAAGGCCTGCATATTGTTTTATGCAGGCTTTTCTATTATTCCTCAGGCTCTGATGAAAGCTCTTCCAGCCAGTCTGAAACGAAGTTCATATATCGCCGGCCATAGTTTAGCACACCCAGGAGTTTTCCTTCTTTCAGACCAACAAGGATATTTCCATGAAAGTCATCCTCCACGAAGAAGGACTTGTTGAAATCAAACGTTAAATCTGAGAGATCTACGTCTTCCCTGGTATCCTCCACCTCCTTGGCCCAGAGCAGATAAGTCTCCCCGGTAGAATCATCAGTATAGAACAGGATTAGAGTGTCACCACCAAATGCATACTGGCGCTCATATACATCAGATAAAAATGAATGTCCCAGATAAGAATCCGCATGAATAACGTCGGTCCCCCCGATCATATTCTGGAACGGAAAGAGCCCGAATCCATCAGGTTTGCTTATGATACCGGGGACAACGGTCTCCATTCTCTGCGCCATAGTATCTATCATCGCCTGAGTCTGATCCGACTGATCATACCCGGTAAACCTGAGCACATATCTCCCCTTCACAAATTCCAGACTGCCAACACCCTTAAAGCCTTCAACCCCCAGCGAAATTATATTCTCCGCCGGCGGGCGCACACGGCTGTACAGACCGTAGGCATTTACCGGCGTATCGAATTGATAGATGTCCATGACGATTTCATGATCTCCCATTGTGTAATTCGCTGTGGCAACTCTTTCGAAATTATAGAGGTGATACAGCTCAGCCCCGCCATCGATATATTCGTACAATGATTGACCGACATAAACCTGGACATCGGAAATCCTCTCAATATCGGTATCGGTGAATGTCTGCGGAAAATATTCAGCCAGTTCAGTTTCCGGCTTTTCCTCCGGTTGTTCTTCTCCGCCTCCGCAGCCAATAAACATCGTAAAAGCAAAAATTGCTGTGAGTAAATGAGTTATCGGGATTGTTTTATTTGATTTCATTTGCCTTCTCCCCTGTTTTATTGAACACAAACTGAAACATAATAATAATGCCTGCCGATAGTCAAGCGCAACTAGTATTCTTTTTGGTTGGCTCAATTAATTCATTGACATTTTACGGATGTATAATAGTTTTTTCATGTAAGGTTTTATACGGATTTGATCTATGAAAATGCCAGAAATAAAGAGGCTTCTCACAGTATTGGTTTTATCATCTGCTTTGCTGCTCCTGTTTGCGGCGGGAGGATGCGAAAAGAAAGGCAGCTATGGTCCTTCAAGCGCTGCTTCGGGTGGTGTGACCGGCCATGTTTATCTTGCCGGCAGCCTGAAACCGATTGCAAACATCATTGTTTCCTGTGGCGGCGCAGTTGATACGACTGCCAAGAGCGGCCATTATTCATTGAGTAATGTCCCCATAGGTTCGCAGGATATATCGGCCACCAATTCTTACTACCAGACATTCACATCGAAGATTACTGTCCGCGGTAATGAGATTACTACACTTGATATATTCATGTCCTACAGCAATAAATAGAATCTCCCCTGATCAGTTTTTACTGAAGCTAGTAAAAAAGCCCATCCAACTATCAGGATGGGCCAAATTCCGCAAAATTTCTTCTTAATCGCTGGCCATGATAAATAGCGGCTGCATCTCGAAACTTTTGTATTGGGGGCGAAGCCTGTCTTTATTGTAATATCTTTCAACATTGACGAATTTCTTCGTGCTGGTAACAACATCTATGGGTACATTATCATAACGGCCATTTTTCAGCACTACCAGGCGTCCATGAATGCCGTTCAGTATCAGGTCGAGTGCCAGATTGCCATAGGCCATAGGAACCACTGAATCGATAGCGTCAGGGTCGCCACCCCGGACGAGATAGCCGAGTTTCTGGTTTATGACATTAATTGGCCTGTCATTATTGAATTTTGGTGAAATCTCTTTAAGCCTGGCAGACACCAGGTCCCCGATTCCTCCCAGCTTCATGTGACCATAGGCATCCTTTTCGGTGTCCCGGAATACCATCTCACCGCCCTCGAACATCGCACCCTCGGAAACAAGCACGACAGAATATTTACTCGGATTCTTGTGTCTGTCTTCGGTCAAGAGCTCGGTCAGTCTTTCGATATTAAACTTATGTTCGGGTATCACGCATCTATTGGCCGCGCCGGCCATAGTCGGAAGCATGGCGGTGAAGCCGGCGTAACGCCCAAAGACCTCCAGCACCAGAAAACGCTCGTGCGATCCGGCCGAGGTGCGCAGGCTGTTGGTCATCTGGATTGTGCGGGTCACGCAGGTGCTGAAGCCTATGCAATAATCAGTGCCGGGAACATCATTATCCATAGTCTTGGGGATGGCCACCACTTTCATACCCTCTTTGTATAGACGGACTCCATAACTGAGGGTGTCGTCTCCACCGATGGGAATGAGGTAATCTATACCGAGGAAGTCCAGATTTTTCATGACCTCTTTAGTCAGATCATTCCGCTCCTCTTTATATTTGTCCCGTAGATGCTCGGGGACATTGGCCCTGGCGACATGCCCCGGATGGGTCCGGGAGCTATGCAGAAATGTGCCCCCGGTTCTTCCGGCCTTATTAACGATATCTTCGGTCAGGATTTGATAATTGGAGCTGTTGTCGGCTTTCTTTTCCCTCTTGATTTCAATGGTACCGGCCCATCCACGGCGAATTCCTATGACCTGATAACCTTCCCGTATAGCCCTGATCGTAACTGCTCGAATTGCCGGGTTCAAACCGGGAACATCTCCGCCGCCGGTCAGGATTCCTATTACGCCCTTTTTGGTATTTACGTTAGCCACAAATACACCTCCATTATCTAATCAAAATCCCTCTGAAAGGGATTTAACAAATTCAAGCCCAAAGTTATATGAGATTTACTTCTCAAACAAGCATTTTATCAATACTGTTTCCTAATTTATTATTTGAGAATAATTTAAATCACTATCCTCTTGCCGCTCCTGCTCCCGGGGCAATATCTATTCTATCGTCAGAATCGGCCAAAGAAATAATCTATTGACAACAGGCATTTTTTTTTGTTTTCCTTGCAACTATTCGAGGATTCGGTAGTCTAAGAGAAAATGTATGTATCGGCAGCCTCTAACAATCGCCAACTGGAGTTTTTGACTATGTGGAAGCTCAAACTTGCCACCAGCCTTTTTTGTGCATTTTTGATCTTTAATCCTTTGAGTGTCTTAATTGCCGACAAGCTTTATCTTCCCGATACAGCAGTCAATGGGCCGAAAGGCCTGGAAATGCATACTTACCTTGACCGTCTATCCAATTTTGGATTCCACGGTTCGGTTTTGGTGGCCCAAAATGGTGAAATCCTGCTCCATCAGGCATACGGACTTGCCGACGTATTGAATCAGATTCCCAATTACACCTCGACACTCTTCAGTACCGGTTCTGTGACAAAGCAGTTTACCGCCGCGGCAATAGTACTTCTGGAGAGCCGTGGAAAGCTCAATGTTGAGGATTTAATTGGCAATTATTTTGACAGCATACCATCAGATAAATCTGCCATCACGATTCATCATCTTTTGACGCATACATCCGGGCTGGCCCATGATTATGGCGCAGATGACGAAATTATGGAACGTGATTCATTTATAGCATATGTTCTCGCTCAGCCGCTGGAGTTCGAACCAGGGGAGAAATATTCCTACTCCAATACAGGATATTCATTGCTGGCAGCAATAATAGAGAAAGTATCCGCCACAGAATACGAGGCTTTTCTGCAGGAGAACTTTTTTGCACCCCTGGGAATGGAGCATACAGGGCTTTATATGCTGGAGGTTGAGGATACGCTAATCGCCCGCTCACATAACAGGCAGCTTGGATACCCCTCCCCTGTAGACCGGCCGCAAGACGCCTGGAACCTCATTGGAAACGGTGGAATACTGTCCACAACAGGAGATATGTTTCGCTGGTTTACGACGGCCCTGCAGGGCTCGGAAGTGATTCCCTCGGAAGCCGTCTCGAAGCTACTTACTCCGTACGTGAAAGAATATCCGGAAATGAACTCTTACTATGGTTACGGCTGGGTAATACAGGATTCGGAGAGGCGGGACAGCAAGGTGATCTGGCACAATGGTGGAGCCATGCCTCAGGGATGGAGCTGTGCAGTATATAACTATGTCGATGATAGCGCCGTCTTTATCATATTTTCGAATAAGCCTATGGATGGACTCCTGCCTGTGGATCATATCGCAGTAACCCTGTCCAAAATATTATTTGATGAGCCGTATATTCTTCCTCCACAAACCGCGCAGATCGATGACAGCCTGTTTATTAATCTTGAAGATTTATACTTGCTGAATGATGATGACCTTATCAGAGTTACTATTTCTGATGGAACAATGCATCTCTATCCGATTGGCCAGAAGGCTGTCGATGCCCTATTTCAATCATCGAGACAGGCCGTTCTGCCTGAATATAATGAAAAGACAGATAGCATGCTAGAAGCCCTTTCGAACGATGATTTCGCCGTCGCGGCCGAATACTGGGATACACAGTCTGGAATTGATGCAGAAACAATTTTAAGGGATTGGTGGCGCTCATTTGAGAGTCTTGGTCAGGTCAGAAATTATGTTATCCTTGGTACTCGGATGAACGAAACCGCCGAGACTTATGTACGCGTGAATTTTGAAGGCGGGACAGAGGATCTGATGTTTGCCTGGATGGATGGTCTCTGCCAGGGGGTCATGCCGGGGAAAAAGCCGGCAAAAGTCATGTATCCTGTTTCAAGAATGGAATTCGTGTCCTACAGTTTGACCGAGCAGGATAGTCTGAAGGTAATTTTCCAGCGTGACAATAAGATGGTTATCAGGAACGGAAACCGCAGTATCACAGCCGAGCGCAAATAATCAGGGCTCCCCTGAAAACAGATTCTGTGTTCTAATAATAATACCAGATCGTGCGATATTCGGTAATATCTTCACCCATCTCCTTCAACCGCTGTAGATAGTCGTAAATGGACACATCTGTATAGTTATAAGGCGGGACAGGAGTGACGAATTTCTCCCAAGGGTGAAATTCATATACCCTCCTGCCATCGGGGAGTATCATTATCAGGCGGTGATCCTGCCATGAACGCAGGTGGTTCTTTCCCAATCGTGGTACATTGAAGACGGGTTCATCGGTCCTGTCCAGGCCGGGAAAAAGTCTGGCCTCCTCTTTTCTTTCCTGCAGGATGCGCGCGAGGGGCACACGGTAATAATCTGTCTCCTCTTTGCCCTTGGTGATAAATGTATAATAAGGATCGACCCCAATTAACCGCAAACTTCGCCTCAATGCCACGGTCTCGAAGCGACGGCTGTTTTCAAAGGTGAAGACCTGCTGGTTATAGACCGAAATACCCCGTTTCCGCATTTTCATCACCGCCTCCGCGGCTTCAGGCGTAACCTCATAAGGATGTTCGAAATGAGTTACAATACAGACCTCCCGGCGGCCCGGCTCGACATACCTGGCCATAAGGTCGCACAGCTCATCAGTAATCCGGAATGGAATTACTACCGGCATGCGTGTGCCGATTCGGATCCTATTGACATGATTAATCTCGGCGAGGCTTTCGAAAATCCGTTTCAGGCTGAAATCCGTCAAAACAAATGGATCTCCTCCCGTAATGAGAACGTCACGGATGTATTTATGATCTTTTATCCAGTCTATCGCCTTGTCAATCATCTCCGGAGGATAGACGGCCTTGCTATCCATCACTTTTTCTATTTCCCAGTTGCGCTGGCAATAAACACAAATCTGCGAACAGCTGTTATATGGTTTTATTATCAGGACTTCCGGATACCTGCGTGTAATAAGATCAATCGGCGAAGTGTCATGTTCACCCATGAAATCAAAGAGCATGCCTCGTTCCTGTTTGCTTTCGGCAAATGATTCGACATAAGAAATGGGTGGAATAACCTGCGCGCGCACAGCATGATCGTACTTCCCTCCCGATTCCTTATCCATAAGCGAGATATAATAAGGCGTGATGCCGAAGGGAATTTTATATTTGACAGTATGCTGAATCGCACGCTTTTCGTCATTGGTCAAATCGATGAGACATGAAAGCGCATCTCCCCCAACATAAATGTGTTTCAGATGCCATCGATAATCTTCCCAGTCTGACTCGTCTCCGCCATAATAATTCAGGATCCGTCCCCTGTTTTCTTTTCTCCTCTCGATCACCTCAGAATCAAGTCCTGTTTTGTAATGAGACATCTTTTCCTCGGCGCCTGAAGCAATATCATCCAAAAACGCAGAACGCAGCAAAGCAGCTTCCCGGCCGTCATGGGAAATAAAACGCGGGATCGAGCGCTTCTCGGGTTTACCTGATTCTGAATATATCGCGGTCAGGCCGATGATCGCCCTGAAGAGGTGACTGAATTCAGCAATAAATCCTTTGGACAAGCCGGTAATATTCTCCGGCGACATCCCATGTGCAAGCATAAATAGATATGAAATTGCACTTGTACCAGTCCTCTTCTCATTAATGGGTGCAATGATGCTTTTAAAAGCCCTCACACTCTCACGGATATTTGCTTTTTCGAGGATATGCAGATCGTTATCGACATCAAAAACTTTGCTCTCGCAGACATTGAGATAATCATAAAGTGACTCACGGGCCTCTTCGATATCATCTGCCTTCTTTAATAATTCATAAATATCAGGATTAGCCAGCCAGAATTCGGGCAAATCGGTCTCGAATATTTTTTCGATCTGGGCGGGTGTAGCCTCGATCCGATCGCGGAAAACATCTTCATTGATGACCTCTGTCCCGATAATTTCATAATTTCTCTCTAAATCTCTGCCGGTTTTCATATGCGCCTCCATGCAAGACCAGGGCACTTCTATCCTCCACCTGATTACATCTAAAGTTGGCATGCTCCGGGAGGATCTATGTCTAAATAATTATAACAAATATCCAGAACCTGACAAGTAAAAACACTTCTCTTTCAAGAATCCCCACCCTCATAAGTTATACGCTGATCAGTCCTGCAAATGGATGCAAAAAAAATGCCCCGTCGCAAGCACGACGGGGCATTTCAGCAAAAAGCATTTTTATTTATTTCAGCAAAATCATCTTGCGAGTCTGGCTGAATCTTTCGTCGACACGAGCCTTGTAGAAGTATATTCCGGAGGCCACCTCACTGCCGCGGTCATCACGGGAATCCCAGACAATATGTACAGTTCCCGCATCTGAATAACCACTGAACTGCCGGACCAGCTGTCCTCTGATATTGTAAATATCCAGCGACCAGTTTCCTGATTCAGGCAGCGAGAGCATTATCTCTGTCTCAGGGTTGAACGGATTGGGATAGTTCTGGCTCAGTGCAAACTCTGTAGGTACCTCGACCTTACCCAGAACCACATTCAGCTCGTTGCCATTATAATCTGAAGCCTCGGCCGAGACCAGCTGGAGCGCGTCTCCCGCTTCGATATTTATTATCTCGTTTTCACCGGCCGGGATCCTGGTTCTCTCAAAACTGTAGATCAGGACATTCAAACGGTCATCGACTATATCTGAAATAATCGAGAATTGACCGAGATTATCAGCCAGTTCAACCGCAATATCGCTGGCCTGATCCTCAATTGCAAACGAGAGCCGAATTGCAGCCATATCCGAGGATGTGTTGGTTGTAATTGTATAGCCTTCATCCTGCGTGCGCAATGTCACCCTGGTTTCATCAGAGAACGGTGCAAGCTTAGGTATGGCCACCGCATCGCCGGTCATTATTCGAATCAGGTATACAAGGTCGCCCACGGTCAAGGTCTTGCCGTCGGCATTGATATCTGATGCAGCGACCTGGCCGTAAAGGTTGATTATGAACACGCTCGGCCCATATATGAAGTAATTGGTGTAAAGCACGGCGTCACCTACTTCATTGGGGAGTTCATTCATATTCAGATCACCGCGCAGGTCGATTGAATCGGGATGACAGATACTGATATAACCGTCGAAGAACTGCACACAGCGTATAGGCACAGTCTTGTCACCGATTACGCAGTAATCGGGTGCGCCGGTACCGAACGGTCTTTCGCTTTCAGGGAAGTTGACATTATCGAATTCATCCCACCTGATGCCCCCGAAGGGATCATAAATGCGCTTGTCGATATAGACCGTGTCACCCATCTCATTGGAGAACATGTTATTGCCGCAATCCATCCAGAAGAAGCGGAGCGGATAGGACTGACCGCCGTAATTACGATCGTCGGTAACATAGAATTTCAGATTTGCAAGTATCCCATTGGGATCAAATGCGGCCGGTGATGGGTGTGCCGCGCCGTTATTCACATCCGCAATGCCCACGAGCAGAATCATGCCGCTGGGACAATTGTCTCCGCAGTTGCCAAAGGGTCCGGTTCTGTATGTGAAGTACTCCCACTCAGAGATTGCATCACCCTGAACCGCACCTATAAATGTAAAGGCTGACGGATCGTAGGTTATAAGAAGTTCGAATCCGCCTATGGAAGGAACATAATTTTCGATTGTAATGGGCGCATAAATATAAGTGCTGTTATATACACATGCAGTATCGCCCAGGGCAACATCGATACATGTAATCGAGTCGCAGTTGTCATAGACAGCCACTTCCACATTGATAGTATCGTAATCAGCAGCCCCACACGGATCGCTCACTTCATAGATAAATTCATATAATGAATCCAGCACTTCCGGAGTGAAGCAGGTCGTTCCGGTGCTCGGGTTGAATATGCCGGGACCCTGGATTTTGCTAACTGTCAATTCACCTATGGAATGATCAGGATCACTGTAAGTAAAGCCGTTAAAACATTTCTCTTCAGGATCTACTCCGGGACAATATCCGAAGAAGAATTCATGCTGGTTAGCCGATATCGTCGGGGGCTGGTTTTCGGTCACAAGTACGGTTACTGTGCCCTCATCATATACATCGCAATTGTCATATACCCGAATTGTAAATGTGTATGTTCCTGAGCTGCTGGGTGCGAAGCAAACCTCACCGGTCTGCGAATCGATTGTCGCTCCAGCCGGGGCCGAGGGCATCTCGAAATGCAGCTCATCCTGCGGAAGATCAGCATCGGTTGCAGAATTGTCGAAGCAGATCTGATCACCGGCATCGCACATAAATGTGTCGATGTCGGCCGCAACCGTGAGGACAGGAGCATTATTCGTGGTAAATGTAACCGTAAACGATGCCTCACAGGATTCACCGCAGGAATCGGTACAGGTTATAGTTACGGCAACATCGCCTGCACCGGTCGTGGTATAACACCACTCGCCATTCTGCAGAGTTCCCGGACCTGAAGTGATCTCACAGCTTTCAAGGTTACCATCGGGATCGGTGGCCGAAACCGGTAAACAGACCGCGTTGCCGTTGCACTGATGGATCGTCGTATCATTCGGCACATTACACACCGGCGGGCTGTTCGGGATCACCGTAATAATCTGGTCACATGAAGCCGAATTATTGCAATCATCCACTGCAGTCCAGGTACGAGTAATCACATCACCGGTCTGAGAATCAGAATAAGTTATGTCAATATCCTCGTCGCAGTTATCTGTGGCAGTCGCCGTGCCCGTATTGGACGGATCGGTCGGGTTATTGCAGTCGACCGAAATATCCGGGGGACACACTATCTCTGGCGGTATTGAATCGTCTATCGTTATGATCTGAGTACATTCAGCATAATTGCCGGATGCATCAGTCGCACGGTATGTCCGGGTGATAGTCTCCGGACAGGTGTTGTTATCAGAAACATCTCCAATAAAGGTTACTACGGGATTCGGATCGCAGTCATCGGTAACCGTCACCAAACCTATATCAGCAGGAGGAACATCGCCTGGACATTGCACAGAAACAGCATCGGGACAGGTAATCGTCGGCGGGGTCGTATCCTCAATTGTTATGAGCTGATCACATGAGGCTGAATTATCACAATCATCCACCGCTGTCCAGGTACGGGTGATGACATCTCCGGTCTGTGAATCTGAATAGGTGATGTCAAGGTTCTGGTCGCAATTATCGGTCGCAGTCGCAGTTCCTGTAAATGACGGATCGGTCGGGTCTAAACAGNNGTACATTCAGCATAATTGCCCGAGGCATCGGTGGCACGGTAGGTTCTGGTGATAGTCTCGGGACAGGTCTGGTTGTCCGAAACATCGCTTATGTGGGTTACCAAAGGACTTGGATCACAGTCATCAGTGGCTATCACCGAACCGATATCCGCAGGAGGCACATCCCCGGGACACTGCACCGAAAGAGCATTCGGGCAGGTGATAGTTGGCGGGGTTGTGTCATCTATCGTAATTGTCTGGGTACACTGGCTGAAATTGCCGCAGTCATCAGTGGCTGTCCAGGTGCGGTAGAAACCGCCGCCATTGGGTGTATCCGCATATGTGATATCGGGTGAGGAATCGCAATTGTCGGTCGCTGTGGCATTGCCGGTATAAGATGGATCCGTCGGATCGCTGCAGTCAAGCGTGATATCGGCAGGGCAGGTTATCACAGGTGGCGTCGTATCCTCGACTGTTATGGTCTGCTGGCAACTGGCTGTATTACTGCAATCATCTGTGGCAGTATAAGTCAGGACCAACGTGTATTCCTGAGGACAATCGCCGGGGATAGAATCGCGATTGGATATTACTACCGTCGGATCGCTGCAGTTGTCGGTTGCAGTAGCAAAGCCGAAACTTCCGACCGCATCACATTCAAAGGTCAGATCGCCAGGACAAGTGATAACCGGCGGGGTTGTATCGTCAACAGTTATAATCTGTGTGCATTCTGCATAATTACCGAATGAATCGGTAGCTCTATATGTTCTGGTTATGGTCTCCGGACAGGTTTGATTATCCGAGACATCGCTTATATGTGTTACCACAGGATTTAGATCACAGTCATCTGATACAATAACCAAATTAATATCCGCTGGCGGCACATCTCCAGGACACTGAACTGAAACTGCATCGGGACAGGTAATCGTCGGCGGAGTGGTATCAACTATTGTTATGATCTGCGCGCACTGGCTCGAGACTCCGCAATCATCCGTCGCAGTCCAGGTGCGAGTTATCACATTTCCGGTCTGTGAATCGGAGTATGTTATTGCAGGACTGGGATCATGGTCATCAGTGGCAGTTGCAAATCCGGTACTTGATGGATCGGTTGAACCATTGCAGTCTACATTAATATCAGGCGGGCAGGTGATGACAGGCGGATCGTTGAAGTCTACAGTAATATTGACCGTCCCGCTACAGGTAGCGCCGCACTCATCCGCACATTCAAACGTAGCGGAATAGACGCCCTCCGAGGTAGCGGTGAAGGTCCATATACTACCATCGAATGTCCCTACTCCTGAGGTCTGCGTACAACCTACCAGGTTACCGTCGGCATCAGTCGCCGATACAGGAAAACTGAAGGTTGAGTCATCGCATACGAAATATGTGTTGCTGGCCGGAAGGTTGCATACCGGAGGTTCATTAATCTCGAATGTTACCGAGAAACTGGCTTCGCAATATGCGCCGCAGTCATCCGTACATCTGACAGTGACATTTGCATTTTCATCGCCTGAGGGAGTGTATTGCCAGTAGCCCCCGACTATGGAGCCGGGTCCGGAAACCACGGTGCATCCGGCAAGATTGTTATCGGGATCGGTAGCCGAAACCGGCAGGCTGACCTGGGTCGGGATGCACTGGAAAATGGTTGTGTCATTGGGTACGCTGCATACAGGTGCCTGATTCAATACAACTGTAACAATGGTCGTGCATGTATCGGCAAAACCGCAGCCGTCAGTACATATAAAAGTGATTGTATTTAATCCTTCAACAGGAGTGAAACACACCGAATTACCGCTCAGCGTTCCGCCTATGACCGTGGCTGTGCCGTTACAATCGAATCCGGGGAGGCAAATTTGGCTTAAATCGCAGGCAAATATGGTAGTATCGCCGGGACATGTTGCCACTGGCGGATCACAACAGTATCCAACCGGCAACTCCACGGATCCGTAACTGCAGCAATTATCACCGGGACAACCTGAGGTTGTATCGCAGGCCACCAGATCGATATAAACGGATCCGGGATAAGGCTGTGTTACAGTATATGTAATAGTTGAGGTGCCCTGTCCGCTCAGTATGGTTCCGCCCATAATCGACCATACATAATCATCCGCACCGGTCGGGGCAGAACATGTGTAAGTGGAATCCGTACAAACTGAATCGGCTGAACAGGTAATTGTGGCATCCGGAGGCAGGCAAATCACCCCGGTTTGCATACTTATCTCTTTAAAACCGCCGCTGCCGTCCAAAACTCCTGCGCGCATGTGAATCGGTGCCCCCGCAATTGAACCGGAGCCGTTGCCGATCCCCCAGGTATCGGGGGTTCCTTGAGCCATATGGCCGCCCCAGTAAAAACCCACACTCCCGGTATCCACCGCGGTAAAATATATAGTTATGCCAAATGTGCGGTCCGAGGCGGTGCCGCCAAAATAATATTTACTGACTGAATCCACTGTCAAATTATAAAAAGAGAGGTTGGTTGGTGCATTTAAAACAAATCCTGCCGGGAAGAAATCCGGAGGGATAGGGCTGGAGCAATTGGCTGAATTTGTTGGGTCAGGAAAAGGATATGATCCGGAAATCGGCTGGCAATCCGGCGGCGGAGAGGCCGAAATCGTGCCGCAGGTTCCACCAGCTGCTGAGATACCGGAGCTTTCTGAGAAATCATAATCAGCGAAATAGTCAAAGCCATGAAGACCACCCTTGGTCCATTCGCATTCTATCGAAATATAGTGCTGACTTCCGCCATCAAGATTTTCGACAAAATATCTGTATGGCACTGCCCTGCCTTCGCTGTAGCAGGAATTATTTGAATTTATGACGCCACCCGCCCAGTTTGGTACGGCTGCGCCTGCACCGTTCTGTAACTGGTGAATATAGTTCTGGGGGGCGATCAAAAAAGTCGTCGTACCTTCCTCGCCCGAGCTATCCCCGGAACCTGTCAGCAGAACAGTGTCGTTGGGTTGGTCCGGATATGGCGCGGTCCAGGTACTGGAAATATTGCCACTCCCGTCCGCGACAGCAATCCAGGGTTCCCCATATTCCCCTGAAAGAGGAGTACCATCTTCCTGGGTTACCTGCAGAGTAACGGTTTCATTGGGCCCGTAACCGGAGCCGCTTATCATGACTGTTTGCAAGGGTGGGTATTCGGGTGCATCGGTTAAAACCTCTGCTCCCATTGCGGTACTGCTAAAAATAATCAATAGCAGAAATAGTATAGTTCCCCCTAAGTTTTTCATAAGGCCTCTCCTGTAGATATTAATTCAACCAATCCACTCCCATACCAAATTCCCTGCCTGTCCAGCAGGATTGAGAAGGAGACTTATTTGCGATATGTACAATAACCGAACTGAAAGGAATGCCAAAGTGCGTGGTCTGACACTAGAGCTTTAGCAAAGATCAAAACCGCCTGCTTCCTTTCGAGCTCGAGTAATTTCGAGACTGATTTAATTGAGAAGTATAGCTAATTAATAGCTACATACCCCGCCACATAAAAGAAAGTTGATATAACCAAAACTTTGCTTCACAGTCATGAAGTATGTTAAGCAGAGGATCCCAAAATCTATTTTAATATGTCCTTTAAAATGGATTTTGTCAAGTTTAAAAAACAATGTTAACCTATTTTTTCACAATCTCTTAAATCAGATTGGAAACTTTGTCAGACTGAAAATTACTTGCTCCGCACAGAATTAATCAAGATTCATCAATAATACTAGTCGCGCTAAAACGATTCTACACCGGAGCCTGACTTTTTGAAATCAACATCTTATTTAATTGACACCCCCAAAAAAAATAGTAACTTATTAATAAGAGAGATAAAATATAATTATTATACCCGCAAAGAAGATGGACAGAACTATGCATTTGAATCAATTACACCTTAAAAATGCCTTTTTATCTTTGATCCTCGTGTTGATCATATCATCAATATTGAGAGCAGAACTTCCGGTCAGCTTTGATCTCAGGAATGTAAACGGTGAGAATTATGTCACAGGCGTACGCAGTCAGAGCGGCGGAACCTGTTGGACCTTTGGCGCTTATGCCTCTCCCGAGGGAAACCTGCTGATGACCGACGTCTGGATTAATGTAGGTGATACAGGGGAACCGAACCTGGCAGAATATCACCTCGACTGGTGGAACGGCTTCAACGACTTCTATAATGCTGATGCACCCGATCCTTACAATCCCGAGGGCATACCTGTGCACCAGGGCGGTAATTATATTATGACATCGGCCTATTTGACCCGGGGCGAAGGGGCTATTAGAAATATCGACGGCAACACTTTCAACACTCCTCCTGAGAGGTTTGGCGATGATTTTCATTATTACTATCCCCGTGATATTGAATGGTATACTGTTGGGAGCGACCTGAGCAATATCGATGTGATCAAGGAGAAAGTAATGACGCAGGGGCCGGTTGCAACCTGCCTGACCGCCGACGACCAATTTATGACTTTTGATTACGTGCATTATCAGCCTCCCGACGATCCGATGGAACTCAATCATGCGGTGGCGATTATCGGCTGGGATGACAATAAAGTCACTCAGGCTCCTCAACCCGGGGCATGGCTTTGCAAAAACAGCTGGGGTGAGAACTGGGGCCTTGCAGGGTTCTTCTGGATCTCCTATTATGATAAATATTGCGGCCAGCAGCCGAGACTGGGGGCCGTATCATTTTATAATGTGCAGCATATTCCCTATCCCAATGTCTACTATCATGATTATCATGGCTGGGGCGGAGAGAAAACCGACTGCAGTGAAGCCTTCAACGCCTATGTCGCTGAAGGTGAAGAGCTTCTGTGGGCGGTTAATTTTGTGATCCCGGTGGACAGTGTTTCCTATTTCATGAGACTATATGATGATTTTGTAGATGGCGAACTTCTAAATCTTCTGGCCGAGGATTCGGGCTTTTATGCTCACAAAGGATTTCATACGGTAGATCTGAATCCATGGATGGAGCTTTCAGAGGGAGAAGACTTCTATATCTATTTGAAGACATCACAGGGTGGGCAGGCCCTGGATAAAATCACCCGAGGCATGATAACTGTCGGCGGAACTTATCGCGGATGGGTTGTTTCCAAGTCTGAGCCCGGGCAAAGTTACTATTATGATGGTGAGGGTTGGCATGATCTTTATGATTATGACAGTACTGCGAACTTCTGCTTGAAAGGTATCACCTGTACCTTCACTATAATAGACAATCTCCCACCTGTGGGACATCAATTCGATCCCTATGAATTCAGGTTCGAAGCCATAGGCGGCGTCAAACCATATCACTGGCAGCGCCTTTCCGGACAGATTCCCTACGGCTGTACGTATACAGGTGATACAGTTGGGATGATAAGCGGAACTCCAAACTGGCCGGGAGTTTACGGAGTTACTGTGGAAATGACCGACAGCGACAGCCCTCCCAGAAAAGATACTATCGCATATTCTATCCTGATAGAAGAGCCTCTTTCCATTTGTGGAGATGTTAATAACGACCGGATCGTTAATATAACCGATGGCATCTATCTGATCAACTATATCTTTTTAAGCGGCCCCGCACCTGATCCCGTGGAAACCGGGGATACTAATTGTGACTACAGGATATCGCTGGTTGATGCTGTTTATTTAATAAATTACGTCTTTTCGGAAGGGCATGATCCCTGCGATCCGGACGGTGACGGCCAAAAAGACTGCATGATCATTGAATAGAGTTTACTAATATAATGGCATGGTTAAGTTATTATAAATCATGGCACTATCCCCTCATGGAGATATGTAATTCCCATTGTTAAGGGATATTCTCTGACCTCCTGCAATCCGGCCTGCCTGAACAGATCTGTCAATTGATCAGGATGGATGAAATTTTGGATTGAATCTGATAAATATCTATAAGCAGAGCGGTTTCCAGCAATAAAAGTCCCGAGCACAGGGATAACCTTATTCAAATACCAGTGAAAGAACTGGCGCATCTTCAGATTCTTAGGAAAGGTCATCTCCAGAATCAACACCTTCCCCCTCGGTTTGACAACCCGAGCCATCTCTTTTATGGCTCCCAGGCGATCCGGTATGTTGCGCATCCCGAAAGCGATTGTGGAGACATCAAAGGTAGAATCCTCGAAAGGCATCGCCATGGCATCACCATTTATATATTCGATTTTATCTACAAGACCGTCTTTTTCTGTCTTTTCAATCGCCAGATTCAGCATCTCCTGCACGAAATCAAGTCCCGTAACCTGTATTTCCGGCCTTCTTCTCGCAATTTCAATGGCCACATCGCCGGTTCCGGTGGCAACATCAAGCACTTTTAGTGCATCAGAAGGAATCCTTCTGACCAGAAAACGCCTCCAGGACACATCACGCCTGGCTGACATAATGCGGTTCATGCGGTCATAGTTGGGCGTGATTTTGCCGAAGATATCCCTGACAGCATCAATTTTCTCTTTGTCAGACCTGTCTTTTAATGGTTTTTCACTCAAAACTCATATTTCCCAAATAAATTCGCTCAGGCAAAATATTTATACACAATAATTACGCAAGCTCTTTTCCGCATGATAATGAAGTTGACAAATATCACTCGCTGAGCTAATCTTACGTATAATCTAAGATGGGCAAATCAGTTAACATACTCGGAATCTCAGCCTTCTATCACGACAGCGCCGCCTGCCTGGTGCGTGACGGCGATATCATAGCCGCCGCCCAGCAGGAAAGATTCAGCCGCAATAAACATGACCATCGGTTTCCCTCTGATGCTATCGCCTATTGCCTGAAAGAATCCGGAATATCTGCCGATCAACTTGATTTTGTCGCTTTTTACGATAAGCCCTGGATAAAATTCGAACGGATTTTAGAAACATATCTTGCCTATGCACCGACAGGGATAAGATCATTCTGGAAGTCAATGCCCCTATGGCTGAAAGAGAAGCTCTGGATGAGCGAAAGGATAAGAAAGGAACTTCCGGAATTTGAGGGCGAGATTCTATTTCCGGAACATCATCAGTCGCATGTCGCCTCGGCATTCTTCCCCTCTCCATTCGAGCGAGCCGCCGTGCTCACAATTGACGGAGTGGGAGAATGGGCCACCGCCTCCTGGGGTTTGGGCAGACATAACCAGGTCGAGCTGAAACAGGAATTGGAATTTCCTCATAGCCTGGGTCTTTTATATACTGCTTTTACGTACTACACAGGCTTTCGAGTAAACTCGGGAGAATATAAAATGATGGGTCTGGCGCCCTATGGCGAACCAAAATATGTGCAGACCATCTATGATAACCTGGTAGACCTGAAGGAAGACGGAAGCCTGAGGCTGAACATGAAATATTTCAATTACTGCCAGGGTCTGACTATGACCTCAAGAAGATTCCATAAACTCTTCGGCGGGCCTCCCAGGAAACCGGAAACCAAATTGAGCCAGAAGGATATGGATCTGGCAAGGTCGATTCAGGAAGTGACAGAAGAAGTCATGCTGCGAATGGCACGCTATGTGAAAAAGGAGACCGGGGAAACTAACCTCTGTTTGGCCGGAGGCGTGACCCTGAATTGTGTCGGGAATGGTAAAATTCTCAAAGAGAATATATTCGATCGTATATGGATTCAGCCAGCAGCCGGTGATGCGGGCGGGGCATTAGGAGCAGCGCTTTTCGCATGGTATCATAAACTTGGAAACAAGCGCACTCTTCCCTCTGATGGCCGGGATTTCCAGAAAGGGTCATATCTGGGCCCATCCTGGACTTCAGATGAAATCGAAAACTGGCTGAAAGAAAATAGCTATCCTTATAAACGGCTGACCGAGGATGAGGTTATAGCGGAGACTGTTGAGGCCCTTACTTCCGAAAAGGTGGTGGGATGGTTCAGCGGGCGGATGGAATTCGGTCCCCGGGCATTAGGTGCGAGGAGTATAATTGGTGATGCACGCAGTCCAAAGATGCAATCCAAAATGAACCTGAAAATAAAATTCCGGGAATCCTTCCGTCCTTTCGCGCCCTCTGTATTGGCCGAGGATGTTGCCGATTATTTTGAGCTGGAGGTTGAATCACCCTATATGCTGCTCGTGGCCGATGTAAAAAAAGAAAGACGGCGGGAGATGTCCGAGGATGAAAAGCGACTTTTTGGAATTGAGAAGCTTCACGTTCCCAGAAGCGATATTCCAGCGGTCACACATGTCGACTATTCGGCCAGAATTCAGACGGTCAACGAGAAAGACCATCAGCGCTATCATAAACTTATAGAAAAATTCAGGGAAAAGACAGGCTATGGCGTGATTGTCAATACCTCTTTCAATGTCCGCGGTGAACCGATCGTCTGCACGCCAGAGGACGCTTACACCTGCTTTATGCGCACCGAGATGGATGTATTGGTTATGGAAGATATTATTCTATACAAGGAAAAACAGCCAAAATTCGTAGATTTGAAGGACTGGCGCGAGGAATTTGAACTGGATTAGATAAGCATGGAGAAGACCAAAAAGACAGTACGAGAATTAAGGATATTCGGCCTGACTATGACTGCCGCTTTTGCCGTACTGGGCCTGATCTTTCTATGGAGAGGTTTTCCCGGCTGGATAGTCCTTTTCTGCATAGCCGCTTTTTTTCTTTTAACAGGGCTGGTGGCGCCGATCATCTTACGTCCGGTAGAATGGCTGTGGATGAAGGTTGCGCATGCAATCGGAATTGTAATGACCTTTATTCTGCTCACGCTCACTTATTATATTATCATCACAATTATCGGATTGCTTATGCGGCTTTTCGGACGCGATCCGATGAAGAGAAAGTTCGAAAAGGAGAATCAGAGTTACTGGACCGATGTTGATCCTGATGGCCCAACCAGCCGTCCCGAGAAGCCATATTAGCAAAAATAGATTTTGACTGGACATAATGATCTTTGATGCGTATAAAAAGTGAAATATAAGTAATTGCACCACTGGAGTAGTGGTAAAGATTTGGCATATGTCGCGACTGGTTATTTTTAAAGAACTTTGGGGATTTTTGAAGGCCCGCAAGAAGTGGTGGCTGGCCCCGGTGATAACGTTTCTGATAATCCTGGGAGCGCTGCTGGTTCTTGCTCAGGGTTCGGCCCTGGCACCGTTTATATACACCCTGTTTTAGATGCGATCCCGATAGAATGTATGTTAACCATAAATATTTTTCATTAGATGATCTTTGTCACGTCCCACAACAATGGATGGCGAGAAGTAGTGCGATTAATTTGCGAAATAGATTGGGAGTTCACACCACACATCCAAACAATTACTAAGGAGTTAGAATGATATTGCATAGAATATTTCTCATTATCGTCATTTTAGTGATGGCGCTATACTGTTATGGGCATACCGAAAACATGCCCGCGAAAGTGCTTGAAAAGCTACAGTATTGTGAAGAAGGGCCGGAAATAAGGATTGATAATGAGGGCAATTGGCATCTGCTTTATGTTGGTGTCAATCCGCGGGTTAATAAATACATGAGTCATGATAAACTATGTTACTATAAATATGATCCCGTTTTAAATGAATTTGCAGATTCCCTGATAGACCATAAGAATGATGGCATACATATATTGGATGATTTGCATCTCACAAATAATGGAGTTGTATTCTTTATATACGGCTATCTCAGTCAGTACAATCTATATGGACATCATTTAGTGATAATTGCTGATGAGAGTAATCATATAATTCGATTAAGCAGATTTGAAGGGATTTATAACGCTCTTTTACCAGAAGACAGATTTCTGGTTCTGCGCCAGTGGGGCGAAAAGGAATTCACAATTTATGATAAACATGGAAAATCTGAAAATATAGGTGAATGGCTGAAATTTCGAAAGCAAATGCGCATCCTCCCCTATAGACCATGTGATAAGCAGGTTGCCGTTCCGGAGATGTTATATTTGGGAGACAACCTGATGATGGTTGCTTCTTATTGCGTGTCCAAATCAGCTGGGCGCGAATGGAGAGACAGTTGTCGAATGCAAGTACAGATTTATTTATATGATTTCGTACAGGATTCGATAATGGCAATACAATCAGTTGATTTGTTTTCGGATCCAGGGGTATACGCCACTGATCTGCATTATGACAAAGTGAGTATAATCCCCTTTGAAAATGGGTTGTTCCGTATAGTCTGCGGTCGAGCCTATCCGGATGAAACGGGAAGACTATGCCTTTTCACAATTGACAACAAACTTAATTTAGTGGAATCTACAGGAATTACTTTAAAAGAGATTCGTGGGGAAGTGAATTATAACAGCACTTCCATTGATCATCAGATATTTTCGTTGAAACCATCGAAGGATTCACTAAGTGTTGGTAATCTCAATAGGTATGTTATTAAGAGTGACACTATATATTACGATATTTCTGAACCAATATATGCAAAGGGGAAAGAGATAAAGCGGGCCACGCAGAAATGGCTTCAAGATCAATCAGCGCCACGGCGGCCATCTGATCACTAGACCCATATTGGTTGATCCCCCAGAATGACCTGCTACATTTTATCTTGATTTCTGTTCGGCCGGCAGTTCGATCCGCTCCGCCAGTTTCTCCAGCATATCTTTGGTCATGGACTCCAGGTCATAGATCGGATCCCAGCCCCATTCTTCACGCGCACATGAATCATCCAGTGAATTCGGCCAGGAATCAGCAATGGCCTGACGCACAGGATCGACCTTATATTCAATATCAAAATCGGGAATATGCTTCTTGATCTCGGCCGCTATCTGTCCCGGTGTGAAATTCATTGCTGTGACATTAAAGGAGTTGCGATGGATAAGTTTATTGGGATCAGCTTCCATCAAATTTATCATTGCCTTGATGGCATCCGGCATATACATCATATCCAGATAAGTGTTCTCCTCCAGATAGCAGGTGTATTTCTTATATTTCAGGGCCTCAATATAGATTTCGACCGCATAGTCGGTGGTACCTCCG
>JABAHP010000751.1_pt5 | contig 29003 bp, 25 predicted proteins | sample 7062081 | NCBI WGS metagenome assembly JABAHP01 (sample SAMN14534357, study PRJNA622989) | marine sediment metagenome | biome: marine biome [ENVO:00000428]; feature: marine pelagic biome [ENVO:01000023]; material: deep marine sediment [ENVO:00002113] | place: India: Gulf of Kutch | collected...
CTTTCCCGTGGTTTGGAGCTGATCGAGGACCAGATTTCATCTTATCGCACTGTTCCTCTGGTGGGTTCGGTTCCGGCCGGATTGCCGCTTTTGGCCGAGGAAAATTCTGAAGGGTTTTATGCGATCGATGAATCCTTTTTGCCCACCGGTGATGTATTCATGCTGCGTGTGAACGGTGAATCAATGATCGAAGCCGGGATCAATGACGGCGATTTTGTGCTGGTGAAAAAGCAGGAGACGGCCGAAGCCGGGGAGATAGTCGTGGCGGTGATCGGGGGAGAGGCAACGGTCAAGCGTTATCGTCCCCAGGATGATGTGATCTATCTTGAACCTGCCAACCCGGAGTTCTTTCCGATCGAGGTGGACAGAGACTCCGAGGATTTTTATCTGGCAGGTAAAGTAATCGGCTTGATGCGCAGAATGTAAGCTGACTTAAGGATTGGCAGAAAGTCAGGGGGTCGTGTTTGAATGTACCAGGATATTGAAGACGACATAGATGTAATAGCATTATTCGAAGGATATAAACTGAAGCCGTTGAAATTCAGGTGGAACGGCAGGGTTTATAAAATTACACGTGTCACCGGTGACTGGAAAACCGATGTCGGGCAGTATAAGCTGAGGCATTTTGCGGTTCTGGATGACGCCTCCAATTTTTTCCAGCTCTCCTATGACGAGAAAAATTCCCACTGGCTCCTGACAAAGTTGTGGGTAGAATAGAACTATATTTTAAAAGGCTCGTTCTCTTTAATAAAAACCACAACTTCTGCAGTTAAAAAGGAGGAAAAATGAATATCAAACAGGCGCTGGGATTTATGTTAAAACAGAATGAGGGCGCTTTGAAAAAGCTATGGGATGAGATCAATGATGAGGAGTCCCTGGAAAGGGGTAAGGATAACCTGAACCATATTCGCTGGATCGCAGGGCATATTGCCAATGCCAACGGTTATATGGTCAATGTTGCCGGCGGATCTCCGGATATCCCGCATGACTGGGATGAACTATTCAGGGGTGGAAAGGAGATGGAAGAGGATCCCTCGAAATATCCCTCCATGGAGGAGATCAGGAATAATTTTGAAGCTAATCGGAAAGAACTGTATCGGGCTCTGGAAGAAATACCTGAAGTGGAACTTGAAACCGCTAAGGAACTGGCCCCGGATTGGAATATCCCGCCCCAGGAAGCGCTCTTATTTCTATGTAACCATGAGTTCTATCATGCCGGTCAGATATCCATGATGAGAAATATAATAGGCAAGGAACGAGCATTCGGATAAAGTATCATGAAGCGTGTCATCCTGCATATCGACATGGACGCTTTCTTTGCCCAGGTTGAGCAGATGAAAAACCCGGCGCTAAGGGGCAAGCCGATAATTGTAGGGGGAGATGCGGGACATAGAGGAGTCGTGGCGGCCTGTTCCTATGAGGCCAGAAGATACGGAATCCATTCTGCGATGTCTTCAACTGAGGCACGGCGCCGGTGCCCGCATGCGATTTTTGTTGGAGGCAACCTTACCAATTATGTTTATATCTCCGCTCAGATTCTGGATATATTGAACAATTATACACCGATTGTCGAACCAGCCTCTATAGATGAAGCCTATCTCGATGTGACAGATTCGTACCAACTCTATAAGAATCCAAAAAATCTTGCCAAACACTTAAAGCAATGCATCAAGAATAAGCTGCAACTCACTTGTACGGTAGGTATTGCAGAGAATAAACTGCTTGCCAAAACAGCCTCTGACATGAACAAGCCCGACGGGCTGAATACTCTATGGATGCATGAGTTGGAAGATAAGTTTTTTCCAATGGAGATCAGGAAACTGCGCGGGGTGGGTCCTCAAACAGAAAAGGCTCTCCTGGGACTGGGAATTAAAACCATTGGAGATCTAAAGGATTATCCAGAAAAAAAGCTGAGTCAGCATTTCGGTCTTCATGGAGAGCACCTAAGCCGAATGGCGCGTGGTTTGTCCGATACCCCGGTGCACAGCTATGATGAGATGGAAGACGAGAAGTCGATGTCGCATGAACATACTTTGTATGAAGACAGCTCGGATTTGATATTTCTGAAGTCATTGCTGATCACTCTCACAGATAAAGTAGTAACCCGATTAAAAAAAGCACAATTTCTGGCCAGGACTGTCAGACTGAAAGTTAGATATTCAGACTTCAAAACCATTACTCGAGAGGTAACACTTAATTCGATGACGGATGATGTCACAACTATTTATAAGACCGCATTGGGGCTTCTTCCGGAGAAGGATATCCTGACAAAAAAAGTAAGGCTGATAGGAATAGGTGTGACCAAACTGCATGGATCAGTTGAGACTCCACAGATAGAATTGTTTGATGAAGATTCGATTTCTAAGAAGCGAAAATGCGGTGATGTAGTTGAGGATATTCGGGACAAATATGGTAAGTTTTCGATAGTAAGAGCCTCAAGTTTGCCATACAGATGGGAACATTAAATCGTCCGACTTTGCTTGACTATTCCTTCATTTGTAGTATCTTTCGAGTGGAGGTATATATGAGTGATTCTACAATGGAATTCAGCAAGAATATTATAAGCAATTGGCCTTTTTCGGACAGGGCCTCAGCTATTAAGGCTAATGCCATCCGAGAGATTTTGAAGATATCCTCGCGTCCCGGGATTATCAATTTCGCCGGTGGATTACCCGCCGCAGAGCTTTTTCCGGAAACACATTTGAAGGCTGCCTCCGAGGTGGTCTTCAGGAAACATGGCCCCAAAGCTCTGCAGTATTCTCTCACCCAGGGTATATATGAATTGCGGGAAATTCTGGCGGAGCGGTCATCCACATCAGAGATGAAATTCAATTCGGACACGATTCAAATCACCACCGGGTCGCAGCAGGCTCTGGATTTGATAGGCCGCGCTTTTCTGAATCCGGGTGATTACGTTCTCACAGAAGCGCCTACCTATCTGGGAGCGCTGAGCGCTTTTAATTTTTATCAGGCGCGGTATTGCACGGTTCCGATGGATGAGCATGGGATGATTGTGGAGATGGCTGAGGAGAAGATAAAAGAGTGTAAGCCCAAGCTTATTTATGTTGTGCCCAATTTCCAGAACCCCTCTGGTATTACCATGAGCGCCAAGAGGCGGGAGGCTCTGGTCGAGATTGCCGCCCGTTATCAGATTCCGATTATCGATGATAATCCCTATGGCGAGCTGCGTTACTCCGGCGATTCCGCTCCCTCATTGAAGAGTCTGGGAGGCAATGCGGTTGTCAGCCTGGGCACATTCTCAAAGATTATTTCACCTGGTATCAGAGTAGGCTGGGTAGCGGCATGCCGTGAGGTTACCGCTATGCTTGAAAAAGTCAAGCAGTCAACCGACTTGCATAGTACGACTTTCTGTCAGTATCTTGTCTACGAGTATATCATGGCCGGACATCTTGACAGCCATATCGAACTGATTAAGGAGGCCTACAGCAAACGCCGGGATGTGATGATTAACACAATGGCGAATGAATTCCCCCAAGAGGTTAAATTCACTCGCCCCGAGGGCGGGCTTTTCCTCTGGATTACGCTTCCCGAAGGGATCAGCGCAACCGAGGTTTTCGACAAGGCGGTCGATGCGGGTGTGGCCTGTGTGCCGGGATTGCCGTTCTATCCTCATGGAGATAATGATCAGAGTTTCCGGGTTAATTTCTGTCATGCCTCGGAAGACAATATTGTGGAGGGTATCAGACGTTTGGCCAGTGTGTTACATAAAGAGCTAAGCTGAAGAATCGATTTAAAGTATTAGTTTAAGCCCCGTTCGACGGGGCTTTTTTTATGCTTGCAGAATACGCATTAATTTTAAATATTGGCGCATTGAGTTGAGAGAAGGAAAATGAAGGAAATACAATTTACAAAGATGCACGGCCTCGGTAATGATTTCATCCTTGTGGATGGCGTAGTAAAAAAACTGCCCCGCCTCAGATGGTCTAATCTTGCTGTCAGAATCTGCAGGCGTCTTACCGATGTCGGCGGCGACGGGCTGATTGTGATTCTGCCCTCCCGCAAAGCCGATTTCCGAATGCGGATTTTTAATTCCGATGGCAGTGAGGCGGAGATGTGCGGCAATGGTTTTCGGTGCATGATTCGCTATTTGCGCGATAAACGCTATACCTCAATGAGCAGCATCCCGGTGCAGACTTTGGCAGGCAGGATTACAGGCGAGATTGTTAAGTCAGTCGAATCTGACTACCAGGTCAAAGTGGCGATGGGCAGTCCTGAATTCAGGGCTGAGAAAATTCCTGTCAAAACCTCCAAACCGGAGTTAATTGAGAGCAGGTTGAGGGTGGGCTCGGATTCTTATATCGTGACTGCGGTATCGATGGGCAATCCGCATGTGGTCCTTTTCGTGGATTCGTTGAAGATGGACTGGAAAACCCTGGGGGCCAAACTGGAAAATCATCAACTGTTCCCTGAAAGAGCCAACGTTGAATTTGTGAGAGTTCTAAACCGCAGAAAAATTGAGATGATAAGCTGGGAACGCGGTGCCGGTCCAACCATGGCCTCCGGGACCGGTGCCTGCGCCGCGGTTGCAGCCGGTATCAAAACCGGACGACTTAACTACAAGGTTGGGGTTAATTTCGAATTGGGGTCTCTTATTGTAGAGTATGATAAAACTGAAAACATGATATATAAGACCGGTCCTGCCGAATACTGCTTCTCGGGTACATATTATTACTGATTCAGAAACCCGGTTTTTGTTGATTTGAGGAGATTTTTGGAGTATAGATCTGAACGTTATGAATGACTTTATAGTTGATGACATAACGGCGTTACTCAAAAGCGCTGTGGATATATCTGAGGATGAAATCAGGAAAAACCTTGAACTTCCCAAAGTCAAGGAGCATGGCGATTTTGCCTTTCCAACTTTCTTTCTTGCGAAGACCAGGCGTATGGCGCCGCCAAAAATCGCCCAGGAGGTCTATTCGCAGATTGAAGATAGGCTGCCTTTCGGCTGTATCGAATCCGCAGAGACGGCAGGAGCCTATATTAACTTTCGGCTATCGTCACAGGTATTGTCGGAGAAGCTTTTGTCTGAAATATACACCAGAGGTGAGGATTTCGGATTTTCGGATGAGGGAAAAGGCAGAAATATCACCATCGATTTATCATCGCCCAATATAGCCAAGCCGTTTCATGTGGGACATCTGAGATCGACTGTCGTTGGAAGTTGCCTGTACAGGCTATACGAGAAGCTGGGATATAATTGCATCGGGATCAATCATCTTGGCGACTGGGGTACGCAGTTTGGAAAGTTAATTGTCGCTTTCAAGAAGTTCGGAACTGAAAAGATTTTTGAGAAAGAACCTATATATGCATTGCTTGATCTTTACATCCGCTTTCACAAAGAAGCGGTTGGTGATTCCTCACTCGAGGATCAGGCCCGGGAGGAATTCAAGAAGCTGGAGCGTGGTGATCCCGAGGCAACAGAAATCTGGAAGCGATTTTATGAATATAGCCTCGAGGAGTATAAACGTATTTACAGTATTCTGAATGCGACCATAGACGAGTACACCGGCGAGTCTTTTTACAATGACAAGATGGACGATGCTTTGGCGCTTCTGGAAGAGAAAGGACTGACCGAAATCAGCCGTGATGCGTTGATAGTAGATCTGGAGGAGTATGGACTTGGAGCAGCGCTTCTAAAAAAATCCGATGAGGCGACGCTTTACCTTACCCGTGACCTGGCCGCGATTCTTTATCGAAAGAAGTCATACGATTTTGCGAAGATGCTGTATGTTGTCGGTTCGGCGCAGGCTTTGCATTTCAAGCAGTTGTTTAAGATAATTGAACTGCTTGGATTTGAATGGTACAAAGACTGCCATCACATTGAATTCGGATGGATCAAATTCGGCAAAGAGATGATGTCCACACGTGAAGGTAATATTGTCTTTTTGAATGATGTCATTAATCGGGCCGGAGAACTGGCCAAAGAAATTATAATCGAGAAAAATCCTGATATCGATGATATCGATCAGGCCGCATTACATATCGGTGTGGGTGCGGTAATATATGCCGATCTGGCTGTGCGCAGAAATCACGATATAAATTTCAGCTGGGAGGATGCGCTCAATTTTGACGGCAATACCGGGCCGTATCTTCAGTACACGCATGCGCGCCTGGCCAGCCTGGAGCGGAAATTCGGAAAAGAGATAACGGCTGATATCGATTTTGCGCTTCTAAAAGAGCCCGAGGAAAAGCAGCTTATGCTGACCCTTTACCGATTCCCGCAAAAATTAGGGCAGGCCGCCGATGAATATGAACCGGCAGTGATCTGCAGTTACTTGTATGAGCTTTCGCAGAACCTGAATAGCTTCTATCAGAAACATAGAGTGATTACTGACGATACCGAACTTACCAACGCAAGAATACTCTTAATGCGATGTGTTCGGATTGTCATGAAGGAGGGTCTGAAAATCCTCGGACTGGAGCCAATGGAGAGAATGTGATGATTAAAGAAAAAGTTGATATCGCAAGAATATTAAATATCCCCGGCTCGAAGAGCAATACATTGAACGCTGTGGCTCTGGCATTGAAGGTCGATAGGGGGATGATAATCAGAAATCCATATCCAAAAGTTGAGCTGGATAAATACAGCGAGATATTGGCTTCAAGAGGATTTAAGGCTGGATTTAAGGGGCCTGATTTCATTCTGGAGAAGACCGAAGGAGATTCTGTAGAAAGTCGGCCGGCTATGCTTTTCGATCTTGACGATCCGGTTGCCTTGCTGGCTGCCATGAGATTCGAACTTCCGGTGAAATTCTTGCTTGAGGAGAATGAGGATTTTGAGCGAAGATTCCTGATCTTGAGAAGATTCGGGGTGGAGTTCGGCAGTATCCAAAAGCTTAATAATAAAAATGTAATCACCATAGAAAGCTTCGAGCCGGTAAAAGTCAAATTCAGTTTTCAGGAGAGTAATTTCTATCTGGCGAATTTTGCCGGCATGATCTGCGCGCTTTTTGATCTTGAGACTGAGTTTCTATCGAAGATCGATGTTATTAAGCCTCTTGCGGAAGATCTATTTCCATTTAATATGGGTTTAGAGAATCTAAGGAAACCGGTAGATGAAACCGATGAGCTTGAAAAGCGTCTACGCAAACTCCGGAAAAATCGACCTGAAGAGAGTTTTCACTATAGAGTAAAAGGCCTGCCCTCCGAGCTGCCTGAATACATATCTTTGCCTGCTGATCCCTTTATGACAGCGCTGGCTGTGGTTATTGCTGGGGTTGATTCAAAGGAGAAAATGGTCGTCGGCCCCCTCATGGAATCAGAGAGCGAAAAGACATTTGCAAAGATCTTAACAAGATTCGGTCTAACGTGTGACTTCCATAAGCATTCGGATAGAAACGGCACGGAGCTGCATTATTTTAGAATAAAGCCCGGCAAGATTTGCGGGCGGAAAATTGAAGAAAATCTGATGAGGGGGTTTATAAAAGGTTTCGGACCGTTGGCGTTATTTGCGTCGTTTGCTGATGATAAGACAATCCTGCGGGGACTGCCGTCATCCAGTTCATTATGGCAATCCCGAATCTCGGGCGTAGCGGATATTCTATCCACGGCCGGCATACGCGTAGGTGAAGTCGAAGATGGTTTTGTGATTGAACCTCCTCAGGAGAGAGCCGATATCACATACCAGAATTTTGATGATCCATATTTGCAGCTGATTCAGCTTGCGGCTGGAATTTTAATCAATGAGAAGCCATTGACAGCAGAGTTCTTTCAGCCAATGTCGAAGTACCCGCATCTGAAATCGATTCTTGATAAAATCAGGCCCCGCTCGAAATCCCTTGCCAGCTAAGGGATTTTGGAGTAATTTCCCGGATATTTCCAGGAGGGAGATTGAGTGCAGAATGATCCGGGACTGAGAGCGGACAAACGTCATGAGCTTATAACCCAGGGCTCGATACCTAAGACCTTTTTCATCCTTGCCGGTCCCGCAATCGCCACAATGTCGATGGAGTTTATTCTTCACCTGACTGATATGATCTGGGTGGGACGGATCGGAGGTCCGGTACCGGTCGCTATTGTAACATCCAGCATGTTTTCACTCTGGATTGTATGGTCATTGATATCCGTATTGACTGTCGGTACTGTGGCCATCGTATCCCGATATTTCGGCGCCAAAGACTACGACTATGCCAGTTATGCTTCATCACAGGCTGTTGGACTGGGCCTGATCACGGGGGTATTGGTAACGATTATAGGTGTTACCGCGGCGCCACTGGCATTTATGATAATGAGCACCTCTCCGGAGGTGACAGCAGGCGGTGTAATCTACCTGCGAATACAATTTTCGGCGGCACTGCTTTTCATCATGGTGCAGGTAATCGGTTCAATCTTTCGCGCAACAGGAGACACAAAGACTCCAATGCTGGTCAGTTTTGTTGCTGTGGGGATTAACATCATCCTTGATCCGATCCTGATCTTTGGATGGGGGCCATTTCCAAGAATGGAAACAACCGGAGCGGCTTTAGCGTCCGCCGTGGCCATAACTATAGCCGGGCTGGTTTATATAATTGTTCTGAGAACGGGAAAGCTATCGATTGACCTGAATCTGTCGGCCATAAAGAAACCGGATATTCGGCTGGGCTGGAGAATTACAAAAATCGGCATGCCGCTTTCTATTGCCGGAGTTTTGTTTTCCCTGGTTTACTTTTTCATCAACAGGATTGCGACTGAGTTCGGGGATGTGGCAGTTGCTGCGCTGGGTATCGGCAACAGATGCGAATCGATCTCTTACCTGATCTGCTTCGGTGCCTCGCAGGCGACCGCTACAATGGTGGGCCAGAACCTGGGAGCGGGTAAGCCGGAACGCGCAGAGAAATCCGGCTGGCTGTCGCTCTTTTACACGGGTATATTTACCGGAATAATAATGATTCTTTTTCTGGCCATTCCAGAGACAATTGCACGGATATTTATTGATGATCCGCGGGTTATACCACATGTCAAGAATTACCTTATTATAATCGGGATTTCCCAAATTTTTATGGCCTCGGAAATAGTAATGGAGGGCGCCTTCTCCGGAGCGGGAGACACATTACCTCCTATGCTGGTGGGGATATCCTGGTCGCTTTTGCGAATTCCCCTTGCATATATTCTTAGTTTTCCACTCGGCTTTGGTGTTGACGGTATCTGGTGGGTGATATCAGGAACATCCATAATAAAGGGAATTATAATTGCGGTCTGGTTCAAGCGCGGGAAATGGAAACTCAAGAATGTCTGAAGCGCTTGACAATAAGACATCCAGAGAACATATTTGAAGCGGTATTTATATGAAAAAAGTTGGTTACTTATATGATCCGGTTTATCTCGAACACCGGCCCGACAGCTATCATCCCGAAAACCCGCAAAGATTGAAAGCTATCGAAAAAGCCGTTGATGATTCCGGCTTGAAAAAAGACCTGGTCGTGATCGAGCCTGAACCTGCGAAGAAAGAAGATATCCTGTTAAATCATGCAGAGGAATATTATCATCGAGTGGAAGCTACCCAGCAGATCGACTTCGGGAATTTTGATCCTGATACTTATTTCTGTAAAGATACTTATAAAGCCGCGATGCTTGCAGCCGGCGGATGCATCGAAGCCGGAAAGATGGTGATGGAGGGTGAGATTGACTCGGCCTTCTGTGCTGTCCGCCCGCCGGGGCATCACTCGGAACACGGCTACACCAAAGGCTTCTGCATATTTAACAATATTGCAATACTGGCCCGCCGGTTACTGGCTGATTACAGCCTGAGGAGAATTGCCATTCTGGATTGGGACGGCCATCACGGCAACGGCACGCAGCATGCTTTTTATGATACAGATCAGGTTCACTATACCAGCCTGCATGCCTTTCCCTTTTATCCGGGGAGCGGCACTAAAAATGAAACCGGCAGCGGCAGCGGGAAGGGATATACTCTTAATTTCCCGTTGGGCCTGGGTGCCGGCGATGAACAATATCTGGGTCCGGTAAAAGATGAATGGCTTCCGGCCATGAATGACTACCGCCCGGAAATCATCCTGGTCTCGACCGGCTATGACGCATTTACGGCAGATCCGTATGTCTTCCTCGATGTTTCCTCGGAGGCTATCAGCGAGATCTGTCGCATCGCAAAGGCAGCAGCTGAAGAATATTGCAGCGGTAAAACAATTCTGGTGCTCGAAGGGGGATATGTTCTTGATTATATTGGCAAAGCAGTAGTTGAGCATTTAAAGATATTGATGGAGTAAAGTATGTCTGACAAGATTGTTCGTTTTAAAACGGATTCTGATATCTTCTGGGGAGTTTACAATGAAAATGAAATGACGGTTAATGTTGTCGAGGGGAATCTATTCGAAGATTTTATAGTTACGGAAAGAAAGTTTGACTTTAAGAATGTCAGACTGCTTGCGCCTGTGCAGCCTGAGAAGATAATCTGCGTGGGGCTGAATTATCAGAAGCATGTCGGTCATTCCCAGTCGGCCGATAAGGCTCCGGATGAGCCGCTGCTGTTCATGAAGCCGCCCAGTTCTCTTCTGGGTCATGAAGGGATCGTGGTCTATCCGGATTTTGTTGATCGTGTTGATTATGAAGCTGAGCTTGGTGTGGTGATCGGAAAGAAGATCAGGAATGTAACGCCGGATGATGCGACTAAAGCCATTTTTGGCCTGACATGCGTGAACGATGTCACCGCGCGCCATCTGCAAAAAAAAGACGGGCAGTGGACCCGTGCCAAAGGCTTCGACACTTTCTGTCCGGCGGGACCATGGGTGGTAACTGATACAGACTGGTCAGATCTGAAGGTAGAAGCATATTTGAATGGCGAATTGAAGCAATCTGGAAGAACCTCGGATATGATTTTCAAACCTGAGGTTCTGATATCATTTATTTCCAAAGTTATGACTTTAAAACCGGGAGATCTGATTTCAACCGGCACCCCGGAGGGGATTGATCCCATGAAGGTCGGAGATAAAATCGAAGTTGTTGTCGAGAATGTTGGCAGATTGATTAATTATATAGGAGAGTGAGATGGCAGGAAAATCAAAGGCATCCATGTGCGTACATGCCGGAGAAGAGAAGATGGAATTTGCGGGAGCGGTGGTCCCGCCGGTTTTTAACACCTCGACTTATGTTTTCAAGAACATGCAGGAATTGCGCGATTATGTTAAAGGTGACAGCCCATATTACCTATATTCGCGCTATACAAATCCTACTGTGGAAGCGGCCGAGACGAAGCTGGCTGCACTCGAAGGGGGAGAGAAGTGCCTGATTGTATCATCCGGGCAGGCGGCGGCGGGGACTGCCGTCATGGGAATACTGCGGGATGGGGATCATATGGTCGCAACTCCCACGCTTTACGGCGGAGTCTTCAGCCTCTTCAATGATATCATAAACAAGACCGGGTTACAGGTGGAATTCTCAGATACAACTTCTGTCGAAGATGTCAAGAAGGCTATAAAGCCGAATACGAAGATAATCTATACTGAAACGCCGACTAATCCCAATCTGACAGTGGTTGATCTGGGGGGCATCGCAAAACTGGCGAAAGAGCATAATGCAGTCATGATAGTCGATAACACATTCGCAACGCCGATAAATCAGAATCCGCTCGAACTGGGTGCAGATATCGTGGTGCATTCAGGCACAAAATACCTTGGCGGGCATTCAGATCTTGTTTGTGGCGCTATCATCGGGCCGCATAAATATCTCAAGACAATCTATGAATACCGCAAAAACATGGGTACCAATCTTGATCCTCATGCGGCCTTTATGCTATTGAGAGGGATGAAAACGTTGGCGATCAGGGTCGAGAGGTCGTGCGAAAATGCCATGAAAGTTGCTGAATTCCTGGAAGGACATCCGAAGGTGCGCAAGGTGAGATATCCGGGATTGCCGTCATTCCAATATCATGAAATGGCCAAAAAGCAGATGAAAAGGTTCGGGGGAATGGTCTGCTTCGAGATTGATGGGGGCCTGGATGCGGTCGGCAAGGTAATTGAAGCCATGCATATATTCATCCATGCCACCTCCCTTGGCGGTGTTGAATCACTGGTTTCAATTCCGATTTTGACTTCGCACATTGCCTATTCTCCGGAGGCTCTCAAGCGTGCCGACGTGAACGATGGTATGATCAGGCTCTCCTGCGGGATCGAGGATGCCGACGACCTGATTGAAGACCTGGATAATGCACTGAAGACGGCGTGATAAATTCGGGCATATATCAGCTCCTGATTGAATTGCCGAATAGAAAGACTATCAGTGTCGGCAGTCTGGGTGAAATATCTCTTGCAGAAGGATTTTATATTTACACTGGAAGCGCGCAGAAGAATCTGCGCGAACGAATAGCCCGTCACTTTCGTGCTGAAAAAGCCTCTCACTGGCATATCGATTATCTATTGAAATACGGCGAGATCATTGCCTACAATCTGCAGCCCTATAAGCCTGACCTGGAATGCAGAACAAATCTGGATTCAATTAGCTCATATCCGAAGGCAGAATCTGTATCCGGTTTTGGATCGTCAGACTGCAGCTGCGATTCGCACCTGATTTTTGTCGGCCCGGGCAAACCAGGCATATCATTGCTTGTATAATGGATGTGACTGTTTTTGTTGAAGACTGATGAGATGGGCAATAAATTATCCTGCATGTTACGGTTGATTGCAATCGGGTTAATATTCCTGAGTATTATTTCCGCAGTTCCGCTGCATGCCCAGGATGAGATCATCCTCGAACATGCCGACAGTTCACGCACATTTATCTATGCCGATTCCATGGTCACATACTTTTATGGTAATGTACATTTCAGCAAGGGGCAGGCGGAGATTTTTGCGGACAGCGTCTTTTTTTCGACCACCGGCAATTACCGATTTATGGGCAATATCCGATTTACGGATACCACCAGAAGTATAAATACCGATCTTCTGTTATACAATGAGGACAGCAATATATTCCGGGCATTTGGCAGCTCGCGTCTGATCGATCTCGGAGAGAACATTACATTGTCTGGTGATTCAGTTTATTATGACAACCGGACAGAGGTGCTGACGGTAATTGGAGAACCGCATATCATTTTCAATAATCAGGATCCACGCAAAATGATCGATGTTACCTGCGACAGTCTGGTTTATTATTCCAAGCAGAATTATGGAGTGGCCTACGACAGTGTGACAATTCTAAAGGGCAGTCTTGTAGCGTATTGCGGCGAGGCAGTTTTGATGCCTGATTCTAATTACCTGAGCCTGATCGAGAATCCCAGAGCTTACCAGGATCAAAATACGGTGGTCGGCGATTCGATGTCGATCTACCTGGAGAACGATCTGCTGGATTATATCGACGTATTGGATAATGCTGAAGCTGTTTACAAGCAGTCTACCGAAGCCAGCGATACACTATTTACCGAGAGCAGGCTGAACGCTAAGAAAATTACATTTTTGTTTGAAGATGAAGAATTGACCAGGATACAGTCAGCCGGCAACAGCCATTCGGAATACATACCGGTGGCCGGAGACAGCCTGGTGGGTGGGAGAAATGTCGCCTCGGGAGATTCGATCAAGCTCTATTTTGAGAACAGGAATTTGAATGCGGTCGAGATTATAACATCTGTCGAGGGCAGGTATTTTTCATCGGCGCAACATGATTCCGCGGGTGCATTGATTTCCGAGGACACCATCATATATAATTCGGAAAAGCTGATCTATAACATTGATGGGCAGGTTATAAATCTCTACGATAGCGCGAGGGTTGTACATGAAACTGTTACTCTTGAGGCGGACACGATCCGATACGGAACGGAATCCAAGACTGTCAGGGCGGAGTCATTCTGGGAGGTCACACCGGCCGGGGATTCCACCTATCATCCTGTCGTGTTGAAAGACAGGAATGACGTCATTTATGGTGAGCGCCTGGCTTACAATGTAGATACGCGCCGTGGAAAAATCAAGGAATCAGACACCCAGCTGGAGCAGGCCTATTATCATGGCAATATCATCCGCAAAGAAGATGAGGACGTGCTCTTTGTAGAGGGCGGAAGATACACGACCTGCGAACTGGATGATCCGCATTTTCATTTTTATTCCAGTGATATGAAATTGATTACAAATGACCGAGTAGTTGCAAAACCGATTGTACTGTATATTGATAAGATACCGGTATTCTATCTGCCTTACTTTGTGTTTTCGATTAAGAAGGAAAGGCACTCAGGATTTCTTCCATTCCAGATCGGAAATTTTGAGCGTGGTACACGATTTGTAAACCGACTGGGATATTACTGGGCCCTGAGTGACTATTTTGATCTGGAGACCAGCATCGATTACAACGATGAGGTGGGGGTGACTTTCAATCTGGGATTCAGGTACGCCCTGAGGTATAAATTTTCGGGCTCTGTTGATGCGTCCTATGCCCGCGAAACCCGGCATACTTTGAGCGGACTTAACAGGCGCAACCGATGGAGTCTCAATCTCAACCACCGGCACACCTTGGCAGAAACCGCGAGCCTGAACGGTAGTGGTAACTTTATTTCAGATGCGAGCTATTACACAGATGTCTCCACTGATCCGGAAGAAAGGCTGAACCGCTCCCTGCGTTCACAGCTAAACTTCCGAAAAACCTGGGGGAGGGCCTCCTTTACGGCGGTGGTGCAGGGTACCAATAATCTCGACCAGAATAATACCACCTACAACCTTCCCAGGTTGTCATTCTCGCTTCCCTCGAGAGCTGTGTTTTCAGCAGAGGATCCTTCAGAAAAGAGCTGGTACCAGAATTTGATGTTATCTTATAATGTCAATTCGGATAATTTCATCAGCAATACGGGTGCGGGTGAGGAAAGGACGAGCAGGCATTACGCCAATATCAGGCACAACATCAGCATGTCGATGCCCACCACGATTCTGAAATATTTTACGATCAGCCCCAATGCGACCATAAATGAGAACTGGTTCTATATTTTTGATACGGATCAGAGCAGGGAAGCAAACCTGATGACTGAAACCGGCCTCAGGCGGGCCGCATTTACGTTCGGGATGAGCTCGAATACCAAACTTTACGGCATGTTTCGTCCGCCCATAAGCGGCTTGGTGGCATTGCGTCATGTGGTCACGCCGACACTATCATATTCTTATCGGCCGAAAGCAGACCGTCACGCCGAAGAGGCATCATTTGCGGCGATCGGTTCAGGGGGAGCGGAAAGTCAGAGTTTGAGATGGTCATTAGGCAATCTATTCCAATTGAAATATAGAAGCGGAGAGCAGGATAAGAAGCTCGATTTGTTTACGCTTAACTTTTCAGCCAGTTATAATTTCAAGGCGCCGGCATATAAATGGTCAAATTTAAACACGACCATGCGCAGCTCGACGATTCCATACCTGACATTTTCATTGTCTGCAAGCCACGATCTTTATAATCGTTCGACTCAAAGGCTCGATCTGCTGCATCCACGTCTGGAAAACCTGTCGCTGACTACGGATTTTACGTACCGTGGAAATACCAGTGTCATCGGCACGGCCCTGCAGGGAGAGCCAATTGATACGCTTCGGCCCAAATTTCCCGGGAAGCCGGAGAAACATCCCTGGAGTCTTTCGATCGGTCATCGCTATGCAGAATCGCGGGGAGCATTCACATCCATAACTCATACTCTTACAGTCAATAGCGAGTTTAATTTAACGCAAAACTGGAAGGTGTCATTCTCCCAGTATTATAACATCAAGACTGGTGAGGTTACTCAAAGAAGGCTCAGTTTTTACCGGGATTTGCACTGCTGGGAGGCGGTTTTTACGTGGATTCCGAACGGCAGTTTAAGGGGATATTATTTCAGGATCAATGTGAAATCGCTTCCGGATATCAAGTTCGAAAAATCTGAATCGGGTATCAATAGTCCGCTGTCAGATCAGTTCAGTTTTTGAGAGCCCACAAAGCCCCGAAAAATAAGGTTTCTGAGGGAAAATTATTGTTGACTTAAAAATACCAAAACAATTAAATAAATATGATAGCCGTAAAAAGAGTTCACTTAATTCAAGGGAGAAGCTTATGACCAAAGAGGAACTGGTCTCAAAGATTGCTAAAGATGCAAATCTTTCCAAGGTCCAGGCTCGCAAGGCCATGGATTCATTTTTCGATGGCGTGACCAAGTCGCTTAAGAAAGATGGGAAGATCGGTTTTGTCGGCTTCGGTACTTTCTCAGTCTCCAAAAGGAAAGCTCGTACCGGTAGAAACCCGCAGACAGGACAGCCTATCAAGATTGCTGCAGCCAGGATTCCCAAATTTAAGGCGGGAAAGAAACTGAGACAGGCGATTAAGTAATCGCGGGAAAAAGATTGAAAAGGCGGTCCCGCATTAAGGACTGCCTTTTCAAATTTATTGTTGATTGAGGGCAAAAGATAAGCATTTTGGTTAGTGTATGAAGGCATTGGCAAATCTATCACCACGGCGCAAAGACGAGTTCCTGGGTCTCTTGATGTTGACCCTCGGCGCTCTGATTTTCTTCTCATTGGTATCCCATTCGCAGCACGATGATTATCAGCTGAGCGAAAATTGGGGATTTGATATATTCGAGGTCATTCCCGACAACTGGGTCGGATTGGTGGGGGCAATGCTATCTCACCTGCTGTATTATCTTCTGGGTCTGCTGGCATTTTTCCTGCCAGTATTCGCTGTTCTTACAGGGGTGAAATATCTGTTTCGCTGGAAACTGCCTAAGTTAAGAAAAAAAATATTCTATACATTCATGATTTCCTCCGCACTGGCTTTGCTATTGAGTGTAAAGTATGTCCATGTCGGCGGCGAGGTGGATTTTATATCTACTCCCGGAGGTGCACTGGCAGTCGGTGTGGCCAGTTTTATAATCAGATTTTTCGGCAAAGTTGGCTCATTCCTCTTATTTCTCGCCGCAATCATTATACTGTTGTTCCTTTTGATAGAGTGGCGTCCATCCTGGTGGGAGAAAAAGATTGCCTCAATTCCCGACAGAGTGCGGGATTGGATGTTGTCGCTATTCGGCATAGGCATGACAACAAAAAAAACCAAGAGCTCCGGGGCAAAACCACAAAAACAGAAAAGCTTCCGGTTCACTACTCCAATATATACGGTAATCTCTGTATTTAAGGATTTGTGGGGGAGCCTGAGGCGTATGAGAATTCGGGAAAAGCCTGATGGACCTGATGAAAGAGTTGAAGACGATCAGGGAAAGCAAGGGAAGTTTACCGACCTGTTTGAGCAGCTTTCCGATGAAAAGTCATCCGATGCAAAAGTTGAAAAGATAACCGAAGATAATAAAGAAAAAGAAAAACTTGCCATAAAGATGACCCGAAAGTGCGAAGATGGGTATCAGGCTCCGGACTTCGGAATCCTGGATGCCAATCCTCAGCCTGATCAGGCAATCACTAATTCCGAAATTAAGATGGTAAGTTCACAACTTCTGGACACGTTGAAAACATTTCATATAGATGTGGTCGATGACAGGATTGAGACCTTTCCAGGGCCGGTGATAACGCGTTATGAATTCAAGCCTGCCCCGGGTATCAAAGTTAATCAGGTAATCAATCTCTCCGACGATCTGGCGCTGGCCCTGCAGGCCAAGCGGATCAGGATTATCGCGCCTGTGCCCGGGAAAGCGGCGATCGGTGTGGAGATTCCCAATCGCTATCCCCAAACAGTATATCTGAAGGATGTGGTCACTGATCAAAGATTTAAATCGAATAAAATCTTGCTTCCCATGGCCCTGGGCCTGACCACAGCCGGAGAACCGTATGTGGCCGACCTGGCATCAATGCCGCATCTCCTGATTGCAGGAGCAACCGGGAGCGGCAAATCGGTCTGTATGAATGTTATTGTGAGCAGCCTGATATTTAGGCATCATCCCCGCAATTTGCGGTTTATATTCATCGATCCAAAGATGCTGGAGCTTTCGGTCTATTCCGGAATTCCTCACCTGGAACGTCCGGTAATCACCAAGGCTAAGCAGGCAGAGAGGGTGCTCAATGATGCCGTAGTCGAGATGGAAAACCGTTATAAGAAATTGGCCTCAAAGGGAGTCCGCAATATTGTCCAGTACAATAATAAGGTCCAGGCATCGGAGAGGCTGCCATATCTTGTAATTGCTGTTGATGAACTGGCGGATCTGATGATGTCCCAGTCTTCGAGCCGAATTGAGATTCTGCTGACCCGGCTGGCGCAAATGGCCAGGGCAGTGGGCATACATCTGATTCTCGCGACACAAAGGCCCTCGGTGGATGTGATCACGGGGCTTATCAAGGCCAACTTCTCGGCCAGGATAGCTTTTCAGGTGGCGACAAAGATAGACTCCCGTACCATATTGGACGGCAACGGCGCGGAGAAGTTGCTGGGACGCGGTGATATGCTTTTCCTTGAACCGGGGCAGGCGGAACCCGTGCGCATTCATGGCGCCCTGATAACGTCGGAAGAAACCGGCCGTTTGGTGGAAATATTGAAGACGCAGGATGTAGAAGTCAGAAAAATAGAATCTATGACCGAGGAAGCTCTGAAACAACGAGCTCTGGTTACTGACGCCGATCCGCTCTTTAAAGAAGCGGCGGAGATGGTTATTCGACACAAACAGGGTTCTGTTTCGCTTCTTCAAAGGCGTCTGGGGATCGGCTATCAGCGGGCCGCCCGATTGATTGATCTGCTTGAGGCTAAAGGAGTTGTGGGACCATATGACGGTTCCAAGGCGCGTGAGGTTTTGGCCGATCAGACATATCTTGAAAAATTAAGAAACAACTGATCCCGGTCTGTATTGTATAAGAAATAATATGAAAAAGCTGATTCAAAATATAATTTTCGGAACTGCAGTCCTTCTCTTTCTTTCGGTCGGCCTTCTTGCCTCGAAGGAGGAAGAAGTTTTGAAGAAGATCGACATGCGGCTTGAGGATATCGAAACCCTGCAGGTGGATTTCGAGCAGGAGGTCAGCTCCGGCGTCTTCGCCACTGTGGATAAGACTTCCGGTAGAATATTTTTGACCGATGATGACAGATTCAGGATCGAGACCGTTGATCAGACTATTGTATCGGATTCAATACTGATATGGGTCTATTCGGTAGAAAATAAGCAGGTGAAAATAGACTCGGTACATGAGGTCGATGATCTGGTTAGGCCCTCGGATTATATTTTCAGCTTCAAGGAAGGCTATGAGGCCGATCTTCTCACCGATACTACATGTGATTTCGGGACATGCTACAAAATCGTTCTGAAGGCCATGGAAAAAGATAATTTTATAAAAGAGATGTATCTTTTCATCGATCCGGAGACTTATCTCACGAGGAGAGCTGAATATAAAGATATCAATGGCAATTTAGTTACAATCCGCTTCAAAGACTATAGAATCGACCGCAAAATACCCGCAGAGATATTCAAATTCAAAACTCCCAAAGGGGTCGAGGAAATCAGGCTCCCTTAGATTATGCCCAAAGTATATTTGAAAAATCTCGGCTGTCCCAAAAACGAGGTGGATGGCAATATCCTGCTAAGGATGCTGGAGGCCGAAGATATGAAGGCCGTGGATAGTCCCAACCAGGCCGATATGATTATTGTCAACACCTGTGGTTTTATCGATCCGGCTAAAGAGGAGTCGATTGATGAAATTCTGGCGATGGCTGAAATCAAAAAGAAGCGGAAGGTCAAGCTGATTATGGCAGGATGTATGGCCCAGCGTTATAAAGAAGTTATCAAGGACGAATTTCCCGAGGTTGATCTCGTGGTAGGGATCGCCAATCTCAGCCATGCCAAAGATAAGATATTAGGCGTCAGGGATGGTAAGAAGGTAAAAGACTCGGTGCTGCCGACCAATTATAAAGAATATGATTTTGTGCAAAAGCCGAGCGGGATGCCGTATTCCTATCTGAAAATTTCAGATGGTTGCGATAATTTCTGTTCCTATTGTACGATTCCTTTTATACGCGGAAGGTATCGTTCCCGCAAAATGTCGAGGATAGTGGACGAGGCCAGGTATTTGAGTGAACAGGGAGCCAGGGAGTTAATCCTGATCGCACAGGATACGACCCGGTATGGGGTGGACATCTATGGCAAGCGCAGGCTTCATGCCCTGCTCGAGAAGCTGGAAGACGTGGAGGGTGTCAATTGGATCAGGCTTATGTACACTCATCCGGCCCACTATTACCGGGAACTGATTGAATATCTGGGTAAATCAAAGAAGATCGTGCCTTATCTCGATCTGCCCCTGCAGCACATTTCAGACAGGCTTCTGAAAGAAATGAACCGTAAGATCACTTCAAAACAGATCATAAACCTGATCAACCGGCTTCGTAAAAAGATAAAGAATCTGGTACTTAGAACGACATATATAATCGGTTTTCCGGGAGAGACAAAAGAGGATTTCCAGAAGCTCTGGGATTTCCAGAAACAGTACAGCCCGGAAAGGGTCGGTGTTTTCGCCTACAGCCGGGAAGAGGTCACTGCATCGGCTACCATGGAGCCGCAGATATCTGAAAAGATTGCGGCGGGACGAATTGATGAACTGATGATGCTTGTGATGGGTCAGTCGATGGACCGGAATTCAAAGATGCTCGGAAAAAAGATTGAAGTATTAATTGATGAAAAACATAAAGATGGTTATTATATAGGACGAGCCTATGATCAGGCCCCGGAAATTGACGGTTATATTAAAGTAAAAGGAAATTGTAAACCGGGCCGCTTTTGCAACATCAGGATTACCGGATTTGAGGCCTACGATCTTTCTGCGGAAGAGTGGAAGGAGTAGATTTATGGCTGCAGCAGTAAAGAATGTTAGAACCACCGGGATGGTCATTTCAAAGCCTGTGGCATTTGTGCTGGTGCTGATCTATATGATACAGTCGGTGGCATTGCTTTATCTGATTTATGACAAATACGAGAATGAGCGGCTGATCTATCGCCAGCAGGCCCAGATTAAGGAGCTCAAAGAGAAATTGGTGATCCAGGATATCCTGAGAGATCTTCAGTCTGATTTAGGGGCGGGGGAAACCAGGAGGCTTGCTAACTCTGTATATTCCGAAAGCAAAAAATACGGATATGACCCGCTGTTTATATTAGCGCTTATCAAAGTCGAAAGCTCATTTAAAAAACGTGCGGTTTCAAACAAAGGGGCGATGGGCTACATGCAGATGAAGCCCTCGACCGGCTGGGACCTTGCACAGCGCGGAGACATCGCCTGGGAAGATAAATACAGTCTCTTCAGATCGGATTACAATTTACATCTCGGCACTCTATATCTTTCCGAGCTTATTTTCAAATTTAAAAATCTCAAACACGCTATCATAGCCTATAATCTTGGTGAAACCGAAACCAGACGGCGGTTGATTGCGGATGAGCCGCTCCCCAAGAATTATGTTGACCGTGTGCTGGACACATATCATGAATTCAGGGAAAAGTATGCCGGTTAGATCATCATTTATCGCAGTTACACTCCTACTGCTTCCGGCAGCGGCTCTCTGTGCCCAGGATCAAACGGTCTCAAACGATATATTTGTCAAGCAGTCCTTCCATGATATGGCGGATTCTCTTTTAAATGGGATGACTTCAAGTGAAGATCTCCACCTTGTCTTCAAATGCGAAGATTGTCCAAAGGAATTTTTCAGAGATATAGTGATAGGAGTGCTGAAACAAAGGGTTGAGAACTTGTATATTAATAATGGAGATATAAGTTTTGACAGATTGGAAATCAATCTGTATAATTACGATTTTTCTTATGATAGAGTCGGCGGTTCGCTTTTCTCCAGCGGCCGTCTGTTTAGAAATTTCGAAGCGGCTGTTTATGCCACTTTGTATGACAGAAACTCAAAGGTATTGTGGCAGAAAGATTATTCTGATGCATATAGTGAAGAGATAGAATGGGATCAAGCCCGGAGTTCACAGGTTGGAGACGGCAGTACATTCAATGCGGAGCTTCCGTCCACAGATCGTAACCGTATCTGGGAGCCTGTGATAATTTCCGGCCTTCTGGGCGGGATGGTGTATCTCTTCTTTGCGTCACGATGAGAGAGGTCTAAATGAAGTATCTGGCAGTGTTTTTGACAGTCATTTTAATCGCCTGTGCCTCGACCAATCTGAAGGTATTTGATACTCCCGGTGATCAATTTGAATATGCAAAGAAGCTTTATCAGGCGGAGAAATACGATCAGGCTATAGAGGCATTTCAAACCGTGATTTTCCGCTTTCATGGAACCTCGTTAGCAGATTCAGTGACCTTTTATCTGGGTATGTGTTATTTCAACCAGAAAGACTACATTCTTGCGGTAGGGGAGTTCAGACGGCTCCTGACCAATTACCCCACTTCACCACTGGCGGATCAGGCGCATTATATGGTGGCGCGGTCATACTTCCAGGATTCACCTAAAAATGTTGGATTGGAGCAGGATGGTGTCAAGAAGGCCATTCAGACCATCGAGAATTTCCTGGAGGATTTTCCTGACTCTCCATATCGCCCCAATGCCAGGACATTGCTGGATTCATGCCATGCCCGGCTGGCACAAAAGGATTTCAAGAATGGCATGGTCTACTATAAAATAGGCGACAGGAGAGCAGCACGTATATATTTCGAAGGAGTCGTAACCAATTACTCCATTCCGGAATGGGTCGGCAAATCACTCTATATGCTGGCCGAAATCGACTGGAAAGAAGAAAAGTATGACGATGCCAGGGCCAAGCTTAATAATATGATGAATGCCTTCCCGGATCATGAATGGTTCGATAAAGCTAAAGATAAATATGACGAAGTCTTAGCAAAGATAGAGAATGAACAACAAAGCTCCGCTGATGAACGGGCGCAGGAATAGGCTCGGGGTTCTGGGCGGCCTCTTTGATCCCATCCATCATGGTCATCTCTCTCTCAGCAGGCATGCGCTGGAACAGTTGCAGCTCCTTAAGGTCCTCCTGATTCCTACATATAATCCGCCTCATCGTGAAGAGATATCAGATTACAGCCACCGACTTAAAATGACCGAGATTGCAGTAAAGGATAAGGCAGGCCTGCAGGCATCAGCTATAGAATCACATATCAGGGGGCATTCATACAGCCTGAAAACTCTGAGAAAATTGAAGGATGAATTTCCCGAATTTGCGCTTTACTTTCTAATTGGATCGGATAACTTGAAAAAGATGGAAGACTGGCACAAGCCGGAGGAAATAATGAGGCTGGCGCAGGTGGTGATGGCCGAAAGACCGGGTGAAGAGGGCTCGGCCCCGGCCAGGTTCGAGAAGAAAATAATGAAAATCGAAATGCCGCCGGTGGATATCTCCTCGACCCAGATCAGGGAGGCTGTGCGCAGGGGCGACCCGATAGATGATTATGTGCCCGAGGAGGTCGCTCAATATATAGACAGGAATAAGTTATATGTCTGATAAGAAAACTGTTATACTTGTAGACGGTTCGGCACTGGCCTACCGATCCTTTTTTGCATTCATCAGAAATCCGCTCATCAATTCCAAAGGTGAAAATACTTCGGTTTCATTCGGATTCATCAATTCACTCTGGTCGATTTTGCAGAATTACAATCCCACACACCTTGCAGTAGTATTTGACACCAAGGCTCCCACCCATCGGCATGAAATGTATAAAGAATACAAATCCACACGGGCCAAGATGCCGGAGGATATGGCCGACCAACTGCCCAGGCTGCATGAAATTGTGGAGGCCATGAATATACCTCTGATCGAGAAAGATGGGGTTGAGGCGGATGATGTTATCGCCACGCTTGCCACCCAGGCTGCGGAGAAAAGCTATGATGTTTTGATCCTGACCTCGGATAAGGATTTCAACCAGCTGGTGACCGAGAAGATCAAGATTCTTAAACCACAGAAAACAGGCTCCGAGCTGGAGATTATTGACAGGGATGGCGTTGTCGAGAAACTGGGTGTCCCGCCAGAGAAGGTAGTTGATCTTATGGGGCTGATGGGCGACACCTCAGATAACATACCGGGCATACCAGGTGTCGGTCCCAAGACCGCGCTGAAGCTCATAGAGCAGTTTGGAAGCCTCGAAGCAGTGGTTGAAAATGCAGACGAGATTTCGGCCAAGGGTGTGCGGAATAAAGTCAAAGACAATGTGGAGAATGCCAGATTATCCAAAGAGTTGGTAAAAATTATCGATGATGTGGAACTGGATCTTAAGGTCGAGGACCTGAAAAGGGGAGAAGCAGATGCAAAAAGACTGCGGGAGATATTTCTCGAACTGGAATTCAACCGCTTTATCGAGGAAATTCTCGGAGAAAGTCCCAAAAACCTCAAAAAAAAAGAGATAAAAAAAGCTGAGGTTGATTACAAGCTCGTCAATGACATCAAAGAACTAAAACGAATCATTTCAGAAATCAAAAAGCGCAAAGAGATGACTATCGACACCGAGACCACCTCGTTAACAGCGATAGGCTCGGATCTGGTGGGAGCATCTATCAGTCTGGATGAATGTTCGGGGTGGTATATTCCGCTGGGACACGACTCCGAGGATGTCAACCTTCCTTTTAAAGAAGCGCTCGGTCTCCTCAAGCCGGTACTCGAAGATGAGAAGATCAAAAAAATCGGACAAAATCTCAAATATGATTATCAGGTGTTTGCAAACTATGAAATAGATATGGCCGGAATTGCATTCGACACTATGGTCGCATCATACCTGATAAATCCATCCTCGCGTCAGCATAATCTGGGTCGGCTGGCCCTGGAACATCTGAATTATACGGTACAGCCGATAACCGAGCTTATTGGATCAGGCAAGAAGCAGCTTTCGTTCTCAGTGGTGCCGGTCAAGAAGGCGACTTTCTATGCTGTTGAAGATGTGGATATCACCCTGAGGGTGAAGAATAAGCTGGCACCGTTACTGAAGAAGGCGGGGATGCAGAAGTTGTTTGATGATATCGAGGTCCCGCTGATCGAAGTGCTGGCGGAAATTGAGCTCGCCGGGGTGAGGATCGACAAGGATATTCTTGCCGAGCTGTCTCGGGAAATGGAATCCGTAATTGCCGAAAAGGCTCAGGAAATATATGATTATGCCGGTTATGAATTCAATATAAATTCCACCCATCAGCTGCAGGAGATCCTGTTCGAGAAACTGGGGCTGAAGCCCGGCAGGAAGACAGAGAAGAAGAAGGGATTTTCCACCGATCAGGCCACTCTTGAGGCGCTGGCCAAAGAACATCCTCTGCCGCAGATAATCCTGAATTATAGGCAGCTATCAAAATTGAAAAGCACCTATATTGATGCCATTCCATTATTGATAAATAAAAAAACCGGCAGGGTGCACACATCATTTAACCAGACAGTAACTGCCACCGGAAGGCTTTCATCCTCCGATCCGAATCTGCAGAATATTCCTATTCGCACTGAACAGGGTGCCCAGATCCGCAAGGCCTTTGTGCCTCGCAACGAGGACTATATCCTCCTGGGAGCTGATTATTCCCAGGTCGAGCTGAGAATTATGGCGCATATCTCGCAGGATGAAAAAATGCTGGAGGCATTTAGAAATGACGAGGATATTCACAGCCGCACAGCCTCGGAGGTCTATGGTGTGCCGATCGAGCAGGTTGACCCCGATATGCGCCGAATGGCCAAGACAGCAAATTTTGCAGTTATATACGGCGTGAGCGCTTATGGTCTCTCACAGCAGTCGGATATGTCTGTGGGTGAGTCGAAACAATTCATCGACACCTATTTTGCAAGGTATCCGGGAATCAGGAAATATATGGAGAGCACAATCGAAAATGCCAGGAAGGACGGCTACGTATCCACCATGTTCGGGCGTCGACGCTATGTCCCCGAGATAAACAGCCGCAACCGTGCGGTGCGTCAATTTGCAGAACGCACAGCCATCAACACACCGATCCAGGGCACTGCCGCGGATATCATAAAGATCGCCATGATTGAGATATATCGGAAGATACGGGAGAAGCGGTCCAAGATGATCCTGCAGGTTCATGACGAGTTGGTTTTTGATGTTCATAAAGATGAACATGACGAGATTAAGGGAATTGTGCGGGATTGCATGGAGAATTCAGTTTCCCTTGATGTACCCATTAAAGTAGATATGGGTACCGGCCCCACCTGGCTGGAATGCAAATAGGATTGTCTCGTGAACTCTAAATCAGGCACCGTCATTTATATAGTTTTCATTGCGGTTCTGGTTTTCTATGTGCTTGGCCTTTTGATGCGCGGCTACTGGAACTGGTCTGTCTTTTCATTGCCCGATTTGAGATGGCTGCAGCTTACAGTCCTGGGCCTGATACTGGTATCTGTGAGCATTCCTGGTGTTACTTCCACTTTATATAGTAAGCTTATGACTTTTTTTGCCAAAGCGGCTAAAACACTTGATCATATACCGGGCACGCTAAAAGCAATCCTCTGGATTTCTATACCTTTTGTCCTGCTTTTTTTGATCAAAATAGAAGTTCATATTTATGGTGATGCCCAAAACCTGATCGGAAGTATTGTAAGCGGCGAAATCTTATCGCCGTTCTATAACAGAATCGGCATGCTGTTGCAGATTGCTGCCGGGCCGCTGGGTCTGGTTGAAGGCAGCCGCTCGGCAGCCGCGGATTATGTGTCTATTGTCTCGATCTTATCGGGTATAGTCTATTTATTTTTCTCATGGAAATCGGTTGCTATACTGATTGAATCTCGCGGCGAAGCAGTGTTGTCATTTTTTGCGGTAGCGACCTCCGGCCTGATCATAATTTTCGCCGGGCATGTGGAGATATATTCTGTAATCATAGCCTGGCTGTCAATATATGTATACTATACCCTCAGATTTTTGGAGGGACAGGGAAGAGTATGGAAATTAATTTTGCTGTTCTTAATCGGCCTTATATTGCATTTCTGGTTCATCGCTTTTCTTCCCTCATTGCTTTTTGTTTTCCATAGAAAAATTAAATTTCTTAATTTGAGAGTTGCAAAACTCTTAGCAATTCTATTCTGTGCGGGTATATACGTAACAGGTCAGATAATAAAGAGGGGGGAATTTTCTTTGACCATCCCACCTCTGGCAACAGAAAAAACCAATTACTGGCTTTTTGCGCCGGAGCATGTGCTGGACATATTGAATCAGTTTATTATGGTCGGCCCTGCACTTGCGATTCTGGCTTTGGCCATATTAATATTCATAAAACCCGCTAATTTGACTGATTCAAAGCGCTTTCTGATCTGGGTTGGCCTTCCTGCCATGGCGATTTCCTTTGTGATCGATCCGCATCTTGGCGCTGTCAGGGATTGGGATCTGTTATCGATTTTCGCTGCCCCCCTGATTATATTGGGGGCGGTTCTTTTGCATGAACAGAAGCTCTATAAATTCAGATACATCCTCGCTGCGATTCTTCTATTTAATATACTTAACAGCGGATCTTTCATCTGGATCAATAAAAAGCCGGACTATGCCATAGATAGAGTTGTAAATATATTGCTTGATGATCCTCATTATAATGAGGATTATCATGGTGGTTCGAGAATCCGGTCATTTGGAAATATCCTTATCGGCATTTACAAACGTCCGGAGGATGTTGTCAAACTTTACTCTAATGTTGAAGACCTGTCAAAACTCGAGACCATCGATCTGACATCAGCTGCTGTCTCCTTCCATAACATAGAAAACTATGAGAAGGCCCAATATATCTTCAGTTTGATCCCCGATATTTCTGAGCTTGCGGGGGAGAATAGATATGCGTACGGCCATGCCCTAGTGATGACTGGCAGGTATGAGCGGGCAGCCGATATATTGAAGCCCATTCTTCAAGATACTGTTTTTTCGGATCTGTGTTTTCTATTGGGTGTTTCTTATGCACACCAGAATCAGATCGATTCAAGCCTCAAATATCTCGACATTACTTTTTATCGTTCATCTAATAAAGTCGAGGTCGTGGATCCCTATGTATATCTGTTTAAATCTCTCGGCCACTATGATGTGGCCGCCAGATATCAGAAATACCTGGTGAGTTTCTTTCCGGATTCGGCAGAAGTTCGAATGGAACTTGCAAATCTATATGAACTGGCAGGAATGCCGGATTCCGCAAAGGCATACAGGAAAAATGAAGGTCCATAGATCCGGTTATATTATAATCCTGTCATGAGGCTTGACTTTGCACTGCAAATCTAGCATCATTTTCTAAATTGAAAGCAGGTAAGAATTGATGTCCAGGTCATTGTTTCCAATATACCTAACACTGGTAATAATTCTCGGCTTTTATGCCCTGGGGCTCTTTATGCCCGCTTACTGGAACTGGGGAGTGTTCAGGATAAGCGGGTTTTTCGAGATTCAGTTAATAGGCTTGGGCATAGCTCTAATGCTTGCATTGATTCCCGGCTTTTCATCAAAATTATTTGATAGTCTTACAGTGATTTTCGGCAAAATAGCCCGGCATGGCAGCCATCTGCCTCTGATAGTGAGAGGATTGCTCTGGATCATTATTCCATTCATACTTCTGTATATTGTAAAGTATGAGGTGCATGTCTATGGTGATGCTCAGAATCTGATTGGAAGCATTGTAAGCGGTGAGGTGTCATCTCCTTTTTATAATAGAATCGGAATGCTGATGCAGGTTGCTGCAAAATCACTTAATATTATCGGCGGCACTCGTGAAGCCGCAGCCAATTATGTAGCCATCATATCGATCATTTCGGGTATCATCTTTTTGTTTTTTGCATGGAAGACCTTTTCCTTACTGGTCAAGCCGAAGGGACTTGCCGCCACAGGTTATATCGCCCTGATTACATCCGGATTGGTGGTATTATTTGCAGGATATATAGAGACCTATGCAGTAATTATTGCCTGGCTTTCTATCTATATTTATTATGCGATTCTCACCCTTCATGGCAACGGTAAAGTAACGATACTGATTCTGATCTTCATAGCGGGAATATGCTGGCATTTCTGGTTCATCGCTTTTCTACCTTCATTGGTGTATGTATTTCACCGCCGCGTGAATATCCTGACAAAGAAAGCCGTATGGGCAATTGGCTCGGCATTCATTATTGGAATTTATATTCTGGGACAGGCGATAAGAAGAGGGGACTTTCCTCTGACGATACCCATTCTCCCTACGGGTAATAC
>JABAHP010000077.1_pt2 | contig 28989 bp, 19 predicted proteins | sample 7062081 | NCBI WGS metagenome assembly JABAHP01 (sample SAMN14534357, study PRJNA622989) | marine sediment metagenome | biome: marine biome [ENVO:00000428]; feature: marine pelagic biome [ENVO:01000023]; material: deep marine sediment [ENVO:00002113] | place: India: Gulf of Kutch | collected...
CGAGAGTTGCTTCTATGTCTATAATATATTCAGCACTGTTAGGTGCTGTTGAAGAATCAAATACAAAATAATAAAAACCAGCATGTAATGGATCATCAAGGAGTATCCCAGAACCATAATCCCAATCATATGTAATATATGCTCCCGGTAAAGATAAATTATTAAATACATTGAAGTAATTAACAGTTATATTTGCAGATTCACCATAGACAACAGAAAATCTTTTATTTGTCAATTGACTTAAAGAGTAATTGTAATATTCAATTCCCGTTGTTAACGCCTGAATGCTGAGTAAATTGAAACCAATATCATCAAATACATAACTTTCATAATCACCAACGATCTTAAAATAATAAATTGTACCTCCCAATAAGTCAAAATCTAATGTGTTGAAAGTATAACCAAATAATCCTGATGCAATTTCTGAAGATAATATATCGACTTTAGCACTATATGCTGTAAGTTCTCCATCAAATATTTGAATAGTCAGTTCATCTGGAGTTACTAATGTAGGTGTTGGGGTAAGAGGATCCTGGTAAGTAAAGTTAAAATTTACAGTAATATCATTACTCCATAATTCTGTGGAATCATAATTAATAATATTCACAGTAGTATTATACCACTCTCTATTTTCAAAAATAACTTCAATGTAAGTAATATTTTCTGTTGTTAAAGTAAAATCAAAACCATGGTGTGGACCAGTTGCAGGATTTATCTGATTAAAATCTTGTTCAGCTCCACCAAAATAGATATCAAAAGTATAATCTCCCCATGTTCCATATGTATTACTAAATGATGTGAAAGTAGCCAATCCATTGATATCAACGGTTACATTTGCAATTATTTGTGTTTCATCATCATAATCTGATTGATTATAAAACCTCAATTTAGCATTTGTAAAAGGCACTTTTTCAGCAGTATTATCAGTCACATTGACAGTAATTTGAGTAATTTCAGTAGTAATATCTATATCATTCCCAGGAGCAGCAGCACTGTGAATTAAAATATTTGAATATCTATACTTAGAATTATCTGTGAGAGAATCATAATCAAAATAGACTTCATAATCATAAGGAGTATTATTTAACCATGTTATATCTCCGGTTCCTGAGCTACTTAAAGTTGTCTTGCCTACTGTATCAACTCCATCTTTAAGTAAAACAAAACCATTCTGAATTGGATCATTATCTTTATCTTTTATATCGAAGTTATGTTTTGTTAAGTTGAGGAAAGCAGTTATTCTATTGTTTAACTGAGTAATCTGAAAATTTTCATAGGAAAATACTGTAGCAGTTTCAGGTGTGGGAAGACCATTTTGAGTATAATTGGCAGTTATATTATAAAATGCATTTTTCTCGAGATCCTCAAATGTCCATTCTCCATTTTCATCAGTTAGATGATCTTGGTTGTACGAGGGAAAAATGTCATTAGTTAAGTAAATGTGAGCATTAGGAACACGGTTCCCATCTTCATCTTTACAGATAACTTTTAATGTATATGCAATTGGTTGTATATCTCCCATTGTTGTTTGTAGTGAGTTATTTGGAGTAGTCTGGACTGGCTTATTCCAGATTGAAATATCATCCCAATATAGATCAAGACTGTTCCAACTGTCATCGTCAGCTACATACACAATGTGAGTGAATGGACTTAATGAAAATTCAGTACTAGGAATAAATGTGTACCAGAAAAAGGTGTTTGCTGCATAATATTGATTTCTAAATTTGTTTCCTCCTGCAATTCCCCATGATTGAGAACCTCGGATATTATAACTATTTGCACTAGAAGGAATATTGTAAGGAGAATTATCGAATCCAATTCCGGAAATTTCTCTTTGAATGCTTGGATCATCAAATCTCATTTTAGCGGTGACTCGCATATCTGAATTTACACTCATTGACCCCGTAGCAGACCATTTCCAACAATTTCCCCATATACGAAGGGAAGAACTCCCTCGTGCAGAGGTTGAATTACTAATTTCCCAAAATGTTGGGTGATAATTATCTTGGCCATCAGTTGGTCTTCCAATATCTCCAGACTGATATTCCTCAAATCCCTCATGCCAAAGTCTTATTGTATCGTAATTTGGTTTTGGAATATTAAAATCTGTACCATTGTTAAAATATATGAAAAAGTCCCTCGTTTGTCCATTTGGCGTAGTACCATTTAATATCCAAATTAAATCACCTATCGCATTGATTCGGCTGTCATAAGACCTAGAATATAGATCAAATTGGCTCTCAACTTCATAGTAATTAGAACTTGAGAGATATTCTATTACACGGATAGTCGATGTATTTAGCATAGGATCTTGAATATTCAAATCCTCAAAATATTCAGTGAAGTTTATATAAAGCTCGACAGGAGCATCTTGTTGACTCCCTACTGCTTCAATTGATACGGGTACTCGGAAGTTCCAAGAATTATTCCACCAATCATATGTTGTAGGGGGTAAACTAAGCTCTAGGTCATTATTCTGAGTTGGTGGCTCTTCACCAAGATTAAAATTATCATTAATTAAAACTTTTGGATATATATTATACAAAAAAGGTATCAAGAGAATAATGAAGAGAATAATTAAACCTTTGATCTTCTTTTCTTTTGTAATTAGCATTTTCTTCTCTTTTTTATTAATTTTTCTAAATTATGTTTAAATTTTTAGTATAATTATCATTAAATAAGCAAATTTTAATATTTAACTTTTTATCAATAGCGAAAAATATGAGAAGTATTATATTTCTACACAAAGTTTTTTTAGATTTTATTTATCACCCAAACTCGAGAGTGTATCCTTGAATTAACTTGAAATTGTTTACAAATTTCTCTGAATACTTTAGTAATTAAATCAGACTCGAAATACAATTTATTAACCATCCAAACGACAATAATTATATTTCAAAATAATATCTCAATTTTTAGTATTATAAAAACAAAGCAGTTTGAATGATTACAGCCGTTGTTTCGCATATACTTTTCACTTTATAAAAATTTAAATATATAAATTTAGATTGAAGAATCAAGGAAAAATATCAAAATTGTATTTTATCTTTTGAAAGAAAGATAATTTACTTCTTTATTATGAAAATTTTAGAAGAATTAGTTATGGAATTATGTTAAGGCAAGTTTATATTTTAAAGGATGAAAAAATACTATATAATAAAAACTTCGGAAAAGCGATATCTGAGGAAGATTTTAATAAATTTTATCAAGAGATAATGGAACTATCTAAAAAGGGTACTGGGATAGAACTTAGTAGCTATGATTATATTAAATACAAATTAGTTTTTTCGTTAGAAGAGGATTTTAATTTGATGTTTATGTTTATAACAGACATTAATGATGACTTCTCACGAACAAAGAGTGAATTAATAAATCTTCAAAAAGAATTTTTGGATACTTTTGGTGATGCTATTGATAATTTGGATACATCTCTTATGGAGTTACTTGATCCCATAGTGGATTCCATTCATAGAAATCTGAAAACAAAGATTTCCTTAGTTGGATTTTCAGGAGTAGGTAAAACAACTACCACAAAACTTATCTGTGCTACTGAAATTCCGTCAGTACACATCCCAACTATTACAGGGAAAATTTCAACTGTTAAAATTGGTAAATTGTATTTTCATTTGTGGGATTTTGCAGGACAAGAACAATTTAGTTATCTATGGAATGATTTTATTCTTGGAAGTGATGCCGTTCTTATCATTACAGACTCTACATTGGAGAATGTAGAAAAAAGTAAATTTTTTATTGAACTAGTAAAGGAGCATGCCCCATATACCCACACAGCTATAATTGGGAACAAACAAGATTTACCTAAAGCTCTAAATGTGCAAAAAATTGAAGAGATACTTGGTTTGAAAACGTACTCAATGATTGCAATTGATCCCAATAATCGAGAAAAAATGATTCAAATTATTGCAGATATCTTAGAAGTTAGTACTGATGCTTCTCCCTTATTAAAACCATTATTTGAAAGAGATCAATTAATCCATCAAGCTAAAATTAGTTTAGAAAATGGAGATATTGCCCAAACGGCAGAATATTTTGATAAAATTTCAGACTTATGTTTAGAATTAGGTGATGATAATCTATATAAGGAATTTCATGAAAAAGCACTTAAATTGAAAGGTTATTTAAGCAGTCAATAAAAAATTATTTACTAATAAGAAAAAAATAAAAAATAATAAGATTTAGTCTTCTTCTTTTACTTCAACTTTCAGTTTGTTAGATCGATAATTGTTATCAAGAACATTTAGATATTCGATCAAAACACTGTTTGATTTTGATTTCACTCTATATTGTTGAATGATCATATTCAGCATATATTTAGGATATACTATTGATAGATGAAAATCAGAAATTAAAGCATAATATTCATTTCCTTTGCTATCTTGGAATACTTGGATCAATTGGCTTTCCCATAATTTCTTTAAACCTCCATCTATATCATCAACACCTTTTTTCCGAAGTTTCTCCAATACATTTTTGGTAACAATTGAAATTCTTAATAATCTAAGAATTTCATAGACTTGAGGGTCTCCAATAACCTGATCCAATATCTTCAGGTTATCTTCTTTTGACGGACGGTACTTCTGAAAGAATTTCCTGACCGCAATATTATATTCCTCTACAAACTTTTCTGGAAGTCCACGTTCTACAGGATTTTTGAGTAGCTTTATAGGAGGTCTTCTTATCATAAAAAGATCATTGATGAGAAAAATCAATTCAGACGGCATTCCTTTTACTGACGTTTCTTTTATAATTTCCTTTTTAATTAATTCCATTAGAATAGCATCAACATCAAAAAAGCCCTCTCGATATCGATCTCTTAACCAGATCTTTAGTTCCGATTTAGTAATAACTCCTTCTTCTCTTAATCTCTCAATTATTAAGCGATTTACATTGTCCAAATAAGTTAAAGCTAAACTTTGCTCTTCATTCAAATGAGGATAGGTTGACAATCGTTGAAAAAGAAACGGAATCATATCCAAGTAAGCTTTATCTTCATAATTTTGAAATATCACTCGTGAAATATCAGATAAACCACCTTCATAAGTATCAGGATCTTCATCCAGATTTAATAATAATATGATATAAAGTGGCTTTTCTCGCCCTGTATAATAGGATGCAATGTTTAAAGGCCCAACTAATAAACTAATCATGCCTGGTTCTCCAGTATATTCATGAGCAGCATAAATCTGCATTAGAGTTTCATCACTAATAATTAATTCCCCTGGATATTTGGCAAGAATTTCTGTGCTTACTTTTATATCCCATCTCATAATTACTAATCCTATTGGCATTATTCATTTTCACCTCGTTCTATTGATATTTTATCTTTTAATGAAGTTTTCTTTTTCAAATCAGTTACTCCTAAAGCTTCTTCTATTGAGAGTCCAATTTCTTTCCATTCTTCTCCAAATAATTTTACCATCAATTGTTCCTTCGTTGGCACTAAAAATGATTCTGTGATCTTCTTTTTAGATTTTATTAAGCTCTTGACTTTTCTTATTTTCTTCACATGTTTGGGTATTCTTGCTTGTTGTATAACTCTATATCCGACTATACTTCCAACAACACCGACAATCGCAGCAGTGATTATTATAAAATAGAAGGTTGGCATACCTGGCCATATTTCTTGCATTTTCACGGTAATTGTGATTGTAAATTCTTGGCTAGTGAAATTCGCTGCTTCAACATAGATTTTTCCTACAAAGGTTTGCGCCATAAAAAATGTATCAATATTCCCTGTCAAAATTGATGTATTATATGTACCAAATTCAGTTGGAATTTCATTCAGAGTATAATTTGTCCCCCTAAAATTAAATTTAACAATGGCATTTTGCAATTCTATAGATCTAGTATCATCCCATAAATGAATTTCAAAATCAAGATCAGTTCCTTGATTGAGAGCAATTTGATTGTTACTACCTAATTGGGGTTCTAGAATAGTAACAGTGAATTCTCTTAGCATAATTTCCAAATAAACAAAAGCATTCTTTTGTTCATAATTGTCTTGTTTCAAAGTCACATACAAGAAATAGTACCCTACTGGTTTTAATTCGGTGTTAAAATCTAAATTATAGCTGTGATTTATGTTTTGAGTTAAGCTTCCTGACCCAAAGCTACCAGGTACCTTTGTTCCATTTTCGTAAAGTTCTTCCCAAACATAATTATAAATCGTTAAATCTCCGATTATATTATTTGTATTGGCGTCTCGATATGTAAAAACGAAATTTCTTTGATCTTGAACGTATACACTTGAGCTAATATAATATAAGTCCTCTGATTGGGTATTTAGAGTAGTTTCTCTTTCAAGAATATTAAGATAGACAACGAAATCTGATTGTATAGTGTAATTTTCAAAAGAAGCGGTAATACTAATTACTTTTAGACCAGTACTCTGCGCATCAGCTGTATCAATTGTAAATGTAAAATACTCGTTATTTATGGGATCTGAAATGACACTAATTGGACTAAGACCAATCCATTCATATGTTAGAAGAGCACTAGTTAAAGCAGTTCCAAATTCAGTTTCTGAGTATCTAATTGTTATATTTATATACTCATCGAAATATGCTGAATATTCTTTAGAAGGGATTATATCGAGTGAATTATAGTCATGAGCGCTGATTGCAGTAGGTTTTGCTATTACTTTTACTAAATAAACCAGCGGAGTTGGATCATCATAAATTGGATGATAACCATTTATTTCAATATTATAATATTCCCAATCATTTCCGGCTGAAATCAATCCAGAGTCATAGGTCAATGTATAATTACCATTTCCATCATAGTTCATCTCTATAGTTTTCAAGATTTCTTCTGTTCCCGCTAATTTTATTGTTAAGATGCAACTACCAGGAGGTTGAGGGACAAAATCTGAAGTTTGCCAATCATCATCAGTAGATAAATACTCTGCCCAGAAAATTAGGTTTTCTCCCCATAACACTTCAGTCATTCCATAAGATGAATTAAACTCAGTATCATATAGAGTAAAATTTGTCACTACTTCTGGGATCACATTAAAAGTGATGGATGAGTTTTGGTTAAGTGTATAGTTAAACCATTTAATTTTCTCACCAGGTGCAGGAATCCATTGTGATGGATTGATGTATGTTATATTGAAATCCACATTTGGATTGTTAGGAACATCAATAGAAAAATTATACACTCTGTTAGTTAAATACCAAAATGGTGTTTCATAAGAATTTTTTGGAGCATAAGCGTATCCATCTCTATCTGACATTGCTGATAAATTCACTAAATGGAATCCTGTAGCATCATCAATCACTTTAATTGTTCCGCTCAACGGTTTATATTCTTTGTCGACATCACTAAAATATGTCAACCGAATATTTAATCTCGCGATTGGGGTTCTTACTTTAACATTACAAGTTTCAACAAAGTTTACCTCAATTAATCCATTAGATTGGGATGTATTATAGCCATTAACTTCAATTAATAATCCGTATGCTTCATAATTATCATTCTCTAGATTGATATTATTGATCTCTGCTATATCAAGTTCAATGAAATCATTTGTAACCTGACCAGAATATTCTTTGTAATATATAAGGTTTCCTGTAGTTGAATTATCTTTATCAATGTAGTAAACAGAGATATCCGTCATATAATTTTCCATATTGTTCAGAGTAATATTTGCTTTGATTATTTTTTTATTTCCTAACGTAGTTCGAGAACCGTCTGTATAGAAACTTTCGGTTACTGAATAGCTCCCTATACTGGTTTGATTCACATTTATTGTATGATGTCTGAATTTCATATTATCTATTGCATAATCACTTCGAACTATCAAACTTTCATTTAAAACTGTAGGACTGAAATCTATACCATAATCATCATTATCATAATAAATTCTATAATAATAACTCGAACTGTTTAGCCATCGAAAAGTTGCTTTTCCTTCATCATCTAGTGTCAGTGTGTCTAATAAGGCGCCTCCAAGACTTTCATTAATCTCAATATAACCATATTTCAATGGAATACCATCCCAATCTACTATTTCAAAATCAATTGTCCATAGATTCAGGTAAATATCAACAATATAATCTATTCCATTAAAATAATATGGACCTATGCCTTTTTCAATGCTATTGAATACTTCAATTGATTGAGATCCTAATGTATAATTAGCAGTAATATTGTAATAACCAATAGGTATATTATTGAAAGTAACTCTCCCATTAGTGGCTGTTCCGTTCGCAACATAATAATTAGGTGATCCTTTTGCATAGGAATTGTCAACGATCATTACATCTGCTTTAGGAACACTTCTTCCATCAATATCTTTTATAATTACTTCAACTGATGATTCTTGAGCTTGAGTTGCTTCAATTTCCGTTGATAATGTGTAATTAAACTTTACATCATCAACTTGAAAGAATCCTGATTTTACTGTCTGAATATCACCATCCTCTGGACCCCAAGTGCCAAATTCTATGAAAATTTCTTTACCCATATAATTAGAAACATCAATTTCTAAAGATCCAGTTAAATCTCCGTCAGAACTTGTGTCTGATCTGGTAAATATTTCAGGATCTAATTCGAAATGTTCCTTTAATTCATCATGATATCTCAACGTTTTTTTATTTGGTGAAATATAAGCGAATCCTCCATATGTTTCTATCCAGCTTTCATAACCACTACCAATATTTTCATGTAAATCGACTTCACTTGTATATTCTGAATCTGATCCATTACAAAGCCTTAGAAAATAGCCATCTTCAGAGATAGTAGGAAGCGAAGAGTCTGGGTCTTCGAAAAACCAGGTTCTTACATTGCGATAAAGATGTAAACTAATTTCTCCTCCCTCTATTATTGGAACTTTAAAAGGATAAGAATATAATGTTCCTATATAGTCTTTACATGCTGCTTGAGGGAGAAAAGAGCCTTCACCACCCCACTTATATGCATAATATCCTGAATCTACTCTTTCAGCCATATCTATATCATTTATATGAACAAGAGTATTTTCGAAGTTATTATAACTATCTATGGAATAATTTGAAGCTTCTCTGGAGTTACTAATATCTTTGATTTGATCAACTTGATCATGAGAAAAAGTCCAGCCATAAGGATCAAAATATTGGTCAGTACTGTTGTCTAATTCGAAATCCCCATTTTTAATCCAGCCAAAACTGTCTAATACTGCATTTGCTTCAGCATTAACAGCTAAATTATTGCCAAAATATAAGTATGTATCTTTTTCAGTTGTAGATTGCGTAATATTGGTGTCAAACCAAATAGTTGCGAAACCTATATTGGGATAATCTTTAGAAACATGATATTTTCGTTCTTTATTATTTTCTACGATTCTAATATCATCTAGATCAGATTGAATTGTACTACCTAACTCATTATAATTAAGAATCAGGCTTACGCCAAAGTCTGTAAAATTGACATCATATGGATTTGTAATAGTAATTAATCGACGGTAAGTAAAATCTGTATCCCACCAAGTATCATTACCTAAAAGACTAGATTTTAGAGATTCGGTACTAAAACTATCATTTTTTATATTGTTATCATCAATCAGGTCATCATTATAATTACTGGAATTAATCGTGTTTACTGAAAATCCGATTAAGAAACTAAGAAAAAGCATTATCAGTAATAAAGACGATTTATTTAATTGACTTCTGTTTGTTTTATGTATCTTCATCATTTTAAATCATCAAAATGTAATTTTTTGATAAAATTTTAACACTAATATAAAAGAAGTCAAATAAAATATTATGCTATTAGACAATTCATAAAAAAAAAATTTTATCAAAAAATCATTAATTACAATTTAGATTTTAACTCATAATTCATCTTTATAACATCCAGATCAATAAAAAATTCATGAAGAAGGCCAAATACTCATTTTAGTTCTAATCTCGAAATATCTGCACTCATTCTTTTTTTAAAAATAGAAAAATTTTTCTTTTCTTTGGATTTTTAGGATTGTCAATAATAAATTGTCCATCAAAATCAGTTTCCTTTACAAATATTTTACCAATTTTGTCGAGAATCTCTTTATTCTTGGGATAAAATTGAAAGATAACTTTTTTTTTTGGTTTTAGAATAAAATAAAAGGATTTCGCTAAACTAATTATCTGATCCTTCATCAATTTATTGCCTATATCTCTATAAATCCATTGTAGTGAGGAAATCGAGATTATAGCATCAAAAATATGTGGTTTAAAGGGTGGAAAACACATATCTGATGCGATTGGGTTTAGTTCTTTTATGTCATAAAAATTCAAGAATTCTGTAATAATATCAATAGCTACAGTTTTATACCCTATTTTATTTAAATACATTGCTGCAAATCCTGGACCAGTACCTGCATCTAAAATAAATTTGTCTTTCTTATTAAGTTTTAAAATCTCTAATGCTCTTATTGTAATTTTTTCCTGGATTTTCATAATATTTTTGGAACTAGCATATTGCTGTAAGATATCTCCTCTAAAATAATCTAAGGCACTATTATAGATCTCTTCTGGTCTTCTCTTTTTTATGTTAAAATTATAATTATCGCTCAAATTCTATTAAATTTGAAAATTTTTATTGGCCAATAAACTTAGAAATTAAAGATTAACTATGAAATCAAAAATTTTATTAAATTTTAAATATTTATAATTTCAATCAGCTTATATTTTCATTACTTTAATTAATTTTTTATGAATTAAAATGTCAGAAAAGGAAGAAAAGCAAATAGTACGGAAAGCAACTCTAAATCTAAGAAGAAAATATGGAAGAACTAAGCAAATTAACGTTGTAGAAAGAGATGCTTTTGTTCCAAAACCACTTGAAAAAGAAATAAAAGAATCTCTCTTAAAGAAAAAAACAATTTTAGCTACTGATATTGCTCTTAGATATGATATTAGAGTTTCCACAGCAAAATTGCTCTTAAAACAATATGAGGAAGAAGGTTTAATTAAATTAATTGATCCCTCTTTAAAACTGAAAATATATGTTCCATCGAAATAAATTTTAGGAACAAAGTTTAGTAAAGTACTTATTTTTTGATTTTAATGTATTAAAAAGAAATAAATTTATACTTATCATATTTTAAATTTATTAGATTATAAATAATACATATGCAGCTGTAGCCTAGATGGTAAGACGCCGGCTTCGAGTGTTTATTAACGTGATCGAGAAAGCCGGTGCGCGAAAGCGCTCGGGGGTTCGAATCCCTCCAGCTGCGTTTTTTCTAAATATTATTGAATAATTTGTAAGATTAAATTCTCCATTTGAGGCTTTGCAGCTTCAATTTTATCAAGTATTGAGACAGTTTTCTGTAAATCCTCATCCTCTTCAATAATGAATAATAAATAGAAGTCCAGATTCCCAAATTGGAGTACTTCAATTATGCCTGAAAATCTTTCTCCACTTTCAAACATGTCAGAAAATTCAAGAAGGTTTCTATTTTCTTCTACAACTCGTTTTTGTAACTCAATATATTTTTCATAGATTTTTAATTTCTCTGCCAATTGAAGATGTGGTCTATACCACTCTCCAACAGTTACGCCTCTAGAATCAAACAAGGCCATTAAAATAGAATTATAATTACTTCCTATTTCTGCAAATAACTGTGAAACCATTTCCATCCTTTCGAATAACATGGATAACCCGCTTGAAAAGGCATCCATGATTGATTTGATATCAAAAATTGTTGTTTCAAAGAAAAATATATCAAAATCATTAGAGTATCTTGTTAATGCTTGTTTTAATGTAAGAATTCTCTTATTTATTTGTACATCATCTACGAGTTGAGGATCAAATTTATGAAAAAGAATGCAAATTGGAACATAGACTTGTTCTTCCTTGAAAAAAAGTAAAACTTCTTCTAAATAATCTATAGATTCGATATATCGATTAAAATCTTGTGCATCTATAACATAGAACATTAAATCTGTTCCACTAAGATATTTTTCAGGATGTTTTAAGTATTCTTCTCTATATTGTTTTTGACCCCCAAAATCCATTCTTGCAAACTCAATGCCAAGAAATTTAAAAGTATCACGAGCTATTCTTCTTGTTGGGGTTAATCTAGCTATTTCTTCCTCAAAACCAAACCGTCTGGTAATTGCTGTTATGATACTCGTTTTACCGGCATTATCTAAGCCCATTACTCCAATTTTCTTAGTAATAATAAATCACCTAACATATATTGAAATGTTTTTATTGATAAGTCTTCTAACATATTCAATATTAAAAACAATTAATAAATAATCACTTTTCGTAAAGATATAATGTTGATTTTTTTATTTAAGGTTAATGTTTGAAAACCTTAAGGTTTCAACCCCCAGCTAAAGCATAGGATAGGTAGAGCTCATCTCCATCTTTTAGGATAGTTCTATAGTTTTTAAGATATTTAATATTCCTGCCGTTTAATAAAATAAGGATTTGAGAACTAAAACTTTTTTTCTTTTTGTCAAAGAGATCATCATCGAGTTTCTCTCTATATTCGCCTAAAAATTGAGAGATTATGTCTCTAACGGTTTTGCCTTCATAGTTTATAAATTTCTTATTTACTCTAAGCTGAAATATATTCAATAGATTAAGTTTCACTTTTGCCATTAAAATGTTCTATCTCTGATATCGATTATTCGATTAATATGAATTAAAAATAAATCCTTATTAAGGTTATTTTTTATTAAATATAGAGCTTTAATTGAACCGAGTGAAGATCTCTATAACCTAATAATTATGATTATATAAAAATTGTAATATTATAATTACCTACTGTTTTTACTAGATCAGTTCTTAAATCATGTTCTCTTAATACTACATTACCTTTTTTATAAATGTCAATTTCAATAAATGTCTCATCAAAACGTTCTGGATTAAGATTTCCTCCATTAGAAAATATTGTATGATCAATTTTTACATTAAATGAAATACTAGGAGAACTATTTAAACAAAGATCAATTTGTGAACGAGCAAATTGAGAAAGTACATCTCCTGAATCTATTAATTCTGTCCTCCATACACTTAAAGGAGTAGGAATTAGACTATGAAAACAACAAACTCCAAATATCTTTTGATGACTTAGGGATAAGACTTTTTCTATAAATTTATTCATTCTTTTTCTCCCAATAAAACCCTCAGTAGAATCCCGAGTGGTAGAATTTAAGCCTTGGAAGTATAATTTATCATTTTCAAATAATGGATCAAATTCCCCGAAATAATGTTTCCAATATTCCCAAGCAGGTGGTTTTGAGTCTGTAAAACCTGGTACAATCAAGTATGGGTATTTTAATTTATTAATTTTTTCCTTCGCAATTCTAAATTCCTCTTTATAACTATTTTGAGTTACATTTCCTACGTGAGCAACTAGATCGACATCCTTAATTCTATTAATTCGCTCGATAGCTTTATCAAGATTAGTAATTTTATTTTCAGACTCTGAATTAATTAGAGAATGTGAAAGCTGGATAAATTTACATATCGGCTTTTGATCTTTTTTCAAATCAAGTGGGAGATAATAGTTAACGTTTCGATGAATTTCACTTTTTGCATCTGAATCTAATATAGGAATAATTTTAAAAGTAAGATTGTTCTGGTCTATATCAATAATGGAATAAGTGAATAAATCTCGATATCTTGTTTTATTACAACAAAATGTACCCGCATTAAAAATGAATAAATCTTTATCACTACTACTCACAGTGTACAAATTAGAAGTATGTCTATGACCATTCAACACTAAATCTGCTTTTGCATCCAAAAGCATTTTAAGCATATCCCCTGAATCTTCAATTGCAGATCTTTCTTTTCCTGTATTTGGAATTGGAATGAGTTGATGATGGAAGCATACAACCTTGAACTTGTTATCTCTTTCTGGTATTACCAATCTCTTTCTTACAGCTTCAATTACATTATGATGAATTATCCCTCCAGGTAAGTCTGGTTTAGTACTATCTATTCCAATAACATACATATCATCATCTTCATATTCATAATGCCTTCTACCGATCATTTCCTCAAATAAAAGATACCCCACATTCATAGCATCATGATTTCCAATTAGAATCATTAATGGGCATTTAGAAATTGGATCAAATTTCTTAAATTGTTCCATAGCGTATTCATAATCTAAAAGAGTTCCAGTCTGAGTAATATCTCCAAGATGGAGATAAAGATCTACATTACTTATTTTATTTATTTTTTCTATCCCTAAATTAAAGGCATGAAGATTAAAAGAGCCCCTTGCATGAGTGATATGAGTATCTGAAACAATAACTATTCTTTTTTTTGATAATTTTACTTTTTCAGATTTTAATTTCACACTTTTTTCAGAGATCATGGTCTTTTACTTCTCTTTTAATTTTGCAGGATGTCCTATATATATAGAATTTTCTTTTAATACCTGATTAAATTTTGTATAGGAATGAGCAGATAATTTAGCATTACTTTTTATATGAGTTCCAGGAAGTAATACACATTTAGCTCCAATTAATACATCATCTTCTATAATAATTTTCTTCAAAATAAATTTATCTTGTTCAATCCCAAAACTCAATATATTACTATTCATTCCAATAATAACGTTTTTACCTATGGATACAAATTCAGAAGATATCCAACTATTATCGTGGATTCCATTTTTTCCTATTTTTACTCCAAAAAATCGAAGTGTAAATCGATTTTTTAACCATGGAAATGGATTTGAAGCAGTAATAAAAAGTGGCCATTTTTTAACAATATTTCTCAAATTCCAGTAAAAATAATTCTTATCTTTAATATCTCTAAGAAAAATTCCTTCCTTTGGGGAATAAATTAGTTTTATTATAGTTAAAACCAAAACTGAAATTAGAATTGCACTTATCTGTAATAAATGGAGTAAAACCAAGACGTTTATAGGAAAAACAAAAATAAATAATAAAAATAAGCCATCTCTCCAAAGCATCATCGCATAAAACCATTCAAACAGGACACATGGAATAAAACTCAAGATAATCATGATAAAATACAAAATAAGATATTTATTTCTAAGCCTCTCATCTATTGGAGTTGGAGAATCTCCTTTTAAACTAGCAGGCTGAAACATTACTTAGCTCATTCCTCCTTTATTATTATTTCCATTATGATCACTCTCTTCTATTAATCCCGCTTTCACTCTTTCAGCCTTTTTTTGGGACTCTTCAACTGATTGAATCGGAAGTGTTAAACTTACCGGTATTCCTACATGAATTAAATCCCCTTCCAAATTTTGGTCAATCCATGTGTAACTATTTACTCCTAAAACTGCACCATCTTGCATTGTTGTTCCAGGACTTATTATAGTATGAGGCCCAACAATGCAAGCCTTGCCTATTTTAACTTTTTTGATTAAAATCTTATCATGAAATATTAGATGTGAAAAAATACAAATATTTAGTGAAGTCATAGTAAAATCTCCAATCTCAATTAATTCTGGATCTATATATCCTTCATAAGCAACTACATTCTTTCCTATATGAACTCCGAAAAATCGATAAACGAATATATCAGACCATGGCAATGGTAGAGCTCTTGCTAACCAAATTGGAAAATATGCTGTCCAAAATCTTCGATGGGTATATTTCCATTCTTTACTACCTCTTTCAAATACTCCTTCATGAGAGGGATGCATTTTGTTTAAAATTTTAAAAATTATCGCAGAAAATAAAATAATAGAAAATGCAAATAATAGCAAATTTCCATAAATATTCAGAGGAAGGAGAAACCATTCCCACCATTGACCAATCATAAGAAATGGTAAAAAACTATTCCCTGTTAAGAGATAATAAAGATCATTGTAAAACCATATATTTATTATTACAAGGATAAAACATCCAAATAAAAATTGTATAATCATTATCAGTGTAAATGGCGTTTTATATACTCCTGAAGTGGATATGTAATCGATTTTTAATTTTGAATCGTCTACGGTTTCCATCGAATTATTCTTTCTCCTTTATTGATTTCTTTATAATATATTATAATTTCGAAAATAATTAAATCATGATATTGAATTTAGCAAATCGAAATCTAAAAGTAAAAATAATTAAAAACTTATTACACTATGATTTATATATTATTAATAAAATTAATTCATAAAATCAATACAAATTTAAAAATCGAGGTTGACTAAATTGTCAATTGACTGGGCAAAGGCCGAACAGAAACCAGAAAAAAAATTGTCAGTTGAAGGAAGATTCTTATTAGATCTCAGATCTAAAGTGAATGATCTAGAGAAACAACTTACTGATACTAAAAACGAATTAGCTCAAATAAAAGATAAATTAGCAGATACTATGAACGATCTAGATAATACTCAATCAAAACTCGCAGATACTGAAAACCAGCTGTCAGAATCCAAATCAGATCTTGAAAAAACTAAATCAGAAGATCAAGATGTAATTCGGGATTTAAATACTGAGAATAATAACCTTAAAACGGAATTAGCGGAATATAAATCCAAAACTGAAGAATTAGAAAACAACGTATCTCAAAAAGATGCTGAAATTGCTGAATTATCAAAATTAAAGTCAGAATTAGAAAAAGCTTCTGAATTCGAGACGAAATTTAATGAAGCAAATAGTAGAGCTGAAACTCTAAATAGCCAAGTTGATGAACTAAATTCTAAATTCACTACTGCTCAAGGTGAAATAACCCAACTAAATTCTCAATTAAGTGAGTTGAATAACACTCTCTTACAAAGGGATGCCCAAATTCAGGAATTAAATGATCGACTTGCTGAACAAGGACAAACATTGGAATCAACTGCAGCACATCTTCATGAAGTTGAAACCGAGTTGGATGAATTGAAACCTCCTGAAATTGGTGCTGGGGGGTTTGCGTCTGACGAGCGAATTACCTGTCCTATGTGTGGTGCAGTCGGTGGAGACATAAAAACAGTTGAAGATAAGGGTAAAGTACTGTCTTACGTGGGACATATCCCAATGTACGCTAAAAAACACGTTTGCAAAAAGTGCGGTTACGAATTTTAGCCAAACAAGTAATTTGGCAGAATAAATTTGCGATTTTTTAATTTTCCTTTTTCTTTTCTAATCTTATCACAGAGTTTATTTTTGTACAAAATTTTCTAAATTAATCTCGGAATCTATTTTTTTGAAAGTTCATTTTAATTATTAGGGGATATTAAACTTAAAAAAAAGATGAAGAAATTTGGTAAATTACTATACCAATTGGATTAAAGAAAATCAAGATATACTTATCGATATTAGTGATAAAATTTGGAATTTTGCTGAGTTGGGTTTTGAAGAGTATAAATCTTCTGAATTGCTAATCAAGACTTTAAAAGAGTTCGGATTTTCTATTAAAAGTGGTGTTGCAGATATGCCAACAGCATTCTACGCTAGTTATGGCGATGGAAACCCTGTAGTGGGGATCCTCGGGGAATATGATGCTTTACCTAACCTTAGCCAAGCTCCCGAACCTATCAGAAAAATATTAAAGAAGGGTGCTCCAGGGCATGGATGTGGACATAATCTTTTAGGAACCGCGTCTTTAGGAGCAGTATTAGCGGTAAAAGATGCAATAGATAATGGAGATGCTGAAGGAACTATTAGATTTTATGGGTGTCCTGCTGAAGAAAACTTTAATGCTAAAGGATATATGATAAAATCGGGTTTATTTGATGATGTGGATATCTCTTTAACATGGCATCCTGGTTTTTTTAATATGTTAAATGTAATGTCTACATTAGCAATGAATGATGTAATTTTTACATTCCAAGGTCAAACTGCTCATGCTGCGGGTGACCCCCAGAATGGGCGTAGTGCTCTCGATGCTGTTGAATTGATGAATATTGGAGCAAATTATATGCGTGAGCACATAATTAGCGATGCTAGACTTCATTACGTCATTACCAATGGAGGGCAAGTACCAAATGTAGTCCCCTCTGAAGCAGCTGTACACTATTTTGTACGTGCTCCAGAACGTCACCAAGTAGAAGAAATATATAACCGTTTAATAAATATCGGAAAAGGTGCAACCCTAATGACAGATACAAAAATGGAGATAGAATTCATCAGTGGAACTTACAACACTATGTATAATAATATTGTCAGTGAAGTACTTCTAGATTCCATGAGACGTGTTAGACCTACAAAGTTCAGTCGTGAAGATGTAGAATTTGCTAGAAAACTGGGAGAATCATTACCTTCAAATTCAATGGAAGGATATTATCGGTTAATTCCTCCTGATATGCTAGAATTGGCTAAAGCAATCTTAAAACAACCTCTTAATAAAATTATTGTACCCCCAATAGGAAAAGGAAAGACATTACCTGGTTCCACTGATGTTGCTGATGTGTCTTGGAAAGTCCCTTTAGGAGAGTTTATGGTTGCATGTCAAATAATAGGTTCACCTGGGCATTCATGGCAAAATGTAGCAACATCTGGGATGAGTATTGGACATAAGGGTATGTTAACAGCCGCAAAAATCTTGACTTTAGCATCTTTGAAATTTATGAATAATCCTGAATTAGTTAAAAATGCGAAGGAAGAACATAAAAAAGTTCATAAGGACAAGCCATATAAATCTCCTTTTCCAGAGGGATTAAAACCTCCATTTCAAAGGCTTAAGAAAACATCATTTTCAAATTAAGCTTTAATCTTAAAGAAAATTTAATTTTTAATTTCTCATAATTTTTATTAGACAATAACACCTTAGATAAGATTATGAATGAGAAAGCTACAAGAAAATTTATTGGAACTTTGCCTCAAAAAGAATTGCTCAAACTATATACAAAATATGTAAATGGCCCTAAAGTTCGATTTTTTAAAAGCCTTGGGTTAGGTGTTATTCCAGGAGAGAGAAATGGAGTTATATTGCGAGCATTAGAGAGTTCTAAACCTGGTGAACGTCCTCTTGAATTCTATAATTGTCGAACTTCTGGAGGTGTATATAATTTAGGACACCAGAATCCAAGAATATTTCGATTAATTAAAGATGCATTAGAAGAGGGGCTTGATATTGGGGACCATATACTCCTATCTGAGCAAAGAGCTCTTTTGGGGAAGAAACTTGCAGATTTATTACCTGGTGACATCAATAAAACAACTTTCGGAGTTGGAGGAGGTGAATCAATAGATTGTGCAATCAAATTTTCAAGAGCATATACCAAAAGGAAAGGTTGTGTTTCTGCTATAGGTGGTTACCATGGTCATACTGGTTTTGCTTTAGCAACAGGGGATCCTGGATTTAGAGAGAAATTTCTTTGGGAACTCCCAGATTTTAAGCAGATTCCATTTGGGGATATTGAAGCGATGAGAAAAGCCGTAACTGATGACATTGCTTGTGTTTTATTAGAGACAATTCCTGCTACTGCAGGTATATTGATTGCTGATGAAGGCTATTTTACAGAAGTTAGGGAAATTTGTAATGATACAGGAACAATGATGATTATTGATGAAGTACAAGCAGGGTTGGGTAGAACAGGTTATTTATGGGCTATTTATGGGGGATTATATCCAAATGAGAAAGTTGTGCCAGATTTTATGGTGTTAGGAAAAGGTATGACAGCAGGGATATATCCATTATCCACTTGTAGTTATAAACCATTTATTGAAAAAGCTGTCTATAAAGATGACCCATTTATTCATATTTCTACAACCGGTGGTTCTGATATTGGTTGTGCAATCACTCTTGAAATGTTAAATATCCAATCAGATCAGAAGTTCTTGGATCATGTCAAAGAAATGGGTAAATATTTTCAGAAAGGGTTAGAAAAAATAAAAAATGAATTTTCTGATTTAATCAAAGAAGTTAGAGGAAGAGGTCTTATGTGTGGTGTTGAATTCCATAATGAAACAGATAGTCAATTAGCTATGCTTTCTATAATAAAAGAAGGAGTATTACTTGATTATTGTAATAATAAAAAAGATACTCTCAAAATTTTGCCACCCTTGATAGTACAGAAACATGAACTTGATGCAATACTAGATCGGATAAGTAGCGGTATATTTAAATTAAAAAAAATAAAATAAAAAAGAAATTTTATAGTTTAGATTTTTTTTCTTGATGAATGATATCTCTCTGTTCTTTTACTTGCTTTAATTTTTCACCATCTAATGGGTAAAAGAATATTGCTATGATTGCAATCACTAAAGCTATTGCCGGATATATAAACATTAAACTACGTAATCCAAATTCAGGAATGTTAATTGGATTAAAAACTCCCCAATCTGCAATTAAAAACACTGGACCTATAATAAGAAATACAAAAACTGTAGCAAATCGTTGAAAGAAAATATTAACTCCGTAATAACCCCCTTCTCTACGTGTGCCTGTAACTACCTCATCCTCATCAACAATATCTGCTATAATTATATCAATGATGTATAAAGACCCAGATAATCCAATTCCTATCAAGAAAAAAACAAGATAAGCAAAAATTTCTAAAAATGGTGTAGTTGAGTTTAGGAAAAATAATGGTAAAAGAGTTGTAATCCAAATAGTCATGGACATTAACCATGATTTTCTCGGACCAATCTTTTGAACTAACGGTTTCCATAAAAGGGTCATAAATATAGCTGTTGATAAGAAAGTTGCCCCTAATAACAAAGAAATCATTAATGGATCTACAAATCCCAAAACAAATTCTGCATATAAAGGCACTATTACAGGGAGCATCCCATAAACAAACCAGTTTGCAATTTCAGCAGGTATATATCTCATAAAACTTTTACTTTTAACACAAAATTTAAGATTCTTAAAAAACGATGGTGCTTTTTTGTAATCTTCTCGAAATTCAATTCTTTCTTTAGGAGAAAACTTCAAAAAGAGAAGTCCCGCAATAATTACTATTATACCTACTATTATTCCGTAAAAAGCGTATTCCCCGGGTAGTGGACTTGTATAACTTGAAATAAATATTCCTGGCATAATGAAAGCTGCAATTAATCCAAAGATAGCAAAGAGTTGTCGAACATTATTACCTTTTGTTCTCTCTTCCTCTGTAAGAAAGATTTCTGGGTATAAGGCTGTAAAATTTATATCATACATAGTAAAAAAAAATTCGAAAACTATGATGATAATAAGAAAATATATGAAATTTGAAATCGCGTCGGTAACACCCCAACTAAATGGAGGTGTAAATAATAATATCATTATTAATGCTATAGGAATTAAAGAAGCCATTATCCAAGGAAATCGACGACCCCACTTAGTGTGAGTTCTATCTGAAAAATATCCTATAATAGTATCATTGAAGCTATTCCAAATTGACCAAATTATAAATCCAAGCATTATCCACCCAATATCGATTTGAACAACGGCATAATAGAATGTAAATGTGAGAAATGTAAAAGCTTGATATGATGCTATATCTGATAATTGTCCAATTCCATATCCTGCTGCTCTCTTATATGAAAATTTTTTAAATCCTTCTTTTCTCTCTTTACTCATAATTATCGTACTAAATTTTTTTTAATCATAATAAAACAAATTGATAGTAATTCTCCTTAAAACTTAATAAATGTTTAATTATGGATGAATTAAACGAGCGTGGACTAATTTTGATAAAATTTTATTATTTTTACATAAAATAGATTTAAATACAAAATTAACTGTATAATTCTTTGCGGAAATATACAATAATATTTAAGATATTATTATAATCTATTTTATTAAGGGTAAAAGAGGAGAAATCAATTTGGAAGATTCTTTACAATTTTTTCATGAAGAAGAACCAACAGAAGAAAAGACATATAAAATTCTTTTTACTGGCTTAGATGGCGCTGGTAAGACAAGCATAATTTTGACTCTCCAGAGGGAATTTTCAACAATAGCTTTAATCGAGCCAACTAGAGGCGCTCAAAGAAGAACTTTTAAGTTGTTAGGAAGAGAAATACATGAATGGGATCTAGGAGGCCAAAAGAGTTATCTTATTTCATACTTAAGAAATCCTGGTAAATATTTTGATGACACAGAAGTTGCAATTTATGTTATAGATATATTAGATGCTTCTCGAATACAAGAATCTATGAGTTATATTTATGATGTGGTTAACAAGTTTAAGGAATTAAAGATAGAACCTTACATCAATGTATTTTTTCACAAATATGATCCTAAATTAATGCAAACTGTACAGAAAGAAATTCAGGACCAAATAGTAGAATTGAAAAGAGGAATAATAGAGACTTTGGACTATAAAAAAATCGATTTCTTTGTTACCTCAATATACGAACCATTTACAATTATAAATGCTATGTCCAAGATTTTGTTAGAATTATATCCAAAAATCCAATTAATACAAAAAACCGTTGAAGAATTCGCAAGGAAACTAGAGTGTGACGGGTTAATGATAGTAGATAAAAATTCGATTATAATAGGTTCTAGCTTTAAAGATGATAACTCAAAACAATTATTGAGTAGTACTATGGCTTATTTTTTGACTTTAGAGGATGTTTTTTCAGAAATGGCAATAGTACAACAAGAGGATCAAATAGTTGTAAGGAGGTCAGAAAATTATTTCTTATTCAAACCAATAATGTTAGAAGAAACAACAATACCTTATTATATGCTTGTATTAAAAAGGAAAAATCCATTAGATATCTATTTCATGAATAAAGATATTAAAGCATTTGTTAATATTTTCAAAGATATCATTAAAGATTAATTTTTTTTTAAATTTTAAAATCTTTTATTGTTGTTTAGAGCAAAAATAAATATATTATAATCTTAAACTAATATACTCAATATAAACGTTTTGTCTAAAATGGATTTAGAAAGACTTTTTAAGCCCAAATCAATGGCTGTGGTTGGTATTAGTAAAAAGAACCCATTAAGCCCTGGAAGAATCGTTTTACTGAAAAATGAATTCGAAATGAATGTAAAAGTATATGGAATTTATCCTAGTGGAGGAGAAATTGAGGGGATTCAACTATACGAAAAATTAGATAAGCTACCAGAAATTCCAGATTTACTTGTAATAGCAGTCGGTCCTGATGATACATTAGGATATATTGAAGATTGTGTTGATTTAAATATTCCGGCAGCAGTTATAATTGGTGGAGGATTTGCTGAAGTTGGGGGTAAAGGAAAAAAAAGACAAGAATCACTTGAAAAAATCGCAATTGAGAACGATATTGCTGTTTTAGGGCCAAACTGCTTGGGAGTATACGCACCTCCAATAGTTGACACAATCTTCCTGCCTACAGAGCGTATCACACGACCACCAAAAGGTTCTGTAGCATTAATTAGTCAATCAGGAGGTGTGCTTGTTGACCAGTTCTTTGTTAAGTTTAATGAGAGACACATAGGAGTATCCACAGCGGTTTCTATTGGCAATCGTGCCGTGGTTGATGAAGCGATGTTATTAGAATATTTCAGTCAAGTAGATCCAGAAACTTCAAATATAGCGTTTTATTTAGAAGGTTTTAAAGAAGGTAGAGCAAGAAAATTTTTACAGTTAGCAAAAAAATCGGAGGATACTGTAATTGTATTTTTTGGAGGAAAGACGAGAGAAGGAAAAGTTGCTACCCAATCGCATACAGCAAGTTTAGCAGGTGATTTTAAAATCATTTATAATGCATTAAGACAACATTTTATTATTCAACCGCAAAATGAAAGAGAATTATTAACAAGCTTAAAGGTATATGATGTTTTATCACAACGAAGAAATCCATTTGGAGAAAATGTCATAACTAATGGAGATGTAGCGATTGTTTCTGTTTCTGGAGGACATGCTGTTATAGCTTCTGACATGCTAAGGGAATATGGATTGAATGCTGTAAGGTTTTCTCATCAAGAAAAAAAAGAATTAAAAGAACTTATGAATCCGGTTGCGAGAGAAATTGCATCCTTTAATAATCCTATTGATTTAACAGGTTCTGTATTAGATACAGATATTGAAAGTATAATTCGCTATTTATCTGATCTACAAAATATTGAATGTATAATATTGTTATTACTACCTTACCCTCCAAATATATCCTTCCAAATTGGAAGAAGGATAGCGAATATCATAGCAAATAAAAATAAACCAGTTGTATGCTTTGTCCCTTATGTTCCAAAATATTCATTAATAATAGAATCATTAGAACTAGCCAATATCCCTGTTTTTCATTCAATTAGAGAAACAATTCAGGCTGTATCAGCATTAAAAGAAAGAACTAGAATGGATAATTTAAAACTAAAGAATTTTTTTGGTAAAGAATAACTCAAGATTTTCAAAGCTAAGCTACATCTATTATCTTATCAATTTTTTCAATTGATTTTTTCACAAAATTAGTATCTTCAAATCTTATTTCTATTGCTTTTTGGGGACATATATCAACACATCGACCACATCCTCTGCATTCATTACTTATAAAAGCTTTTTTATCTATTAATTCTATAGCATTTACGAAACAGATCCCTTTCATGCATGTTCCACATCCAATACATTTATCAGTAACTTCAATTTTTACTCCTGGCATTCTTTTTATTTTTGAACCGATCTTGGGAGCTAAAATTGAAGAAACTCTCCATAAACAACAACAAGGATCACAATTACAAATGCTTAATAGTTTTTCTCCTGGTTTAACTCCAAGCCATTGAGCATCTAATCTATTCCTACCAATCATTTGAACTAATCCAGCTTTTCTACATTTTTTTAAATGGTCTAAAGCTTCTTCTTTAGACACTAGTTTTCCTAATTTTGGATTAATATTTAATACAGCATCTCCAAGAAAAAGGCATCCTAAATCAATAGGATAGTCTTGACAATTCATACTTGATCTACAAATACAGAAATTCATAACCCAATGATTCTTAGCTTTATTGATAAAATACTCTAATACTTGAGAAGGTAAGATAAAATCATCATATTCTCCCATTGGTTGATTAATCTCAATGACTTTATCTTTTGTAAGATAAATAATGTCATCCCCCTTGAAAAGCAGATGATCAAAAATCATGCCTAAAATAGGTAGATTTGTTAATTTGGCAATAAATTTAACATTTGGAAATGTTTTTTTAAGTAATTTTACAAACCATAGAGGGCGAGCCATTAAATCACATTAGTTTTTGTATTACTTTCTAAATATGATTCTAAGTCGGTTTTAATTTAATAACATTGTTATATCAAGATCGACCCATTGGAGGTTTATTCTTAGCAATTTTACTGATTTCTCCCATATCAGTAGTATAACCTCTAAGTAAAAAGGAATAACTGTAATTTTTATTACCCTTCAATCTATATTTGCTATGAAGTGCGGCTAACGCCGGAAAATCTCCACCAACTCCTTGTTGTTTATAATCAATATTAAATGTAATAAAATCACGTCGAGGGATCTCATAATTATGTGTTGCGGATTCTAAATCGTCCATAGTATAAGGCCAAGCACTTGTACTAAGAAATGTTCCTCCAACATCTGAAACTAATAGTCCATTTCCTTCTCTATTAGTTAAAGTAATCCAACGTACATCTGTTCGGTTCCCATTTTCTTGCGGTTTTATATATGGTGTAATTAATTCTTCTACTAAACCAGAATATATCCCAATAGCAGCTCCAGTTTTTCTATCTAACATTGTTTCATGAGGACCTCTTCCATACCATTTCATTTTGTTAAATTCGTTAGGAATAGCTGTCTGCATTCCAAAACGAACCATATCCCTGCTTGGAAAAATATTATTATCTACAATTACACTTCCATCCCCGTAAAAATAATACATCGTGTCTAGGGTATTATTAGAATTTTTTATCGTTGATTGTACTTTTATATAAAATACTTGAGGATTTACATTTTTAAACTCAATATTCTTTACTGTTCTTGACTTTTCTGCGTTTCTCCAATTTTTATCTACAGATGGGATTGGTTCCTCGCTAAAATCGACTACTGCTCTATCATTATCAGTTAGGGCTCGCCAAAAATTAGGAATTAAAGGCGCGACAACCAGATCCATATTACTATAAGAGTAAGATTCAATTGTTCCAATTTTTTTACTGAATCGAAAGTTAAAATTTGTTCCTTTTATTATAAAATAACCATCAATTTCTTCAACAATAATGTCACCCATTTCATTTAAATTCATTTCTGATGGTCTTAAAACTTCATATGGTATATTAAATTGATCCCACGCTAGATTATGCCCCTTATTAGCCCATATCATATCTCTTTCTAAAGCTGATGAGATTTTTAGGTGATATTCAGTATTAGAAGCAGTTTTTTGTTCTGTAAATGGAATTATTATATTTTTAGTTTGTCCAGGGCTAATATCTATTTTATTGAGTTGACCTTCTTCAATTTTTATACCATTAGCGGTTAATTCCCATGAAAGCACAATAAAATCTAAAGAAAGAAAATTATAATTGTTTTGAATCTTAACTTTCCCTTTGATTAAATCAACGGGTATTATCTTAATATTTTGATAGACTTTTTTAACTTCAAATAATGCTGGATTAGGTTTCCTATCAGGCATAACAATTCCATTAATACAGAAATTGCTATCGTTAGGTTCATCACCAAAATCCCCTCCATAAGCCCAAAACTCTTTTCCATTCTCTGAAGTTTTACGAAGTCCTTGGTCGATAAAATCCCAAATAAATCCCCCTATAGCATTTTTGTATTTCTCAAAAACATCCATATATTCTTGAAAGTTACCAAGACTATTTCCCATAGCATGAGCATATTCACATAGCATATACGGCTTGATCTCCCCTTCTTTAAATTTAAAAAATTCCCCATTCTGCAAATTTCCGAATTTATTCCTTTTAATCAATCTTTCTAACATTTTTGGGGGTAGGTACATAAAACTAACAATATCAGAAACTTCTTGCTGATAATCCCCTTCATAATGTATGGGTCTTGTGGAATCAATCTTAAGTGTCTCTTCCTTCATTTTTTTAAATATATCACCCATCCCCGCTTCATTTCCAAGCGACCACATAACAACACATGGATGATTTTTATCTCTTTCAACCATCCTTATCATTCTATCAACACAGGCTTTTGTCCATTTAGGATTGCTATTAGGTAACTTGCTGCGTAAACCGTGGGATTCTAAATTACATTCATCAATAATATAAATTCCATATTGATCACATAGATTATACCATTTTGGATGATTTGGATAATGACTTGTACGGACAGCATTTATATTATTTTGTTTTAATAACTTTATGTCTTGAATCATTCTATCAAATGGCACGGCTCTACCAAAATCGGGATCATGCTCATGTCTATTTACTCCTTTAAATATAATCGATTTTCCGTTGATATAGAAACCTCCATCATTTTTTATCTCTATTTTCCTAAATCCAAATTTACATTGCTCAACTTCTATCACAATATTATCGGAATTCTTTAACTTTAGAATCAAATAATAAAGATTTGGTATTTCTACAGACCATTTTTTAGGATTTTTAATGATTTTTTTTAATTTTATAATCTTTTCATTATTAGGTTCAATGTTAAAATAACTTTCTATTAAAGTATCTGATTCTATAATTTGTTTTGCTTCACTTAATAATGATATTTCAACTTTATACTGATTAAAATTATTAGTACTATAATTTTTAATTTTTAAACGTAATTCCAATAAAGCACTTCGATATTTTTCATCCAGATCATTAAAAACATAGAAATCTCTAATATGAACTTTAGGTGTAGAAAATAAGTAAACATCCCTGTAAATTCCGCTTAATCTCCACATATCTTGATCTTCTAAATAGCTTCCATCAGACCATCGATATACTTCTACAGCTAAAGTATTTAAGCCTTTTTTTAGAAATTTAGTGATATTAAATTCTGCTGGAGTCATTGAACCTTGACTATATCCTACTTTTTTTCCATTTATCCATAGATAAAAAGCAGATTTAACGCCGCTAAAATGTATAAAGTTTTCTCTTTCTAACCACTCATCTGGAACTTTAAATTCTACTCGATATGACCCTACAGGATTATATTCATGATCTATACTAGGAATATTTTCTAGTTTTACGCTGTATGGATAATTTATATTAGTGTATATGGGGATTCCATATCCGTACATCTGCCAATTACTTGGTACTGGTATCTCATCCCAATTACTATCATTGTATTTTTCCTCATAGAACTCCTGAGGGCGTTCGGAAGGCTTTTTCACCCAATTGAATTTCCAATTACCATTAAGTGATTTATAATATTTAGAAGCTTCAAATTTTCCCGTTAAAGCTGATTCAATATCATGATACGGGAGGAGTGTGTTATGAGGAGACTCTTTATTTTCCCCAATCATCTCAGAATCTTCCCAATCCAACTTCTTTTTCAAAAAATTCCCCATATTACCCTTCTTCTTAATTTTAATTCTATAAAGACACTAAAATGAATAAAGTTTATACTTTTAAATAATATAAATGTGTAATTAAACCTAAGAACCAACCCTAATTTAAATTTGATTTTTTATGAAAATAGACATAGAATTGTTAAAAGAATTAGAGAGAACAATTGATCCTTTAAATCCCGAAAAGGGAAAAATCCCTGTAAAAGTTCTCGGTTCGGGAGAAATAAGTGTAGTAATTGAAATTCTCAATGATCCAGAGGATTTAGTCTATAAAAGAATGCCTATTTTCAAAAATGAAAAGCAAGTGCAAAAACACGAGTTTGTAGTAAAAAAATATTGTCAACTCTTACAAGACAGGATTAAATTTAACTTACCTGAGCATGATATTGTATGGTTCAAAGATGATAACGGGCGAATTGCATTCTATGGAGTTCAAAAAAAGCTGATTCCCGAATCTATCGGAAACAATGTAATCCATCAAGTTAGTGATGATGAAGTCGTCACATTAGTTCTTCTTGCTATGAGAGAAATGAAAAGATTATGGACATTAAATAAGGAAAATAAAAATCTAAAACTAGGTCTGGATGGACAAATCTCCAATTTCGCAGTTATTGATTATGATCCTAAGACCCCTAAAGTAGATGAGAATTCTAAATTGATGTATATTGATACTTTAACTCCTTTTATTAGAATAAATGGAAAGGAAGCTATGGACCTTAAACTTGTAGTGAGTAG
>JABAHP010000349.1_pt9 | contig 28930 bp, 29 predicted proteins | sample 7062081 | NCBI WGS metagenome assembly JABAHP01 (sample SAMN14534357, study PRJNA622989) | marine sediment metagenome | biome: marine biome [ENVO:00000428]; feature: marine pelagic biome [ENVO:01000023]; material: deep marine sediment [ENVO:00002113] | place: India: Gulf of Kutch | collected...
TTACGGGCCCTAATATGATTCAATGCTTTAGGTTATTTGACCACAATGTTAATTAGCTTACCAGGGACATGAATTATCTTAACTATTGTCTTGTCTTGAATAAATTTCTGAACTTTTTCCGACTCCATGGCCATCTTCTCAATCAAATCCTGTGATGTATCCGAATCGGCCAGCATCTGCTCCCGGACCTTGCCGTTAACCTGAACCACAATATTAATCTGCTCGGAAATTATAGCATTCGGATCATACGCTGGCCAGGAGGATTTAAATATCGATTCCTGATACCCCAACATACTCCAGATTTCCTCTGCGAAATGCGGCGCAAGCGGAGCAATCAGCTGGGCGGATTTCTGCAGTATATACTGATAAAACTCGGTCTCTATCCGTTTAAGCTGGTTCAATGCGTTAAAGTATTCCATGAGGGCTGCAATATTCGTATTGAATTGCATCCGTTCGCCATCCTCGGAGACCTTTTTGACCATTTGATTGAGTTTGATATAAAGATCCCACTGATTTTCGGAAAGCTGGTCCTTCTTAAAGTATCGCTTTAAGTTGACTGGCTGGGGATTGTCGGCTTCCTTTACCATTCTATAGAAGCGGTTGACAAACCTCTCTATGCCCACAAAGGCCTCTTCGTTCCAGTCGATTTCCTTATCGGCCGGAGCGATGAAATGCATGGCCAGACGGCTTATATCGACCCCATAGCGGCCGATCAGCTCCATTGGCGAGACCACATTACCAAGCGACTTGGACATGATTCTTCCCTCTGAGTCCCGCACCATGCCGTGATTAAAGAGCCTCAGAGCCGGTTCATCCACATTGAGCCATCCCAGGTCATACATGAATTTGGTAAAAAATCTGAAATACAGCAGATGCCCGGTCGCGTGCTCGATTCCTCCAATATACTGGTCCACTGGCATCCACTTTTCCGCCTCTGCCCTTGAAAAAGGCTGATCCGGATTCTTATTATCCAAGTAGCGCATATGATACCAGGAGGAACATACAAAGGTATCCATCGTATCCGGATCGCGTTTTGCCTCGGACCCGCATTGAGGGCACTCAACATTCATATACTCAGGTATATCAGCCAGCGGCGACCTCCCTTTAGGAATGTAATTCTCGACGTTTTTAGGCAGTTCTACGGGGAGATCGTCCTCCGGGACGGGTACCGGGCCGCATTTTTCGCAATGGACGACAGGAATCGGCGCTCCCCAGTATCTCTGGCGCGAAATCAGCCAATCCCTGAGCCTGTAATTGACTTTCTCGCGTCCAAAACCCTGTTTTTCTGCATATTCGGTCACTTTTTCGACGGCATTTTTTCCGACAAGACCATCAAAGCCCTCGGAATTCACCATAACCCCATAATCCACATAGGCTTCGGTCATATCTTCAAGATTCAGGCTGCGGTCTTCCGGGTGAATCACAACCTTGATCGGAATATCATATTTTTTTGCAAACATAAAGTCACGCTGGTCATGAGCGGGCACTGCCATAACCACGCCGGTGCCATAAGTTGCAAGCACATAATCAGCCACCCAGAGCTGGACCTTTTCGCCATTATATGGATTTATGGCATAGCAACCGGTAAAAACGCCGTCCTTCTCCCCCGTCTCGGCGGTTCGCTCGATTTCGGACTTATTTATTGCTTTTTCGATATAATCTTCGACATCCTTTTTATATTCCTCGGGTATATGTAGTTTATCCAAAATTTCCGCTTCCGGCGCGATGGCCATGAAAGTCACACCGAAGATAGTGTCGGGCCGGGTAGTGAAAACCGGTATCTTCTCCCCTGACTCCAGTTTGAAATCGATCTCCGCGCCCATTGATTTTCCGATCCAGTTCTTCTGCATGGTCTTAACATTTTCTGGCCAGCCAGTCAGCTTATCCAGGTCATTCAAAAGCCTTTCAGCATAATCGGTAATCTTGAAAAACCACTGCTTCAGCTTGCGCTTGGTGACAATATTATGGCAGCGCCAGCAATGCCCCTCCACATCAACCTGCTCGTTGGCCAGAACGGTGTTGCAATATTCACACCAGTTGACAGTAGCTTCTTTCTGATAAGCCAGGTCTTTCTTAAAAAGCTGGACGAAAAACCACTGGGTAAATTTATAATAGTCAGGAAGACAGGTCGCCACTTCCCGGTCCCAGTCAAACGAGATTCCCACTTTCTTGAGCGTATTGCGGGAAACCTCGATATTATGGAGGGTCCATTCCTCCGGATGAAGGTTTCTCTTGATGGCGGCCTGCTCGGCCGGAAGACCGAACGCATCCCATCCGAATGGATGCAATATATCATAACCTTCCATCATCCTTCGCCGGGCCACCGCATCCCCGACACTGTAATTGCGGAAGTGCCCCATATGAATATCTCCGGAGGGATAGGCGAACATCACCAGAATATAAAATTTCTTCTGGGGGTCGGGATTGGTCCTGTACAGTTCCTCCTCCTCCCATTTCTTCTGCCATTTAGACTCGATTTCACGGAAGGGATAGAAACCGTCACCGGCCTTTTTTTTATCCCGTTGAGTTTTTTCCATAGTCATCACCAGCTTTTATCTTACAAAGTTATTAACATTATAAAATGTTCCTGCGCACGGTTCGCCGCGGCATTCACGATTTTGAATACGGATAATAAGAATTGGATACTATTTGAGCAAGGAAATTATATCTGGCCCGGGAGGGCCAGAATTCGGAGGTATGTGAGGCGAACCTGTATCATTTGCTATATATAATCGGCAAAATGAGAATGTTGTCAAGACAAAAGTGAACTGGTTTTCTACCATTCTTGCAGGGGGAGTTGAGATGATAGAGCAATCAGACGTTTTTGGCTTGACAGCGTCATGGTAATATGAGTAGATTATTGTTGAAGTTGAAATAGCACCCATTGGGCACATCTGAATCTCTGAAAGATAACTTCAGATCCAGCAGGTTAGGCCTTAACCTGCGGAAAAGGAGGAAGCATGAAGCATAATACATGGACGTGAGACATTTTATCATTTAAATTGACACTTATGTCTAGTTTGAAAGGAGGTATTTTGCGAAAGAACTTCAAGACAATACTGACAGCTTTGGCGGCCTTGAGCTTACTAATCCTGACATTTGCCATCTATTCCTGCTGCGAGGACTGCCCGATCGGCCCGGTACAGTCCAGACCATACAAGGGCTGGCTGTATGCCACTAACATCCAGAATAACTGGGTCTATAAGATCGACACGGAGATCGATTCACTGGTTGACAGTATTAACTCCGGAATCGATCCGAGTTATACGCCTGGTTCGATAGATGTTTCGCAGGATGGACACTATCTTGCGGTTCCATATTACAGTATACCTTTGAATGACAAATTTGTGAGGATTTATGACGCTCAAAGTCTGGAGATTATTATAGATATAGCCGACTACTTTTTTCCGATTTTTATCACTGGTGAAAATATCCTATTGGCTATTAGAAACGGCGTGCATATTTACAGCCTGCCGGACTTCACCTTGCTGAGCAGTGATTCCATTGGGCCATCGCTATTTCCCGTGCTATACGAGAAAAAGCATTTAGTTTATATCCTCAGTATGGTTGGTTATACAAATACGGATTCCACATTCTTGTATGCCTATGATTACAAACAGAGGAAAAAGGTCGGACAATGGTTTTTCAGTGACAGCAAGGACAGCCTGGCCAGTATTGGTCCGTTTGATATCCATCCCGATGGAGAGAGAATTTATGCTCTAGGAGGTTCGGAGAATGACGGCGCAACTATGGCCTGCCATGATCTACAGACCGGAGATTTAATTTTTTACAACAGATTATTTACAACAAATGGAGGAATAAAGGTATCTCCAGATGGTAAAGATGTCTATGTTACTGATCCCGGAAGCAGCACCAGTATCTCATCGCCTGGAACAGTGTTCATTTTTGATGCCAATGATGGGAACTATGTCCAAGGAATATCTCTGTATGGATATGATGATTCCCCGATTTGGCCATTATGTGCTTCGCCAATCGCCTTTACCCCTATCGGCAATAAAGCATATATTGGATCGGGGCGACCAAATATCCGCGCGGGAACCATAGCCGTCGTCGATACCAGAACACGTAACATAATAAAAAATATCTGGCCAGATCTCGAACATTTTATCGGTGTTCTGAAGGTGGGGCCAAAACTTTAATCGAATGGGGTACAAATATGAAAAAGATTTTTATCCGTCGCGTAGGGTCTTGTCCGGCCCTGGCCGGATGTGACCCTGCGCCATGAATCACCAGTCTTTATAGACTTTAACTACACCCGTATTCTCAGTATAATAATCGAGCGCACTTGACCATCGCCATTCCTCGGGCTCTTTCACCAAATCCGATTTCACAATATTTTTATTTATAGTTCGATGACAAAATGCATTCACATTGCATCCGGGATACAATATAGATACGATAAAAGTGCCGGTTCACAATCTACCGAGGCGGATCAAGACCCGGCATTGCGATGAAGTACAATAGCTCGCATTGTATGCGGGATGTCGGGATGGTCCCACCTGTCGCTGCGCTCCAGATGGGGCACCCACAAATATGAGCCGGAAATAAAAGACGATACATCAATAATAAAGCCCGCGAATGATATATTTGCGGGCATAAATTCTTAATATGGTCGGGGAGAGCAGATTTGAACTGCCGACCTCTTGCACCCCAAGCAAGCACGCTAACCAGACTGCGCCACTCCCCGACGCAGACTCCTAAACTACATATAGAACTGGAAAAATCAAGCCAAAAGTTTCTGAAGTTCCTTCAGGTCCTTCTTAATTTCCTTGATTTTGCTCTTGAGCGAGCCGTTGGATATGACAGGGTTCCCGCTGATCCTGGCCTTCGCGCCCCGGCGTGATTTGAGTTTTTGCCGGGCCCCCTCGATAGTGTAGCCCTCCTCATGAAGCAGGTTCTTGATGCGATGAATCAGGTCGATTTCGCGCTTTTGATAAATCCTGTTGCCGCCCCGATTTTTCTTGGGCTTCAACGAAGGGAATTCCTTTTCCCAGAATCTGAGAACATAGGCCTTGGTGTCGGTAATTTTGGCAACTTCAGAAATGGAGTAGTAAAGCTTGTTATTATTGTTGGCATTATTGCGTTTCAAAGACACTCCCCCACCGTCGTTTGAGACACTTGAACTACATATACGGAACGCACATAATATATGTTGCTTAAAGTGCTATGTCAAGCGAATAGATTAAAATTCTGACTTCAGGTCGCGGGTCATCAGATCCAGAAGAGCTGACTGAGGATCCTTGGAATTGAAGAGAATCTCATGCACCTGCACTGCAATAGGCATTTCGATCTTATACTCGGACATAAGCTTATATGCCGCCTCAGTTGCCTTCACACCCTCCACAACCATGGTCATCTCGGCCATAGCGCCCTCGAAACTTAAGCCCTTACCTATCTTCTCTCCGAATGTGCGGTTGCGTGAATGGCGCGAGATACATGTGGTGACGAGATCCCCCAGCCCGGAAAGTCCCGCAAATGTCAGGGGATTTGCGCCCATTGCGACCCCCAGCCTGGAAATCTCTGCCAGCCCTCTTGTAAAAAGCGCACCCTTCCCGTTATCCCCCCCATCCAGCCCGTCAAGGATTCCCGAGGCAATAGCAATCACATTCTTGAAAGCGCCGCCGGTTTCCACGCCGATTATATCCGGGGAACTGTAGGCTCGGAAAAAGTGATTGGAGAAGATATCGCGCAGGAATCCGGCCCGATCTTCATCAGAACAGCCTATTACCACCGAGGTGGGCATTCCCCGGGCGACCTCCTCGGCATGTGACGGTCCAGAAAGCGTGGCCACATTTGCATAATCGGCATGCTTGATCCCATCAACTATAACCTCAGACATGCGCATTAATCTTTTGGTATCGATCCCCTTAGCCAAGTTTAGAAATGTAATCCCTTTTTCGAGCCCGAGCGTATCAAGCTGCTCGCAAACGTCGGCCACAGTATGCGATGGTATGGCCAGGCAGATAATCGATCGGCCCTTGGCGGCCTGTGCCAGATCTTTATATATTTCGATTCTGTCGGGGATGATTACGCCGGGCAGCTTGATCTTGTTTTGACGATTCTCTACCAGGGATTCGAAATCCGCCGGATTGAATTCCCAAATGGAGACATTATTGCCGTTCATATTAAGAAGATTGGCGACAGCAATGCCCCAGCTGCCGCCTCCCAGTACAGCGATATTATTCGGCACTTCTCCCCTTTCCTATTTTATTTTCCGTACCTGCGATTAATCGTCCGATGTTTGACCTGTGAGCAAGCACCACCGCGATTGAAATCACCGCAGATAATATAACCAGCTCATCGGGAATGTTTTTATTCAAGATAAATCTTTCAAACAGCACAAACAAGGTCAAAAAAACGGCTGCCGAAATCGATCCCAGCGAGACATATCGTGAGAGTGCTAAGACGATGATGAACAGGATAAAAGCCAATCCTACCTCGAGGGGCAGAAGGGCCAGGAAAGCTCCCGCCGCTGCCAGCACCCCCTTCCCCCCTTTCAGATTGGCGAAGATCGTAAACATATGACCAAGCACAACTGCTACCGTGCAGATCAACTGCAACTGCAGAAGGCTGAGTATATCGGCAGGCTGGAAGATACGGGGTATGAAATAGACCGCCGTAAATCCCTTGGCGAGATCCAGGAATCCAACCAGCAGAGCGACCTTGATTCCGGCGACACGATAGACATTTGTAGCGCCCGCGTTTTTTGAACCATAATCGCGGACATCGACGCCTTTCAAAATCCGCACCACGATTATGGCAAATGGTATCGAGCCTAAAACATAGGCTGCTATGACTGCCAGAAATGAATTAAGCATCAGTTTTGTTCCTCAGTTCCTGCTGCAAATATAGACGATTCGCGGGGTTTTGCCGCCGGGAGGCTTATTCGTGAAACATTCATACATATCCTCCAATTTAAGATTGGCTGATCTGAGAATTTGCATCACCTCGGAGGTGCGATATGCCCGTTCCGGGACGCTAGCCTCGGCAACTTTATGAACCTGATTGTCTGATTTGGAATAAACGGTTATTGTTATCTCTGCAATTCTCTCAGCCGCATTATAGCTGCTGTACCAGATTGAATAAATCCTGTCCGATTCTCTCTCGACAGTCCAGTTGTGCCAGTTCTTTTTGAAGCCGTAATGTGTATTCAAATCGAATATAAATCTGCCTCCAGGCTTCAGGCTGGTCGAGACTCTGGAAAATATATCCTGCACATCGCCAATATGTATAAAATGATTGATTGTGTCAAACAGACATAGAACCAGGTCGAAACTCCCGTCAATTTCAAATGTTCGCAAATCAGCTCGAATTAATTTTATCTTGCGCCTGGACGACCTCAACTTTTTTCGGGCAAGATTTAACATGTCTTCCGATGAGTCTACGCCAACGACACTTGCCCCCTCATTGGCAAGCTCCAAGGCCAATGAGCCGGTGCCGCATGCAAGGTCAAGAATATTGATGCGCTTGAAAATCTTTATTCCGAGAAGTCCCTTAATATAAGGAATCATCCTCAGGCTGAATTCATCCAGACCGAACTCATCATAAACTAATGCGATCGAATTGTATGGTATATCAGTTTTTATCATCTATTGGGAGGTCTGGCCCTGTCGTGCCTGCCCGGCGGCATACCTGGTCATCTCGAACATGGATCTCACATCATACTGTAATGTATCCGCGCCTCCCCTGGCTTTCACATACCAGAGATAAATGAAACTCCGCAAGGTGGATTTAACCGGCTGATAATCATAATCGGTATCGCGAAGGCGGTCAAGAATAAGCGAGATGTTTTCCTGAAATTTCTGCTTCTCTTCAAATTCGGCAAACTCTTCTGTCTTATAGACTGCCTGAGAGGTTGCCCGGAGCTCATTCCGGAGTTGAAATCGGTCGAGATTTTTGACATCGCTTAATGTTTCCTGATATTCGCTCTCTTCAATTTTATTATCCTGCATTGCCATATAAAAGTCATTGACAAGCTTTATGCTGTATGCCCCGGTCAAGCCTAGTTTCACCACGGGGTTAAAGATAGCCGCCGAATCGAATCCGAGAACCTTGAACATCTCATCAGAGATTTCCGGACTCCTGGCCTCGATCAGTTTCCAGATTTTCGACTTTACCTGAGTAAAGTGCTGCTGCAGAAAACTGCGCTGCAGAGTATCCAGGCGGGCGGCAATTGTCTCGACTTCCTCGGGGGTAATTATCTGGTCATCGTACTGCTCGCGGAAAACCTCCATAAAATCCCCGACATTCGCTTTAAACTGTTCTGTTGATAGTGTATCTATATCGAGTGAGACTTTAAGTTCACTGAGGGCCACGTCAATAATCAAGGGATCATATGGATGCATATCCGGATTATAGCCATCAACAGCCGGCAGGACGGCCAGCGTTTTCTCTTTGGCATATTCGAGACCCTTTTTGAGGAAAAAAGTTTCCATGCGGGGAAAGATGATAAGGCTCAGGATTATGATTCCAGCCACAACGACTATTGCCATAATCGCGATGATTCTCAATGCCCTGCTCCGTGCAGCAATGTTAGTTTTCGCCATATTGTATGCCTCCTTGCCACAGCCAAATCTCTAAACAAAAGCTTTGTATGAGTTATGGCAAGTAAATTTTAATAAACATTTACTGCGGTACAGCTCCCTTTAGCTGAACGACAGTTTGAACCATTGACAATGTATTGAGGGAAAATAATTTCCGGTTGACTTGAGATTAGTAAATTCGTAATTTTTGTATTGAACAAAGGGGCAGGAGGATAACGTGGATACATGGATTATAAAAAAGTCGGATATCACAAAAGTTCTTGATATGCAATTATGTATTGATGCAGTTGAGACATCATTCCGGCTTTATGGACAGAAGAAGGTCGCGATGCCCATTAAAGGGTATCTCGCATTTGAGAGTTATAACGGTGATATGCGGAGTATGTCCGCTTACTTTCCCGACTTCCCTGTTGCCGGCACTAAGACTGCTTCAGTACATCCTGATAACCCTGCCCGGCAAATGCCGACCCTTATGGCGACAATTGTATTAATCGATCCGGATAAGGGGCTTCCCCTGGCAATTATGGATGGAACTTATATAACCAGCATGCGTACCGGGGCCGCGGGCGGTGTGGCTGTCAAATATCTTGCCAATGACGTGGTCGAAACAATCGGATTTATAGGCGCTGGAGCACAGGCCAGAAGTCTTCTGGATGCTATGTTTGTGGTCAGGCCGCAGATCAAAAAAATTAAAGTCTATGATATACGTGAAGATCGTGCCCAGGCATTCGAAAAATACTGCCGGGACAATTATGAGGCTGAGGTTGAATTGGAAGGTAAAATATCCGATGCGGTGCGGGATTGCCAGATCATCAACACCTCCACAGCCTCACGCCAGCCATTATTTGACTACAGCCTGGTATCTCCGGGTACCCATATTAATGCTATTGGAGCGGATGCCGAAGGCAAACAGGAGCTCTCCTCCTCGATACTAAAGAAGTCGATCCTGGTTATTGATGACTGGGTGGAAGCCTCGCATACAGGAGAAATCAATGTCCCGATCCATATGGGTGAGCTGAACCGAAGCGATATCCATGCGGAGCTGGCTGAAATAGTTACCGGGCAGAAGGAAGGCCGTCAATCACAAAGCGATATAACAGTTTTTGACTCCGCCGGGCTTGCCTTTCAGGACATTGCAACTGCCTGGAGAGTATATAATTTGCTTCTGGATAATGAGGATTACAAGGCGCAGTTGCTTAAAATAAATCTTATGGAATGATTCTTATAGAGGATTATGGTCTGCGGGGAAATTGAATTGAGGAAATATGAGAGCGTTTGCCGGAATTGATCTCGGCGGTACAAATATAAAATATGGTCTTTCCGATCAAAATGGTAAAATCCTGATAAATAAATCCAAATCATCCCATGCCGATCAGGGCCCTGATGAAATCCTGAAGCATCTGGAGGACTGCGCGCGCGAGCTTCTCGAATATGCACGGCAAAAAAAGATGAAAGTTCCTTATATCGGGATCGGTTCTCCCGGCACCGTGGATACAGACCAGGGGAAAATCCTGGGAGTGTCTCCCAATATTCCGGGCTGGGGCGGAACCAATATATCAGCCCGCCTTGAGAAAAATCTGAATATAAAAGTGCATGTTGGAAATGATGCAAATATGATGGCCTGGGCCGAAGTGCTCTTCGGCGCCGCCAAAGGTTATCGCAATGTGCTCTGTACTACTGTGGGGACCGGGATCGGCGGGGGAGTAATTATGGACGGGAGACTTGCTATAGGGTCATCTTATACCGCCGGAGAATTCGGCCATATTCCCATTGTCAAAGACGGCAAGAAATGCAACTGCGGACTTCATGGCTGTCTTGAGGCCTATGCTGGTTCGGATAACCTGATTGCGATGGCTCGAAAGGAGATCAAGGCTGCCGGTTCAAAAAGCAAATATCAGGGGACTCTTCAAGAGCTGACCGTCAGAAAGATTCTGGACCTCTTCACACAGGATGATCCCGGTGCAAAAAAGGCCATAGAAAGACAGGCTGAATATATGGCCACCGGCTTTGCCGCAGTAATTCATCTTCTGAATCCCGAGGCGATTGTGGTGGGAGGCGGGATTGCAGAAGTCTGCGGGGCCGAGTATATTAAATTGATCAAAAATAGCCTGAATCAATATGCTTTTGAGGATGCGCTGAAGGGGCTTAAAGTCTTGAAAGCCAGGCTCGGCAATAAGGCAGGCTTCATAGGAGCAGCTTTTCAAAAGGAGAAAATCTGATTTGTATTTCATGCGTATTTTATATATTGATATGATTTTGCTTTTTTGGAAATGAAGTAAGAGGAGGTCATAGATCATGCCGGCTATCTCAGATAGAGGAAATATAATGCCGGAATCGCCAATCAGGAAGCTGGTCCCGTTTGCCGAAGCCGCCAAGAAAAGAGGAAGGACAGTCTATCATTTAAATATCGGTCAGCCCGACATTCCCTCGCCCGAGGATGCGCTTGCATATGTGCGCAGCAATAATCTCACATTTATCGAATACAGCCATTCCGCGGGAAATGAATCCTATCGCAGGAAACTCGCCGAATATTACAAGAAATACGATATCGATGTTGATTACACCGATATGATAATTACCACAGGCGGTTCAGAGGCGATTATATTTGCTTTCATGTCCTGCATGAACCCGGGTGAAGAGGTAATTATTTCAGAACCATTTTACACAAATTATAACGGCTTTGCTATTGAGGCAGGAGTTAAGATCAGGCCGGTCACTGCCAGAATCGAGGATAAGTTTGCCCTCCCCCCTGTTTCCGAATTCGAGAAGCTGATCAATGAAAAAACCAGGGCGATTCTTATAAATAATCCCAATAATCCGACCGGATATCTTTACAGGCGGGAAGAACTTGAAGCCATCAAGGACCTTGTTAAGAAACATGACCTCTATTTGCTGGCTGACGAGGTCTATAAGGAATTTTGTTATGATGGGCGCGAGTATGTCTCGGTCATGCATCTCAAAGGCATAGAAGATCGGACAGTTTTGATGGACTCGGTCTCCAAGCGTTACAGCATGTGCGGGGTTAGAATCGGTTCGCTCATTTCCAGGAATAAGGATATCATCAGTACTGCCTTAAAATTCGCCCAGGCACGCTTGAGCCCGCCCAGTTACGGCCAGATTGCAGGCGAAGCGGCAGTGGCCACCCCGGATTCATACTTCGAGCAGGTACGCTCGGAATATGTTAAGCGCCGCGATATCGTAGTTGAATCGTTAAATAAGATCGAGGGCGTGTTCTGCCCGAAACCAAGCGGTGCATTTTATTGCGCGGTGAGACTGCCGATCGATGATGATAACAGGTTTTGCCAGTGGCTGTTAGAAGATTTCGAATATGAAAATCAAACTGTAATGCTGGCGCCTTTGAGCGGATTTTATTCCACTCCCGGCCTGGGAAAAAATGAAATTCGGATCGGCTATGTGCTGAAAGTAGATTCATTGAAGAAAGCAATGAAATGTATCGAGGAAGCGCTCAAGGTCTATCCGGGAAGAATAAAATAACCTACTTGTGATATTTGCCTCCATGCAGGATTGACATGGCCCGGTATAGTTGCTCGACCAACATGAGCTTTGCAAGCTCATGTGGAAATGTCATTTTGGAAAATGATAGAAGAAGGTCGGCATAAGCTTTGATTTCGTCGGACAAACCAAGCGCCGAGCCAATTACAAAATTGATACTGCTTTTACCGGATTTAAAGTGTTTGTTTAAATATCGTGAAAGCTGCTCGGAACTGATCAATTTTCCATTCTGATCTAAAACGACCACAGGTTCATTTCTTCCCAGTCGTCCAAGGATTTTTTCGCCTTCCTTCTTAAGGAGGATATCTTTGCGGGACTCATCCAGGACCTTCTCCCCTTTTATGGTATTTTCTTCCAGGCGCGCATATCTTGAAAGCAATTTACTGTAATGGTCAAACCCGGATTGAATCCAAGGTTCTTTTGTCTTGCCGACTGATATTATGCGCAGATTTACCATCAGGAGGATTCAATGACCTTAACAATGACCTTGCGGGAACGTGAACCATCGAATTCACAGAAAAATATACCCTGCCATGTTCCCAATACCAGGTCGCCATCCTGGATCATTATATTGACGGAGGAACCCATCAGAGAGGCTTTTATATGTGCTGCCGCATTTCCCTCGGAATGCTTATAATTGTCCGACCATGGGACGTTCTTTTCGAGGCTGTTTATTGTGTCGGCTTTCACCGATGGATCGGCCGATTCGTTTATGGTAACTCCCGCCGTGGTGTGCGGGACATATACAACTGCCATGCCCTCTTTTACACCCGAATCGCTTACTACCGATTTTACCTTAATGGTTATATCGATAAACTCGGTATGAGACTCGGTATTAACTGATACTGTTTTCATCATTGGAATAAAGCCTCCACGAAATCCTTTTTGGAAAATTCATCCAGATCATCCATTTGCTCCCCCAAACCGACAAGCTTGACTGGAACATCAAACTGATCGGCAATGGCTACCACAATGCCGCCTTTGGCCGTGCCATCAAGTTTGGTAAGGACGAGACCTGTGAGTTCCAGGGCCTCATCGAAAACTTTGACCTGACGCATGCCGTTTTGCCCGGTGGTAGCGTCGATTACAAGCAAGGTCTCATGGGGGGCGCCGGGATGAACTTTATTTACAACCCTTTTGATTTTTTTCAACTCTTCAAGCAGATTGAGTTTGGTATGCAGCCTGCCGGCCGTGTCTATGATGACAACATCAGAGCCCCTCTTCACTGCCGCCTGCATGGCATCAAAAGCCACCGCAGCTGAATCGCCGCCTGGCGCGGATTTGACTATTTCGCTTTGGGAACGCTGGGCCCAGATTTCTAGCTGCTCAACAGCGGCTGCCCTGAAAGTATCGCAGGCAGCCAAAAGGACATTTTTGCCCTGGTCATGAAAGTACTTGGCCAATTTACCGATCGTTGTAGTTTTGCCGGTACCATTGACTCCCACGATCATGATAACGTAGGGCTTTTTACTTATTTCAAAGAAGCTCTGCGGCGTACTGCCATTATCAGAAAATATCTTGCCGATTTCTCTTTTCAGGAGAGCAAGAATTTCTTCTTCTCCCTGAGGCTTTTCCTCTTTATTTGCTTCAATCAAACCATCGATAATTTTCTGCGTGGTCGAGACGCCGACATCCGACTTGATCAGGATCTCCTCAACTTCATCAAGAAAGTCCTCATCGATCTTCTGGTGCATGCCTATAACCAGGCGGATTTTTCCGAACACTTCATCTTTGGTTTTGGAAAGTCCGTTAACCAGTCTTTTGAACGAGAATTTCATCGATTTATCTCGACCTCCTGCTCAGTTTCCTCAGTCGCCTCATCGGTATCGGTCTCTTCCGGCTCGGTCTTTTCCGGTTCCTCTTTATCCTGGCCAACAAGATCTGCCTCGATCTCAAGCTTCTCGCCCCGCCTTTTCAGGTCCACAGATACGATCTGTGAGATACCGGGTCTGGACATCGTGATACCATACAGGGTTTCGGCCTGCTCCATGGTCAGTTTATTATGTGTTATTATTATAAACTGCGTTTCCTCGGTAAAACGTTTCACCAATTTTAAAAATCTTCCAATATTTGCATCGTCGAGAGGAGCATCGACTTCATCCAGGATGCAGAATGGCGAGGGCTTGACCATGTAAAATGAGAACAGGAGAGCAGTTGCGGTAAGCGCTCTTTCGCCGCCTGAAAGCTGATGGATGGACAATAGTTTCTTGCCTCTCGGACGGGCAGATATGTGGATCGGTGCCTCCAGAGGATCGGCACCCTCCTCGAGTCTTAAATTAGCCTCACCGCCCTCAAAGAGTTCGCAGAAGACATTCTGGAAATTCTCTTTAACTATTTCGAAGGTCTCCAGGAATTTTTTCCGGGCGGTGCTGTTTATGCGCGAAATGGTGGTCTTCAGATCATCCTTGGCCTTATTTAGATCATCAATCTGGTTCTTGAGGAAATCTGCGCGCGATTTGGTCTGCTCAAACTCCTCCAGCGCCAGCAAATTGACCGGTCCCAGGGACTCCAGTTTATTTTTCTGCTGAGACAGAAGCCCTTCTTTTTCAGCGCGTTCATCATCATCAAATCTGATCGTCCGAGACTGGGCATTCAGATCATAATTGTATCTGTCAAGAGTTTCCGATGCCAGCGTTCCACGCTGGGAAGAAAGTGAATTTATCTTCATGTTTAACTCATGCGACCGATCTGAAAGCTCCTCCGATTTCTGGCGCAGCTGCTTGAGAGATTTGTCAAGGTTATTGAGTTTAGAAGAGATTTCAGTGATTTCCCCTTCGGCCTGCATCAGAATATCGGATGACTGTTCACGCTGCTTGTAAACCTCTTCGATCTCCTTTTCACTGGATTTGATTTCTCTGGAGAATTCCGTAATATCGGATAACAGTTGTCCCAGGAGCGCACTTTTTTCTACAAGCGAATGTTCGATCTCGGTCTGCAATTCTGTAAGGCGGCCGCAATTAGTCTCTGTGGTCTGAAGAGAGGATTCAGCCGAAAACAGCTTCATCTTCAAATTGGATAACTTCCTTGAGAATTCCTCCTTTTCACTGGTGGCACTGCCAAGCTGCTCCTTCAAATGCGCGGCTCTTCCTTCCAGTTCGGAAAGATGACTTCTCTTGCTGTCGAGTACCTGATCGAGACCGGATTTCTCTGAATCGATTTCTTTGATCTTGTTTTCAATTTCGGTGCTGGCCCGTCTCTTTTCGGATAGCTGGGTCGAAAGCGCCCGGATCTTTAATTCAGTTTGAGATAGATTGGTGCTGATAGAAGCCAGTTCTTCCTTCAATCCGGTCAAAGTGTCCGCATCATTCTCTATTGCACCCGTCAACTGGAACTGTTTTTCAGATAACTGTCTTATCTCGTTCGCTATGCTTTCCAGATTTTTTTCAATTTCAGTGTGACGCTGGTTCAATTCATCATAACGAGCCTTCTGCCCTACAAGGAGAATCTCTTCAGTCCCGCCGATTGCCAGGCTTTTTTGGAAGTCCAGCATCTCGCCCTGCGGAGAAACCATATCGAATCCCTCGAGGCCGGGCTCATCGAAAATACTGCTCACAATCAAAATATCCCTGAAAAGATATTTTACCATCGCAGAATACCTATCCTCGGAAAAGACATGGTTTGAAAGCTGTCCGATGATATTCGGATTTGTCGGAAAACTTATCTGCGGTTCAGAAGGCTCTGGAATATTCTCCAGGATTATTAGGCCGAAACGTCCAAGCTTATTTTCGAGACCATAAGCCAGCAAGTTCCTTGCGGTCTCTTTTGTATCCACGACGAAATAGTTGGACAGCTCACCCAGAACTGTCTGGACACAATTCACATATTCCGGTTCAGGATTTATCAAGTTTGCAACCGTATCGATTATACCCGGAAACTGCTCTTTAATCTGACCGATCTGCGCGGCACCCGAGGTATAACCCTCATACTGATGGATTACCTTACCGGCCAGTTCTATTTCCGCTTTAAGATGATGATACTCTGAGGAGAATTTTTCCTGTTCCTGTTTTAACTCGTCCTGCCTGCGCCGCAGTTGATCTAATTCATTGAGATTTGATGCTCTTCGTTCAGAAGTGAGTTGTATCTTTTCTGAGAGTTCATTCTTAGAGTTCTGCAGACTGCCCTTCTCGGTATTCAGTGCCTTAAGTTCCTGTTCGGCTGAACCGATCTCATGCCTGATCTCATCGATTTTTTCCAGTCCGGTGGTATATTTCAGGTCAAGGGTTATCTGACTTTCCTGATTTTGAGCCAGTTCCCTGTTCAGCGATTTTATCTCCGCTTGAATACTCTCATATGAGGTGGAAATCTCCTGAGTAGATGATGTCATTTCTGAAAGTTTCTCTTCGCCCTCTCCCACCTGCTGCTCAAGTGCAGCAACCTGACTTCTGTAATCTTCGGCATCAGCTTTGGCTTTTTCAATTTCGGAATGGAGACCGTCTTGTTTGTCTTCGAGAGAGGATACTTCATTCAGAGTAAGGTGATGACGGTTTTTGGCGTTGTCAGATTTTTCTCTTAAAACAGAAATGGTCTTTTCTATTGTATGCAATTGTTCGGTCAGGCGGGAAAGATTTTCTCTTTTAGCCCTGACAGCATTTTCCTTTTCGGCTATATCGAGCTTTATCTTTTCCCGGTCGAGCTCAAGCACATTTATTTTCGATTTTGTCTCATCCAGCTCGGCCTGAACCTGGCCGCCTTTCCCTTTGAGTTCCGAACCCATCTCCTCCAGAGTGAGCCACCTGTCAATTGCAAGTTCAATTCCAATCTTCTCGATTTCATCCTTCAGGCGTTTATGGCGCTCAGCTTTGGATACCTGGCGTTTAAGCGAATTGGCCTGCGAGGAGACCTCGGAATATAGATCCTCAAGACGCATCAGGTCGGCGGCGGTATTTTCCAGCTTGCGCAGAGCTTCTTTTTTGCGCTGTTTGTATTTTGTTATGCCGGAGGCTTCCTCAAAGAAATGCCTGCGGTCCTCGGCCTTGTCAGAAAGGATTATGTCGATCATATCCTGTTCTATTACCGAGTATGTGCCGGAGGTGAGGCCTGTATCATAGAACATCTCTGTAATGTCTTTCCTGCGGCAGGGGACTTTATTAATTAGGAATTCTGAATCTCCAGACCTGTATAATCTACGGGTCACCGTGATCTGATTGTAAGGCGTCTGGAGAACTCCGCGATCATTGAGGATTGTGAGATTGACCTCGGCCATACCGAGCGGTTTGATATCTCGCGTTCCCGAGAAAATCACTTCTTCCAGTTTGCCGCCCCTGAGGATGGACATTCTGGTTTCACCCAGGACCCAGCGGATGGCGTCCAGGATATTGGTCTTACCGCAGCCATTGGGGCCGACAATACAGGAGATACCGGTGGAGAATTTTAGTGTGGTTTTTTCGGGAAATGATTTAAAGCCCAACAATTCAAGTTTATCGAGATGCATGAATTACCTCTTAGTTGTTGACACCAGCCCTGAAGTTTTTCAATACTTCTATAATTGATTTCAGTATCAGTTGTTCATTTTGTATGTAATTTGATTTGATTTCGATATTATAAATCGGATTTCCCCAGCTTCCATAGGTACCAATTCTGATCGGAACGCCCGAGCAGGCCGATATATATGCATTATATTGACTCTTACCTGCGGCGAGATCGATCAAGAGATCAGCTTCGAGGTTCTTGATCTTTTCAATGAACTTCTTGCGCGGAAGCCCGGACCATGAAACTTCGGATTCATCCGGCTTGATTCTATAACCTAACGATAATTCCGGTGAGCTTTCGTCTCCTGTCTTACCAGGAGGACTGACCACGGTATATGCAGTACGGGGAAAAAGCTGTCTTAAATCATCCAACAGACCCTTCATGTCTTTTTTATGAAGCTTCTTTGTAGGCAGAAGGATCAGGATGTGATAAACGGAGTTAAACATCTCACCAAGGTTATAGCTGGAACGGCTGATCTTTCTGATTCTGAAGCGCAATTTTATATTGTTGACGATTCTTCTTAAGCCCATTATTAATATTCCGTTTCAGTTATGGTTGTATCCACATAGTCGATCCAGTTTGTTTTTGTGAAAATTAGATCATGCTTTCCGACTAGATCCAAAGTGTCAAGGACTATATATCCATTTAAGTAAATTCTCGAACCATCTTTCTTAACCATGCTGATAAATACACTATCGTCAGCAACTTCCCTGATTGTGTCTTCCTCACTGTACAGCTTCATCTCCGGAGACCGTCCATCTACCGAGATTGTAAAGCCCTGCTGGCTAGCGGGATAAATTGAGACGGAAAGATCATCGTAGCGTGCCAGGAATTGCTCACGTCTTTGCTGCTCGAGTTCAGCCGGCGTGAGTTGATTTTCAATTTCAATTTGATTGGAAGATTCAGGTTCTGCCATAAAAATTATGATCAGGATTACAGCTATAAATGCCAGAAAGACGAAAGCGCCGATTATCATCAGATATTTTTTAGTCTCTCCATTCAGGCGTTCACCTTGCTGTCTTTTGCGTTTATCGTGTATATCAACCACGGGTTTCAATGTCTGCGGCATGTCATCCTGTGAGGGCTTGACTTCCTTTGAAGGTCTGGCAGCGGGTTTAGCTTTGGGCGCTTTTGAGGGAGCCTGAGAGGTGGCGGCCTCAAGATATGACTGTAGCTTATCATATGGTATATCAAGAGCTTCCGAATACGACTTCAAAAACAACTGCAAGTAAGGCCCTTCCGGCAGGACATCATATTTGTCCTCCTCGATAGCCTCGAGATAATCCTGTTTGATCTTTGTGGTTTCCGCCAGCTCTTCGATACTTATCTCTTTTTCTTCACGCAGCGATTTCAGATATTGCCCCAGAGAGCTGTTCTTATCTGATGGATCAAATTCAATATACAAAATCAGACCTCGCTTTTTAGTTCTTTGATCAAATCTCTGAAAAGCATGGCGGGAAATCCTATGATCGTATCTAGTTCGCCCTGATAGCTTTGAACAAGCGCGCCACCACGTCCCTGAATCGCATAGGCTCCAGCCTTCCCGAATGGTTCCCCGCTGTCGATATAATTCAGGATAGTCTCCATTGAGAGCTCGTGGAATCTTACCTTGCTTTCAGAATTACCATACACAGCCTTTTCACTCCCTGTTTTTCTCAAGGCCACCGCCGTAATGACACTGTGGATCCTGCCTGAAAGCTCTTCCAGCATTTTCCGGGCTTCCTCTCGATTTTCTGGCTTATTGATTATCTTTTCGCCCAGTACCACGATGGTGTCGGCAGCGATAATCACGCCCGCTCCTTCCGCCTTTACAGCCAGCGCTTTTCTCAAGGCTAACTTCCGGGCATAATCAGCGGGCATCTCCCCGTTTTCTATGTTTTCATCAATATGCGGGACGATTTTCTCGAAATCCAGTCCCAGCATTCTCAGAATCTCGGCCCTCCGGGGTGAATTGGAACCCAAAATCAGCCGCGTGCGACCCACACTGTCAATAATCTCAGCCCTGAACTCCGGGCTGTAGGATAATTTATATTTCATTACGATTTACTGTCTACAATAATTGTAACCGGCCCCCAATTATTTATTTCCACCAGCATATGCGCGCCGAATTCTCCCTCGGCAACTTTCAATCCTTCAGCTCTGCAGGCCTCCACAAATTCATGATACAATTTCTCAGCCTGTTCCGGCTCAAGAGCGCCTGAAAACGAGGGCCTGTGGCCCTTACGCGTATCGGCAATAAGGGTAAACTGAGAAATAATTAGAACATCATAGCCGAGTTTGAGGCAGGAGAGATTCATCTTACCCGCCTTGTCCTCAAAAATTCTCATATTCAGGCATTTATATGCCATCTTACGGACGTCCTCGCTGGTATCCCCCTCAGCCGCGCCAACCAGCAAAACAAGCCCGGGGCCGATTTCGCCGATGATTCTATTTTCAACTGAGACCCGTGCGTTCTTAACGCGTTGCACAACCACTCTCATAACCAGTTCAAATTAGGATTTTGCTTTATGGTTGTCAACAAAAACCAATTAATATCAAGTATTTAGCCAATGTATTCTGCTCCAGAAAACAGACCTTGGCCGGGGTCAATATCGTATTTTGATCAAGGTGAACTAATCTCTTTTGTACGTTCGATCACCGCTGCTCCTACACTGTCGCCCCATACATTCACCGCGGTGCGGAATCTGTCCAGAAGCCAGTCCACAGCAAGAATGGAGGCTATTCCCTCAACCGGCAGATTTACCGACTGCAATACGATAACCATGGTAACCAGGCCCGCCTGGGGTATACCGGCTGCTCCCACCGCCGCCAGGGTGGCCGTAAGCACAATAATCACCTGCTGTGCAAAGGACAGGTCAACACCATAGAGCTGGGCAATGAAAATGGCGGCCACCGCTTCATATAGAGCCGTGCCGTCCATGTTGATAGTTGCGCCCAACGGGAGCACAAATGATGCGGCTTTCGAATTGACCTTATTGTTTTTAACTACCGCGTCAAGTGTAATCGGCAGGGTGGCCGAGGAAGATGCTGTCGAAAATGCCGTGGCAACTGCCTGGATGACTCCGTAAGCGTATTTTAATGGGTTTCGTCTGGCCAGAAGGCTGAGTACAATCGGAAGTACTACAAATGCATGGATAGCGAGGCCTGTTAAGACGGTCAAAGAGTACTTTCCGACTTTCAAAACCTCGAGCCAGATTTGATGTCCCCCGCCTCTTGTTAAAGGTTCGGCATAGGCAATAAAATATTCCACGCCATGACCACCGTGAAATTCTATGAGTGTCTTCAAATCCCGATAGATTGCCGGATCGAGCATCGGCATAGAGGCCTCGGCTATTTTCCCCGCCACCAGTCCGAAAACTCCGATCGGTGCAAAATACATGATCAGGTGCACCATCTTCATGATTACATCATTGAGACCATCAAAGATCTCATACAGCTTCTGCCCTTTGGGACCAATGGTTGTCAGAACCGCTCCAAAGAAGAGTGAAAAAATAATCAGCGGGAGAACATCGGTGCGTGCCATGGCATCGAAAATATTGGTCGGAATCAGGCTAAGAAAAAACCGGAAGACCGAAAACTCACCGGCATCCACGATCTCCTTCTGCTCTATAAAAAAGAGCCCCTGCCCTACTCCCGGCTGAATCAAATTGACACATATAATACCAATCGTAACCGACGCAAAAGTCGTGAGGAAATAATAACCCAGCGTTTTTGCAGCCGTGCCGCCCAGTTTGCGGATATCTCCCAGAGCCGCTACGCCGGTTACCATGGAGGTTATGATCAGCGGTATGACGATCATCTTGAGTGCATTTAAGAAGAGCTTGCCGAAAAAAGCCGACCAGAGCATATCCTCGCCCAGGAGATAGCCGAGAATTCCTCCCAGGATGATTCCTATCAGAATTCCAATCAGAATTATTTTGGTGCTGCGTGAATCGCCCACTGCCATAATCGATCCAATGCTGATTGAATGTTATTATAAATTACTATCTTAAGGAATTGATGTCATTTGGTCAATTGATAAAATAAAAGCCCCACCCAAAAATAGAATGGGGCTTAAAATGCTGTTCACATTCTAACGGCCAGATGGCATGAATGCGCTAAAAGGTATCGGACTCGCAGCGGTCACATCACCGCATTCGAATGATTCCGTATAGTCCACATTAACATTCGGACCGCTCATCTGTACCCTGGCCTGATTATTGCCAAGGAATGTCACTGTCACCGACCAGCTGCCGTCAGCCTCACCGGCAGACCCCTGAAAATCGACCGAAAGATCGGCGGAAATAACGCCTGCCACCGGGCAGCCATAAGGCTGGGTCAATTCCACATCCGCAACATTAATGGAATAAAGGACACTGCCGGTTCCCCTCTCGGCCCCCTGCGCAGCGCTGACTTCGTAATCGAGATTGAGGTCACCATTGACAAGAACATCCTGGTCAACCTGCTTCTCGTATATGCAGTCTATGTGATATTGATTTATGCTGAATGTCAGGCTGGTATCACCAACCTGCATATCAAGCAATGCCTCCAGCCAAAAAATCAAATGCAGGTAATCTGTATTGGCGTCCGGATTTTGAACTATAATTTCACCTTCTTTGAATTGCACTGAATCGCTTAAGATGATACTGAAATCCAGATAAGAATCCTGTTCTATGATGGTCGTATCCTGTTCCATATAGAGTACGTGCCATCCCTCGGCGGTATACTCATAATAGATTGAATCTTCGGGGCTGGTCACGGTATTAGTCTTGAGGAATATGTCGTCCATCCCCGGTTCACTGAAGCCGTCAAACTGGTTGAAACCGAAAATAAGGGATGACATAATGGCATCCATATCCTGGGTGATTTGTGTCCTCATCAAGTTCTCAATATCGACCTCCCCGGGGCCGGTGCCGTTATCGTCTGAACATGCAAAGGCGATCAATAAAATAGCTATTGAGCCAAGCAGCGCCGGCAATTTCAAAGATCTTCTCATTCCCTCCTCCTGTCTGCAAGTTTATGTATGTATATATTTAGTTTCGGATTCATCGGTATAATATTAGAGCATAAAAAATATTTGATACCATTAAGTCAACAATAATAATGTACATTACTATCGATATTCTATAATTCCTCAGTTCTTCTTGATTCCATGCATTATGGCTGGAAATAAAGCCGGGTTGTTTTTTATATTGCTAAATTCGTATAATTTTAGGTAATTTTCTCATAAATGATTGAATAATCAGCCATTATTGCGGTATCCCATATGGACGAAAGATATTTAGAATTTTCTAACGATAAGCTTATGGAGCTGACCAAAGACAATGATTTGCAGGCATTTAAGGCATTGGTTGAGCGCAACGGCAAGAAAGCCTATCTGCTTGCTCTCAAGCTGGTGGGAGATCCGGCCGATGCGCAGGATATTTCCCAGGAAGCCTTTATCCGGATCTATAACTCCAGGAAGAAGTATGATGAAAAAAAGCCTTTTTTCTCGTGGTTCTATACAATTCTGTCCAATCTGGCCAAAAACCACCTTAAGAAGGGAAAGGTCAGGCTACGATACAGGCGCAGGAAACAGGATGAACGAGAGGCTGTGGGAGCGGATTTTGCAGTTTCCCCTGATTATATTCTGGAGTCAGATCGGAACAAGGAGAGGGTCTGGAAAGCGATTGAAAAGCTCTCCTTTGAACAGAGAGAGATCATTATCTTGCGTCATTTCGAGGACTTATCGTACGAGAAGATTGCTGAATCAATTGGTATTCCGTTAGGGAGCGTAATGAGCAGGCTCTATTACGCTCGCAAAAAGCTCAAAGAGATTCTGGGAAGTGAAAGTGAGTGATGACAGAAAAAAAGAGCTTTTGATGAAAGTCGTAGACGAGCTCGCCACAGAGGACGAAAAGAGAGAATTTGCGGAGTTCATGGAAGCTGATTCCGCCCTTGAGGAGGAGTACAGGTCTTTCAAGGAGATAAAGGAGGTCACAGATACGATTATGTTCAAGGATTTGCCCGACAGTTATTGGGAGGGGTACTGGAAAGGTATCTATAACCGGCTGGAGCGGGGAATCGGATGGATTTTTCTGTCCATCGGAGCGATAATCCTGCTTGCCTTCGGCGCTTATCATGTGCTGATTGATTTCTTTATGTCGGAGACTGTCTCATTGCTGGTGAAGGCCGGCGTGGCGATCGGAGGTATCGGCCTTATCATTCTCTTGGTATCTATTGCGAGAGAGGTGCTCTTCGCCCGCAAACATGAACGGTATAAGGAGGTAAAATATTGATAGTAGTAACTTCGGATGATATTCCCGGCCGAAAAATTCTGAAGACAATCGGGCTGGTTCGCGGGAATACGATCAGATGCCGCCATATTGGCCGTGATATCATGGCACAGCTCAGAAATCTCGTGGGCGGCGAGGTCTCGGACTATACCAAGATGATAGCCGAGGCACGTGAACAATGTCTGGACAGGCTGCGTCTGGAAGCCCAGTCCCTGGGGGCTAATGCAGTGGTTTCACTGCGCTTCTCAACCTCTTATATTATGGCAGGTTCTGCAGAGCTTTTAGCTTATGGTACGGCTGTTGTAGTCGATGAATCCCCCGGAGAAGTTGTGCAGGGATAGCAAAATCTGCACTATAAAAAATTAAACCAAAATCGGTTTAAAGTGTTTATATAATTGAGTAACTTGCTATCAGCATCATGAAACTGACATTATGATATTTAATTGCAACCCCGGCTGGTTCCATCTGTCGGTTAATTAAAAAGGGAAAGCATTCGTAATATGAAGGAGTATAGATGAGAAATTTAATCCTAATCATTCTATTCCCGCTTTTTGTTCTATTCTGGTTGGCTTGCCAGGGTGGTGAACGCGAGGCGGAGCTGCCCGAAACCACTGCCATCGCAGAGCAAGAAAAAGAGGCAGAGGATTCCGTGCCTGAAATTAAAATAACAAGCCCGGCCTTTGTTCAAGGGGGTACAATCCCTGCCCGCTACACCTGTGACGGAGATGATATCTGTCCCGAAATGTCGTGGAAGAACGTCCCTGAAGAGGCTGTCTCACTGGCTATGATTGTCGACGATCCCGATGCTCCCGGCGGAACCTGGATTCATTGTGTGGCCTACAACATCTCCCCTGCCGACACCAGTATTTCCACCGAGGAGATTGCAGCAGGCAAGGAAGTTGTGATGGGAAAGAACAGCTGGGGGAAGATGGAATACGGCGGCCCTTGCCCTCCCAGCGGAACTCACCGCTACTTCTTCAAGATCTACGCTCTTGATAAGGAGCTCGAGCTCGAACCAGGTGCGACAAAGGAAGATCTATTGAAAGCCATGGAAGGACATATCCTGGCCAGGGGTGAGCTTATGGGGACTTATCATCGGCGGGGATAGCCATTTCGTAAGCTTCTGTTTTTGATTGACATCCACAGCCGAAAAGAATAGTATAATGGGGTAAAAATTGCCCCCGTGGTGTAATGGATAACGCACCGGCCTCCGGAGCCGGCAATCCCAGTTCGATTCTGGGCGGGGGTATTTTAAATTGGTATAATTGGCAATTTGCAGATACCATTCTTCATATAATCATTGAAAATCACACAAAAAAGTTGCTATATTGCCAAAAGTTGTTCAATTTGGTGATGTTATCACATATGCCTGCAAACAAGAGCAAAATAATGATGATGAATGGGAGATCGCCGCGGGTGCGAATTGTGCAGCGAGTGACCGCCTGGGGCATGGTAGCGAATCTCGGGCTGGCAGGTTTTAAATTCGCCGCCGGGTTTCTGGGTAACAGCAAAGCCTTGGTGGCTGATGCCGTCCACAGCATCACAGACACCACCACCGATATCGCAATATTGATCGGCGCCCCTCGCTGGAGCGCTCCTGCCGATGAGGATCATCCCCATGGCCATGGCCGCATTGAAACTCTGATAACTGTCTTTATCGGGCTGGTGTTGATTGGGGCAGCCATCGGCCTTGGATACAATGCAGTGGCCACTTTGCAGTCCGCTCATGCTGAAGGACCCGGATGGATCGCTTTCGGGGCTGCGATTGTTTCGATTATGATAAAAGAAGCTCTGTATCAATGGAATGCACGTGTGGGACAAAGAGTAAAATCCTCCGCCATGATAGCCAATGCCTGGCATCACAGGAGCGATGCTTTGAGTTCGATTCCGGTGGCGGTTGCTGTGCTTGGTTCTAAAATCCAGCCCGCCTGGACTTTTTTGGATCATGTCGGGGCTTTAGTAGTATCGTTGTTTATTTTTCAGGCGGCCTGGAAGATCTTCTGGCCGGCTTTGAAACAGCTGACTGACGCGGGGGCTTCAAGGGACGAATTGGCTGAACTCTACGACACCATAAAGCATATCGATGGAGTGCGCGATGTTCATGCGCTGCGCACGAGAAATATCGGCCCGGGATTGCAGGTCGATCTACATCTTCAGGTCGATCCGGAACTATCGGTTCGAGACGGTCATGATCTGGCAGGAATTGCAAAAAACAGGCTTCTCAAACATGATAATGTCGTTGACGTTTTAATTCATATCGAGCCCTACGAGTCCGGGGATGCCCGGCCCGGCAGAGATTCCGAAGACCAACCTGACGCAAGCTAAAATACTCTGGACAAAAATGGAATTAAATGTATATTAATTTTGATGCTTCGAACTTTAAAGATCATATCAATGTCAGCGATGATCCTGATCGTCTCCTTAGCCTGTGATGGAAAGCTGGTTATATATGTCGGTGATGGACTTGAGGGAGAATGGCAGGCAGAATTTTCCGCCCAGTATTTTGGGCAGGCAACTCCAGAAGATGGTGACGGCTCCTACACAATTGCACATACATCCCGTCTCAGCATATCCGATGGATCATTAGAAGTATTTATCGATCCTCCCATCCCTCCTTTGTTTGGTTGGGGGGAGTCACAAGCATATTGGAGCTGCCTCTATTTTATCTCTGACGATAGCCTGATTTTGACCAGTGCGGAAACGAGCGAAGAAATTGAACGCTACAAATTCGAGATATCAGGCGATACTCTCCACCTGTATTACATTCCGCAATCATCTGATCCGGCAGACAGCATGATGGTTGCGATTCCTCTTTACGGTGGTTTGCCCTGGGGCAGGGCTTTCATGTGGCATTCAGGCGATTTTGTCCGGCTCCGCGGCGGCTCTGATTAATCCGATCTAATTATTCCTCCCTGTATGCAAACCACTTAGAAGATTGATCCAATCTAATGCAGATAATACTTGAACTTTTCCGGATTATATTATAATATCATCTCATTGTGCAAGGTATGGAGGAGGACAATATGGGAAAATGCAACCATCTGATCTTACACTGTATGGATTACCGTCTTCAGGATACAATCGAAGAATGGATCAAGAAAAAGGGGCTGAATGGAAAAATCGACCGGATTTCAATAGGGGGACCCTGCAAAGACATCGAATTTGCGATGAAGTATATCAAAACCTGTATCGAGAAACATGGTGTTAAAAATGTCTATTTGACCCAGCATGAGGACTGCGCGGGATATGGCGGTCATGACGCCTTTTCCTCGCTGGATTCCGAAAGAGAAAATTTAACTGACGATATGATGGATCTTAAAGCCAATGTGAAGCTTCTCTACCCTGATGTTGAAGTTCACACTATTTTGATGCAGGAAGATGATGAGGGATGGGATATGGTTGATCTGGGCAAAGATTAACTCAGTTGATCCGATATAGATCTCCAATATCGATTTTAAAGTATGATAATAATATTAATTGTCTCTACGGATATTTGTTGTTATAATACCTGTTCGAATTCGCAGTGCATCTAGCAGTGAGGGATAGTTAGTGGGAATTGGATTCAGGCAGCACCCGACCGGCTTCTGGTTCATCTTCTGGGGCGAACTGGCAGAGCGTGCCAGCTTCTACGGAATGAAAGCTCTGCTTGTTTTGTATATGATAGACAAGCTGGGTTTCTCCGACGGAGACAGCTCGCAGATAGCCTCTCTTTTCACTGCACTTTGCTACATTCTTCCAATCGTGGGCGGATACATTGCCGATAGATGGCTGGGAAAATTTAAAACTATAATTTACTTTGCTCTTCCCTATATAATGGGGCATCTAATTCTGGGAAGTTTCGAGACCCGCGTTGGTCTCTTTGTTGCACTCGTATTTCTTGCCGGTGGATCGGGCGCGATCAAGCCCAACATCAGTACTTTGATGGGACTGATGTACGAGAAGGAAGGCAAGAAGAAACTGATGTCGCAGGCGTTTTCCTGGTTCTATATGGCTATCAATATCGGTGCCGCATCCACCACAATCTCACTGCCCTTTATACGGGACCATTATGGCTATTCGGCTGCCTTTATGGCACCAACGATCCTTATGGTCGTCTCTCTGGGTATTTTCTATCTTGGCAAGAAGCATTATCCCGAGGAGAACGTAAAACAGGTCCGCGAGGAACATGTCTCCGCTGAACAGAAAAAAATCGACCGAAATATAGTCTGGAGAATTGTCGGGTTGTTTTCACTGATCGTCTTCTTCTGGTCAATCTTCGATCAAGCATACTCGACCTGGACATTGTTTGCTCGCGATTACATGATTCTGGAAACACCGTTCGGCTTCAGGATACCGCCTGACGCGATTCAGGGGCTGAATCCCGTACTTATAGTCATCATGACACCTTTCTTTGCATGGCTCTGGTCGAAAACAGACAAGAGCGAGACAGTACGATTATCCTCGCCCAAGAAGATGCTGATCGGATTTGTTCTGGTAATCTTCTGTATGGGGCTGATGTCTGTGGCGGGCTTTATTGCCGTGGAGCGCAAGATATCAATTCTGTGGGAAGTTTTCGCCTATATAATGATCACTGCGGGAGAACTCTGTATCTCTGTCGTGGGCCTGCAGCTGGCCTATGAAGAGGCTCCCAGCCACATGAAATCCCGAATCACCGGTCTCTGGCTGGCGACAGTAACCTTGGGAAATGTCTTCGCCGGATTTTTCGCACGTATTTATACCGATGTGTTGAATCCGGGAGAATATTTCGGGCTGATGACAATTATGGTTGCTCTGGTTACAATAGGATTCTATTTTGTGGGCAGAAAATTCGAGCAGAAACCGGAACGCCAGGAAGAGGCCACCTCTCCCCCCGAAACGTAATAAACTTATCTGGAATTATACCTGCGCTTTTATCTTCGCTTTTTGGGGCTTATATTTTTTCAGTGAGTCTTCGAGGTCGATTATAAGTGTCTTGTCGTGATAGAGTGTGGTCTTGAAAGACTTTACCTGCTTTAACTCGGATATCGTCCCGGTAATGCTGTTTACGCCATTATGAATAGCAACCAGAGAATTATGCAGGATATCCTTGTTATCCTTCAGCTCTCCCTTTTTCAAGGCTATCTCGATCAACTGAGCCCGGCCCAGCATGGA
>JABAHP010000539.1_pt4 | contig 28901 bp, 18 predicted proteins | sample 7062081 | NCBI WGS metagenome assembly JABAHP01 (sample SAMN14534357, study PRJNA622989) | marine sediment metagenome | biome: marine biome [ENVO:00000428]; feature: marine pelagic biome [ENVO:01000023]; material: deep marine sediment [ENVO:00002113] | place: India: Gulf of Kutch | collected...
TTAATTATTGTTGTTTATATCTGAATTATACTTTCTCAATCCGTATTCGAATCGTTTTGGTTTGACAAAAGTGCTCATATTTGGTACATTAAATATCAGCATCTTTGATTGATTTTCTATTGTGTGTGCGAGTATGGGCCGTGTTTTTTTGCGAGGATCGGCTCAATAACGGAATATTGGGAATATAGGAGGTAAAAAAAGATGCATCGAGCGAGGAAATCAAGCCTGTTGGGAAAAATCACTGTATTGTTTGTTATCTGCTGTTGTTGCCTGCCGGCCCAGGCAAAATACGGTGGCGGCAGCGGAACAGCTGATGATCCTTACCTGATTTACACGGCTGAGCAGATGAATTCCATTGGTGCGGATTCCAACAACTGGGACAAGTGCTTCAGACTGATGGCTGATATCGACCTGTCAGGCTTTACGGGAACGGCTTTCAATGTCATCGGTTATTGGGTAAAACCTTCTGATAATAAAGCATTTACTGGCTTATTCGACGGCAACAGCCATACAATCTCGAACTTCAGCTATACTTCCACAGATAAAAATTACATAGGACTTTTCGGGTACGTCCGTGACCCGAATGCAGAGATCAAAAATTTAAGATTGATTGATCCCAATGTTGATGCTGGAACAGGAGGCGCAGTAGGTTCGTTGGTTGGTTGGCTAAGAGAGGCAACTATCACCAACTGCTATGCCGATCGTGGCAGCATTGCCGGAGTTGGGGCTGTCGGCGGATTAGTAGGACTAAATTTAAATTACGGTACAATCACCAAATGCTATTCGAATAGCAGCGTCTTGGGAGATGGCTTTGTCGGTGGTTTGGTAGGATTTAATACCGGTACAATCACCAACTGCCATGCAAAAGGATCGGTGTTTGGCAACGGAAGGGTCGGAGGTTTGGCAGGATATAATGAAAATACTATCCTTGATTGCTATACATCAGGTAACGTTACAGGAGACGATGGTTCATCTTATGTTGGCGGATTGTGTGGCGAAAGTATCGGCCCGTACGATGGTAAAAGCCAAAGTAGAATTCATAATTGCTTTAGCAATGCAACCGTAATAGGACATAGGGATGTCGGTGGATTAATAGGTAATAGTGGGGCGATAGTTACGGGATGCTATTCGACCGGCGGCGTTATCGGCAGGGACGATAATTCTCGGTGGATAGGCGGCCTGATTGGTTATAATGACGATGAAGGCCGCATCAACAATTGCTATTCGACCGGCAGCGTTACAGGAGATGAAAATGTCGGAGGTCTGGTAGGAGCTGGAGGTAAAGATGAGGTGGCATATTCGTTCTGGGATATCGAAACCAGTGGGCAGACTACAAGTGCCGGTGGGTCCGGTAAGACTACGGCCGAGATGCAAAAGGCAGGTACGTTTATTGCATGGGGATGTGAGCATGTCTGGACTATTGATGAGGGCGTAGATTATCCCAGACTTGTCTGGGAGAACAAGCCGGGAGAACTTATAACCGTTCCATCCGTTTTATACGGAGGAGGTACTGGAGAAGCTGACGATCCTTACCTGATTTATACGGCCGAACAGTTCAATACTGTCGGTTTGATCCCGTGCCATTTTGACAAGCACTTTAAGTTGATGGCGGATATTGATCTGGGTCAATATACGGGAAAAAGCTTCAATATCATTGGATTTAATGAAAGCTATCCATTCAGCGGTTTGTTTGACGGTAATGGCAATACAATATCAAATTTCACCTACACGTCTACGGGTAGAAATTACATAGGACTGTTCGGGTATTTATCCGGAGCCAGTGCAGAAATCAAAAATCTTGGATTGATTTATCCTAATGTTGATGCTGGAACAGGACGCTCCATTGGTTCGCTTGTTGGCAGATTGGAAGGTACAATCACCAGCTGTTACGTTGAAGGCGGCAGCGTTGTGGGATTTTTTCGTATCGGCGGATTAGTGGGTGACAATTATCACATTACCATCGGCACCATCGGTAACTGTTATTCAACGGCCGGCGTTTCGGGAAAGTATAATGTCGGAGGGCTGGTGGGATACAGTACCGGTACAATCTATAACTGCTATTCGAATGGCAGCGTTTCGGGAGACATTCGAGTCGGCGGATTGGTGGGAAGAGCTCCTGGTATAATCTCCAACTGCTATTCAACGGCTTCCGTTACGGGAACGACCGAAGTTGGAGGATTGGCGGGATACAGTGGTACAGTCTCTAACTGCTTTTCGACCGGCAGCGTNNACCGGCGGACTGGTGGGAATCGGTTTTAGATTGACGATTACAGATTCCTTCTGGGATATTGAGACCAGCAGACATACGAGCAGTTCCGGAGGAACGGGTTTACCTACAGACCAGATGAAAATGCAGATTACTTTTACAGATGCCGGTTGGGACTTTGTGGGCGAAACAATCAATGGAGTAGAAGATATCTGGTTCCTTCCACAACAAGACTATCCTCGTCTGTGGTGGGAGGGAATGAAAGTTCCTATGAAACTGACACCCGGCGCACTGAACTGTCGAAGTAAAGGCAACTGGGTAAAAGCCAATCTTACCTTGCCGCAAGGATTTACTGTTGAGGATGTAGACTCAAACAAACCGGCGGTATTGCATCCTTTTGGTTTCAAATCCCTGCCTCTGTATGTCTCAGTCAATGAAAATGGTCTGGTTCAGATCGAGGCGGCCTTTCAGCGCCAGGCGGTTTGCTCTCTGGCAGGAGATTGGCCCCAGGTATTAACAGTTGTCGGTTTCCTGAATGATGGGAACATTTTTCTTGGGACTTCTAAGGTCAAAATTATCCATCCCGGCATGAAGGTAATTAATAAATTGAAATGGCACTGGCTGAATGAAGATTGTGACCATCCTGGCTTCTGTGACGGGGTCGATGTCAACAGAAATTCTTTAGTGAATTTACTTGATTATGCCTTACTTATGAATATTGAAGTAGAGTTTGTTACCGATGAATGAAAACTATTAGCTAATGAAAAGCGACGGCAGAAGCCTCTTCTTCGGCAAAGCAGTGGAGAAACCTGGCTGCGAATTGAATCAATCCCACATCTGTCATTCTACACCGGTCGGGATCTGAATATTTAATTTTTGATTTGTATTTTTGCTCTTTGATTTTTGATATTTGATTTCCTGCCGTATCTACGCATTTCTACCTGCGGTTCGCATTGTATCTACTCACTCCGGCCCCGACAGTCCCTGCATGCAGTAGCTTGCCCCAGTAAGTCTTAGGCAGGGGGCAGGGATCCGGCCTACGCGACACTGTACGATGCGAATCGCGGCCTGCCCCAACCATACTTTTTGGGGGGCCTGCCCCTACCCTCCTTTTTGGGGGGCCTACGGTAGAAATGCTGCGTTTCTCCCCACGCGATACGCAATACTCAATACGCGCGACGAATATGCCCTTGCGCTCTTTTGCCTTATGCTCTTGTGCTCTTATAAACTTTTTTTTCAGAAAAGTTCATTTTCCATTGAACAAATTGTTCAGGTTTGGTATAATACAAACGACAATTTAGAGTTGAGAATGTAGAATGTAAAATTGGGGGATTTGAAGTAAAGATTCAGCACCTAATTACCATTAACCAATTACCACTAACAAATTTGCCGGAAAAGGCAAATTATTACACATTTTGGACTATAAATGATAAATAAAGCGCCCTATTGTACCTATTGGTGGCTAACAATAACCGTTCTTAAACGGCAAATACGATCCTTGCATACTTGTCAAGTAGGTCCGCGAAATCTGTTTACCCCGTTAGAAACATGCCTTTTGTTTCTAAAGGAGCGTAATCTGTGGTTAATTTTTTGTGCCTTTTTGTGGCTAAAAAAACCGCATAATCCACGATTAATAAAAGACTTACGACTACGAAAGATTACGTACGAAAAAATAACAAAAATATGCAAAACAAACCCAATTTCAGAAAAAGTCAAATCAACGTAAGTGATTTATTAATAAGGGAATATAGACGAATGGACACTTGGTCAATCGAGAAAAACAAAGCCAAAACAAAGCCAAACAAACCCAATTTCAGGGAAAAAATATGCTGAATTTGACGATTAATCCCCGGCATAATTATTTCGGTTGCTACGAAAACCGGCGTTTGTTGACGGAAATATACCTAAAAAACAACAGGAGTTTTTGCTCGCTAATTTATGAACTTACCCTTGATTTTTGTTTAAATTACGTTTAATATAAAAGTTTTATATATATAATGCGGATTGGCGCAAGTTATGAACTCAATGCTGACAAGCAAGTTAAACTGAGAAGGACAAAATGCCCGCGAATTTAGACATACACCGTGTTGAGTCCTCTGCGGCCGCTGAAATCTATATTACAGCTACGCCAAAAGCGGAAGAATTAATCCAGCAACAGGCTGGCGAAATCTTTTCCGATATTCGGGAAAAACTTTCATCTGAAAAAGCGCATATTCTACAGGAAAGGATCTTTGGCGATAAAAGCGTGATGGAGCAAGTCTTAAGTGTACGCTCGGAGGCGTATGGAGATATTGATGATGGAATTGCTCCAAGCGCTTTGTGCGGACACGAAGGAATTTGTGCTCCGATTGCCGGAGTGCAGGTACATGCCGTCTGCTGTGATACAAAGCCGGAAGCCCTTGTCATGGATGGAATCAGCTGCGGAAGAATTCTTCGCGTGCCCGGCTGTTCATACCTTACACTTTCGGATATCTGTGCCGACGAGACTACAAAAAAAGCTGGTGATGCTTCCGAACAGGCAAAGATGATGATGGAAAAGTCCGAGTCAATATTAAAGCAGTTTGGTGCTGATTTTCTTTCCGTCCCGCGTACATGGATGTGGCTGTCAGACATTCTTAGCTGGTATGATGATTTTAACCACGTAAGGAATAGTTTTTTCACTGAGCGCGGCCTCATTGGAGAGGGAAGCAGGCAATCAATGCCCGCAAGTACGGGCATTGGTCTTTACCCGGCTGACGGCAGCAAGTGCGCGATGGACCTGACGGCTGTACTGGAACCAAAGGATTCGATTCAGTTCCTGGGTGCCGTAGGAAAGCAGCAGTGTGCGCTCGAATACGGCTCGGCTTTCTCACGGGCTTCTCGAAGCATTACACCGGCCGGCGAAACTGTATTTGTTTCAGGAACTGCATCTATTGACGCCAGTGGTGCTACAACAAATATTGATGATGCTTTAGGGCAGATAAACACGACAATAGAAAATGTCCGTGCCGTTTTGCGGGACATGAACGCCGCGGATGAGGATGTGGTTAATGTTGTAGCTTACTGTAAAACGACCGAAGTCGAAAAGGTTTTCGATAGCGTAAAGAGTAAATACAACTGGCCCTGGATTAATATGATTTGTGATATTTGTCGTACTGATTTACTGTTCGAGATTGAAGCCACCGCAATGCCCGGTGCAGGCAAATAGTTAAAAAAGAATTAAATCACAAAATGTGAAATAACCGAATGTAAAATCCCGGACCCTAACCTTTCTTCACGTTCTTTTATCACTCGGCGCTTTTATTTAAGGTATTTGTTTTTGATACTTGCTTTTTGTCTTAATATTAATAATAACATTCCTTCGGCCCGATTATTGTTTTTTCAAGACCTTTATCAAAATAAAACTGTCGGACACTCGTGCAAAGATGACACTTGCTTGCATAGTTTTCCGACACTTTGTAGCCCAACTTGATTGCTTTGTCGAGTAATCCCACAGGACCGAAGTTAAACAGTGTTTTGATAAAATCGTTCTTTGCAGGATGAAATTCCTTCCAAATCTCCTCCAGCGGTTTTTGATTTACGTTGTCGATAATTATTCCGCTGCACGTACTGCTAAAAACGTTGCCAAAGGGATCGATATGGATACCTTTTGCGCCCAGGAAATCCGATTTGCAGTTCATCAAGGTTAAATCTTCTATTGGTGTGTGGGCAACAAGTTCAGCCAGTTTTTGAGCGGCACGGCCGGTAAATCGACAATGATAGTCATTCATGGCACGGATATATTGTCGCTTTCGCTCATCAGCTGACTGCCCTGTCATCTCGACAGGATTTTCTAAGTATTTCTTCCAGCGCACCAGAACTCGGTCGGAACCAAGAATTTCATTTGCTATACCGGATAAAAGGCAAACCGGCTCCATATCAACGTATTCCTGGTGAAAAGGATCAGTGCTAATCTTCAGTCGCAACATTCCGAGTCTGTCGAGGGCTTTTAGTCGCTGCTTAATAGTTTCCCTGTTGGTAGCCCAGAATCCGTTTGTTTCTATCAAATCCACTTTACCAAGATTCTGCTTTTTGGCCTCCTCTAAAATTTCCAGGAGATGGTCCCAATACAGGAAAGGTTCCCCTCCGGTGATGTGAATTTTGGCGGCATCAACTGCAAGAATTCTCAGCGATTGCCAGATACTTAACGCTGTATCTATGCTCATGAGCCCATTTTTATCAGGACTGCAATTGTAATAACAGAATTCACAACTGCAGTTACATTTGTATGTTAATAGTAATCCCACCGACCGCCAAAGCTTGAACTTGGGATGATCCCTCGTTAGTCGCTTATTGTAGATGTTCTCGGAAAGCTCATACATTATCTTTAGCCTTTGGGTATGATTCTGTTCCCTTGTTCAACATTGTTGCTTTCTTAAGTGAATTTGAATGACCGTTATGTCGGCAGGTGTAATACCACTCAAACGAGAAGCCTGACCGAGCGTGGCAGGCTTAAAGGCTGAAAGCTTTTCTTTGGCTTCAGTCCGGAGATGCATAATGTCAAAGTAATTCAGGGATGGCGGGATCCTCTTATTTTCCAGAGAACGAAAGCCTGCCATCAGGCGTTCTTGTTTGTTTAGATAGCCTTCGTACTTGGCATCAATCGCGACTGCCTGTAATACATCATCCGCAAAGCTGAATTTCTTACATTCGGAATTCTCATCCAGGATTTTCGTAAGACTGCTTTTTGGTCGTCTGAGCTTTTCCCATAAACTCACACCTCGCGAGCGCGTAACCATCAGATATTTTTTGAGTTTATCAATCCCTTCAAGTTTATTCTGAAATTTCGCCCAACGCTTGTTATCCACGAGCCCAACTGTTTTTCCTGTCTTCGTTAATCGTCGATCTGCATTATCAGCCCTTAAAGCCAGCCGGAACTCGGCTCGCGACGTGAACATTCGATAAGGTTCATCAATCCCTTTCGTTAACAGATCGTCAATCATCACCCCGATATAAGCCTGGTCTCTACCGAGTACAATCGGCTCCTTGTTTTCCAGCTTCCTGATTGCGTTTATTCCCGCTATAATGCCCTGTCCTGCAGCTTCTTCATAGCCACTGGTTCCGTTTATCTGTCCTGCCAGGAAAAGCCCCGATATCTTCTTCGTTTCCAGATTTGACATTAGTTGGATTGGCGGACAATAATCGTACTCAATTGCATAGCCGTAATGGACTATACGAGCGTTTTCGGTTCCGGGCAGCAACTTCAGAATTTGTTCCTGAACATCCTTCGGAAGGGAAGTGCTTATCCCATTGCAGTAGATAGTTGATATGTTTTCATCTTCAGGTTCCAGAAATACCTGATGCCGGTTCTTATCCGGGAAGCGCACGATTTTTGTCTCAATACTTGGGCAATACCTCGGGCCTGTAGAACTTATCTGGCCCGTGTAAAGCGGCGCACGATAAAGGTTATCCTGAATTAACTTATGAATCCCTTCGTTTGTATACGTTATCCAGCATGGAATTTGTTTTTGCTTTATGTTGTCTGTTATGTATGAGAATGGCTGTGGCTTTTCATCCCCGTGTTGTATTTCGAGTTTTTCCAAATCTACGGTTTTCGCATCCAGTCTTGCCGGTGTACCGGTCTTGAGTCTCTCCAGTTCCAATCCAATGTGTTCGAGGCAGTTTGAGAGTTTTTCTGCAGCAGGTTCGCCAAGACGCCCCCCATCAAACTGCTCACTGCCGATGTGTATCAAGCCGCGAAGGAATGTTCCTGTAGTTATAATGACGACAGGAGCATAGTATGTCATTCCGTTTATACAGCGTACTCCCTGCACTTCGTTTTTTTTGGTAATGATTTGTGATACTGTTGTTTCATTGATGACGAGGTTTTCAGTTTCTTCGAGCTGCATGCGAATAAAATTTTTGTATTTATATTTATCCGTCTGGGCTCTCGGAGACTGGACGGCAGGGCCCTTTGAACGATTTAACATTCGAAACTGAATACCGGTTGCATCAATAGCCAGTCCCATCAATCCGCCAAGCGCGTCGATTTCTCGCACAATTTGTCCTTTCGCAAGCCCGCCGATAGCCGGATTGCAGCTCATTTTGGCTATAGTATCTTTACTGATGGTTATAAGGGCCGTTTTGGCCCCGATTTTAGCGGCAGCGTGGGCAGCCTCAGCGCCAGCGTGACCGCCACCTATAACGATACAATCATACTCATTTTGGTTACCTGTATTTCGCATTATATGAAGCGTAATTCGCGGCCGATGGCAAAATTTACAATAAACCGGTCAGGAATCGCGACAATTTTGCGCTAATGCAACCGCCGATGCGATTGCAAAATTTGCAGTATGTGTGATACTAACGCTTATGTGCTTAATCCCAAGCTTGTCGGCGATTTTTTTCACCTCACCTTCCAGGGTAACCTCAGGCTGACCTGCGACATTATTTACCACCTCGATATCCGTCCATGCAATCTTGCCCCTCCAGCCGGTCCCCATCAGTTTGAGGATGGCTTCCTTTGCCGCAAAACGTCCGGCAAATTTCTCTACCCTGTTTTTATTAGCATCAGCGTAGGCCTGTTCGGCGGCAGTAAAAATCCGGTTGATAAAGCGCGTGCCGTGACGATTTATCATATCTTCTATTCGTGGGCAATCTACAAGGTCTATGCCATGTGCTATAATTTCCATCCTTTAATCCTATTCGATCAGGACTTATGTCAATTATTATTTATGCCATGCTCTTCTCATAGATTTTTTGCAGGCAGAACTCTATGAATTCATCGCTTATCTCATTTTCCGACTGTTGGCGGAGCCTTGTAAGAATTTTATCCTGGGCCACCTTGCGGCGGTCGGAGATAATTTTAGCTTCCACTTGTCTTTGTACCTTCTCAAGCGGTTCATAGCCTTTAGGATGTTTTTCCTGAAGCTTCATTATGAAGATATGGTCCTGCTGTGTTGTTTCAATTGGTTCTGATATTTCGCCCGGTTCGAGCTTCTGAGCCTGGTCTGCAAGAATACTGTATCTGAGACTGTCCGGCTGAACCGGCTTGCTGTGTGCGGCAAACGATACTCCACGGTGTTCTTTAGCGACTTCGGGAAAGCTCCTGCCTGCTTTTATTTGTTTAAGTAATTCATTAGCCAGATTTCTTGCCTGTTCGAGCTGGTCCTGATTAGGATCTGTTATTAATAACTTTGCCGGTTCGATGTCAATAAGTTGAAACTTCACGGCCGCGAGGATAGCAAAGGATTCCTCTTTCATCTGGTTGTAACAAGCAAGCAACTCACTGTAAGTAATTGGCGCTTTCCTGGGTAGTAGCGAGCCTAAGTAATATTCTGTTAGCAGCATTTTTTTCTGATATTCCTTAAAACCGGCCCAATCCATTCCCTGCTTTTTAAGAGCATCTTCAGCCTTTGCATAATCACCCCCGAATTCCATAATAAATTTTCTGATCTCGGCCTCTGCCGGTCTTTCCAGCAACTTATCAACGCCTTCTCTGGTGTTCTTTTTTGCCTCCTGGTAGAGCAAAATATTTGATACTCTGGCTATAATCATTTCTTTAAGCTGTGGTTTGACTTGATTTTTGAAGTTTTCATAATCGGTGTTCTGGGCAACCGGCCTCATTAGTTCCAACGAAGCCGTAATTATCTCATCACTGGTTATAGTCTCATCGGCTACAGTTAAGACAGGACTGTTGGGTAAATTCTGAAGATTCGTTTTCTTTGCAGATTTTTTAGTAGAATCCGATTTACCGCCGCCCTGACAGCCGCACATCAAAAGTGCCATCATTGTCAACAAAGCATGCTTATGCACAACCTAATCTCCAGATTTACTATCTAACAATAAAAAGTCCTTGTATCTTCCGTGGCAATGATAAGCGCTTAGGCCATAAATTACAATATAATTCGCAGAATGACCTTAGGTTGGATGGTTTTAGGAGAGAATTCAAGATGACATATTGGGTGAGCCAGGGCATTTGTATAAGTCGTTGAAAATAAAGAACTACGAATTTTTAAGTAGGTCGGCAGAATAGTAGCATTTTACAGCGACCCTGCGAACGCCTGATAAGAACATTGTGTTACAATCCCAAAAAAATCCACTTTCCTTATACAAAAAATTGGTATGATTACGTCATATAAGTAGCGAACGTTCGTTTTTGGGTTAAATACGGTTCAAGATTCAGTACGGCTGTTTATGTTGGAAGAAAGATTGCTTCTTTGGAAACTAAAGCATGGAGACAAAGACGCTCTGCGCACAGTCTACGAAAAGTATAAGGATGATCTGCGAACTATTGCCGGTTCAATGCTGCGTGACAAGTGTATCGCAGAAGATATCCTTCATGATGTTTTTGTATCTTTCGCCCAGAAAGTCGGTCAATTGCAAATTAAAGGGAGTTTGAAGAATTACTTAACAACCTGCATTGTCAACAGAGTACGTGATGAGTTACGCCGTACAAAGCCCAATATGATAGAACTTGATAAAGCCGAACCGATCAGCTCACGTTTAAGCAGTTCTGACAGACAGATTATCGCTGACGAAAGACTGCGACTATTGACAGATGCACTGGTGTCAATTCCGTTTGAACAACGAGAGGTGGTCGTGCTGCATCTTAAGGGCGGAATGAAGTTTAGAGAAATAGCACGAATGCAAAAGACTTCGTTGAGCACGGTTTGTGGAAGATACAGATACGGATTAAAGAAACTAAAGCTGTTTCTTAATGGGGAGCATAAAAATGAATCCCACTGACAATATAAAAAAAGCGATTAAGGAAATGATTTTACCCGGGACTAAAACCGCTGATGATCGCATTCTTAACGATGCTTTGAGTACTTTCGAACAAGCCGGCCCGTATAAATCGACTCGAATCAATCCGCAAATCAGAATCTGGATAAAGAGAACTGTCGCGGCAATCATTGTCTTCAGTATATTGATCCCCCTTACCTATGGAGCCTCCCGGATCATAAGAAAACTTATGATTAAACCTGCATGGAGAGGTCAATTTGTGAGGGACTTTAAACTGGATAAGGATATACATTTTGATTTGAGGATAGGGACGAAGGAAGAGCCGGAAATTGTATTGGGCCGGAATATCAGGTTCTTTGTGGAAGAGGGACAACTGTTTGGAACGCTTAGAAGCAATGTTCGTTCCTGGCCGAAGTTTAAATGGCGTACGACTATTGAACTTGTGGATGACATTGGAAACAGCATAGCCTCCGCGGAGCAGATTCGTGAAAATGGTGGAATTAAATATACAGGCTATCGGCGAGAGTTTGACCATAATATACATTTTTCGCTTGGGCCGTGGGATGATGTTTTGCAGGAACAGGTAAAAAAAATAAGCGTTAAGTATGAACAAGTCTCCGAAGATATTGCAATAACGCCCGATGCATGGATAGAGAGCAGCAAGCTGGGGGTAGTGCATGGACAGATTACCGATGCGGATGGCCGGCCTGTCCCAAATGCTTGGATTCGAATAGGCGATAAAAGAAGGAAGGGACAAAGGTATGCTGGATCACGAGATGTGTGCACGGATGGACGGGGATTCTATATTTTTGATGAGATAAGAGGGCCATACTTAGTTCGTGTTACTGTTTACAATGAAGATCCTGCCGGCCAGGATTATTTTTTCCAGTACATACGACTGAACAGGACACTTCATGGAACACAAAAAATCGACTTTAAGTTCGAAGAGTTCCCACATGGTACGGCTGTTCTGAAAGGACGTATAGTAAAGCCTGACGGATCGACAGCCACTGAATTTACAGTTGATGTCCGAAACGAGGTTGACTGGAAGGATTATTCAGAGCAATACCTTCACCAATTCGGTTTTAAGAAATACTTTGTCACCTCAGATGGCAGATTCGAAATATCCGGGCTGGCGTCGGGTAAATCCTCAATCGGAATAAACCTGACTGGAAAAGAATTTGAGAGTATAGAAATTAACTTGAAGTATACTTGGCAGGTCTGCCAATTGATCAATGGCAAAATAACAGAGATCACTAATGAAACGGCTGTAAAGAAGGTAGTAAAGCCGGTATTGGATGAACGTGTACAGTACTACGGTCGGGTTCTTTATGAAAACGGCAAGCCTGCCGTTCCACCAACTTCCCCCTGGGAAGGAGCGAAGGTCTACGTCCAGTTACGCTCCACACCAGCTACATCGCTGGGAGTTGAAGGTATAGTCGATGATCAGGGATATTTTGCGATTTTACTGACAGATGAACAATTTGAGAAGATCACAACGGGCGAGTATTCAATTAAGATATATTATCCGTCTTGCCAAGATGAATTTACCAGTTATACGATTGGGACATTTCCAGTAGAGATGTTGACTCAAAATCTCGATAATTCAAAAGGCTACAGACTGCCGCCTGACGGCATGTCGGTAGAATTCAAAAATCTTGAGCAAATATTAAAGTCGTATGACGTATTGCATGAATTGGGCTCTGTGTTACTGAAGTGGTGCGACAGGCACAACGACAGATTCCCGGATAGTTTAAATTTAAATGAGGTGGTCTCATTTGCCGACGCTGAAACGTTAACATGGATTAAGGAGAACGTTGAATATCAGGCTGGCGGAAGAACAGGGCATGAAGCTGAAATATTCCCCGTTGCTTATGATAAAACTCTGCTTGAGAAAATCAATGGAACGCACGTGTTATTTTCTAATGGCGATGTTAAATTCCTGCGGCGGAGAGAGGTTGAGATCATCGATAGCTACTGATAAGACATAAAGCCGATAACATCAAACAACCTTGTCTTACTAAAAAATAGATCTGACGAAGAAGTTATAAGACACTTCTGCCACGGTCAGTTAGCTGTTTGCTATTTGGTTTGTCGAGAAACAGTTACCTGAGAATCTCAAAATCGTCTAAAAGTATCTTGTCGCTGTTATTTCCCTCGAAGATGAGCTTAATGTTGTCGAGAACATCTTCCTCAAGGCTCGGTCCCTTCATATCCCAGCCGACGCGAACTGCTATTGCCCGGAACTCGATATTACTCCACTGGCCTTTCGTAAGCCCGCCGATTCTGTAACGGCAGTTGTCTTTATGCTTCTTTGACCAGACCATAACTGTAACTTCGGTGACATCGCAGAGCGGTTTGAGTTTGAATCTTATCGTCGTTGAATCCCTCACCGGAGTGGAGAAAGTATCCCAGTTCGACGCGCCCTTAAAACCAAATGCGTAGGCTTTAGAACCACCTTTTCCCCCTTTATTCACGCTGCCTCCTTTGAAGTTTCCGGCACCGGAATCGAAATTTTGTGAGAAAATAACTTTTCCAGGCTCGGGCATAAGCAGACCTGGCGTTAATAGCGCGCTCTTCGAAGGTGTAGCTTTCTTCTTGCCGCCTTTTGGCCTGCCGTAGACAGGTCCAATGTAATCGGTGGCGATGACGATATCATCGAACCAGACCTCCATAACACGGCTTTCAGGGTGAGGGTCCTTGTTGTGGCGGGCCGGCTGGTCGGTATTGTAGAAGAGAAGCCAGAAGCTGTTGATTTTGAGCTTGTCGGTCGTACGCCAGCGGAAGCCGGGGAATCTTCCGAATAATTTTCCATCAATCCAAAAGGCCTGTTCGCCGTCGGCCTTGTCGGGGCTGGAATTGGCCTTGAGTTTTACTTCGACGCAGTACCATCGTCCCGGTTGAATCAGTTCTTCCTTGCCGATAAAAACTGATCCCCACTTTGTTTTCATTTCGTGCCAGTAGGTATAAAAGTTCCATATACCGGGAGGAGGGAACTTGCCCCACTTTCCTGTAGGCTCGATGCCGGTTGAGAACTTTGCATCGCCGGGTGGTGTTTCGCCGGCACCTCCTTTTGGCCAGGGTGTCGGTGTGCGGTCCGCGACAAGGTGTACGAAGTGATGGACGTAACCGATTTTTTCGTGGAACTTGACGTAGAAGCGGACGTACATTGTATCGACGCCCTTCGTATGGGTGAAGAGGTGACCGTTCTTCGATATGTGAATCGACCTGTTGCCGGGCGAGTTGGTATGAATATCATCCGAGAGATTGAAGTTTTGCTTCTTTGAGATATTGCCCCAGCGTGCACCGATATCTTCGGGCGTTCCCGTCTCGAAGTCATCCACAAAGAGAACGCGTGGATCACGTTCGATACCTTCGTCGCCGGGATAGAGAGAAGCGAGTCCTGCTTTTCCGGGCTTCATAGTTTCCGGTGAAATCGCGTCCCCGGCATAGGTATCTTTTGGGCTAAGAACCGGAAAGTTCAATAAGACCACCGAGATAATAAACAACGTCCATACGTTAGATTTTAACACAGACTGTCTGAAAAGGGTTGTATTTATCATTTCCTTTACTCCGGTTATTTTTTAATGAAGTGTGTTGTATATTAAACGTTGCGACGTATTATTACAAGTCTGATGTTGGGAAGCTTTGTTTATCCAAAGGATTAGTTCGGTGTTTCTTTTCTTCCCTGTCGGTCCATCCATCGTTGTCGTCATCGGTATCGGCATTATCGCCGATGCCATCGCCGTCGGTGTCTTGCGATTCCTTTGGATTCAACGGGAAGGCATCCCAGGGAATTGATTTCGTCCTGTCTACGCCATCGCCGTCAAGGTCTAATTCCTCGCAATCGGGAGTACCGTTTTTGTTAAGGTCATCTCCAACACCGTCGCCATCATCATCGGCGTCGAGGTTGTCGCCAATCCAGTCTGCATCTTTATCCAGCCACTCCTCAGGGTCCAGTGGGAAAGCATCTTTTTTATCGGGGATGCCATCACCATCATCGTCTCGGTCAAGATTGTTGGGTTTGCCGTCTTTATCAATGTCAGGCGGTCCGTCCGGGGTGATAAGAAGAGCAAGGTCGACAGTGAATTCGGGGGCTTCAAAAGTGCCTGATCCAGCCGATGCGTCAAAGGTTCCAAGAATCGCTGCGTTCTCGGGCGAATACCAGTATCCCTTTGCTTTTTTGGGTACATCCAAAGTGACCTTAACATCCCTGATTGGTTTCTTGTGGCTACTGAAGTGATGTAGATATACTCCGGCTCGTTCTTTAGAGGCCAGAGCATAGGCCCGAACATCATGAGGATGGGAGACCTTAACTTCCGCCATGCGAACGTTCTTATCGAGGCGATATGCAAAATCCTGCATTGCTCTTACATATTCTCGTTCTTTCGGACCGAGCCAGATGTTCATGAAGTGACCGTCTCTGGCATAGCTTGTGTTCCAGAAAATAACAGCGATCTCCTGGAAAAGAGCTGTCCAGTTTCGAATACGCATCCTAACCGCCGAGCGGTTATCCCATACGCCGCCAACTCCAGGGGGCCGCTTTCGCCTGTCAACATGATTACCCTGCTCACCAACGACGACCGGCTTATTGTGTTTCTTCCAGTTTTTTGCTCTTGAAACAGTGACCGAATCGGATTCGAGTTCATTCTCCCTCTGATACCAATGCGGGGCATTAATTTCTATACCTGTCAATTGCGGCCGTTCCCAGCTTGTCGTGATGGGATGATGGTACGGGTCGATTGACTTAAGATAGCCAATCATAATTTCATACCAGCGCTCGTCCGCATTTTGCTCGTTTAGAAACTCCCAGAAATCCACATAGGCTCCCCACCTGTCGACGCTGTACTTGATAAACCTTTTCACTTTCGACATCGCTTTTTCATTATGAGGTTCGTCATTAAAGACCTTTCCGAAGCCGAAAATCCCATAAAAAATACTGAAGTCATAGTTGCGTGCAAGGCGAAGCAATTCATCCGTCATAATACCTTCCTGGACGAGATAGTTGTCCAGGTCGCGATATAATCTATAGGAACAATTTTGTTGTGAGAAGCGATACAGGTTGAATCCACACTGTGAAAAATACCGGAAGTATACATCGGCATTTTGTGGGTTAGTTGATGGCCCGCGTACGAACATCGGTCCTGACGGCAGCGGCGGCGGATCTTTTAGGTCTGTGCGGAAAGGTCCCTCCATCGAACACTGGTCAAGGACCGAGCCTGTGCCTGAGTTATCGCCCCAGCAGTCCTGAAGTCCTATCGGAAAATATGGACTTCCATCATCAAACACGAATCGAAAAGGATTCCCTGGATGGATACGAACGAATCCTTTGTTTGGTATTCGACCTTTAACGCAGCGGAAACTGCCTTTGCCGGTTGTCTTTTTCCCTTTTACATTTGTAAAAATGAAGCTGTATTTCCATTTGCCGATTTCTGACGGAGCGAATCGGGCCTTCCACAAATCCCGCTTGTCGAAGTCATAAGTTATCTGCCGGCGCTCTCCTCTGCCTGTCCCGGCCTTGCGTATGTGGATTGTAGGTCCTGTCGAGCAGCCGTAGTGGAATCCGCCAACCTTTATCTGCTTTTTCGATGGAGATGAAAAGATAACTTCGATGGTGACGTCAAAGAAGGGATTTTCATATTTGTTATCGTGTTTGAAGGTAATCTCAAACACTTCATACCGCGGCACTGTATTTGTGTTCTGAGAGTGTCTTACATCGGAAAGAGAATCGCCCGAAGTTCTGTTCTTGTCCTCTTGGGCGTAACAGCAATAAGAACAAATCAGAACTAATATCATGATTTTTTCTCGCACCATAATTACGTCTCCTCATTGAATTTTACAATTTCAGTTGTTACAGGATAAGCCGGAGCAGACTATGTTACGATTCTGAACTTAGGCATGGGGTCGCAACATACTGTTTATGGCGGTGGAGGCATCGAAGTTGAGAAGATCCACACCTGGCCTTCGGTTTTGCCCCAGCCGTTGACCGAATCGATACGCCAGTAGTATATAGTACTCGGGGCCATTGTGCCAGGATCAAATATGGCGGTAGTCTGGTTACCCTGGAATGTGCCGGGGCTGCTTGTGCCTAAGTACACATCGTGTGATATGGTATCGGAGCCGGGAGTCCAGCTCAAATCAGCGGTTGTGGAGATACTTGTAGCCCCATGGGAGGGATATGGATTGCTCGCCTGACCGGGCAGCGGTGGTATTGTTGTTGCTGTCAGCCAGTAATCGACAAAAAGGCCCAGATCGCTGGAATTCACGGTGCCGTCACCAAAAGGCGGGGGGAAGATGTCGGCTTGTGATTCACTTTGAGACCATTCGTTGGAAAGTGTGCAATAATCTGTGAAGGTCACCTTTCCATCATCATCCATATCCGGATCCTTGGGTTGTTGTGGCGATCCGTATTCCATAATAGTCATGGCTAAATCATGATCTGTTGCTGTGCCGTTGCGATATGCTCTTCCATCAGAGTAGCTGTTCCAGGGTTCTTGAGTATATGGTGTAAAGTTCATAGTGTCGGTGACCTCGATACAGTACGTCTGGCCCGGAACCAGCGGAATATCATCAGGATTATAGCTAACACCAACAAGGTCTGTGCTGGCCGCATAATACGCTCCCTGAGTGGTTTTGGTTGGGCCGATTTGAGCGCCACTCGGACCGCCCTGTCGAATTTTCCATGTAAGGTCGAAATTGTCGTCGGAACTTGCTGCAAACAGGTCCACAGCCAGCAACGATGTGCCTGTAGCGACAAAGGTTTGTCCCCAGCGTGTATCGCTCAGGCCCCCATCGAAATTGCCCGGCTTCGGATTAAGTCGGGTATGTGTGACCATCTGGTTGTTACGGTCAACGAAGACAGTGATGTTAAGGTCAAAATTCTGCGGATTGCCGTTGATGTCATAGGCTCTGCCGTGGGGATAACTGCTGCTGTCCTTATCCCGCTTATAGATCGCACAGCCACCGTTGACCCAGATTTTAACGGCGTATTTCTTACCGGGTGTAAGGATGATTTGTCCGGACGGCCATCTTAGCCATGTGTCGAGATCATTGCCGAGGTTTGACTTTGTATAGGGTCCGTTCACAAGAGTCCAGTCACGAACGTCGGAATTGCCGTTGTCCTCGAAAATACTTATTTCTGCCCAGTCACCTTCGTATAGATTCCAACCGGCCATAGCCCAGCAGATTCCTCGTATAGAAGTGCCTGTTGCAAGAAATGTCTGGTACCACTCCCATTCCCAGCCGGTCCATTGTTCTCCGTCATGAAAATAAGTTGAATAGTCAACATCAAGGTCTATGTTTAGTGTAGTCTGCTGGCCATCCACAATCTGGACATTTGGGATCATTTTGGGCGAGGCAAAGAAGTCCGGCTGGTTCACGTAAACCGAGTATGTTCCCGCCGGCAAATTATCAATCTGGTAGAAGCCATCGCCGGTAGGGGGTTCTCCGGGTGGTGCCCCCAGACGGCGGAAAGGCCCCACCATGGAATTGTCACTGGGTGAAAGAAACAGGTCCCATTCATATAAGTATCTATATCCCATAGCAGGATTACCGGAAATTTTCGCAAATCTTCCCTGGCCGGTAATCGAACCGCTGGCCTGGACATATTGCACGGGTATTAACAGAACTAATGTAATTATGATACTTCTCGAAGTAAATTGTCTCATTGTCATCGAAGTAAACCCACCTCTGTAATAGCTACCGATCTTCGTTGACCGGCAGGAATTGTAAAAAACACTTCAATTAATATCTGTTTTCGATTAGTGACAACAATTTAACCAGGAATCAGTATAGCATATTTTGACGATTATGTCAACCACAACATATTTGTACTCTTTTTGTACTTCACACGTTGAATCAGTTGTAGTTGTAAGGTAAGTCTTGGGAAGGATGTGGTCTGCCGGGTGTGAGAGGACGGAACTTACTTGTCTTGCCGGAGTATAAAAGAAAGTAGAAGGCCATCATTAACGCAGGATGTTTTATCCTATCGTTTACGGCGTTTCAGCAAAGTTAAACAGCCTAAGCCAAGGAAAGCAAGTGTGGTTGGCTCCGGTATATGAACAGTAAAGCTGGTGCTGTCGGCTGAAATAATGGGATAGTCATACCATATACCCGCCGGTAACTGTAAAGCTTCTTTGGAAATAAAGTCTTCCAGCAGGATATAACTCATATCTGTGCCAAGGTCTAAAGTGAATGTATAATCACCCTCTGTTCCATCCCATATAAAGGCATATCTGGCCACGATATCATCAATAACCAATGGTACGGCGGTTCCACTGGCCGGGCCATCACCAAAGGTATAAGAACCATCGCCATTGTCTATAGCATTGGCACCGGTGGAATTTCCATGCAGCCAATAGGATGATTCACCGGTTACCGTTTTACTGGCGGCGGCATCAAATGTTAATACACCCGGCCCGCTGACACTGCCGACAGTAGCTTGAAATCCCTGGGCTGCTGGATTAGGGCCGTCGCTTACAAAAAGGTCAAAACCAAATAGCTCTCCTCCGGAGCCGGGCATCTGGGATACAGATGCTTTTATTGTAACGCCTTTTGACGTTCCATAAAAGACTCCGCAGATTAACACGCATAAGAAAATTACTAATTTTATTGTCTTCATAATAGCCCCCCTCAAGGACAATTCATAACTGATTTTTTTCACCACCTTGTTGTTGAACGAGATGTAATTTATATTATTCTATAAAAAATCGTTCCGAAAGTCAACAAAAATCCCCGATACGAGGTCTGTTTTTGGTGGTCAGTTCACGAAACCTCATTTTTTTGTACTAAAATTCTCTTTTTTCGGACTTAATAGCAGCATGCATCTCAGTCTTAATTATGAGTTGGAAAGTGCTGTCGCATAAGATGTGATTTAGATAAACATATCTCAGTAATTAACGTAATGGGCAGGGACTGGTCACTTTATCCCGGCACAGCGTGCCTTGCCATACTGCATTTGCAATGGAGCGGTCTGCTACGTCGACAACGCCATCACAGTTCAGATCACAATCACGTAATGTAAATTTACCGGCCGAGCCTGTCTGCCAAAAGGCATTTATTATCGAGCGGTCCGCAACATCAACCCTGCAATCGTTGTTGACATCCCCGAGCAGCGCTATGCCAAATTCTTTTTCTACTGTGCCGATATTACCGTGATCATTTCCAATAACGGTTACTCTGACCTTAAATACACTGCCGAATTCGGATAAGCCCTCAGTTTCGCTGCAACTGCGGGCCGCAAAACTCACGAAGTTATCACCACTTCCGCCGCCGCTTATAATATTCGGCTCTAAGTTTACATCGGATGGAAGTATAAATCCCCATTGGTAGCTGTAACTGCTGTTGCTTAGTGGATCGTCAGTGATTGCGACATTCGAAACTAAGTATGAGCCGGCGGCGCCGGGTAGATTCTGATACATCCAAAGGTTGTTTATAGCCAGGTGAACATTCAGAGTGTCGCTGAGTTCGCTAAGCCAACATTCTGTGAATAGACTCAGGTCTGCTATATCAACAGCATTGTTGCGAACAATATCTGCTCCGCCGCAATTGCCTGTGCCGATACAATTGGATTCAAGCCAATAATTTGCGAGGATAGCAAAATCAGTGTAACTTACATCGAGGCTTTTGTCTAAATCAACACCCTTGCATTCTTCGTCGTTATTTGATATTCCGACATAAAATGTTGTTCCGCTCGCAGTCCCACACCCCATTCCGAGAACAAACACCGACGTTAAAAGCAGGATGAGAACACTTGCTCTATCGTCTGTCAATTGTTTACATCCTTGAAATACAAATTGTCAAAACAATATTATACGATATTATACCGGCTAAGTCAAGATTATATCGGACGTACGAAAACTTTTTTGTTTTTTAAAAAAGATATGTCCGGGAGCTTAAAAAAGGGCTTCCTGGTGCTTTTATCAACGATAATCAGGCATTGAGTATGCAAATAGTAGATTATGTTTATTGCCGGGAGGTAGTTGTATTTCTGCGATTATTTTGATATTTTAACGAGGGAAATTTCAGCCGTAATACGAAGCTAATCAATATAGAAAAAGAATATTTTATTTTTCGCAGCTAAAATGGAGGAATAATGATAATCGGCCAATTCTTTGAGGGAGCAATGAACCAGATGGAAGGCCTTGTGTTAGTATTACCATTGTTGGGTATGATTGCATGCACGAGCACCAATCTTGACGCTGTTTCGAAGATGCCCACCGTGGATGAACTGCCTGATATCAGGAAGCTGCCTGATCCTTTCCTTATGAACAATGGTAAGCGCGTCAAAAGCAAAGCGGATTGGACAAAGCGACGTAAGGAAATTAAAGCGATGATGCTTTACTATCAGTATGGACATATGCCTCCCGCACCGAAGAATGTTACTGCTAAAGTATTATCGACTGAAACTGTTTATGACGAGAGTGCTACCAAAATGCATGTTCTTCTCTCCATGGGGCCCGGCAGGAAGATAAAGGTCAATGTTGGTATCATCATCCCGATAGGCAGGGGCAAATTCCCGGTCATCCTGAAAAATGACAGCGATATATTTAAAGTATCTATAGCAGAGGAAATAGTAAAGCGTGGATATATTGTTGCTGACTACAATCGGACTGACCTGGCCCCGGATAGAAAGGCCACCGTTGGCTCGGCCCAGACCGCTTACCCCGATTACGATTGGGCAACGTTGGCCGTATGGGCGTGGGGAGGTATGAGAGTTATAGATTACCTTCTTACTTTGGATGTCGTCGACAGGAAACGAATAGCTTTCACCGGACATTCGCGTGGCGGCAAAACCGCTCTGCTGGCAGGGGCCCTTGACGATAGAATTGCCCTGGTTGCACCGAATGGCTCCGGTTGTGGCGGGGCGGGTTGTTATCGTTACGAGGGAAAAAATGCAGAAACATTGGAAAATATAACACAACCAAGAAGGTTTTAGTATTGGTTTCATCCACGTTTTAGAGATTTTGCCGACAAAGAAACTAAACTTCCATTTGATCAGCATTTCTTAAAAGCGCTGGTTGCTCCCCGGGCACTGATTTCCGTTGATGCGCTTGGAGACCTGTGGGCAAATCCTTACGGCACTCAGCAGTCCCACCGCGGGGCAAAGCCTGTATTCGACTTTTTATGTGCCGGCGACAAACTTGGAATCTATTATCGAAAAGGGGGCCATTCTCAAAATAAGGACGATTGGCGTACTTTGGTTGACTTTGCTGACAAGATATTTTTCGCAAAAGTACCAGACAGCGGCAAACGTTTTGACAAGCTACCTTTCAGGGACGCCCCCGAGCCTTTTTCATGGTCGACGCCAAAAGGTAAATGATATTAAAATAATAAATGGATAAGATATCAGGTTCGGTATCAGGAGGTCATCATGTCGAATAGTGGTAGAGTTAAAGTTGGCATCATTGGTTCACAGTTCGAGGCGGACATTCATGCGGAATCTTTCAGGATTATGCCTGATGAGGCAGAGGTTGTTGCAGTTGCCTCGCCCACACCGGGCAATGCTGAGAAACTGGCTAAAAAATATAATATTCCGCGGGTCTTTACGGACTATAAAATGATGCTGGCCGAAGATGACATAGAGATGGTCACTATTACTGCACCCAACTATCTCCACGCGCAAATGACTATCGATATCGCCAACGCAGGAAAGCACGTTGTCTGTGAAAAACCGTTGTGTATGACGCTGGAAGAGGCGGACCTGATGATTGAGACGTGCAAGCAAAAAGGCGTGCTGTTGATGTATGCCGAGGAATTGTTCTTTACGCCCAAATATGTCAAGGCCCGGGAGATGGCCGACCAGGGTGCCTTCGGCAAGGTGTATATGGTAAAGCAAAGCGAGAAGCATTTTGGACCTCATGCTCCGTGGTTCTGGGATGTAAACCTGTCCGGTGGCGGCGTGTTTATGGATATGGGCTGTCACGGAATTGCCTTTTGTTACTGGTTTTTTGACCGGCCTGAGATTAAAAATGTGTACTGTCAGATGGCTACTCATGTGCATGCTGATAAGACCAAAGGCGAGGACAACTCTATATGTATCATCGAGTTTGCAAACGGTGCTGTGGGCTTGATTGAGGATAGCTGGGCGCGACGTGGAGGAATGGAGGACCGGATTGAGGTTTACGGCGAAGGCGGAGTTACTTACGCCGATCTGCATATGGGCAATGCTCTGCCTACATATAGCGAATATGGTTATGGTTATGCGGTGGAAAAAGCCCCGACAACCAAAGGGTGGACATGGCCTGTTTATGAAGAATTGTGGAATTACGGCTTTCCGCAGGAAATGTATCATTTTGCCCGTTGCGTTCGCGGCAAAGAACAGCCGCAGGCTACAGGAGAAGACGGACGCGTTGTTCAGGAAGTGCTCTATGCCGGCTATAAATCCGCTGGAGAAGGTCGTAAAATTAATTTGCCCTTTCAGCCAAAGGGAATCAAAAAACCCATCGAATTATGGTTAAACGCAAAAGAATAGGAGAGTAAGTATCACTATGAAACGCAGGATTGTAAACCTTACAATATTAGTTTTAGTTCTCATCTCTACAACTGAATCTCATGCTGAAAATGTCGTTAGATTAAGTCCTCATGTTACGATATGTCAGAATTCTACAAATGGCGTATTTATTAAGCAAAATGGACGTACTCTGGTAATCTATGGCGACCCTGGCGGAAGTCTGAAAAAGGCGGACATGGTCTTGTTCACGCATAACCGCAGGGATGTGACCTGGTCGGCACGAGAATTGGTGGATAATGGTGCTGAGTCTGTTGTACCTGCTAAAGAAGTGGACAGCTTTTCAAAAGCAGAGAAATTTTGGGCTTCTTTTATTAAGGCGAGATTTGGCGATTATCACCAGCAAACCACTAAAATCCCCATCAGATCCATAAAGGTAAACCGTAAGGTTAGGGATGGAGACACGATCAACTGGCAGGATTTATCGGTAAAGGTTCTTGATACGCCGGGATATACGAGAGGTGCTGTTTCGTATTTTGTAAACGCCGATGGTATCAGGTATGGTTTTGTTGGTGATATTATCTTTGGAGATGGGCAGCTATTCGATTTATACAGTCTGCAGGATGCTGTGCCCGATGCCAGGATAGGTGGTTATCATGGATACGCCGGCAGGCTTGGCGAACTGATAAGCAGTTTGCGTAAAGTAAATAATCAAAATCCTGACATTCTGATCCCCGCTCGTGGTCCTGTTATTAAAAATCCAAAGGCCGCCATTGAAATTTTAATTAAGAGATTGCAAGCCGCTTACAAAAACTATTTATCTATAAATGCCGGTCATTGGTATTTCAAAGACCGTTATGAAATACTTGCTAAAAGAGTACTTGAGCCTGATGATAAAGTTGATTGGGCACCTTACGCGGAAACTATCAAAAAGAAGCCGCCGGATTGGATTGTTCCTATTCATAATTCCAGGCTTATATTATCAAAGGATGGAACAGGTTTTCTTGTCGACTGCGGCTCTCGATCTATTATTCAGGAAGTTATAAAATTGAGAGAAAGTGGCAGATTGTCCCGGCTGGATGGCCTTTTTATAACCCATTATCACAATGACCATACAAATGAGATTAATGAACTTGTTCGCCAATTCAAGTGCCCGGTATATGCTAGTCGCCAGTCAAAGGATATTCTTGAAAATCCCGGAGCCTATCGTTTGCCATGTCTGACTTTACAAGGAGTTCCGAATCTGAATGCTGTTCCCGACGGCCATAAAATGCGGTGGAAAGAATATAATTTAACTTTCTATTATTTTCCCGGCCAGACTTTATATCACGATGCACTGCTGGTCGAAAAGGATAATGGCGAAAGAATATTTTTCATCGGGGATTCGTTCACGCCATCCGGCATCGATGATTATTGTCTGCAAAATCGAAATTTTCTACATAAGGGGATGGGATTCCTCTATTGTTTGGATATGTTAAAAAAAATGCGGCCGGACTATCTGCTCATTAATCAACATGTAGTCGAACCTTTCCGCTACAGTCAGGAGCAGGTCCGGCATATGATAGATAAACTTAATAAACGCAGGCGATTATTGGCAAAACTATTTCCATGGGATGAGCCGAATTACGGCGTCGATGAGAAATGGGCTCGAATATACCCGTATGGCCAAAAGATAAAGCCGGGACAAAACGTCGAAATCTCGGTCAAAATCTTTAATCATTCCAACTCTTCGCATACTTACACGGCCAACCTGAACGTTCCAAAAGGATTTCGATTTAAACCTGAGAAGGCATCAATAAATATTCAACCCAGAGTGGAAAAGGAAGTGCGCTTTGAAATAGTTGTGCCGAATAGTATATCAGAGAAAGTCTACGTAGTTACCTCAGATATCAAATTCGATAAATGGCACCTGCGTCATTGGTCTGAAGCTATCATGATACCATGAGCGATTTGCAAAGACAATAAACGGATAAAGACGGTAATTGGAAGATGGGTATGAAAGCAATAAGTGGAGCGTTTGTATTCATTCTTTTGTGTGTGTTTTCTTTAGCGCATGCATTTGAAGTGCCGGTCAACGTTGCTGAACCAGCAGGAATTGCTCGCAGGGCCGAGCCAGTTAGCGGTGGAATTGCTCTGCCGCCCGGAATGTTTAAGCCCGGCACGGTCGAACTGGCCCTTTTTGATGGAGACAGAGCAGTGCCTGTGCAGGTATGTAGGTTGGCAAATGGCCCTAAAGGCTTTGTCCGCTGGGTGCTGCTTGACTTCCAGCTTGACCTGAAGGCCAACGAGACTAAATCGTTGATGCTCAGGACAGGTAAACCGGCCATCCCCAATCGGCCCTTGAAAGCTACCCAATCCAATAATATGGTGCGGGTCGATACAGGCCGAGTAGTTTTTGAGATTAGCACGAATAAACCTTTTTGCTTGCTGGAGAATGTCATCGTCAATGGCAATGTGACTGTTAAAAGCGGGCGAATCAGTTATATCGATGCTAACCTGGATAAGCAGTACTTTGCTGATGTGCCCAACTTAGTTAATCTCCACTATGATGGTCCGATGCGGGTGACGATAGAGGTCCGCGGCAAATTCAAGGGTGATAAGCCTACACAGATGGGTTATTGTACATACATTACTGCCTGGGCCGGCCGAAGCGATGTTCTTGTTCGACACAGTCTGATTAATAGTCACCAGAACCGCAGATATTTTGTAAAAGTAAAAAGCTCACGAATCGAGCTGAAACCGACAAAGACAGGGGAAAAGATTGTGGTCGGTGCTGATAAGCCCGTAGTAGTCAATAGTGGTAGTGAGGTTACATTGAATCAGGGGCTCGAAGAAGAAAGGAACAGGCAATTAGCGTCGGCCAAAATCACCCAGGCCGATACTGTATTGTGGAGTGGTCGCGGTGCACAGGGATGGATTAAGTGCGGCTCACTCTGGATAGCAGACAGACTCTTTCGGACTGACCCGCCGAGGTCGCTGGGCTTCTCTACAAACGGAACTGTAGTTCTTGATGCTGCTGCCCGACTTTTCGAAGGGCGGAAGAAGGGACAAAACATCGAAGGGCGGCCGTATGCCTGTCAGGATGACTACCGTTGGCTTTACGATTGCTCCCATCATTCCAGCGAGTACCGTATTGATTTTGACGCTACCGGCGATGGTAACGCGTTAGCAACGAAAGCTCATGCTGCCGCGACTCGCGTCTGGGCTTTCGCCCCGGGCCAATGGTATAGCCAATGTAACGTTCTCGCCGTCGGAAGATTCGGCACTCTGGCGGACGAAATAGTCTGTCATAAAAAGTGGGGCTGGACTGCCGGTCGAGAACCTGATCGCTCGACAAATCCACAACGTTTTGTCGGATATGAGGACAACCACTACGAGAGCGAGGCGGACTCGGCTGAAGGATTGCTGCTTATGTTTTTGCGTACGAGAAAACGAGGCTTCTTTGATGAGGCCGAAGCCTGGGTACGCTACCATACGGACCTGCAGGCCTGGCGAACCGAGGGATGGCAGTGGAAGGATGGTGGGATATGGTTCCCGCAGGGTGGACCGCCGGGAAACCGTCCCGTACGAGGTAAAGCAAATCTCGAATATGCTCACTGGAACAAGGGTACAAATAAAGACAGGACCTTATGGCGTCTGGCGATGGCCAAGAGCTGTTACTGTCACTTTTACGGGGCCGGCCTGGTCGATTGGTTCTGCCTGACCGGCGACCGTGAGGCGATGCGGGCAGCTATCGACAATTGCGAAACCAAATGGGACGAGTTCACTCACTTTCGAAAGTTCACTCCCGGCAAAAGCAATATCGCCAGTACCCGCGGTTTTGGTCGTGGCTTTTATGTTGCCGTGCGTGCCTGGATGGTTCAGCCGATTCATCCTGTACTTCAGGAGCTGGTCCATCTCTGTCGCGATACTTTTGTAAACTTACCCGAAGAATATCTTGATGAGCGTGGTGTCTATGCCGTGGTGGCAAATAAATATCCGAAGAAATACCTTACAGATGGTATCAGGGAGTATATGGCTAAACATAATATCACTGTGGATGATTCCGGAGCTTTTCGTGATGGTTCCGGCAACAGTTGGAAATGGAGAGATATCGGGGGAACCTGGATGATTGCCTATATCCATAGTGCCTGCAACATGCTCACCGAGCAAACCAATGATGAGGATTTAATGGACTACGTCATCGCCTCAGGACATTTTACGGCTAAGTATATGCTCAGTCCTGTTGCAAAGCAGACATGGTACTACACGGCTTTGGATATACCGCATAAGGGTGATATCTGGGATGGCTGGAAGTATGACGGGCAGCAGCGTAACGAGTTCGGTGAGGGCCCCAGACACTCCGGCTGGTATACGCGGTTCTTCCCCGACTGCTGTATTCAGGCCTATGGTTGGACCGGAAATAAACACCTGCTGGAGAAAGGCAAAGAATTCTGGTCTTTCGGAAACCGCCGACGCTATCAGACAACAAAACTAATGCAAAAGCACAACTTCGCTGCACATAATCCGCCAAAGGACGACTCGGTCCTTTCGACTGCCAGATTGTTTTATGAGTATTCTCACCCGAAAAAAGATACCGAACCGCCAACACCAATCAATGACCTGACTGTTAAGCGACGTATTGGCATCAGGGCGGTTATAAGTTTTACCGCGCCGACCGACATCGGCGGCAGGGTGGTTAGGTATCAAGTCAAGGTTGCAAAGATACCTATATTACCTTATGAAAAGTGGGATTATTCCCGTGATACTGGTGTAAAGCGCAACTGGTGGCGGGCGACAAATTGCAAAGGTGAACCGGTTCCAAAGACAGCCGGCAGTAAGGAGAAGTTTATTGTCAGAACCGTTCCGAATGTTGCAGGCCGGCAACTTTATTTCGCCGTTCGAAGCTTCGATGACAGCAACAATCGCAGCGCTATCAGCAACGTGTTCAAGGCAATATATGAGGAATAATTTTTAAGTAGAGATAATTATAGATTAAAGGAGGTCGAATCGGATGAACACAAGAGCAATCTTAGGTTATCTTATTGCTGTTATTGTAGTGGCTTTTTCGGGCCATGAAGTTTCAGCAGGTCTTGAACAATCTCCTAATACATGGGTAAAACGCAGCCCGCTTGAGGATACCCCCGTATCGCCTCGGCTTGGTTATGAGGGCGCGTGTGCATGGGATAATGCACATCGAGTGTTTATTCGCTATGGCGGCCATAACCAGGGCGGTGGGGGAGCCCAGTATTCCGAGATTTGGACATTTGATCCTCTTACTGCCGAATGGTTGCTGAAGGAGCCGGACACATCGCCGCCGGGAGTGTGCTGCGCGCAGCAAAATGTCTATGACCCTGTCCATAAACGATATGTTCGATTCCCCGCGTTCAGCGGTAGTCACGGCTGGCAATGGTTTAGAGAAATCTATCTAAATAACACCACAATATGGGTATATGATTTAGACACAAACTTATGGAAAGAGCTGCGTCCTGTCCCGGCTCCGAAGGTCACGGGTTTGCGCTGTGCCTCATGGGATAGCGACGCCCAGGTCATAGTGATCTTCGG
>JABAHP010002726.1_pt5 | contig 28879 bp, 33 predicted proteins | sample 7062081 | NCBI WGS metagenome assembly JABAHP01 (sample SAMN14534357, study PRJNA622989) | marine sediment metagenome | biome: marine biome [ENVO:00000428]; feature: marine pelagic biome [ENVO:01000023]; material: deep marine sediment [ENVO:00002113] | place: India: Gulf of Kutch | collected...
ACCGTGTCCGAAGCTGCATCGTAGCGGAAGATCTGAGAATAGGTACCGATGAACCCTCGCCACACTACATTACCGTCCTCGTCGATCAGTGGAGAGGATTCAGATACAGTATTGTTGGTAAGCCTTTTGATGGTATTCGTTGAGTTTATATAAACATATACTTCCATGTCACCATCATTGCTTAACCATGCCATATCCCCCTGATCGTTCAGTGTGAGCTCAAAATCTGCTACGCTGTTATTTGTTATCTGAGTACCGGCTGATGTGTTTGTATCGTAGCGATACAGTTCCGTACCATTCCCGGAACCCGTTATCCATACAATAATCCCATTGTCGTTTATCTTCGGTGTCGAATCATGGATAGAATTGTTTGTCAGTTGTTCGATCTGCTGGGATGAGCTGTGGTACAGAAAAATTTCGTTATCGTTACTATCATTGCCCTGCCATACCACGTCACCGTTATTGTTAATGTCCATATATGGGATTCCTGGTATGGGTGGGCTCAGGGCGGACTGCTGGCCGGTGCTTCCATCGTAGAGGGTTACCTGGTAGCCGCCACTGTTACTGCTGGCCCAAATAATATCTCCCCGCTCATTCATCTGGTGAAGCGTGTTGGTTCCCAGTCCGTCAGTAAGACGATTGAGAGAGTAATCAGAGCCGTTAAACAGGTAGATGTCAGAGACAGAGCCGGATATCTGTCTCCATGATATGTCACCTCTGGTATTTATCGCAATATCATACTTGGTTGAACTGTCATTTGTAACTTGCTGCTCGGGCCATGACCAGACAGGCCCTGAAAATGCTGCAAATGCCAGGAAAAAAACCGCTGAAAGACAAAAGAAATTTCTCATGGTTCCCCCACATTGTTAATTTAAGTACATTTTCCCTCGTTAGCCGGCCTGCAAACAAAAAGAGTACAAATAATAATAACCACAACCAGAAAAAAAAGCAAGGAAAATTAGTGGCTGGTGAATTAGGAAAGGAAACATAGACCTGCTTTTATCTTTATGTTACACTTCTTCTATCATGCCGGAACTTCGAATGAATATGATGACCAGAGAGTGGGTTGTGGTCGTATGCGATCGGGCCCGCAAACCGGCAGATTTTCGTAAGAAGGGTGAGCATCGATACAAGCCCGAGTTCGATGAGCTATGTCCCTTCTGCCCGGGCAATGAGTCCAAGACCCCCCCTGAGATCATGCGTCTGCCTGCTGATGGTGAATGGAGTGTGCGCGTGACGCCGAACAAGTACGCCGTCATGCTGGCCGAGGGAGAGCGACTGCGTGTCAACGAAGGCCTCAAGCGGTTCGTAACTGGTGTGGGACGGCATGAGGTCATTGTCGAATCTTCAAAACATGATCAAACCCTTGCACTCCAGACAGATAAGGAGGTCAGGGATATTCTTGGCGTCTATCGTCAGCGTTTTTTCGAAGCCTTTGACGACAAGCGTATCCAGCACGTTATTATCTTCAAGAATCACGGTCCCGGTTCAGGCACTTCAATTGAACATCCCCATGCACAGCTTATCGGAGTGCCGGTCATGCCTTTCCAGGTCCGTAACCGTATCGATGAGGCCATGCGTTTTTTTGATAATACCGGAGAGTGTCTGCAGTGCGCAATGCTGAAGGATGAACTGAACGATAACAGGAGGATAGTGGTAGACTCGGAACATTTTGTCTCATTTATCCCCTACGCGGCCCTCTCCCCGTTTCATACCTGGATATTCCCCAGGAGGCACACTCCGTCGTTCGGGAACATAACCGATGCGGAACTGGCCGATCTCGCATATGTTCTCAGAACCACCCTGCAGAAGCTGTACAATGGACTTGAAGACCCTGACTACAATATGGTCATCCGCTCGGTCAGCCCCTACCGGACACGTTCGGAATATATCCACTGGTATCTGAGCATCGTCCCCCAGGTATCACATACCACGGGATTCGAGCTGGGTTCGGGTATGTATGTCAATCCCTCGGTTCCCGAGGAAGTCGCGGAGTTCCTCCGGGAGGTCAAGGTATCCTGAAGCCGTCGAGTATCTCGTAGACCTTTTTCAGCGAAGGTGCGTCTTCAGGAAGCTCTATGATCGGTTTCCCTTTCAGGTCGAACTGGAAAATGGTATTGTCATTGGGAACCGTTGCCGTAATGTCTATTCCCAGGCCGTTTGCATATTCTCTGAGTTCGTCTACCTGGGGGCCGTCGATACGATTGATGATGATAGCCCGGTCCTTGATGTCCAGCTTCAGTTCGTCCACCAGGGAATTTATCCGCTTGGCCGTCTGTACTCCCTTCACCGTGGGGTCACTGATGATAAGCAGGAGATCGACCGCGTGGGTGGTCCGGCGTGAAAGGTGCTCCATTCCCGCCTCGTTGTCAATAACTACATAGGGATAGTCTTCCGAGAGCTTATCCGTGTACTTTCGGATGATATTGTTTGCTGCGCAGTAACATCCGGGCCCTTCCGGACGTCCCATGACCATCAGGTCGAATCCCCTGGCCTCGATGAGTGACTGCTGGACCTGGTAATCGAAGAGCTGTTCCATGCTCATGCCGCCCGGACGCTCTCCGCCGCTGCGTACCGCATCCAGGGAGTCTTCCCTGAGTGAGCCGATGGTGGCATGGATCTCCACTCCCAGCACTTCGTTCAGGCAGGCATTGCTGTCAGCGTCGACCGCGAGAACCGGGCCTTTGCGTTTTTCGGTAAGGTATTTTATGGTCATCCCGGCGATACTGGTCTTCCCGGTACCGCCTTTGCCTGCAAAACCTATAACGTATGACATCTATAGTTCACTCCTTAAGTTTTGATCTGAAATGGTGGTTGGCAATCTCAGAGCGCCTGGTGATTGACCCTTCCGCCCCTGCTGCGGGTGACGCCGTACTTTTTGCGCACCTCTTTTGTCTTGCCGCAGCAGTACGAGCCTTCGGGGCAGGACGCGTACAGGCATCCGGGGCCAGCCTTTTCGAAGATTACCGGGGCGGCCTTCTTGGCAAGCTTGAGCATCTTGTCTCCCACGGCGCGGATCTCCCACTGGGCGCGGTTGCAGCAGCGCAGGCGGAAAAAATGCATCAGCTCACGGGCGTTCATGGTGACGACTATCTTGGTTTCCGCCGCGTTTGGCAGGACGAATCGCGCGTCCTGGTTCGCGGCCTCCCCCTTGAGTCCGTGTTCGTTGAGCTTTTCCACCATGGTGTTGTACGCCTTCTGCGCCTCGGTCATGAACTGCCTGAATATCTTCTTCATCTCGGGGTCGGCCTTGATGGAAGGGGGAATGACGAAATCGAATCCGGCTTCTTCGCTGACGTATCGCTGGGACTGCTGGGAGTAAGATGCCAGCCGGTGACGTACCAGCTGGTGCGAACATGCGCGAGATATGCCTTCGATGGCGAAGGTGAACGAGGCGTGCTCCACCGGGGTCATGTGTCCCATGTCCATGAGCTTCTTCACGAAACCCTTCTGGTCCTTGGACGATATTTTTTTATTAAGCTGTGTGATGTCTGACGGGCTGTAGCAGAGTTTCGCGGCCATTGCCACCACTTCTTCGGGGTTGGGCGTATGCCTCAGCAGGAGAACTTTGAGCCTGGCTTCCTTCATGGTACCTCGCGTCTTTGGTTTATTTGAAGCTGTGTTCCTCGCCGGGGAAGCCGCCGCTTTCAACGTCCTCGCGGTAGGCTGTGAGGGCCTTAAGGGCTTCGTCCTTGAGGGTTGCGTAACGTTTTACGAACTTGGGCACGAACCGATCGAACAGGCCGATGACGTCATGAAGCACCAGCACCTGTCCGTCACAGTGCGGCCCCGCGCCGATACCGATGGTTGGTATGGCCAGCTCTTCGGTTATGGTCTTTGCCAGTCCCTGCGGAATGGCTTCGAGGATAAGAGCCACTGCGCCCGCGTCTTCCATGACATGGGCCTCATCGATGAGCTTCTTCTGTGCCTCTTCGGTCTTCCCCTGCACCTTGAACCCTCCCATGCGGTGGACCGCTTGGGGGGTCAGCCCGATATGGGCGACCACGGGAATCTCGGCGCGGGTCATGGCTTTGACCTGCTCGGCGACCTCGGAGCCACCTTCGAGCTTTATGCCGCCGGCTCCGCCTTCCTTGATGAAGCGCCCGGCGTTGCGCACGGCCTCCTCCACACTCGCCTGGTATGACATATACGGCATATCACCGATGACCAGCGAGTTCTCGGCCGCACGGGTGACCATGCGGGTGTGGTAGACCATCTCGTCCATGGTGACCGGAAGGGTGTTCTCAAGCCCCTGGACGACCATCGCCAGAGAATCTCCCACCAACAGCATGTCCATGCCCGCCTCGTCGGCGATGCGGGCGAAGGGATAATCGTAGGCCGTTATCATCGTGATCCTTTGGCCCTCTTTTTTCTTTTTCAGCAGGTCTGTTACAGTCGTTCGCGCCATGGTTTTTCATTGTACCATATTGGATGGAATGGGAGCCCCCCTATCGAATGACAGCTTACAGTGCAGAGTGAAGATAGTTGTTCTGACTTTTATAAAAAGGTTGCAATGCCCCCCATTATGTGATATAAAGATTAATAGTTTCCCTGAAGTTATAGTTTTAGGAAGCGTTTCACGCTTAGTTAGAGGGGGCTCTTAAGCAGACGTTTAACCGTCGGAAAACCCGGTAAAGCCGTAGGGGGGCGCCATGGGGATACGACAGCTGTTACGCAATCGGTTCATTGCGCGATTCGTTACCATCTACAGCGGATTTGCACTGGTACTTGTTGGTTATGGCTTGTATGAGCCAGAGGTCAACATCGAAGAACCCTCCAGAGCTGATTTTGTCTTTGAGGGAATTATTGAGGAGGATGACAGGATATCAAGCAGGAAATATCTGGGGCGTCACGTCCTGGTATATTTCTTTGCAAGCTGGTGAAGCAGAAGCAACGCTGAGATTCCCCTCGTGAAGGGGATAGCTGAATCTTACAACGCCCATGACCTGGAGGTTCTCTGGGTGGGGATTCAGGACAGGAAACATAAGATAATTGACATGTCAGAACGCCACAAGCTCTCGCCGGTGGGATTCGATCCTTCATGTACAATTGCTTCGAAGTTCAACATCAATTACGGTGCTGGTCTGTTGTTTGTTGACCATGACGGAACGATTAGCGGCTATCTTGACCGTGGTTTTACGGAAGCGCAGGTTCATGAGGAAATCCAGAAGATGATATAGAATGAACCTGACCTGTTCACAATAATAGAGACACCATACGGGCCGCTGAGAAAATGCGGCCCGTTTTTTTGCTGCATAAAAGGGGACACGGTATAATAGAATTCGTGAGCAAGATAGGATTTCAGGAGCCATAGTATTATGATCGTAGTTGATGTGCCGGGGTTTGGGCCGGTAGAGATACATCATCTGGTAACTGATTTCACCGGTACGCTCTCGGAGGACGGAAAAATAGTCGAGGGCGTACGCGAGCGAATGAACACCCTTGCGGAGTCAGTCGTGGTACATGTGCTTACCGCCGATACCTTCGGGAGCGCAAGGAAGGAACTTGAAGGGATCAACTGCACGGTCCATGTTCTGGAGGTGCAAGGAGGCACTTTGCATAAGGCCAAGGAGACCTACATCAAACAGCTTGGTCCCGACAGCGTTTTTTCCATGGGCAACGGCAACAACGATGAGCTGATGCTTGCGGCCTCAAAGGTCGGGGTGGCGGTCTGCCTGAAGGAAGGGTGCGCGGGCAGGGCCATGAGGGCTGCCGATGTGGTGGTCACTTCAGCGGTGGATGCCCTGGACCTGCTGTTACATTCCAACCGGCTGAAGGCGACGCTGAGGTTTTAGATTTCCCTTGAGGGACAGATGTCATAGAGCACGCAGTCGGCGTGGGCCGGTTTTTTCGCTTTGCATGTCTCACGTCCATGGAAGATGAGCATGTGGGAGAGATTGGGCCATTCCTTCTTCGGGGTTGCTTCCATCAGGTCACGCTCGATCTTTACCGGATCGTCATGCTCTGAAAGTCCAAGGCGGTTTGATAACCGAATGACATGTGTGTCAACTGCTATCCCTTCTATGAGCCCGTACGCATTGGAAAGGATTATGTTCGCGGTTTTCCTGGCTACGCCGGGCAGGGTGATCAGTTCTTCCATGCTCCTGGGCACTTTGCCGCCATATTCCTGGAGGATTCTTATTGCGGAGTTCTGTATGTTCTTCGCCTTGTGCTTGTAGAAGTTAACGGATGATACGTCCTTTTGCATTTCCTCAAGCGGGGCTTCGGCATATGCCTTCACGCTCCGGTATTTCCTGAAGAGTCCCGGGGTCATTTTGTTTACCTGTACGTCCGTGCTCTGCGCGGAGAGAACTGTCGCAACAAGGAGTTCGAACGGGGTTTTGTAGTGCAGGGCGGTTTCGGGGTGAGGGAATTTTTTCTTCAGACGCTTCAGTATCTCTTTGACCTGCTTTTCCCGGTCCATCGGGGTCAGCCTGCCATGAGGAACTCAAGGAGCGCCTTCTGAGCGTNNGAGCGTGAAGCCGGTTCTCGGCCTGGTCGAATACAACGCTATGCGGGCCGTCGATGACCTCTGCGGCCACTTCCTCACCACGGTGGGCGGGAAGGCAGTGCATGAAAATGGCGTCTTCCCGGGCGCATGTCATGAGTTCACCAGTAACCTGATAGCCGGAGAACTTCTTCTTTCTGATAGCGGCTTCCTCTTCGTCGCCCATGCTGACCCAGACATCGGTGTAGACGATGTCCGCACGGCCGGCGGCCTCCCGGGGGTCACGCACGACCAGTATTTCACTTTCAGCACCGTTACGCCCGTCGCCAAGAACGTCCCCGTCCGGCTCGTATCCCTCGGGGCAGGCAAGAACAAGGTCCATCCCCATCCGGGACGCTGCTTCGATCAAGGAGTTGGCGACGTTGTTGCCGTCGCCGATATAGGCCATGCGAACACCTCTGAACGTTCCCCTCTTCTCCAGTACGGTCATCAGGTCAGCCAGTGCCTGGCAGGGATGATGAAGGTCGGTGAGGGCATTGACCACCGGGACCGTGGCGTTCCGGGCAAATTCCTCTATGCGGGAATGCTCGTGTGTACGGATGACCACAGAGTGGAGGTATCGCGAGAGGACCTGTGCGGTATCGGAAATGGTCTCTCCACGTCCGATCTGTATCTCTTTCCCGGTGAGATAGAGCGCCTGCCCTCCGAGTTGGTATATCCCCGTCTCGAAGGAAACACGCGTACGGGTCGAGGATTTCTCGAAGATCATGCCCACGCTTTTTCCGATGAGCGGGCATGCGCTGGCGTCCTTTCCCGATTTCAGGTCAATGGCCCGTTGCAGTACCGAGGATAGTTCCTGAGCAGAGAGATCAAAAACCTTTAGAAAATGTCGTGACAATGGTCCTCCTTGTCTAGATCCGGTCCAGTGCCTGTTCCAGTATATCGACCATCCGGTCGATGTCCTCCTCCTGCACCAGGAGGGGAGGCATGAAGCGTAATACGTTACCGGCAGCACAGTTGATAAGAAGACCGCGATCCATGCATTCCTGGACAACAGGGGCGCATTCACGATTCATTTCCATTCCGACCAGAAGTCCCATTCCCCGTACCTCCAGCACCTTGGAAGAAAATTCCTTTTGCACGTGTTCCAGTTTTTCCTTCATATGCTTACCCATGCGGCGGCACTGGTCAAGGAGGAATCCCCCATCTAAAATGGTCTCAAGGGTGGCACGGGCGGCTGCGCAGGCAAGGGGATTTCCTCCGAAGGTAGAGGCATGGTTGCCTGGTTTGAAAGCANNGTGGCGAGCATGGCTCCGATAGGGACTCCGCCGCCGAGCCCCTTTGCAAGGGTCATGATATCTGGCGTGATTCCGAAATGCTCATAAGCGAACAGTTTTCCGGTTCTGCCCATCCCGGTCTGCACCTCGTCAAAGATGAGAAGCAGTCCCCGTTCATCACACAATGCCCGTACCTCTTTCAGATATTCTGGCGAAGGGACGCGTACCCCTGACTCCCCCTGGATGGGTTCAAGCATGACCGCGCAGGTCTTTTCGCTTATGGCTCCTTTCAGGGCCTCAATATCGTTGAAAGGGACATGCTTGAATCCTTCAACGAGGGGTTCGAAGCCTTTGTGGAACTTCTCCTGTCCTGTTGCGGTCAGTGCCGCAAGGGTTCGACCATGGAAAGAGTGTAGAGCAGTAATGATCTCGAACTTTCCCTGACCCATATGCTCCACGCTGTATTTACGCGTCAGCTTGATCGCTGCCTCGTTCGCCTCTGCTCCCGAGTTGCAGAAGAAAACCTTTGATGCGAAGGAGTGCGCCACCAGGAGGCGGGCCAGCTCGATCTGAGGTTCGATATGATAGAGATTGGAGACATGTATGAGCCGTTGGGCCTGTTTCTGAATGGCAACTACGACTTTCGGGTGACAGTGCCCCAGCACATTGGTCGCGATACCACCAACGAAGTCCAGGTATTCCTTGCCTTCGGCATTCCATACATATATTCCGCGGCCCTTCTTAAGCACGATCGGGAACCTCGCATATGTATTCATGATACATCTGGATGACTCTTCTATAAGCTGCTTTTGATTCATCTTAGATGTTAACCAATGAAACGCCGTGAAAGCAAACGGGGGAAGGGTTTGCCGGATTTTCAGTGAGAGAGGTTATTCACGGGTATGGTATACGTTCATGGCCTTGTTCATTCCCTCCCGGACGATCATTTCCACTGCGTCCGCGGCGTCAGCGATGGCCTCTTTGACGAGGGATGCCTCATCGGGATCGAACTTTGAAAGCACATAATCCGAGGATACCATGGTGATGTCCCGTCCGATGCCCACCCGGACCCGTATGAACTCCGGCGTGCCGATATCGGCCACAATGGATTTTATTCCATTATGCCCGCCGGAGCCTCCTCCCATTTTGATCTTGATATACCCGGGGGCTATGTCGAGGTCGTCGTGGATGACGATGAGGGTGTCTGCTGTCGCATTCGTGTAGCGGAGGGTCTCGCGGACGGCCTGACCGCTGCGGTTCATATAAGTAAGGGGCTCGATCAGAATGGCCTGTTCGCCGTTGATCGAGCCCCTGCCGTGTCGCTTAAGAGAATCCTCTGAAAGTCTGATGCCGTGACGTTCCGCGAGTTCCTCAAGAACCATGAACCCGACGTTATGACGGGTTCGGGCATAGCGTCTGCCCGGGTTCCCCAGACCAGCGATAACCCACAACTACTCTTCTCCTGATCCTTCTTCTGCAGCGCCTTCTTCTTCCTTGCCTTTCTTCGCCACTTCGGGTTCGGCGCCTTCGGCCTCTTCACCTTCTTCGGCCTCTTCGACCTCCATCTCCAGGATCGGTGCGTTGACAAGGGCAATGGTCTCATCGGGGTCGGTCAGCACTTTAACTCCCTCCGGGATGACGACATCGCTGACATGTACGGACTGTCCGATCTCGAGATTGCTGATATCCACTTCGAGGTGACCGGGAATGTCAGTGGGAAGGCATTCCACCTCGATCTCACTGCGCTCGTGCTGAAGAATTCCCTTGTCGCGCTTGATCCCTATGGCCTCGCCTGTTGTGGTCACCTGTACATTGACGCGAAGTGTCTCGGTCATCGAAACCTCGAAAAAGTCGGCATGAAGAAGGTCGCCCCTGACCGGGTCGAGCTGGTACTCCTTGAGAAGGGCCTTCTTGACCGTTTTGTCGGGGAACGTGATGTCCACGATGACCTGCTCGCCGGAGGTCTTCCTGATGAATTTGACCATTTCCTTGCGGTTGATGGTAAGGGGTGTTGATTTCCCCTCACGGTAGATGACCGCAGGGATGCTCTCAGCCCTGCGCAGACTGCGCGCGGCGCCTTTGCCTTTGGCCTCCCTGGACTCGACGTTGATTGTATGCTGTTCCATTTTCTATGTTCCTCCTGTTTCCTTGTTCGCTTAGATAAAAAGTGAACTGATCGATGATTCCTCGTGTATGCGCTTAATGGCCTCCGACAGTATCGGTGCAATGCTCAGCACCTTGAGCTTTGGGCATTGTTGTACCTTTTCTGTAAGGGGCATGGTGTTCGTAACGATGACCTGTTCCAGAACGGAGTCGTTCAGCCGGTCAATGGCAGGCCCCGACAGTACCGCGTGAGAGCAGGAGGCCAGTACCCGTTTGGCACCCTTGTCCTTCAGTGCCTTGGCGGCCTGGACAATGGTGCCTGCGGTGTCGATCATGTCATCAAGCAGCAGGGTGTCGTGGTCCCTGACCTCGCCGATGACATGCATGACCTCCGAAATGTTTGCCCGTTCGCGGCGTTTGTCCACGATGGCCAGTCCTGCGTCGAGCCGCTTGGCGAAGGCCCGGGCGCGTTCAACGCCACCGGCGTCTGGGGATACGACGACCAGATTTTCGAAGGACTGCTTTTTTAGATGATCCACGATGACCGGCGAGGCATAGAGATGATCGACGGGTATATTGAAAAATCCCTGTATCTGTCCGGCATGCAGGTCTACCGTGAGAATACGGTCTATTCCCGCGGCCTCCAGAAGGTCGGCCACGAGCTTTGACGATATGGGCACCCGGGGCTGGACTTTCCGGTCCTGGCGGGCGTATCCGTAATACGGAATGACCGCGGTTATCCGTCCGGCCGAGGCACGCTTCAAGGCATCCACCATCAACAGGAGTTCCATGATGTTGTCATTGACCGGCGTGCAGGTGGACTGTATTACAAATACATCCGATCCACGAATGTTCTCGTTGATCTGCACGGAAGTCTCTCCGTCGCTGAAACGGTTGATGGTGGTATCGCACAGGGGGATACCAAGGTGCTCGGACACTTCAGCCGACAGCTGAGGATTGGACGAGCCGGTAATAAGCATTATGCAATCAGGCATTTTTATCTCCTGTGGCTGGGGTGGGAGGATTCGAACCCCCGAATGTCGGGACCAAAACCCGATGCCTTACCACTTGGCTACACCCCAAATTACCATAAAATTAAACGTTTTTACAGAAATAAAAATATACCATAGACGTTGAACAGGGGTCAAACAATGTGAGAGAAATCAAGATAATAAATATCAGGTATAATGCAGGGGATACTGAAACCGGGAGGTGTTTTTATGAAGCTGCTTGCATTGCTTGGAAGTCCTCATGGGCCTCAGGGGAACACTGGGAGGCTTTTAAACCAGGTGCTGGAAGGTGCCGAAGAGGACGGTGCCCGGACCGAAACAGTTGTTTTAAAAGGTGATACAGTGCATCCGTGTATGGGGTGCGATGTGTGTCATGTCAAAGGGAAATGTGTCCAGAAGGACGGGTTTGAGGAGCTGAAAGAAAAGGTTTTTTCCGCAGATGGTATCGTTCTGGCCAGCCCGAACTATATTTTTAATATCAGCGCTCAGCTGAAGGCCTTCTTCGACCGTTGCTGCGGGGTCGTGCACTGTATGTCCTTCTGGGGCAAGTACGGGGTCTCCGTAATGACATCCGGAGGAGGGGAGGATGGTCCGGTTCTGGACTATATGAGCCGCTTCCTGGTTACGACAGGGGCTGTACCTGTGGGGGCCGTCTCGGCCACAATGGCTGAGATGCAGGGGCCTGAGTTCACCGACTTCGTGACCGGAAACGCGCGGAAGCTTGGGAGATCGCTTGTGCAAAGCTGGAAGGACGGTGTTATTTCACCTGAGGTGGAACAAAAAAGGATTGAATTTCAGGCACGTATGCGACAACTTGTTGGTTTTCGCGGTGAACAATGGAAGTATGAGGCACAGTACTGGAAGGAGCATTACGCGCAGTAAAGCGGCGCTGCAGAAGAGGTCATTCTACAAGAGTGGTGGACTGCGTACACCAGAACGGAGCCATGAGTATCTGGGCCCGGTCAGCCTCTTCCTGATTCCTGAATACCCCGAATACGGTTGGGCCGCTGCCGCTCATGGCGCTTGCCAATGCCCCCAGGTCGCGCATCCGGTCGATGATCTCCCATACATCGGGGTAGGCCTCAAGCACAGGGGGCTCAAGGTTGTTGACCATCATGGTTTCGAGCCTCTCGAACTCCCCGGCGTCCAGAAGACGGGCGAACTCCTTTGCATCGAAAGGCTCTTTCTTCCAGAGGGTTGCCCGTTCGTATGCCCAGGGCGTTGAAATCCCGATGTCCGGCTTCGATATCAGGATATGCCAGGAGCGCTTGAGTTCCACGGGGGTAAGTATTTCTCCCCGTCCTTCCGCCAGTGATGCGGGGGTGCCCAGAAAGAACGGGACGTCGGAGCCCAGTTTCGCCCCCAGAGCCTGAAGCGTTTCCGTGGAAAGACCTATCCCCCAGAGGTCATTAAGGCCTTGCAGGGTAGTGGCCGCATCGGAGCTTCCTCCTCCGAGGCCCGCTGCGGACGGGATGGATTTCTCCAGGGTGATCCGAGCCCCCTTGTCTGTGCTGGTATGTTCCTTCAGAAGGTTGGCGGCCTTCCAGACCAGATTGTCCTCGGCCGGGATGTCCATATTCGATACCAGCTCCAGCCTTTCGAATTCCTCGAATTTTAAAGTATCATGGAGTCCAATACGCTGCATCAGGGTCTGTATCTCGTGAAAACCGTCATCACGCTTTCCTGTAACAAGCAGGAACCAGTTTATTTTGGCTTGGGCGGGGAGGGTCAGCATCCGGGTATTAATTTCCCCTGGCCGATTGTATTTTCTTCTCGACGCGTTCTTTGAGTTTTTCTTCCTTTTCGTGGAACTCCAGGGCTTTTTCCCATGCGGCAATGGCCTCATCCTTCTTCCCCATCGCAAGATAGACGTCGCCCAGGTGCTCGTGGATGATGGGGTCATCGCCCACCAGTTCTATGGCCTGTTTAAGCACCTTGAGTGCCTTTTTGTTCCGGCCCTGTTTGAAGTAGACCCAGCCCAGACTGTCCGTGATATATCCGTTGTCCGGTTTGAGCTTCATTGCCCGGTCAACGAGTTTTTCGGCCTCGTCCAGTTTTATTCCTTCTTCGGCATAGCTGTAGCCGAGAAAGTTCAGAGCGTCGGCATGTTCGGGACTCAGCTCGATACATTTCTTCAGGTGCAGCACCATATCATCAAATCGGTCCGTCTTTTCATAGATCACTGAGATGCCGAAACGGAGCTCGGCGTTGTCCTTAAAGAGTTCGATAGCTTCCAAATAGGTTTTTTCAGCCTTTTCGTATTCATTCAGTTCGAAATAGGTTTGTGCAAGGTACAGGAAAATATCCGGGTTTTCCCGGTGGAAGGTGAGTATCTCCTCGTAAGTCTTTGCGGCCTCGGCATTAAGCCCATCTTTGGCGTAAAGGTAAGCCATATGGAGATACGCATTTAAATTTTCTGGATCGTCGGCTACGATCTTTTTGAACTCCACCATGGCGTCGTCAAAGCGTTCCAGTTCTTCCAGTGCCAGTGCCATGTAATAGCGGAGCCTGTTGTCCCCGGGCTCGTCCTCCAGTACCAGCCTGAATTCGGCCACTGCCTTGTTGTATTGATTGGTTTCAAGGTACAGCAGGCCCAGTTGCCTGTGCAGATCGGTTGCAGAGGGGTCTTCTCCACTCAGTTCCTTGAGGATCTCAAGCGCCTCATCGGCCTTGTTCTGCCTCAGATAGAGCTGGGCCAGTTTTTCTCTGGCAAACGTGCTCCTGGGACTCTGCTCGATCGCTTTCTCGTAGTACCTCCGGGCATCTTCCCATTGGGCCCTGGATTCAGCTATGATTCCCAGGTTGATATATGCGTTTCCAAGGGCCGGATTGAGCGAGACAGCGGTTTTCAGGGATTCCTCTGCTTCTTCCAGATTGTTTTCGCTGATGGCTATGAGCCCGAGATAATAATACGCCATCGAATCATCAGGCTGAAGTCTTTTCATCTCCTCGAAGAGCGGACGTGCCTCTGAATAGCGTCCTTCAGAGAGCAGTATCACGCCCAGCTGGAGGCGCGCATGGATGTTGTCACGGTCGAGTTCGATGATCTTTTCAATGGTTTCAACGGATTTTTCCACATTCTCACGGCTATTGTATATTTGCGCCAGAGTGATAAGTGCGGGGATATACTCAGGGTCATGTTTGATCGCTTCTTCCGCCACTTCCAGGGCCTTATCAGTATTGCCCATTTTGAGATAAACATTACTGAGCTGTATGCGGACATAAGCGCTGTCCGTGTCAAAAACAAGGGCCTTTTCGTAGTGGGAGACGGCGTCTTCCCATTGTCCTTTCAGTTCCGCGTCATATCCCAGCATGAAGTGATATGACGCCTGAGGGTGGGGAGGTGGTACCGGCGGGCCTTTTTCTTCCGGGGTGGCCATTTCGGGTTCTTTGGCTGTTGGTACCTTTTTTGCCGGGGAAGGCTGCTGTACTTCAGGTTTTGCAGGAAGCTCACCTGTTTTCTTTTTTTCGGTTAAGGCATCTGGGGCGCAAGCGAAGGACAAGAGACTGATAAGCAGCAGAAATAGTACATTTTTTCTCATATTTTCATTATGGCATTAAGCCCACTCCCTGGTCAATTGAGCGTTCCTTGGTTCATCCTTTCATGAAAAGGCATAAAAAAACCGGCAGTTCCGAACTGCCGGTTTTTCTTGGAGTAAGTATTCTAGCAAGAACCCTTGCACTTACAAGTGGTCGCAGCTTTGCGGGAAATTTTCCTTATGGTCATTTTCGCACCTCCTTGTGCATGATGTTAATAAATTATATCACATAATCTCTTCCCTGCAAGGGGTTTTTGAGTGGACAGGGAAGATTACAAAAAGGGGGCACTTCATGCCCCCTTTTTGTTTGGAACTTCTGTATGTCGGACTATTTGCTCTTATCGTGCGGAACCACGGTGCCGTATGCTGTGCCGGTAGTTCCCGCTTCATCGGTCACCGAAATGGATATGCTGTAGTTCCTTCCATCCTTGTCATTTCCATCCCTCCATGCCTCCAGGGGAACGGTAAGGCTGAAGTTCCCGTAGGCATCAATGCTCAACGAGCCTTCTGACGTGTAATCACCGTACTCGTCAAATATGCTGTAAGAGGCATCCACCAGGGTACAGTTGCTTGGAAGCGTGACCTTGCCAGTGACCGTAATGTCCTGTTCCTTGTGGTCAGGGGGCCAGAGAGTCATGGGCCCATACGAGGTTATGTTTATCGTAGGTTTTCCAGAACAGCTCTGTGAGTACTTGATAAGGGTCAGCTTCCTGCCCCATGGGGAGGCCGGGTAGGTGGTATGCCCTGTGGCATACGCGTTGCCCTGCGAGTCCAGGTTGACGCCATAGCCGTAGTTGATGGAAGCGCAGGCCCACTTGATATATTTGTCGAACGCCCAGCCGTATTCACCATTGGGGCCAAACTTCATTGTCCTCATTGTTCCGGGACAATAGCCTAACTCCCCAGTGGCGTATACGCTTCCATCGTCACCAACATGAATACCGTAAACGGAACTATCGCCATATCGATAATAGGAGCGTTTCCAGAGCAGGTCTCCCGCGGGAGAATACTTGTACACGCCGAATTCCGGCCAGCCGTAATAACCGTAAACAGACCCCCCTACCAGGACACTGCCGTCCGTGTCCACCTTGACGTCCTGCGCACGAGTCTTGTTATAGGCGCGGCTCCAGATGAGGTTTCCATAGGTGTCATATTTGTCAAACTTTGAAACGCTCCAGTAGGTGGCGGTTGCTATAACATTCCCATCAGCATCTGCATTGACGAAGTTGTATGAGTTATGTGTGGTGCTGTCCCCGTATGCCGTGAACCGGTGGTTTCCGTTGGCGTCATAGCTCCAGAGTGTTGGAGTATCTGCTCCCATGTATTTAGACGAACCGCTGAGGTGAACGTTGCCTGCCGGATCAGTGGCAACGGAACTGAAAGAGGTTCCCTCTGTGTTCTTTTCCCAGATCAGGGTACCGTCTGGGCTGTACTTGGCAATGGCCGATGTCCCCATTGCAAGAAGGTTACCATCCGGGTCAACCTTTATATCAAAGAAAGAACCAGTTGCGGTGGAGGTCCTTTCCCATAGGGTAGCGCCCTGAGCGTCCATTTTGAGGATGAACGCACCGGAAGCCCCGGCTGAGCCCCCTACTATGATGTTATCCCACTGGTCCATTGCGGCCCCCCGATAAGTTCCCCAAAGGTTAGCCCCCCCCTTGCCCGAAAGCAGCCTTTCCCATATCACATTGCCGGAGCCGTCAAACTTGATGATGATCGGTTCGTACGCAGTTGTTTTATAGATCGTCCCGAAAACATATATGAAATCCGACGAATCTACAAAGACGGCTTTCCCTGAAGCATAAGAAGCCTCATTCTCATTGTACCTGACCGTCCATTCCTCTTTTACGTATGCGAATGCCGATACTGTGAAAAGCAACACGAAAAAAAGGACCAGAATGCTTGTGATTGTTTTCCTTGTCATTTGCTCGTTCCCTCCTTGCCGTAAATTTAAGATTCTCCCGCCTTTCGATACGGGCTGTTTAAAGAGGGCACCCATAGGGACAGGCCCCCGCTTTCCCTGGCTGATTCTTCGGGCACATAAAAAAACCCGCCTTCGAATAAGGGCGGGTCATGAAATGACTGCTTTCCACTTCGACAACCCCTCTATCCACGTGGGACAGGTAGCTTTGCGTCTCCGGGTCGCCCCGGATTTGCCCTTAACGGTGGCTTTTAATGTGTTTTGTTACATTAAATCAGAGTGCAACTTGAATGTCAAGAAAAAAATTGTGGCACAAAGGATTGACTGGTTTTTTGTTTATCTGAAGTCTCATGCGTGACAATAGCTGCTATTCTTTTCCATACAGGATGCAGCGGTACCGGTCCTTTCCCATCGGGTCGCCAAGTGTCTCCGCCCGGTAGCGGCATCCGCCCCGGCAGGCGTCAATATGCTTGCAGTCACAGGAAAGCTCTTCAAGCTTGATGGGTCTGATTCGTGACCAGCATTCAGCGAGCCCTTCACTGGAATGACCCACGGAACGGTTTGCGTAGAAGGCACACCTGGCGCAGGAGCCGTCCGCCATGACGCTCATCAGGTGAAGCCCGCATGCATGACCTGTTCCTCCACCATGAAGCCCCTCGCCGAATCCGTACTCAAGGAACCTTCCGCCTTCCTCGGGTGGGATGGCGAATGCCGGATTATCTTTGAGTCGCCCTTCGGAGCAGGGGATGTCCACGGTCCAGTCGCGTACTCCCATATCCCGGAACATCCTGTCCATCTTATCAAAATCATCGAGATTCTTTGCATGGACCATGGTCGAGACGGAAGCTTCCAGCCCGATATCGATCGCACTATTGAGGCACTCGATTGCTTTTTTGAACGAACCCCTGCCCCTGAGGGCGTCATGTGAATCTTCAAGACCATCAACGCTTACCTGTATCTCATGAACGTTCAGGGATTCGAGGCGTTTTTTTGTTGCGAGCAAGCCGTTCGTGAACAGTATCCTCCTTATTCCGAACTCGGGAAGGATCTTATTGATAGAGTCAAATTCAGGGTGCATCAAAGGTTCCCCGCCGGTGAGGAGCAGGCGGAGCCCCTGCATTTTTTCGAACTGCGAAAGTATCGTCCGCACTTCATTTATTGTAAGTTNNATATAGCAGTGGCGGCAGCGAAGATTACAGCGAAGGGTCAGCTGAAGCTCCAGGTAGCGTAGCGAAGGCGAGGGCGCCTGTTCCAGCGGAGGCCTTTCCGTCTCCTGCGGTTCTTGAGTGAGAATTCCCTCCTCAAGGCAGAAGTCCGTGAACTCCCCCGGCCCGGTCTTGGCCCCTTCGGGGCGGGCACATTCTGCCAGAAAGGAAAAGGCGGATTGATCGAGTTCGTACAGTTCATCGGTTTGGGTGTCATAAACACATGGAGTTTCCAGACGTTTGAGATGGCAATTGGGAGAGAGATAGAATCTCATGAGTTCAATTATACCCCGGCCCTGTATGGGAATGAGATATCATAATCTGAGCCGGAACAGGGAAAAGAACCGCTCCAGCAGTTTTTCGTAAAGAGGTCTCTTCTGCCATACCTCGCTCCGTATTCTTTCCGAGTTTTCCATGTCGTTCTGAAATATGTCATTCATTTGTCTGGTGAAGCCGCTGTCCAGTATGCCAACATTTCCTTCGTCATTCCATCGTATGGAGCGGATATCCAGGTTTGCCGAGCCGACGATGCTCCACTTCCTGTCGAAGATATAGGTCTTGGCGTGCAGCATGGTGCCGTTATAAGTGTATATCTCCACCCCGGCCCCCAGAAGACGACTGAAGAAAAATCTGCCGACGTAATGAGCCGGCATAACATCGCTCGTCCCCGGCACCAGAAGCCTTACGCGTACTCCCCGTTTTACAGCAAGCTCAAGGGTATGTACCATCCTGCGGCTGGGGACGAAGTAGGCGGTTGTCAGGCTGATCTCCTCTGAGGCGTGGTTAATGCTGTAGTACAGGAGCTTGCGCATGCGTCGGCGTCCCCTGTTCGAGCGTGTGAAGATGGGCAGGGCCGGAATACCGCCCTCTATGGCTGGGGCCTCGGGCATGTGGGGGAGTTCATCGCCTTTCCAGAGTTTCCATGCATGAGCGAACTCCTTCTGGAGGGCCGATGCCACGGGGCCGCGCATGAAGATGCCCGTATCACGCCAGGAGTCACGGCGGAGAAACGGGAATCCCCGGTACTGGTTGGCGATGTTCAGACCGCCGGTAAAGGCGGATGCGCCGTCCATGGTGATGACCTTCGAGTGGTCCCGGTGGAGATACCGGAATGGGGCTGAGGGGCGGAACGGGTGTGAAGCCCTGACGTTCACTCCCGCTTCCCTGAGATCGCGCCAGAAGGAGCGGGGCGTTCCGAATGAGCCCAGATGATCGTAGAGCAGATAGACCGGTATGCCTTCGCGGGCTTTTTCTTTCAGGATTGAGGCCAGTTCCGTGCCGGTATCGTCGTTTTTGAAGTGATAGAATTGCAGGCATATGATCTTTCTGGTCCCTCGGATGGTATCGAATATGCGCTGGAATGCCTTTTCCCCCCGTACGAGAAGTTCCACGGAATTCCCGTCAATGAACGGACGGCGATAGATCGCTTCGATTTCTTCTCTCGTGAAACCCACGTTACTCTGCCACTCTCCTGTGAACATCATAGCACAGCCCCGCTGCCTCTGCGTTTGACATTTTTTACATACTGTTTTTAAATAGCGTATGACCTTGGGGATACTGTTAACGACCACACGGAATCTCTGTCATGTGCTGGGTATTACCGAGGCTGCGCTCGGAAAGGGACACGAGGTGGAGATCTTCAGCATGGACGAGGGGGTGCGACTGTTGGAGAATGAGTCTTTCCGGGCATTGGCGCAGAAGAACGGTGTGAACGTTTCCTTTTGCGAATACAGCACGAAAAGGCTCGGGGTCCCGACAAGTGATATCCCCCTTGAGAACATAACCGCCGGAAGTCAGTTCAACAATGCCATGATGGCGCGAAAAGCACATAAGGTCCTCTCTCTATGACCGTGCTCCATATACTGGTCGAGGGTGCGGTCCCGCTGGCAACGAAGCTTATCAATGAGCAGTCCGGGGAGGCGGAGGTGGAGGTGATGGACCTGAGCGTGGATAAAGTATCCTATGATGAACTGGTCGACCGGGTATTTGCCGCTGACCGGGTGATCTGCTGGAGCGGCGGAGAAAGCCTGAACGTGCAGGAGTGTTAGGAACAGACTTCGAAAAAAGGGCTGAACGACGAACTCTGATTTTCATTGCCGCCGTGTTCGCCCTTTTCCCCCTCGCGCTGTATCCCCTTCGTGGACTGGACAATAACACGCTTGTGGCATGGCCCAAGGTGTTCAGGCATGTCAGTGCCATATCTGTTTATATGGCCGTGCTCTGCATGATCCCTCTGGCGTGGATATTCAGCCGGGTGAGGGGGCCTGGCGCGTTGGGACTTTTCGTTATAGCCTTTGGTTTTGGAGTGCTTTTCTGGCGCCAGCCTGAGGTCATAGTGGACGTCTCCCGTTACTTTACCCAGGCCAAGCATCTCAAGGCCTATGGCATCGGATACTTCGTCAGTGAATGGGGCAGGGATTTCCAGGCATGGACAGACATGCCCCTCATGCCTTTTCTCTACGGCCTTGGCTTCAGGTTCATCGAAGAAAGCCGCTGGGTGGTCCAGGCAATAAATACCTTCATGTTCGCGGCCACCGTATCTCTTACTGCCCTGACAGGCAGAGAGCTTTTCAACAGGGAAGGCTTCGGTGAGCAGGACCCGGCCCCCTCTGTTATTGGCGGCACGGGCGGCGCGCTTCTGCTTGCCATCCCGTATATTTACACTCAGGTGCCGCTCATGCTGGTAGACATTGGAGCCATGTTCTTCCTGATGTTTTCGGCCTGGCTGTTCATCCGGGCGCTCAGACATGGCGGGGCCTACCTGCTTGGAGCCTCATTCAGCATAGTCTGTGTGATGTTCGTGAAATACTCGCTCTGGCTCATGCTCACGGTTCATGGGATGATAGTATTGGTGCTGTTGCCCGAGAGCCCCAAAAGGATTCTGACACGGGGGCTTGCTGTTGGACTGCTCTCCGCGCTTCTGGCAGGGGCAATACTGTTCTATTATCTTGATGTCTTTCGTGAGCAGATAGACCTTCTGGTGCATTTTCAGAAGCCGGGGCTCAAACGCTGGGGAGAGAGTTTTACCTCTACATTTCTGTTCCATCTCCATCCGCTCGTTACCGGATTTCTGGTGATCTCGTTATTCGCTGCCATTAAGAAAAAAGAACCCCGGTATCTGGTGCTGATATGGCTTCTTGTTGTCCTGGCCGGATTCCTTCAGGTCAGGAGAATACGTTATCTTATTCCTGTTTTTCCCTGGATAGCGCTTGCGGCATCCTATGGGATATCCGTCCTCTGGAAGGACCGCGTCCGGCGTTTTGCCGTATGCGCTGCCGTGCTTATGTCACTGGCCACNNCTGCCGTGCTTATGTCACTGACCACGGCGTGGTTTGGGTATCAGGCGTTTCTGAACGTCAATAATCTGGTTAATCTCAGGGACGCGGGAGCGTATCTTGATAGCCTCGAAACGCCTGAGGTCGAGGTGCTGACCTATCCCCAGAAAAGCCAGATCAACCCGGCTGTTGCCGTGCCCATCCTGGACCTGTATACGCATAAACCTCTTCGATATGATTATGTTTTTCGCACTCACATGAGCCGGAAGCAGGTGAAGCGCTCATCGTTCCGTTTTTCCTGGGAATACCGGAACCCTGACTATTATCAACGGGATCTCAGGGAGGAGGCCGCTGGAGAGAAAACAATCGTGGTCATCGCTCCGGGGGAATCCCGTACCTTGGACCCACGCCTTGCCGGGGCTCACCGTATTGGAGAGTTTCTTACGCATGAGGGATTTTACCGGTTCAAGCCCTTTATCTTTATATATCAATAAATTATTGACAAAATCGTAGGTGTTCTGTGATAATTTAGTCCAAAATTTCTCTGGGGAGGGAATCCATTAACTTTGTGAAAAAACTCAGCAATTACTTGAGGAGGAAGGGTGCTATGAAAAATGTTTGGTTGGTTGTGCTCAGTATTATGCTTGCCGGCACGCTCGCTCTTGTCCCCATTGGAGCGTCTGCCTGGGCTTCCGATAGCGGCGGCTACGGAAGCGACAGCGGTGGCTACGGTGATGACTCCGGTGATTCCGGTGGCTACGGCGATGAGGGTGACAGCGGCGGCTATGGCGAATCAAGTGCTGTCGAGAAAAAGGCCCCAGCTGTAGTAGCGGAAAGTTCCAGTGATGACAGCGGCGGTTATGGCGGTGATTCCGGCGGTTCCGGCAATGAAGAGACCGCAGGGTATGGCGAGGAGGAAAAATCCGGTGCAGCGGTAACGGTCGAGAAGGAAGAGGCTTCCGTGGAGGCAGCGGCCGCTCCCGTGAAAAAGGTGGCCAAAAGGCGTTCTGCTCCTGCATTCCTCCGTCCACCGAACAAATTGCTTTTCGTTCTGACCGCGCTGGGTATTGGTCTGGCGCTTGGGTGGGTATTGCAGCGTGGCCGCTTCTGCATGAACTCTGCATTCCGTGACACGATCTTTATCCAGGACTGGACATTTTTCAGATCGTACATTCTGGCTCTTATGGTCGCCATTGTTGGGACAAATGCCCTGAACGATATAGGGCTTATCAAGGTAAGTGCACAGCCGTTCTGGCCTTTTGCCCATATCATTGGCGGATATGTTTTCGGACTGGGCATCGTGCTTGCCGGCGGTTGCGGCAGTGGCATCTGGTACCGTTGCGGTGAGGGTCTCCTGGCTGCATGGGTCGCGGTGCTTGGTTTCTTTATTGGCATTGGCGCCACCATGTCGGGCCTCTTGAAGCCTTTGTACATCAAAATGCGCAGTGTCATGTTACTTGGCAAAAAGCCCACCCTTTACGCGCTGGTGGGAGGAGACACCAATATTGCCATCAAGTGGATAGTGATCGCCGCGCTGTGTGCTGTTGGGTTCTATTTCGTCAATAAATCGCAACCCTTCAAACTCGGCAAACAGAAGGGGTATTACTGGTCGGTGACCGGCCTGTTGATAGGTATAATCGCCGTGCTTGCTTTCTGGGCGGCTTACTATTTCGGCGGTGGATTTGCGCGCGGCCTTTCGTTCACCACGCCGACCATCGAGCTGTTCAACACCGTCACCAGGCACAATGCTCAGCCTACCATCTTTCCCATGGTCGATTTCTTCGGATATATCAAGACCACATGGGGTGTGCTCTTCATCATCGGCGTCCCCCTTGGGGCATACCTGAGCGCTCGCGGCCTGAAGGAGTTCTCCTGGAAGGTTCCGCCTGCTAAAGAGCTGCTTACTGTGTTTGGCGGCAGCCTGATGATGGGATTCGGTGCCACGGCGGCCCTTGGCTGTAACATGGGGCAGGGTATCACCGGTGCTGCTACCCTCTCCGTGGGAAGCATTGTGGCTACCATTGCCATTATCCTTGGGAACTGGACCATGGTTTACTTCAAGTTCATTAAGCCCATGCAGGACATGGACCTGGATTAAGCCCATCGTGCCCATTTGTTTTTTATATCCAGTGGGCGGAAAAGCCGCCCACTGGATTTTTTTCAACACCCAAGTTAAAATTACCGTTATATGATTATTGATGGACGGGGTATTCAGATAGAAGAAACCTTGAAAAAGGTAAGAGAGTTTCTGAACACCCGTTGTTCTTTGGAAGACGCGGTTGAGGTTTTGCTGAGTAGCACTGAGGATGCAAAGAAAGTGAAGGCTTATGTCTCAATGACCGGATGTATCACTGAGGTCAAAAAGATCGATGATCATTACTCAATGATTGTTTCTGGCGGCACTTGCCGCTGTGGATAGAGTTTTATTAAGAACCTAGACGCTGAAAAAGGAGGTATTGCATGAAAAAGGCTCTTGTAATGATGTTTTGCATTTTCGGTGTAATGGGGCTTCTGATGGCCGGATGCCAGCAGAAGGCTGCCGAGGAAAAGGCCGCGCCTGCTGAACAGGCTGCTCCTGCTGCTGAGGAAGAGGGCGGATACGGTGCTCCCGCTGAAGAAGCTGGCGGATACGGCGCTCCTGCTGAAGAAGCTGGTGGTTACGGTGCACCTGCTGAAGGCTCCGGTGGTTATGGTGCCCCCGCCGAAGAAGCTGGTGGTTACGGTGAGAGCGGCGATACAGGCGGATACGGCAACTAAGGAGATATCGAATGAAAAAGACTTTCGTAATAATTATCTGCATTCTCGGCCTCATGGGGCTTCTGATGGCGGGATGCCAGCAGAAAGCCGCTGAGGAAACGACCGCCCCTGCCGGGGAGGAAAGCGGTTACGGCACCGTTGAGCAACCTGCTGGCGGGTACGGTGAAGAGGCTGCAGAAACCAAAGAGGGCGCCGAAGAAGGTAAGTCTCCTGAAGAAACCGGTGGCTATGGCCAGTCGGGTGGCTACGGTGGCGTGCAGAGCGAGTCCGGCGGCTATGGCACCAATGATACTGGTGGCTACGGCGGCGAAAGCGGCGGCTACAAATAGAAGGTTACGACCCTTTAAGGGGGCGTAACAAGTATGAATAAAATATGGATCGGGGCCGAACTCGTAAAGAGCGGCCCCGATTTTCTATAATAATAGCTATTATGCCTGAGCAGTCTTCTTCAGAAAATCCTGATGTAATAAGACCCGAAAACATGAAGGGTGCCGATGTGGTCCTTGGCGGCGGGCTTGCCGGTCTTTCAGCGGGCTACCACCTGACCCGTGCGGGACGAAGGTCTGTCGTTTTCGAAGCCGATAATGTCCTGGGCGGACTTTCCCGTACCATTCGTACCGGCGATTTCTATTACGATATCGGCGGGCATCGGTTCTTTACAAAGAAAGAGCATATTAACACCCTTGTCAAAGAGCTCATGGGGGATGAGCTGGAGACCGTGCACAGAAGGAGCAAGATATACATGAGGGGCAAGTTCTTCAATTATCCCCTCAGCCCTGCCAATTCCCTGTTCGGACTGGGACCGGCCACCGTTTTCAAGGCCCTGGCCGATTATGGTATGAGCCGCGTGCGCGGTCTTTTTTCAAAGACTGATATCATCTCTCTCGAAGACTGGGTGGTACTGAATTTCGGCCGCACGATGTTTGATATTTATTTCAAGGAGTACAGCGAGAAGGTCTGGGGCATTGATTGCGACCGCATCAGTCAGAGCTGGGTGGCAAAACGCATTCAGGGACTCTCGCTCGGCAAGGCGATCAAAAATGCTTTTTTCAAGGTAGCGGGACGTGAACTCCCCACACTGGCGGATACGTTCTTTTATCCCGAGTACGGAATAGGCCGCATTGCTGAGAGGTTCGGAGAAGAAATTTGTAACAGGAATCAGGTACTCACCAGTTCCGGTGTGGTGAGGCTTTCCCATGAGGCAGGCAGCGTGACTGGTATCAGGGTTCAGAACTGCAGGGACACCTATCCGGTCGAAGGGAATGAGTATATCTCGACCATTCCTCTGAATACGCTGGTGAAGATGATGGACCCGGCCCCGCCGGCCCATGTGATGCGTGCGGCGGACAGCCTGGGGTACCGGGACCTGCTGACCGTATCCGTGATGGTCGACCGCGAGAATGTCACCGACCAGACATGGGTATACATCCCGGAGAAAAAATACCTGTTCGGCAGGCTCCATGAACCGAAGGTCTGGAGCAGCAGCATGGCTCCCGAAGGCAAGACCCTTGTGGTGGTAGAGTTCTTCTGTTTCCGGGACGACGACATCTGGAGCCGTACGGATGAAGAGTTATCCAGGATAACCATCGAGGGCATGGAGGAGTTGGGTTTTTTCAGCCGTGATGAAGTTCTGGGAACGGACGTCCTGCGGGTGTCAAAGGCATACCCCCTCTTTGAAGTAGGGTACGAGGAGCACTGCAGGGTCATTTACGACTACCTTTCCGGGTTCGAGAACCTCCATATTGCGGGCCGCTCCGGGATGTTCCAGTACCAGAACATGGACCACGCCATCGAAAGCGGTATGGAAGCGGCGGAGAGCCTCCTGAACAAAGGGACGAGCTGATGCGCTGCGCACTGGTTGTTCCGGCCTGGACTCCCGAGGAGATATTCTCTACCTCGACCGCGGCGGCGCAGATCAATTACTGGCAGCCCCTGGGCACCCTGTACGTGGCGGCTGCCATCCGCGATGCGGGCCATGAGGTCCGCTTCTTCAACGGCGCCTTCATGCGCCATGCAGAGATCATGGAAGAACTCAGAAGCTTTGCCCCTGGTGCGGTGGGCATTTACTCGACGACCTTTGGCTGGGCCAAGGCAAAGCACATGGCGCGGGAGATCAAGGCCCTTTCCCGGGAGATATTCACCTTTGTCGGAGGGCCGTATCCCGTGGCGGCAAAGGAGAAGTGTCTGGAGGACGAGCCCGGTGACCTTGATGCCGTGGTAACGGGAGAGGGGGAGTTGACTGCTGTCGAGGCGCTGGGGAAACTTGAGGCTGGGACTGGCCTTGCGGGTGTCGCGGGGCTTGTCTACCGGGACGGCGACACTGTACGCGATAATGGCCCCCGTGCTTTTATTGATGATATGGACAGCATACCGTTTCCCGCCCGAGACCTTCTGGGCGACGCCATGCGATATATCCCTCCGCCTGCCACATACAAAAGAAAACCCGTTGCCGTTATGATAACCTCACGTGGCTGTAACCGGCGTTGCCTGTACTGCTTTCAGCTGGACAGAAACCGTGAGACCGGTATCCGTTACCGGAGTGTTGAGAACGTAATTCAGGAAATAGAACTGTGCCTGAAACAGGGATACCGTGAGATAAAGTTTCTGGACGACACCCTGGCGGCGGATTACGACCGGGCCATGGAGCTGACCCGGGAGATCAGGCGCAGGAAACTCGATTTCACCTGGTTTGCCTCTGCATGCGTGAACCAGGTGGATAAGCCCCTGCTGCAGGCGTTCAGGGACGCGGGATGCTGGGCCGTGCTTTTTGGCGCGGAAAGCGGAGTGCAGAAGAACCTCAACGCGATACGGAAGGGAATAACCCTGGAGGCCACCCGCAAGGCGGTAAAGGCCGCAAAGGAGGTCGGCCTGTATGTGCTGACTCCATTCCTGTTCGGGATTCCGGGTGAGACGTATGACGAGGCGCTTGAAACCATCCGCTTTGCCTGTGAACTGGACCCTGATGTGGCCAATTTCCATTCAATTACCCCCTTCCCGGGAACCGACCTTTACGATAATATGGAGCTCTACGGTTCGGTCAGCGCCGACCTCTCAGACTATACCTACCAGGGAATAGCTTTTGTGCCCCATACCTTAAGCAAGGAGCAGATAGCCCGGCTCAGGCAGCTTGCGTTCAAGAAGTTCTATTCGCGGCCGAAATTCCTTTTGCGCCGCCTTTTATCGATCAGAAGCCTCAATGATGATATAAAAGTGGCCCTGAACGGGGCCCGAAGCCTCCTGAACCTCTGGCTTCGCAAGGGCGTTTTTCAACGTGACAAGGGTGGTCCCGGCGACGGGTCTCCCGAAGATCGTATAACCACCCCCTGGTCCAAGTAGTTTCCCTCTCTAATGTTTTCTTGACAGCTTGAAGCGGTTGAGGCTAATGTAGAAACAATACATGTTGCCAGTCCGCTCAGGAGGTTCTGCAATGAAAACTGTTGTACGGCTTCTGTTCTGCTTTTCTGTTTTTATGCTTGTCTCTTGCAGCATTCTGTTGGGAGAAAAGCAGGAGACCAACCTGCCTGCTGACGCCCCTGATCTGTATGGGGTTACTTATGCGAACGGGACATTCGTAGCCGTTGGAAAGGGAACTGTTCTGGTATCCCGGGATGGGGATGTCTGGCATGACCAGCTTCTTCCCTATCCAACAAGGTTGAACGCGGTTGCCGGATGCATGGGCAGTATGGTAGCCGTTGGTAACCAAGGGCTGATTCTGCGCTCAAGCGGCGGAGAATTCTGGGAACGGGTTGACATGGGACTGAACGTCGATCTCCTGACGGTAATATGCGGACGCGATACATACGTTGCTGCGGGACAGCGCGGTGCGCTTCTGACGTCCTTTGACGGAGGGATATGGGTGCCGCAGGTTCCCGCGCTTAACGCGACAATTTTCGATATGGTATACGGTGAGCAGCGTTTTGTCGCTGTGGGCCGCGGAGGGGCCATCCTGGTTTCGGAGTTTACCGACGACTGGTATCAGGGATTCTCGGCAGCCTCCGAATCCCTTGGCGGAGTGACCTACGGCAAGGGACGCTTTGTGGCGGTGGGACGTGGCGGTGCGGTTTACTCGTCCCCTGACGCAACCACCTGGCATCCCTATTCAAGCGGTCAGCAGGAGGACCTCAGGGACGTCGCCTACGGGGCGGACCGTTTTGTTGCCGTTGGACACAACGGGACTGTCGTGACATCCGATGACGGCCTGAACTGGGAGCCTGTTATTTCAGAGGTGAGCGGGAACCTTTATTCCGTTATGTATGGTAATGGAATGTTCATTGCGGTTGGTGCCGGTGGCACCATAATCACTTCGACCGACGGGGTATTATGGGGGAGGGCGTTCTACCCCTGATCCTTGCTCACTTATTTTAAATTGATATAAACACCGGGCCTTCCGGCACCCCTTGACACTTTTTTCAGGCGTGAGATAATTAGGAAAAGAGCACGGGACAGGAGGTGTTTGGTCATGGCAAGAAAGGTCGTCCCCAAAAAGGAACTCCTGGAGATTCTGAACGGAGAGCTCAGAAAATTCCCCGAGTACTATGAATGTTACTACGAAGACGTTGAAAAGCTCTCCGAGCCTGACGAGACCGGATGTAACTGGGGCCACCCCGTAATGGTCTGCAAGGGAACACATCCCGGCATGGTAAAGCCCGAAGGCTTCAGGATACCCGGGGATTTCAGGGAGGAATATAATCTTTCCTGACCCTGTTTGACATTGGGGGCTGCCGGACAGGTTCAGTGTCTCAGGCGGGCCATGATGTCAGGCTGGCGGTATAAGACCTCCAGCCCCTTCAGGAAGGCGGTTCTCAGCGCGCCTTGAAAGGGGAGTCCGGCCTTTTTGAACTCGTCGAGCGCCCGGCCGAAGCGGACAGCGAGTTCCTTTCTTGTCAGCTTTAATGCGGAAGGGAACTTCCGGTAGAGTTTCATTCCGGCTCCTTTGGCTTTCCCCTCAAGCAATGAATTGAAAAGGGCTTTCTCCTTCTCATTCTCTCCATGCATGATAACGGCTGCGAGGTAATTGTATTTGCGGCCTTCAATGTCCTCTGCAAGGTCGGAGATGTCGTCGAGTATCTGGCAGGCAAGCCCGAACTCGTAGAGTCCTTTTTTAAACTGGCCAAAGGCGGTGCCGCTGCCCGTATCTCCCAGCGCTTCGGGTGCCGCAAGGGTGGAGGTAAAGAGCTTTCCCGCTTTCATGGAGTGGACACTGCTCATAATATCATCCGGTGTCAGCTTCTCAAAGCTTACTCCCCCTTCCTCTCCTGCCTCTTCTATGCCGCTTTCGGTGATTGAGCCAAGTGAAAGGTTGACAAGGGTCTGCATTTCGTCCTGGGTGATGACGCCTCTGTTC
>JABAHP010001522.1_pt1 | contig 28833 bp, 17 predicted proteins | sample 7062081 | NCBI WGS metagenome assembly JABAHP01 (sample SAMN14534357, study PRJNA622989) | marine sediment metagenome | biome: marine biome [ENVO:00000428]; feature: marine pelagic biome [ENVO:01000023]; material: deep marine sediment [ENVO:00002113] | place: India: Gulf of Kutch | collected...
CTTATCCAGCACCGGCACCAAAATAGCCATTAACATCGACATGAGAGAGATGACAACCAAAAGCTCAACTAAGGTAAATCCCTTAGTCTCACTGTCTTTCTTCTTAAAATTGTATCCTTTGAATCCTATGGTTTATCCCCTGCAATTCACTGCTTTCCAATTATTAGCTCATCTGACTTTCTATTAATCGTATCAACCACAATATACCCGGTCCTTCCTGCCCGGGTTCTCTATCACTTTGCCTTCTCGGCTCGGCAAACTCGCTGCCAACATTGTCAATCTCCTGAAGGTAAATAAAATGCAACTCTCCACGGTGGTCGTTTTCTACAAGAAACGTAATCTTCTCGATTACGTCCTTTTCCATATTAATGGTATAGATAAGCTTGACCTGTCTGTAGGTCACCAGGACTTGGACTTTAACTTCGTCAGGGGTATATCTGGTCTCAAACCATACCCACTTTCGTCCCGCATCCCGCCGCACCGTATCTATCGTGTGCAGGCCCATCCAGGGTCGACCAAGACCGGCAAAGCTGGCTTGATTTACAATATTGTCCCCCACCTTCAATATAATCCACGGCCAATGCCTTCCACTGGCTGCGTATAAAAACGGTATCCTTCCTCTACCCCCAACTTCTTTGCCGGCAATCTGGCCTGTTATTTGAAAATACGTCCAGCCTCGTTTGTGCATCATGTCGCGATTATCTACCTCTTGTGCCTGAGGTGGCCATTTGTATCGAAAATATTCTTCGTCCAGTACATTGTTATGTTGTACTATCCTAAACTGATCGCCGTTCTCCTCTCCCCCGCGCCTTGTAATAACCAGCAAGCCTTCTCCCCTGCCGGACACATATTTCATCTCATTATTTTGACCTTCGACGGTTGAAACAAAGTCTATAAAACCAGGGTCATCGGTCGGCAGGGTCTGCACGTCAAGCCGGCTGTTGAACATCCTAAAATTGTTAATGTAGATGGTATTGTTGTTTTTCACAAAGCAGTAATTTGCCCGGTCATCCTGCCACCACCGGCCGTAAGTTTTTTTGCGCTGCGAATCCCAGTTGACCAATCTCAACACAACCGGCCCATCTACATTTTGTGGATAGTAGTACCATCTTTCTTCAATCCCCCCTTGTACCGGATCCACCTGACCAGTGATCTGTAAACTTTTTACAGGCTTGTTCTCCGGAAGGTTCCTTGTCTCATCAAGAGCCGTTGTTGTCACCACAGCACCAACGGCCAACACCCCGGCCGCCGTCAGTGATACGATGGCTGTCTTACTACTGACCGCCGCCGCTACTCCTGCCGCCACACCAACTTTAGTGGCCGCCGACGTTATTGACAAACCGGCTGCAGCTGCCTCGCTCGGTGCCGTCATCTTTCCAAACAAAACCAAAGCAGTCACCAGAAAACCTTTTCTAAAGCCTTTATTAGAAAGATGTTTTTGAAGCGATCTTTTAGCCCTGCAAAACAATACACGCGAGCTTAACTCACTACACCCCATCAACTCCGCAATCTCCGAATATTCCATCTCCTCATAGCAGCGCATAATCAGCACTTTCCGGTACTGAGGCTTCAACTCGCCCATTGTACTGATGACAATTTGCTTCAGCTCCTCGGAGACGAGTTTTGCAAAACCTGCCTGGGCCTCCTTTGACCAGCGCTGGGTCTTATGTAGCTTCGATACCGGCACTGTCCGTCGATGTTTTTCTTCAGTATAGTGCCGGCGTATCTTGTTGAATGCAATCCCCCGCAGCCAGGGCCAAAATCTATCCGCTCTTTGCAATTTGCCTAATACTTTAAACATCTCGAGCATACTCTCCTGTACAATGTCCTGGGCCAAATGCTCCCGTAATACAATCCGATAGACATACGCATACAATCTTGCCCGAACCAACTTTGCCAAGGTCTCAAGGCTCTCCCTGCTGCCGAGCTGAGCTTGCCTGACCAACACGATGTAATCTTTATCCTCGTCCATAGAATACCGACAATACGTGCGGCTATAACTATGTGCAGTTATTAAGGCGACTTGTTACACTTTATTTTACCATATTTAGCGTTTGTTTATGGAAACCACCAAAAAATCGGCGAAAATACTTCAATTTGGCTCTTTTTCATGACTTTTTTTCTCCGGCCTTTCGTAGCTTTCGCAGTCATCAAATGGTCTAAAATTTTGGGGAATTCAATATCCGCTTAATCAACAAAATTCCACTTTTTTGGATAAAAACTATATGACCATCCTAAAAACCAGAAGAGGTAATCCTGCAGGCGGTTCCGGGCGCATGTTAAAATGGGGGATTTAAGGGCTGTTAACTCAATCCGAGGCAATTTAAAAGCCCCTGCCTGCGAGGAGAGGGAGAGAGGAAGGAGCAGGGGCCTAAAACAAAACTTCTATAGTTTCTACGAGTAAAGACATAAATAGGTTCTGACAGAATGGTTATCTTAGGAACTAAAAAAGTGGGGCTATACGACCGCTGAGCTATCGTCAATAAAATGGGATTAATACTAAATACACTGGAAAGGTCAAACTGCTTAGTTTAAATACGCTGTCCATCCCTGACCAGTTGTTCGCTCAGCTTGCTGTAGTCTATATCCTGTACGGCACAGCTTTGATCTACAGCGTGGGCGGCGGCGGTGGCCGAACTTTGGCCAAGAATCATAAACACCGGCTCCATGCGGATTGAACCAAAAGCTATATGTGAACTCGACAAGCAGACGGGGGCAAAAAGATTTTGGCATTCGTTCTTTTTTGGGATTAACGAACCGTATGCGATTCGATAAGGTTTGGGTGGGCGTACACCGATATCGCCTTCGTTTTGAACGTAACCATCCGGCTTGACATAACGCTGAACATTATGCGAATCCAACGTATAGGAACCCATGCCGACGGGTTGAGGAACGTCGCGCTTGTCGAGCACATCGTTCTCAGTCATGACATAGTGACCTGTCATGCGCCGTGCTTCCCGGATATAGAGTTGATGAGGCCAATTGCCGTTATCTGTAAACTCATCTTTAGCCAGGCCCCACTTCGACATTTTTTCCCGAATATCCTCCGGAACCCGGCGGTCATTTGCGAGGAAGTACATCAGCCCTTTCTGGTAAATCTCGTGTTCTTTTATGATTTGGCGGCGTCGCTCATAAGACGCCTCGGGGTAGTCATAATTCATACCGATATTGTCGGTGCTGAATGGTCCATGATTGTTGGTGTCGGTTTTGCGATTGGGGATGGGATCGAACTTGCCGAATACATCGCGCCATCCGCTATCGAATACTCGCAGAAGAAGCTGGTATTGTTTCGGGTCGTAACCTTTGGGTAAAGGGAAAGGGACACGATTGTCAGGATGGTCCGTTAGACACATGCGGAAGCAGTAAGCCTGAACGCGATGATCAGCGTCACCTTTTTTGCCCGGCTCATCGCCGGAAATACGCGGCAGCAACCCGCTTGAGGGATCACCCGGTCTTATGTAAGGATCTACCGGTTTCTTGAAGTGATGTGAATGATGTAGCACTCCAACCTGTACGCCATTCCAGGTTTCGCCATATTCGCTGTTTGCTTCACGGCCAACGTGGTAGCTAATCCCTGCCGCAGCCATAAGATCACCCTCATACGTGGCATCAATAAACATACTGCCGCGATAAGATTTCCCGCTGAGCATCCTGATTGATATGATACGGTTGCCATGTTTTTCGACGCCGTGCTCGCGGTCGAGCCATTCATCTCGATGCACGGGGATGTTGTGCTCGGTGATGAGGTCTTCAAATACTCGTTCAGCAACGTGGGGCTCAAAAATCCACATCGTTCTTTCCTTACCGTCGACAGCGGGTGTACCCTGCCCGCGATTGCCGTACTCGGACCGCTTCTGCCATTTCCAGGCCTCGGGTTTTTGGTAATGAATCCAAATGCGGTGATAAAACTCACGTGCCAATCCGCCGATGACTTCCTTTCTGCCGGTATCGGTCCACCCGAGTCCACCGGATGACAGACCCCCGAGGTGTTTTTCAGGACATACCATAATAACGGATTTAAACATTCGAGATGCCTGAACGGCTGCAATGACGCCAGCAGATGTCCCGCCATATACCACAATGTCGGCGTCATGTCTGAATTTGCTCGGCCGATTTGTCTCAGAACTACAACTTAAGAGCAGAAGGCTTAGGAATACAGTTATATATCTCATGTTTTTCTCCCATGAATACATAGCTAAAAAAGATAGCTTAAACGGCATGAGTCTACATTATTCAAGCTGAAAGTCAAGGAGAAACAAGCGTTAGACAGTGTTATAAACCTTAGTTGTTTCTGAGTTTTCTTTAGATCCATATAAGCTCAGGACTCCCCAAGTTAGAATATTATGGGACGCTTCTCAGCTTTTTCATACCATCGCAGAACAAAAATCAGGCAATAAGATATACCGGATTTGCGGGATCGAATTATATCCTTTGTTAAGAGGCAAAAATACCCTGCCACTTTTTTGCATCTCGAAACAAATTGATTATACTTTATATAAGGGCAGGTGCGAAACATTAGTAAGGTTTGCATATAAAATGCCCAAAAGGAGGGGTTTAAGAATGAAAAAGCATAAAGATAAATGCCCGGTTAAATGCGGGCCTGACATATACAACGGAGTCGATTCCCATAACTGGGCAAATAAGATGGAAATACAACACCTTACTTCAAGTAAGGCTGATGTAAAAGTCGTTGCCAAGTTACCCAAGGATCATAATTGCACAAACTAATTTCCGTCTCACTTCCTGATTTAGGCTTAGATTATCAGCAATAGACAATACCGATCCCATCTTACAGGAGCCGGTTTTCGTCTGTTCACGATCCCCGTATCAAAACCGAGTAGAAATGGCACGGCACTCTCGAAGACTGCCGCGAAGACCTTGCCGGTGTCCGGAGCTAATACCGGTCTTAACAAAGTTTCACCAACAAGTTTGTAAGTTTTAACTGCCTATTTTATCCAGTTTTCTGCAAACCTCGCAAAGTCTTCGAGATTGACAATACCGTCATCGTTAAAGTCTACCTGAATCAAACCTTCCCGGCCGGACAAAAGCCATCTATCAGCAATTTTGGCTAAAACTTTGAAGTCATGCGGTATGCTAACCGTTGCGCTTCTGACGGTCACGTTACCACAATCATCCACCGCCTGATATGTGATGGTGTAAATCCTGCCGCTATTGGCCCCGCTGCGCTCGGACCTTACATAGATTTCACCGCCCTCACCTGTCTCAATATCTCCGGTTGTATGCCCATCGCCAACGGTGTTATCATCTTCGCTCATCACGATATCGACGAGAGAAACCTGCGGTTCAGCGTCACATTCGTCACTCACTGTCCAACTCGGCGTAACCTCGACCATCTTATGAGTCGGCGGCCACATGAAGGTGGGTGTAACGGACAACTCGAACTCGGGCGGCCTCGTATCTACCACCGTTATCGTCTGTACACACTCTGAGCTGTTGCCGGATTCATCCGTAGCCGTCCATGTACGAGTCAGCGTCCCCGTATTGCCGCAGCCGGGCTGCCACTGGTCACTGTGAGTGACTGTCACAACACAACCGTTATCACCGGCCGTCGCCGAACCATTTGCCTCAACGCCGGTATCAGCCGGGCATTCGAGTGTTACATCCGCAGGGCAGGTGATGACCGGCGGGATTGTGTCTACAACCGTAACCACAACGTCGTTGGGCTCCGAGTCATCTATTCCGTCACTGACAACCAGCGTTATGACATACTCACCCGGGCATCCACTATCCAGGGTAACAGTCGGGGCTACTCCCTGTATGGGACTCTCGAGGAAAGGCCCCGTCCAGGTACAATTAAGCACTCTGGGTGGTAAGCCTTGGCTGATTTCCGTTTCGCTGGCAATCAACTCGGCGGAGATGAGGAAATCGTCGCTCGTAAGTGAGACGTTTAGCCCGTGGATGGCCAGTAGATTTTCACCCGGGCGCAAAGCACCTATAAAGCTGGTAACATCAATGTACTCGAATTTGACAGCGGCTGCATCTGGAATCTGGCCTTCTGCTTTAGAGTTCCAATCCGGTGTTCCGATTAAATTGCGACAATGTAACTCGATGTCATTAAGATAGGCAATAAATCCGTCGTCGTACCGCATCTTCAGCGTCATGTACTTGAAGCCGGACAAGTCATTGAGATCGACAGTGAATGGAATGCGTATATAACAGGAGGTATTGTTGCCATACATCGATGATTCGACATCATAAGTAATATAGTCTTCAAAGCCCGAACTTTTTTCGTATCCGACACCACCTGTTTTTCCGGGGGTGACGGGTGTTCCATCGTTCCATCCGGAATCATCGAAAGCCGGGTCACTCTTCCAATCGCCCGTGACGGGACCAGTGGGTACGAGCACTCGCTTGGGCGCATGCTCGGCTACAAGGGTCATGATATCCTCATCAGGATCATAGGAACCGCTGCCGTCTAAAGTAACCTGTGTCCCCTGCCCGGTATTGCATGCACTTTCGACAGTCTGGTCTTGCCCGGCATCAGCGACCGGAGGGCTGTTCTCCGTTGTGAACGACCAGTCATTTCCATCGATTGCACCGCAGCAGTTGTTCGCCACCACCTGCCAGAAGTACCTCATGCCGCGCCTCAACGTCTGGCCGGGCTCCGGCGTCGGATCACATACCGGTTTGGTCAAACCACTCTCAACCAATTCCAGCGCATTCGGATCTGTGCCGAAGTAAACATCCCAGGTCATAGGACACAGTGGCTGGTGCCTGAACAGAACTGCTAAACCGGGATGCAGTTCCGGCTTGTTACACAGATAATTCAGGCCGCAGCCGGGGTCCCTCTGAATCCCTACTGTCGCACCTGAACCGGCTTCATAGCTGGGATCCATGTACAGCATAAGGATGTCGCTACTTCCTTCGAAAAGCTGTGCCTGACAAGTTACCCTGTCGTCTTGCGAACCGAAGTGCCTGACGTTCTCCCACTGTACAACGAGAATACGATTGGGCGCCTGCCCGACCACAGCGACGTAAACGTTGTCCTCCCCATCTCTACTGGGAGTGAGATCATCCCAGTAAACTGCTATGAATCTTTGCATATAATAAGGATTACACGGGATGCAGCAGTTGCTATAGCCCATATACTCGTCAACAAAATGAATCGTTCCGTTCGAGCCAATCGCCAAATTATTGTATTTACTACCGTAAAAATTAAATTCAAAAGGCAGCATAATGGGGTACCACCAACTGTCATCCGTAAGACGAAGATTGAGACCTGCCATTAACACCTCGGATTCCGGCGTTACAGAATTAGCCTCACCAGGCCCCGGAGGGGGTGGCGGTGGTGGCGGAGGAGGTGGTGGCGGAGGAGGAGGCGGAGATCCGTTAGCTATTTCAATCCAATCGAAAGACGGACCGTTCGGCTCGTCGCTGTCAATGAAAATGTATTCACCGGCATCCGGACCACCGCTGTGCTGTATACTCACACCCTCAATCATAACTACCAACGCCGGAGCCTCCGACTCTTTATCACCAGACTCAACACCGGAACGAACACCTTGTAACAAATACTCAGACTGTGTCAAATCAGACTCAAACAGGGGCAGAATACCGCCATAAAGATTGTTTGTTTCTCGACTCCCTCCCCTTTCTCCTTCAATCATATCTCCACCGCCGGCCTGTGACTGGGGCTCCGGCAGTGCGCCGGGGGTTGGAGTGTAAGTAATATTATCCAGTAAAAACCGCTTGAAATCCGGGTCGGGATTGGAAAAGGAAATGATAGCATGAGCGATCGGCGTCGTACTTGTGCCGCTATTGAATCCCTCCATCCAAACGAATCCCATATCATTTGCATCTGCAGAAAAAGTGCCGATCATGTTAAATGAACTGTCAAGAAAAACCATCGTGCTTGCATCCGTATGTGAGCCCAGAGCGCTTAATACGAAGCCGTAGGAGATACCGTAGACAGGTACATCAAAGTCCAGGGTCACATAAGTCTCATTAGCATCACCTTCTATGCAGGGAAACTCGACGTAATAGGTTTGACCCGAACCACCGCTTACATATGCATCACTATAAGCTCCACTTTGATTATAGAAACCGAATGTCACCTCCCCAACGACCAACCCGTGGATCATCGTGCCGGAAGGTATTTCGTCAAAAGTAATCGTCACAGGGTCCATCGCACCTTCCGACTTCCACTCCAATTTGATATCCAAAGCAACATCTCTCGCGCCATCACACGGATCAGGGTAATCCGGTTTTACAATGGACGGACAAAACAACTCGAAGTCCTCGTCACTTTCGTCCGTGTATGTTCCGTCGGTTATCCTTATACGGTAATCCGAGTCGGCCGGCAGGCCTGGAGGTATATTCCAGGTGAACTTGTTGTTGTTGGGTACGTCGTCCGCCAACTGCGTGTAAACGCTCCCGCCTTTTAGAAGATAAATATCAACAAAGGGGCCGCCGCCTAATGAATACCATCTAATTTTGTGTCTGGATGACAGTTTCAGGGAATCTCCGCCCTTTGGAGAAACGACCTTCAAGCCGGCTGAGGCGGTTAAAGCATTGTACGCATTAAGGCGACAGCCGGAGATTGTTTTGTCGTCCAATGCCGATAACGGATCTCCGGTCCAGACCAACCTTGTCTTCAATTCATCCATCGACATTATAGTCCCGATAGAACCGGGAACATTTGCCAATACCAGAGCAGCCACACCCGCCACATGCGGTGTCGCCATCGACGTACCGCTGGACCAGGCGTAGCTTTCGGCATGGTCTTCTATGCATTGGATACGAATATTGTCTACTTCCGCACCGAAGTAGTCGTTATCCACGCCATTGGTGGTCCAGCGGAACCTTATCTTCATACCTTCATTGCGATATGAATCAGGGATATCAAAACGCATCCAATAGTAGTAGCCCTCAAAGTAAGAGTAGATGCCGTTTATGGATAAAATCAACCGCCAGATCGAACCATCCCAAACGTAAACGCTCAATTCATCGCCATCACCAATCTCGTACATATAATCGAACTCCACTGTAAGTCCACGTAATCCCCGCGTATCAATGGGAGGCGTTACAATGGAGCCGTAACTGCCGGTTGAATAAGGCCAGGAGTGATTCCAGTCACCACGGGCGGCTATATTGTTCACGTCATAATATGACGGCGACAGCACTGTACCCCAGCGGTTGACAACACCCTCCCGCGTCATTTGTGTGCCACCAAAACCCGGAGTGGCAGCACCCTGAAAATCCTCAAAGAACAAAGTTCTGTAAGTGGGAACGGTGCTGAGAACACTTACTCCCGGCGCACCAACATGAACCGATTCGGCTCCGACATTGGAAAAGCTTGCCAACAAATCTTCATCGTCGGTTGCAGCTACCGAAATCACGTTAGAATATCCATAACTCGCCGGGTAGTAAGGCTCTGAGTCATTGTCCATCCCGTAATTACCAGCTGCCGCCACCATCAGCACACCGTGGTTGCGTGCATGCATTATAATGTATTCCAATGCTTCCGAGTATCCATAGCCGCCCCAGCTATTGCTGAGAATCTTGGCACCGTTGGCAACACCGTAAGTTATCGCCTCGACAGCATCTAAGGTATCGCCATAACCGCTCGCATCAAGAAATCGCAGCGCCATCACCTTACATCGCCAGTTGACACCTGCTACGCCGATACCATTATCACCAACACCGGCAATTGTCCCGGCGCAGTGTGTTCCATGACCCGCTGCATCACTGGGATCGCTATCGTCCTGGTAGAAATCGTAGCCATGCACATCGTCGACATAGCCGTTATTGTCGTCGTCGATACCGTTGCCGGGTATCTCTCCGGGATTGACCCACATGTTGTCGACTAAATCCGGATGCAGATAGTCGATGCCGGTATCGATGACACCAACGATTACGTCTGAGCCGTCCGGCACACCGGTGGCGATATCCCAGGCCTCAGGAGCGTCAATATCTGCGTCTTCTGTTCCTCCCGTCTGACCTGTATTGTGCATACCCCACAACTGCCTGAAACGAGGATCGTTTGGCGTACGCGCTATACGCACACGGTAATTAGGTTCGACCACAAGGATGCGTCGGTCCCTCGCCCCCCAGTTCTCCGCTATCGCATCCTTCACTGATTTCCCGGCCGGCAGTGCAACCCGGAGCACCTCTTTACCACGCGAAAAAGCAATACGCTTTTCGATCGTCCCGTCCAACTCGGCCTCCACTCCAGACAAATCCTCCCCTGCCTCCACTTCACCGTTTCCATCCACGTCCGCCGACAGCAATACAAGTACCTCACCCGGCACATACACATCTTCCTGCCCCTGCAACCTCGCCATACTGCCTTCCGGCTGAACTGCACGGACACCCTCCCATGCTAAAATTGACACTATACAAGCCACTGCTGCTCCCAGTGTTATGGCACGCTTGCCGAACAAAAACATCGTATTTCGTCGTTCCCTGAATACACTCATTTGTTTCTCCTTGTTTTTCTGGGGCAGCATTTCGTGCTGCCGGTCCTTATTCTCTCCTGATTTTCTGCTGACATTTAAAGTGCGGCTATCGCACTGGAGTTTCGCTTAAAAATCCGGTCCTTGAAGTCAATATCCCGGTTTCCAACACACCTGAAGGCCTTTATCAACTCAGATTAGAACCCTTCTACACTTATAAGACGTAACAAAGCCAAAATTGTTACAAAAATTTCGTGGTTTTTTTCGCATCTAAGACTTTAATTCCGTAACGCTATACACTTCAAGACCTGTATATACTCAAAATGGATTTGTACTTTTCCTCCTGCTCCTGACTTACTTGCCCCTTCCATGAAAACTTGTAAACGAATTCGGTTAGAAAAAAACGGCTTTATTTGGGGAGAAAGCCTCGCAGCTTGCGAAAACAACTTTTCTAACCATCCTTCTTTTACAACAGTAATATACCTGAGCTAAGGAATTATGTCAAAGATATTACACCATTTTTCGTACTTGCCGCCACTTTTTACAAAAACTTTACAAAACAGCCTGCAAAACCGCCAAAAATTGCTTACTTTACGTATTGAAAGGTTCAGGGAAAAATTTGATTGACAAAAAATTCTTCATCTACTAAATGAAAGGCAGAAACAAAACACTTTATCCCTAATCTATTCCCTAATCTCCCCGCGTTCATTGATGGCCTTTAGGATTCTGGTTTTGGAATTCTCAAAATGCAATCTTTCCAACCGGCTCAGTATTGCATGCCGGCCCGCTGCGCTAAAGCATGGATTTTCGATGAGAGTCATAAGGGCAACTTCTTTGGAGGAATCAAATGACAACTTCCCAAAGATGGCCTGCACTAAATAATCCTGTGCCGCATCGCTTAGTTCATGCCGGGCCGCAATACGCTTGTAACCGTTGAGCCTGTCGGATTCGAAAGAGAGCTTGCCAATAACATCTATCTCTTCGATAGTGGCATCGGCAGGAACATATATAACATCAGGTTTCGCGGGATATGTCTTTTCTTCCTTTACCACGACTATGCACCCTGTCAGCAAGACCACGAACAGTAGCAATATCAATAGTGACTTTTTCATAACTTCACCTAACTCATAGATGCAATTGTTGTTTATTATCATTTGTCTTCATTTTATTTAAGGCAATAAATTTGTATAAGGTAACAAAAGCCGCATATGAATCGAAAATAACAAGCAACATTTGTTCACAAAAGGAACAACTACAAAATATCCTACAACGGTCTCAAAAGATTGCATTTGTTGAATTATTTTTCAAATGCGCAGACTGTCACACCTGAAAATATAGTAAAAAAAGCCCCTGTCCGGCGGAGGGAGAGGAGAAAGCGAGATAACGAACAGGAGCTTAAATGCACGCTTTAAAAAAAGCAAAATACAATCATTTGCCGGTCGAGTCAAGTAGAAAAAATAAATTTTTTTCAGGTTTTTTTGGGCCGTTTTCCCAATACCACCAGGGCCGGGCAAAGCAGAGAGGAAAAATAAGCATCGAGCGGATATAAGTTCAAAGGTTGACATAACAGATTAAAAACCAGAACTTATGACAGGGCAACGATAAAATATTACGACAAATTTGCGAATGTGAACCTGAAAAATCAAAGCTCCTGTTTCTCAACAATGAGACGGTTGAGATCACACAAGACATAACATGCAAAAAATAAGGGAGACGCAGGTCTTTTGATAGCTAACTGCTTGTCACCCTGTCTCCCTGTTGCGATATACCTTTATCGGCCTTGTTCGGACCATTTACTATGTAAGGCGAAACCGCCTATCGCAACCTGTATACTATACTAAAAATCACAACCTTAGTCAAGAAAATTGTGCAAATCTCGACGTTTCTTAACGGTCATAAAAATACCAAAGCCGCACAGCAAGATGCGCACAAAACTCCAGAGGCATTGAGATAAACCCTGTGGAATAGTTTATCGGAATGTTATAGAATGTTTACAGGCGATTATCCCGGGAAATCTCGGTTTAATACTTATCGTCTTAATCCAGAAACGATAGATCTTAATCCACAATGGAGAAAGAAGACCGGAATGAAAAATGTATTGCAAAAAGTAAAAATATTCATAGTCGGTTCGCTGCTGATTCTTGTTTTTTCGACAGGATTACTAAAAGCGGCCCGGACATATTCCAATCCGGTCATATCAGAAATCGGACCGGCCGACCCAACCGTTATTTTATACAAAGGCAAATATTATCTGTATCCGACCGGAGACAACAGAAGCTACCACGTCTACACATCCGATGATTTGGTAAACTGGACAAAGGGACGAAGGATTTTCATCCCCGGCGGAAGAAACATCTGGGCCCCCGATGTCTTCTATAACCGCTCGGACGGCAGGTTCTATCTATACTATACCGCCAACTGGAGAATCGGTTTTGCCGTTTCGGACAAGCCGGACCAGACCTTCAGGGACAAAGGCATCTTTATTGACGGCGCTATAGATGCGCACATGTTCCAGGACAGCGACAGCCGGTACTACCTGTACTTTGTCAAAAGAGGTTTCGAAATACATGTCCAAAAAATGAGTGATCCGCTGCATCTGACCGGAACATCGAAATTGATTATTAAACCATCCATACCGTGGGAAGCAAGGGTCACGGAAGGGCCCTGGATGATTAAACATAACAATATTTATTACCTTCTCTATTCAGGATACGGGGCCAACACCGAACATTATGCCGTCGGTTACGCAACTGCAAATAATCCGATGGGGCCTTTTACCAAATATCCCGGCAATCCGATTATAAAAGGAGGCAACCGCATATATGGGCCCGGTCATGGTTCCGTCACTAAGGATTCTGCCGGAAACTTATGGCACGTCTACCATCAGAAAAAAGGGCCGGCTGTCGGATGGGACCGATTCATTTGTATTGACCCGATGTGGTTTGACCCCAATGGAGTTTTACACAGTAAAGCCACAAGAACAAATCCGCAAACAGCCCCGATCATTAAGGCTGCCCCAAAGGCCCGTTAGAGAAAACAGAAGTTCCGCGGTTTGTCCGCAAAGGAACAGTCCGAAACTGAAAATTCAATTAAATTTTATAAGGAAAACGCGGGTCTCCAAGAGCGAATTGTTTTGTCACGGCCATTTAAGAAAATCATTCAGTAACTCAGGCACCTCCGCCTTGGGTATCTTCTTGAGTGGTATGGTCCACAAATAGATATCGTGATGATAATCGTCCTCGTTAGAAGTAAGCTTAACGGCCTTGTCCGGCTTGACGCCTTCCATTGAAAAGTCATGAGAGACAATCCGTGAGCCCGGCTTGAGCTTCTCCAACTGCGGGATCAGCTTCACATTCAGTTTCGGAAGCAGATAGAGGGTGATTACATTTGCCGTGCTGAGGTCGAGGGTGAAGATATCCTTCTGCTCAATGCTGACCAGGTGTCCAACGTTGTTCTTTGCCACGTTAGCCCGCGACTCTTTCACCCGGTTCGGGTCTATATCGTACCCTATTGCCCTGCATCCGTACTTCTTTGCCGCCGTCACTACAATCCGGCCGTCACCGCAGCCAAGGTCGTAGATCAAATCATCCTTTGTAACTTCCGCCAACTCAAGCATCTTGTCCACCACGTCCTGGGGTGTAGGGACAAAGACGACGTCCGGCCTGCGGTTTGGCACTACTTCCTTAACCTCAATACCTAACTTCTTCTGTAACTGCTCAACAGCCGCCTGTAGCTTCCCGTTCCGGTCTTCAAGTTCAATAACCTTTTCCGACTCTTCCGCCAACAGATTCTTCAGGTTATTCATTGTGATTTGGGCGGTTTTAAACTTGGCAATCTCCTCGTCCCGCTCCTTAATAAGTTCGTCGACATGCTCCTGCAGATTGTTGCGCTCCTGAATAACAGCGGCAAGTTCCGTCTTTGCAAGGGCTTGTTGCTCCTTGCTACGGTCACAGCCATTCAAAAACAGCGAACAAACCACAACAGTCAGTAAGGCAAGATTAATTCCCAGCTTTGTCATTGTCAGTGTTCCTTTTATTTCTCACAACGTCAATTTCTCTTCCCCTCAATAACTCCGGCCCGACAACGAAGCTGGACTCGATAGCAATTAAGCGGAACTACTCGTACAAAAAAACCTCAAAAAGGGATTATTATATCTCGCTTACAGGAAAATACATAAAAAATTTTACAAAACTAAAACTAATTTGTGACCATTTTAAATGTATCTTTCCGGTAATATCACCACACAAAAACCCTGCGGTGACCTTTCGTTTTACGCCGATTGATTTTATCACTGAATCCTTAAGCTGCTCTGCGTTCTTAGCGGCTTTTTTCCGCTCGATTCAAGTTTCTACAATTTCGACGCTTTCGGGGTGGAGGCGTTTCAGACCGGGCATTTGGTTTCGGCCGAGCGCGGCTTCAATCTCAACAAAACCATCTTGATACCGCTCTTCTATAATCTCACCGTAAGCACGCAGAAAACTCTGGATTCTGCCGTCCGATTGGCTTGAGCTTACCCGTACTACCACAACAGACCCCTTATACCTTGCCGACACTACCTCGGCCAACTGCTCAAGTCCAAGGCCAGTCTTGGCTGATATGCACACTGCATCGGGATTAAGCGTTTGCAGCATCTCAAGGTCGCTAACTTTTTTTACTATATCGACCTTGTTAAGAACCAGCAATACCGGGCTTTCGCTGCACCCTATCTCCGCAAGGACCTTGTCAACCGATTCTATCTGCCCCAGCGCATCCGGATTGGATACGTCTACAATATGCAGCAGCAAATCGGCATTAATGGCCTCTTCAAGCGTCGCCTTAAACGAAGCGATTAACTGATGGGGAAGACTTTTTAAAAAGCCGACCGTGTCACTCAAAAGAACCTCAGCCCCCCTGCCAAGCGTCCATTTCCTCGTCCTCGTATCCAGTGTCGCAAAGAGCCTGTCCTCGACAAACACACCGGCACCGGTAAGAGTATTTAGCAGCGTACTTTTACCCGCATTTGTGTAGCCGATGAGACAGATTTTAAAAAGTCCACTTCGCCCGTCAATCTCACGAATCCTCCGCTTGTCGATATTTGCAAGCTCTCGTTTAAGCTGTGTGATTCGCTTATTAACCAGTCGCCGGTCGATTTCCAACTGCTGTTCGCCAGGCCCGCGTGTGCCGATCCCGCCGACGGCGCCTGCCGCCGTACCCCCGCCTGCCCCGGCAACCGTGTCAAGATGCGACCACATCCTCGTCAATCGAGGGTATGTATATTCCAACTGTGCCAGCTCGACCTGAAGTTTGGCCTGCTTTGTCTTCGCCCTCGCGGCGAATATATCAAGAATCAACTCGCTGCGGTCCAGCACTTTGACCTTGATAATCTCTTCAAGCTCACGAATCTGACGTGGCGACAGGTCGTTATCGAATATAACAACATCTGCCTTGAATCGTTTGACTCGCTCTCCGAGCTGTCCCGCTTTGCCTTTACCTATATAGGTGGTGGGATTTACTGTCCGGATTTTCTGTTGAAACCTATCGACAACAATTGCCCCGGCACTCTCGGCAAGGGCCGTAAGCTCAGCCAAATCGTCGGAGCCATTCCCGCCACGCAGGATAGCGCCCACTAAGACGGCCCGCTCTCTTCTAACTTTCAGAGTCTGACGAAATTTCTCCAATTAAAATACACCTCAAAAATATACATTCACAGTATGCCGGCTTCTAATATGCCAAATCGCCTTCGTATTCTAACATATCTACTAATATTTCTCAACAAAGCGAAATATTATACTCTCCTCCCAATCGCTCATCTTTTTTTTTCCCGCTATTTGTTGACCTTCGCAGCTTGTGTATATAACAAATGACTGTGCTCGAACTCCCTGTCACAGAATTTGACACCTCCACCCAACCCCCTAAAGTAAATCGATAAACAATTTTCATCCCGGTCCCAATGCCCTAAAATACCCATACAACTTAAACCAAAAACTACCACATAAAGAAGCGGTAGTACCGAAATAATTAGCGCTTTTCAGCTAAAATAACTCTTTTGTGGGCAAAAAATCCCTCAATAAAAAATTTTTCCTTTTTACATTGATAAATGATAAAAAATTGATTAAAATAAATGGTTTCGTATTTTTTGCCGAAATAAATTAGAAGCAGCTTTTATTGTCGTTGTGTTAAGAATTTAATATGGAAGGACCTTTTTTTTATGCTAAAAATCAAATCGCGAGCAGGCGAATCCGTCCAGCAAATGATAAGACGCTTCAAGAAACTCTGTGAAAAAGAGGGCTTAATTCGTGATATGAAGCGCAATGCCTATTACGAGAAACCTTCGGAAAAAAACCGCCGGAGAATGCGAAAAGCACAGCGCTCTTCAAACTACTGATTCGAAACCTGCCGCAGACTACTTTTAATAACAATTAATCCGAGCAAGCAAAAAAGTCAGCTTGCTCGGCTTTTATTTACAGAAAAGCTATAAAACCACACCGCTCCCCTACCCCACTTGATGTTTAGAGACAGGTACAAAGACGATAAGGTATGAAGGGAAGCGGCCAACCCTAAACTCATGGGCCATGAGTCCGGGGACGTTTATCATCCGTTTATGTCACGTCTCGAAAAGATAGCCAGGCCCGCTGCAAACAGTACAAAGCAATAAACCAGTGACATGGCGATCATGTACCAGACCTGGGGCCTCCACTGATAGTCAACACCCTGGGTGACCTGGTTAAATACCTGCCAGGAAAATCCGATATACTTTGTAAATATGTAGGAGTCGATTCCGACTATGTGTTTCGTAAAATCAATCAGGTAAATTGTCCCTATCGTCACCGCAACAGCCTGCCCCGATCTCCTTACGATTGTGGAAATGAAAATGCCGTACATTACAAGGGCGGCCAGCGGAATCCAGCTCAGAAAAAACGCCATGAGAAAATTCACAAGCACCTCTTTATTGGAATATATCATTCCCATAGAGTCGGCCACGTCGCCGAATTCATAGTTCCAGGAACCCAGGCAGGTGGAAACTATCAGTGAAATGACAGACATGGCCGCCGCGTAAAGCAAACCGGTCAACACCTTCGCGGCGTAAAATTCCCATCGCAGCACAGGACAAGACAAAACCACCCGAGCTGTGCCAAAGGCGGTTTCCTCAGCAATAAGCATTGACGCAAATACTGCGATAAAAATCAGACCGATATCCGTAAATATCAACTGCATTGACAAACTCGTATATCCCCACGCGTTCAGGTTTTCACTGTCCAGAATCGATCCTGTAACAATGAAAATCAGAACGCAAAGTATGGATATTACTAAAAAGCCAAAGTAAGGCAGTTTCGTGCGCACCGCCTTGGCAATCTCATTACGCAGAAGAGGTATTACCATATTACTCATTCTTTCCCCCCTGTTATCGAGAGGAAAAATTCCTTCAGCGTTTTTCGCCTGGGCGTAAGAGAGGAGACTTTATAATCCCTCTTCAACAGAAAATCATTAAGCCAGGCGGAATCTCGATTTGCCAAAGTAATCTCAAACACCCCGCCCGGCAAATTCTCTATATGCTCAATTCCTTCCTCTTTTATGAGGGCCCCTGTGTCGGGAAGTTTGCCGCCGAAACTAACGAGTACAACATTTTCGTGTGGGGCAAGGATTTCCTGTACCTTCCCTGAAGAAATAAGACGACCGTGATTGATTACGAAAACTCTGTCACAATATTCCTCGACTTCATAGAGCAGGTGGCTGGAAATAAAAACCGTCAATCCCTCGTCCCTTACCTTTTCCTGAAGGAAACTAAGAATTTCCCGCGTACCCTCCGGATCCATACCATTCGTCGGCTCATCGAGGACCAGCAACCTCGGCCGCCCCAGCAGCGTCATGCCAAGACCAAGCCGTTGTTTCATACCATGCGAATATGTGGACACCTTGTCATTTTGCCTGTCAGAAAGTCCAATCCGTTCGAGATTTTCACTGATTTCACTATCGCTGACATCACCTCGCAGCCTGCCCATCAGTTCCAGATTCTTACGGGCGGAAAGATACTCATAAAAGGAGGGTGTTTCCACCATAGTTCCGACATACTGGATGGCACTTTTAAAATCACTCCACACGTTTCGGCCGAATATCTCAATCTCCCCGCCTGTGGGATGAACAAGTCTGGAAGTCATATAAAGAGTTGTGCTCTTGCCGGCCCCGTTAGGACCAAGGAATCCCGCCATCTCCCCCGCCAGCACTTCCAAAGACAAATGGTCTACCGCCCGTATCCTGCCGTAGGATTTGCACATGTCATCCAAACGAAGAGCAGCATCATTATTGATACTCAATACAAAACGTCCTTTCTTTTAAGGAGATTCAGACAAGTACACGGCAATCTTGCCTTTCTCATAATCTATCACGTAAATATCAGATATGCCATCACTATTAAAATCCTCCACAAACAATCGACCTCCCGGCAACACATCGAGTTGCAGTTTGGATTCACGTTCATAAAAACCGTTGGAAAGTGAACTAAGGTATATGTCACATAGAGCCCGGTCACGTCTGATTATAAGGTCCGGCCGGCCGTCGGCGTTAAAGTCACCCTCAAGATTGATTGAATCTGCAAACTCCTCGGATACGGGCAGCATAGTAGTAATGTCCATCTTAAAATCAGCCACGTTTGAATATCCTTTTCCTTCTTTGAATTGTCTTACTGTAAGGACCCAATCCAGCCCTTTTGAAACGATGGCTTCAACCAGACTACTGATCGAGATAAGCCGCTCCTTCAACTCTATCATCACTATCTCCGGATACCCGTCCTTGTTAATATCAAAAAAAGGCGAAAAAAATGATGGACCGGGATAATCCCCCCAAACAGGCATTCCACGGCACCTGAGAACCTGGTCGGGTTTCTTTGCAAGCTTCCCGGCTTTTTGTCCGAAAAATATCGCAAAGTTCGTCCTAACATCTACATCCTGAACAAGATGCACTAATATAACATCTTCAACACCGTCCCCGTTTATGTCCTCTCTGACGGCAGAACATGCCTGCATTTCCTTTTCTTTTATCCTCTCGACCATATTTCTTATATATTCATTGTCCTCTTCTGGTTTTTTTAAATCGTCATCTTCGAATTCACCCCGCGCCAGTATCCTTATACGAATCTGGTCGGATTCTCTCCCCCCGACACTCCAACTGTTCCAATTAAATTTCTTCATTGAGCTTTTGAATTGATGTTGAACTTTTTCCCCTGGATTGAGTCGATAGTTTTCATCGATGTTAAAAATCATAGTATGGTCGGAGAAAACAACCGGTATGGCATTTTTCAAGTCTTCCGGGCGTTTATTCGGGTCGATAAAAATCGGCCGGGATTCATTTAAAAAGACCTGCCTGGCCTCAATAAGTTGTTCCGGCTGTATTTCAAAAACACCATTATTCTGACGATAGTAAACTAGTCCTCGTGAAGTTGAAATGAGCATTTCCTTGCCGGGATGTTCGTTGACATCATATAAACTAATCCACGCCGTACCTTCGGGTAACTCTACACTCTGGGTCGGCGATAGAGGAAAACCGGAGCCCTCCTGAATGTATATAAATGCCTTGTTATCTATTTGGACAAGTGCCAGAAGGTCTAAAAGCCCGTCTCCGTTAATATCTTTCCACGATGCCTGTACCCAGACTGGTGAACTCATCGGCACCTGAATAACTTGTCTCTGAAAAGAAGGCACACTCTCAGCACAAACAATACCGACAAGCAAAAACAAAAAACAGGTTTTCCCAATCCAATGTTTCATTACTATTTCCTGCTGAGAAAAACCTTAATCACATCCTTCCTTGAACCTGTAACTATCAGGTCGCTGATGCCGTCTTCGTTAAGGTCGTCCGCAATAAACTGTTCTACACGCTTTATATCTTTAAACTGGATATTAGCTTTCTTGCCGAATCCCTTTTTCCTTGAAATAAACAGGTACACCGAAGCCTTGTCTTTCTGGTCCTTAACAAGTAAATCATTCTCGCCGTCGCCGTCAAAATCTCCATCAACGCATATTGACTTCTGCAGGTAGTGTCTTCGAGACCACGTCAAATGCATCCCGAAATGGCCAAGGTCAATAGTTATATCTTTTTGAAAATCAGGCCTTTGGCTAAAACCCTTGCTGTGATAAAAATGTACCCGAAGGTTATGATCGAGCTTTTTTGCCGTCAAAGATCTCTTCACCCCATCCCGGCTGTCAAACAGACCATACCCCAGGACCAAATCCATAAAACCGTCCCCATCTACATCAACAATCGGCATTGAAGAAATCCAGTCACTTTTCCGAAATGTAAAGACGGCCTGTTTAGGTATATTTCCCCCTGAATCCGACATGAAAATTTGCACCAAAACCTTCCCTGAATATGTCCCGGGAATAAACCAGGGTTCCTGCAGCCACTTGTTCTTAATAACATCGACCTTACCGTCCTTGTTAATATCCTTCAGACAAATCCAGGTCCGCCAATCCCACTCATCTTCGAAGGTTTGTGATGGCTTCGTGGCAAAAGTGCCTTCTTTTGACTGAGGGTAGACTTTAAATAAAGTATTTCCTTTATTTTCTTCGCATATGACAAGGTCATCCAATCCGTCACTGTTCAAATCACCGATCTTCATATTCAGCCAGTATTGCTTGGTATACCCGGCTGCTTTATACAGCCCCCAAATCCGAGTCTCGGGCATACCCGGCAACGAATATTCATAACGCCATTCTTTGTCATATCTCCAGATTTTCAAATCTTTCTCTGTTGGAACAAATATCAGAGGATGATCCTTTGCGGTCCTGGCTGACATTGTACAAAAGACGACCGGAGAACTTTCACACTTCTCAGGGATAATCGTCCGCTGGTTGATGATTTTACTAAGGACGGGAGGCTTGTCCTCGTCGACATAAGCCAGTTTCGACACACCGTCATTGGTCATAACGAGAATATTCTGACCAGGATTGTTCCCTAACTTTACCGGCCAAATAACCGACGGCTTATCATCAAGTGAGTAGACCAGGTCGGGCTTCCCGGCAAAACCACGCACCGAGTCCTGAAAAAAGAAAACAAGGTTTGGCTCGTTGATTATAAGAATATCATCAAGACGGTCACCACTGAAATCAAAAAATCGGACATCCTCATATTTTGATTCAAGGTTGTATGACTTGAATGCAGGCTTGGCTCCAAAAGCTTCCAAAGGTGATCCGGTGATGACTAAAAACAATGCAGCTAAAACTAAGAAGTGCTTCCTGATTTCGTTGTGAAACTTTAACTTCACTAAAGTCCCTTTTATGACTCCCGTGACTTATTGCCCAACTGCAATTATACATGATTTTGTGCATAAAATCAAATACCATCAGGCGGAACAACTCATAGCGGTCGGATATATATTCAGGCGACTTCAGCCTCGAAGTCAAAAAGCCGGCAGAAATCTGTTAGCTGCTGTTTGTAATCTCCATAAAAGAATATCTGATGAAAGCCCGGGAAGCTCAATACAGGATATCCGCCATCGAATTTTACCCTGACCGATACCACGCATCCACCCGCCGGCGGCACGTCGATGTTGTCCATAACGGTACCAACAGAGAATAATAGCTTTGTCTTGCGTTGTTGCTTTTCATCCCCGCCGAATACATCAAGACTCGTGACCCGCTGGCCCTTTCGCCAGAGAGTGCGGGGAACAGCGTCCCTGTTGCCGTGGTGATGTACAATATCAAAAGGCTCCGGCGGCTTGTCGAATCCGTTCAAACGTGTCGGGCACGAACAGTGCGCACCGATTACCGCATCGTGCAAAGTATCAGCCACAGGATCCTGCTCGAAACCGGGCCGGTCGAATAGATACTGAACAATCGTGTGCGCCGCAACTGCACCTAAGTCCGCCTCGCAGGCTGCCGGGATTCCATCATCATTCATCCGCGACCAGGCGATGCAAGGCAGGCTGACCTTTGTTCGGCCTAGGGCCCCAAGGCAATCCATGGTAATTGCGTCACATTCTTCTCGTTTCAGAATATTTCCCGCTACTATGTAGCTTTTGATGCCGTTTATAACATCCTGCCGGGTCGCGCCTCTGCGCCGGCGAGCCAGTCGCATATATTCGTCCGCCATCGCTGAAATCTCATCGGTATCGGGCGTACTGCGATATTCATCCAGAAATTCCTTGGCAGGGACATAATGCAACGCAATACCCAAATCCTCCATTGATGTGTCGTATCGTTTATTGCCCCTGAGTACCACACAGCGGGTGTTGCGCATCTTCGCTCCGGCCTTGAGCATCTTCATCCCAAACGCGGCCTGACTGAAATCGTCCGTCGAATAGATCACACAGCCCGGTTTGTCGGCCAGATGGATGGTATTGGTCGTAAACGATGTCCCCAGCGGCGAAAAAATGACGGTCGGGATACCTGTCTCAACAGCCTTGCGAGCTGTGGGCCACGAATGCCTCTGACGGTCGTGGACCATTACAACAAGACCGTCAGGCCGGGTAGCTTTTGCCTCGGCACACCAACCGTCGGCCTCGGCGGCACTGTATATAGGTTCCGGCCGCAGCTCCAATTTAACACCGAGCGCCTTGGCCGTCTCTTTCAATTCTTTTGTATACATCCGTCGTGTGCTCTTGCCGTCGTAGACCGCTCCGGGCCACAGCATCCCATAATCTTCTTTTCGGCGAACGAACGCCGCCTTGATAGTCGGCACATACTTCGAGGCCGGACCGCACGGACGTATCGGCTCGACTGCTGTTTTACTCCCCGACATTGAAGCACAGCCGCCAAACACCGACGAACCGGCAAGTAAGAGTGCCGAACCGTGCAGAAAATCACGCCGATTGAGTTTATGGTGAGAATCACAGTGCAAAGGGCATCGTCTTTTATTCATAACTACCTCCTGCAAAAAATTGCGGTTAATCATCTATTACACAGCACCTTACGGCATGCTGTAAAATCTACATCCAGGCCGGCACATTATTGTATGAAAAGTGAAAAATGTCAAACGGAACTTTGAGAGTTCACCGACGTGCTTATATAAAATGCAACAATTGCCTTGGTTTATTGGCTGAAAGACGCCGTCCATCTTATACGCCCGGTGTACGGCTTTTCTTCAGAGACCAGGCAATCAACAATGCCAGCGCCGCTATCGAGACCCACGGCAGAATGTCTCCATATTGGCCATAGAACGTGCTAACCCCACGAATGGGCACTTGTGAGACCATTATGCGCTGGCCGTTAGGTGTTGTAAAATGGTCCATCGTTGCCAGTACTCTGCCCTGATAGTCCACGGCCATTGAAAGCCCCTCATTGGCGTGACGTACCATAGAGGCCCCAAGTTCAAGCGCACGGGTACAGGCTATGTACGTATGCCATGGTGACATTGCTTGCCAGTCATAACTTGGTGACAGAATGATATCCACATCTGATTTACCCGGCTGACGCACATACCATGGAAAATTGCCCTCGAAGCAAATAGGCCCCGTGATTAGACCATACGGTGTATCGATCACGGGCAGCGGATCCACTTTCCGCAGTGCTGGAAAATACCACTCGTCTTCCAGGCCCGGAACGACGATCTGCTTCCTTCGATTAAACAAAACATCTCCATTCGGATCAATCAGAACAAAGCGGTCACCGGATGCCAGCAAACCCATTCCCAGGTAGATCCGGTTCTCCTTTGCAAGTTTACTTGCACGCTCGAAGAACTTTTCCTGCTCCCCCCTTCGCACAGAGACACAAGCTTCAGGCCATAAGACAATCCTGGCACCCGCCTCTGCCTCGCGTCTGGACTGTTTGAACATATACTCCTTCCTCTGGTGATCCGTGGGAGTAATTGAGGCAACGCGAACAGTTGGCTGCTCCGGCGAAAAGAACCGCATACGCACCTGACCGGCACCGACTATCGCGACAAACACCGACGCATAGGTGACCATCGCAATGATTGACTTTCGCGAAAGCAATCCCTGCTCCCATGAATAGTTCACAACGGCAGCAAACCAGCCCACGACAAACGCAATCCCAGCCGTTCCGGTAACACTGATTATCTGCCAGAGAGAGAGAAAACCGAACTGAGTATAAGCCACCGACCCCCAACTGCCGTATGGTGACACATACAGGGCAAAATATTCGAGACTCACCCAGGCCGCGGGCAAAACGAAAGTTGCTTTAAATCCGTCAAGTCTGGGAGAAACCAGCCTGTCAATCACGTATATCAGGTACAGTCCTTGTACAAGAAGGCCGGTAAAAGCAAAATATCGCCATCCGCTAAGTGGAAGTATCTCCCACCAGTGTATGAAAGAAGCAGCCGTAAACACCAGACCGCCCAAAATCAGGCCCGGAAGAAGCCGTTGAGTTCGCAGAAAACGTACGAGGAACACCGGAGCCAGCCATGCGGCTAAAGCCACCGGCCACCGGCCGTTAGAAAAGGGAAGAAACACTGCGGCTAAGCCAAGATAAATGAAGCCACGCGGAAATTTCCCAAAGTCTATGAGCCGGCGGTAAAAGACTATTCCAACGAACACAACTAATACTACAAGACCTCCGGCAATCGTTATATACAACACCAACCGGCTGCGAACAGGCTTCCTGTCGACCGAAGCAGTTTGCTCAAAGTTGTTCTCACTGGAGGGGACGCTAAAGCTTAGATGGTCACGCTTATATGTGATTAAGCCGCCATGGCCATGATAAGATGGCATATAATCTGTATTCGGGGCGAACTCAATCTTCCCGACCGAAGCTCGAATCGTCACGCACAGAATGTTTGGGTCGTTCTCAGGTGTCCCAAAGTAATCTATCCGGACGTCTCTTGGCAGCCAGACTCCGTCGGGCCCCGCGCGAATGTCGGCGTTTCGGATTCGCACCCACAATGGTTTGTCAAAATCCCACCGCCACTCTCGACGGACCACTGCGTACCCGCGTTCCTCATCGAGCCAGAGTTTATCTAATCCATCACGTTCGAGGACGATACATCGCCTGTTCCCTTCGATAATCTCCATCCCTGCTATCCGGTACTGACCTGTACCCAAAGCCTTATCAATCCGAAATGACGCAGGACAATTTCCGCGAAGCCACGAGTCTCTGTTTTGGCCGACACTGCCCAACCCAATCGCATCAATAAAAAGACATATCCAGGGTTGGCTATCATCGGGAAAAAGCTTCCCGACAATTTCAGGATCATCGTGGTGAAGCTGGTTACTGTAGTGACAAAACACCCTGAAACCCTGCGAAAGAAGGATCTCGTACTCTTTCGCCCGCGCGGCCCCAATATCATCAACGCTCGGTCCCCGGGCCAATCCAAAGACAGCCACCGCAATCCACGCTAAATGTATCATTTGCTCTTCCTTTCTCAGCAACAATCATAGACACAGTGACAGTTCTCTGACAATGCTCGAATGTCATCCTCACACATGTCGCTACGCTTCTTCCATACCCGGTCATTTTAGTCTGTGCTCGGCCCTCGGCATAAAAAGGACGGACACGCAAAAGAATTGTTAACTAAATATCTTCCGCGTAACATTCTGCCGTGGTTATCTATTTTCGTAGGCGCCGGTGATAAGAGCACAACCAACGTAGCTATTATGCTCTGGCTTAACCTTCCAGCCTGTAAACTCGCTTTCAGTAATCTTTGAATCTTCTCATCCATTTGGGCCAGTCTTGCGGCCTGACGCCGCCGGCCTTGGTCCAGGGACCCGCCGTGTCAAACTCGCGATGCCACTTCAACGTCCACAACTCCTTGAGTCCGACCTTTCTGACCGACCAATCCATAAACAGGCTATTCACGAAACCATCGTGTCGGTTGACACATCCGTCCCATCTATCAGGCGGAAGTTCCGGCCACCCATGAGCTGTCTCCGGCCATGCACTACCGGACAGCACCGGCACAGCGCCTGGCTTCTTAACATTCCAACTGCCCCAGTACCACTGACTGGAAAAGGCGTAGAAAGGAGGCCGGTTGCGAGGGCTCGGTTCAGCCTTAAGGAAATGATTATAGCCATAGCTGCCGATGTGCGTTGGCTCACCGCCGGATTCCGCATCGGACCAGAAGCTCCAGGCTGAGTACTTGTCGCCACAAATGGTTCCCCAGACTTCGCCCGCACTCTGAATCTCATAATAAGACCACAAGGATTTTGTGGACATTGGACACAAGAGCAGGTTTTCACTTTGACCGTACCGACCAAAGTAAGGCCGCAGTTTTCTAAACCACCAGTATCGCTCGCCCGTGAGCGGTTCATGGGGAGGCCAAAGTTTGCCGTTGTAATCATCTATATAAAGCGAAAGGGCAAAACCCCACTGTCTAAGGTTCGACTGGCATACGACTGCCCTGGCCTGGTGCCTGGCACGTTGCAGTGTCGGAATCGATATCGAAGCTAACAAAAAAATTATGGAAATCACGACCAGAAGCTCTATTAAACTAAATCCCCGCAGTAATTCCGGTCTTCTCGTCCCTCTGCGAAAGTGTATTTTCGTGATTGCGAGCTTGATGTATTCCGATGCAAAACCCGTCAGATCACAAAATTGTTTTTCTATTCGGTTCTGCTTGTTCATCTATTGGTAACACATTATTGTGCTTCGTATTTCGGCACGGGCCAGAAGACAGCGTCTCCGTCATAATCCCACAACTTTGGTCGGCCTTCGCTGTCAACTTCCGGTTTGCCGCCGTCATCCTTGAAATTGTTGCCGATACTATAGAGAATAAAACTCTCGTCTGTTTTTCTATAAACTAATAGCCTACCACTAAACACGTCGACTGGCAACTGTCTGAGATAATCGGCGGTTACCAGTTCCTGCAAATCGTCCGGGAAAGAACCCTTATCGGCCTTGTACCGCTGTAGCGCAAGGATGGAAATGGTTGCTTCTACATTGGTCCTGTGTCGATGCCCTATTTCAGCCGCCCTTTCAAGAGCGGGTGTCAGAATAGACAAAAATAAGTTGTCTCCGACAATTTTCATGGTTTCTTTTTCTATGCCTAATCCTTCGGCCTTGATTTGGGCGGGTGTCTTTTGGGCAAATGATTCACAGAAGGCATAAAACCGGTCGGCCGCCTCACGCGTTTCCTCTTTATTGGGATGAAAGAATAAAACATTTACGGCCCTGCCCCAACCTTCAGGAGAAGATAACGTATCGAGAATGATATCCATAGTCGTCGTCTCCGACTCATCGTCAAAAGAATCGATCTCTCCTATCCGGGAAAGATAAAGATGACCGCCGCCAAACCGGTCTTCAGTGAAGCACCGCTGTATCTCATCGTATACAAACATCTTTTCACCTTCAAAACTCATGGTAAAATCTTCGCTGGCCAAAATCTGTTCAAAGTCTTTCTGTACTTTTGCCAGTACTGTTGCATCTATCTGGTGCTCACTTAGAATATCCCGCAGATTCTCAACCGCTATCGCTTCGATGGCAATTCCTACAAGCTGTTCAATAAGAACAAGCTTGGTTCCTTTTATATGCCGGCCGAAAAGATAACACGTCTTGATATCGCTAAAAGCCTCTTCATATCGGCCATTTTCGGCATGAAGCCGCGACCGCCAGCGCAATGAATAAGCCAGTTTGCGATACTCGGCAAACCAGGGCAAAAGCACGGAGATCATGTCCTCGCCCTCGTAATGCTGCCAGTAATAGGGCCTCTTCGTTCCGGCAATAACAAGCTCAAACACTTCGTCATTATCAGTCAGCCATTTTCCTATAAGCTGCTTATCTTCTTGAGTCGCTTCATAATATCTTTTCCCCAATGCCTTAGAGATATCTTCGGGAAGCTCTTCAAATACTTCGATGGCTTTGTTATACAAAATCGCTGCGTTCAGGGATTCGTCGGCCACCGGTCGAACCATGAGGTTAAACTCGGCAATATAATCTCTCGTAACAACCGGCTTGCCCGTCAGAAACCAGACAATATAAAGGACAAGACAAATGAACAACACACCGACCGCTTGAAATGCCCGTGCTACTACAGTTCGCCAAAGCGGCCGGCAGCGCTTCTTGGCACGACGTAAAAGAATTGCCAGTAGCTTCACATCTCCGAACTCAGTGACAAGCTGCTGAGCTTTCTGTTCTATCTCGGCATCCGCTTTGCACCCTTTCAGCTCATCTTCAAAATGCGCTGATAATTCGGCCTCTACTTCCTCGCCTACCTTTTTGCGGTAGCGCATCTTTTTGATGATAAGCCTGATAAACTGGGTAACAGAAACAGGTAGCATACTATATTTTCCTTCTGTCTCGTTTTTCCTTTCCATATGTATATCTCCTATCGTTATTGCGTTACCTGCAATTCGGACACAGGCCGGAAGACCCAGTCGCCTTCACTTGCCCACTGCTTAACACTGCCATCATCTCGGCGAGCAACCTGACCTCCGTCATCGATTAAATTTTCTCCAAAACTATACAGGATAAAATCCTTATCTGTTTTCTTATAAACCAGTGGTCCGTCACTATAAGGATCGTCCGGTATCTCTTTCAAATATCCGAGTTCAACAAGC
>JABAHP010001602.1_pt2 | contig 28718 bp, 9 predicted proteins | sample 7062081 | NCBI WGS metagenome assembly JABAHP01 (sample SAMN14534357, study PRJNA622989) | marine sediment metagenome | biome: marine biome [ENVO:00000428]; feature: marine pelagic biome [ENVO:01000023]; material: deep marine sediment [ENVO:00002113] | place: India: Gulf of Kutch | collected...
GGCGGGGGTCAGCACCTCGGACTCGTCGATCATGTCCACTCCCAGGTGCTCGAGGACCTGGGCCTCGGCGAAGTGTCCGATGCGGCACTTCGCCATCACGGGGATGGTGACCGCCTCGATGATCTCGGATATCTTGGTGGGGTCGGCCATGCGGGCCACACCGCCCTGGGCGCGGATGTCCGCGGGGACCCGCTCCAGCGCCATGACGGCGACGGCGCCCGCATCCTCGGCGATGCCGGCCTGCTGTGCGTTCGTGACGTCCATGATCACACCGCCCTTCTGCATCTTGGCGAAGCCGCGCTTGAGAAGGGTGGTGCCGTGCTTGAGTTGGGTAAGGTCCAGGTCTAGGGGCATGCGAGAACCTCCTGGCTGGAGTTGTGGTGCGGCTCTCCCAATCGGGGGTCCTCCTAATGAACCTTTCGACACATCTGGAGGGCGTACGTGTCCAATACTGCTCGAAGGGGGCCGGATTCTGCAGCTCTGGCACCCGGGCCTGGCCGGGGGTGTGATATGGAAACGTTTTTGTAGGGAAATGGCCATGCGAACGTGGGACCCAGGGTGTGTCACTATGGAGTACCTGAATTATATTAACATCTNNTCTCCCCATCGTGGAGGAGACACCTGAAGAACGGCTCGCGCGCGCTCATCGTCTTCGTCGTCGCGCTTGGAATGCTGTTGTCGATGCCCGCCCAGTCGCCCGACGCCGAGGCGGCCCGCATCGTGATGACCTTCGACGACGGGACCGAGTCCAAGACCGTGGAGTTCACCTCCGACCCGCTCCCGGGGGAGAGGGCGACCGTCTACCTCAAGCTACGGGGCGACGTCACCGTCACCCAGGCCGCCATGAACGCCTCCGCCGTCCTGCTGGAACGCAACATGCAGGCGACGGGCACCGGCCTGGTGCTGCTGGGGTACAGCATAGACAACTCGGGGGACTTCAACGGTGACGGTTACACCGACCTGTTCGTGACGGCCCCCGGGACCACCAGCACCCAGACCGCCGAGGGCTTCATGGCGGCGGTGCGCGGCTCGGCAAACGGGCTCGCCTTCCCACCGGCCTTCCAGATGTACGGCGGGGTGGCCAACGCCCTGTTCGGCTGGGGCCTCAGCATGGGAGACCTCAACGAGGACGGTTACGACGACATAATCGTCAGCAGGATAGAGATGGACCTCACCACCAGCACTGCGACCGGCACCGGGGACGTCCTCATCTACTGGGGCGGTCGGTCGGTCAACACCACCGCCGACGTGACCCTCTCGCACGGCGCCAATGGGGACATGTTCGGGTACTCCGTGTCCACCCACGGCGATGTGAACGACGACGGGCACCTGGACCTGGTCGTCGGGTCCCCGCGGAACGAGGTCAACACCAACAACCCGGGCAGGGTCTTCGTCTACTACGGCACCGGGAACAGCACCTTCCCCAGCAGCCCCAACGTGACGCTCACCGGCTCCGACAACGGCGACGGCTTCGGCCGCGTCGTCCACATCTGCGGCGACGTGAACGACGACGGTGTCGACGACATCTACGTGGGAGCACCCGGCCACAACGGCACCTCCGACTTCGACGTGGGCAGGGCCTACGTCTTCTTCGGCGGCGCCTCCGGCGTGGACACCACCGCGGACTGGACCTACACCGGGAAGAACGAGGAGGACATCCTCGGCTACTCCGGGACCGGCCTACTGGACGTGAACAACGACGGCATCGATGACCTGGCCGTCGGCGTGCCCCTCTGGGACGACGGGACGACCGAGGACGTCGGCCAGACCCTGGTGTTCTACGGCAGCTCCACCGGCCCATCCTCCACCCCCGACGTCACGATCAAGGGGGACACGGAGGAAGGGTTCCTGGGCATCGACGTGGCCAGCGCCGAGGACATCAACGACGACGGCCTGGGCGACCTGGTCATCGGCGTGCCCAACGCCGACAACGGCTCCCTCAACAGCGCCGGTCACATCCAGGTGCACTTCGGCAACACCAACGGACTGAGCAGCACCCCTGAGAAGGTCCTGCCAGGATGGACGGCCGACGCGGACGCCGGCTTCTCCGTCGGACCCGGCGGCGACATCGACGGTGACGGCTACGACGACATTAGCACCGGCGACCCCACGGGCGCCGTCACCTACACCCACTTCGGAGGCCCGTCTGCCCCCAGCCCGGCCATCTACGTGGACGACGTGGAGATATGGTCCCACTCGGGCAGCTACGTCGCCACGGACAGGACGGACGACTTCGCCGACGTGCTGAACGCGTACATTGCGTCCCACCAGCACGAGGTGGACATCAACGGCGACCTGATGGTGCCCATCAACATCTCCATGAGCGCCAAGGGCAGGCTCAAGCTGGACGACGTGGTGGTCCAGTTCTTCAGGCTGGTCCAGCCCACCGGCCTCCAGGCCATGGCCGTACCCGAGGGCGGCGCTATAAAGCTGACCTGGGACGACCACACCATCAAGCAGGACGACATAAGCAAGATGGCCATCGAGATGTGGAACGGCACCGACTGGGAGGAGGTGACGAAGGCACCGAAGAACGCCAAGGAGTACACCGTCACCGGCCTCACCGACGGGGTCCAGTACAAGTTCCGGCTCCGGGCCTTCGACGGGGCGGTCCAGGAGTACTCCGACCCCTCGGACGAGGCCTCGGCCATCCCCGGCGACACCAAGGCCCCCGGCAAGGTCCTGAACGTCCAGGCCCTGGAGGACAGGGACCTGATGGGGATCAACATCTCGTGGGACCCCAGCGACGAGGACGTGGTGAACTACGAGATCTGGTCCAACAAGACCGGGGATTGGGCGGTCCTGACCAACGCCTCCAGCGACGCGGGGTACTACGTGGACACCGACGTGGAGGACGGACCCTGGTACTGGTACCGGGTCAGGGCCTGGGACGAGGTGCCCCTCATCGGGGAGTTCTCCGCGATAACCCGGGGCAAGCTCAGGGACCTGGAGGGCCCCACGACGCCCACCAACCTCAGGATAGAGACGGTGGCGACCGGGCGTGCCCTGCGGCTCAGCTGGGACCTGAACACCGACGACACCGTGGCCTACAGCCTGGAATCCAACAAGACGGGGCCGTGGAAGGAGGTCGCCCTCCTGGGCAGGACGGTGAACCAGTACGTGGACACGGGCCTCAAGGACGGCGTCACCTACTGGTACCGCTTGTCCGCCAGGGACGAGTCGGACAACCCGTCCAACTACACCGACAAGGTATCGGCGGTCCCCGTCGACTCCACCCCGCCGGCGGCGCCGGGGGGCCTGGAGGCGGTGGCGAGGCCCCAGGGGGAGGCCATCCGCCTCACCTGGGACATGAACACCGACGACACCACCCAGTACAACGTGTACATGTACGACACCGGGGCCGGCGACTTCGAACTTGTCGCGGAGGTGCTCGGCATATACAACCAGTACGACGTGACCTCCCTGGTGAACGGCGTCGAGTACCGCTTCCGCATAAGGGCGGTGGACGGGGCCGGGCAGGAGTCCGAGTGGTCCAACGAGGTCACTGGCACCCCCGTGGACACGTTCCCGCCGGCGATCCCCAGCGGTCTCGACTTCGAGCTGGACCCCAACGGAGGGGCGGTGAATCTCAGCTGGGACTCCAACGAGGACGACACCGTGGCCTACCGCATCATGCAGTGGAACGGGGACCTGTCCCGATGGGACCAGGTGGGAGAGGTGCCCGAAACCCAGACCTGGTTCGACGTGACGGACCTCAACAACAACGAGCCCTACGCCTTCGTGGTCCGGGCGGTGGACGAGGGCGGGACCGAATCGCCCAACTCCGCCCGGGTTGACGTGATACCCAAGGACATAACCGCACCGGAGATGCCGGAGTTCATCGACCTGCCCGCAACGACCAACTCCAGGGACCTGACCATCAACGGCATCTGCCAGCCAGGTGCTGTCGTCGCCATCATCATCAACAACATCAGGCACGACGAGACCGCCACCTGCGACGACCAGGGAAGGTTCACCATCGACGTGCGCCTGAAGGGCGGCCCCAACGACATCACCGCCGAGGCCGTGGACGACTCGGGCCTCACCACCACCAGCTCCAGGTACACCGTCCGCGTGGACACCACGCCGCCAGAGGTCTCCTCCACCGACCCCGCCGACGGCACCCAGGGCGTGCCGCGCCTCAACCTGACCTTCGAGGTGACCTTCAGCGAGGACGTGAAGAGCACGTCCATCAACGCCATAGTGCGCAAGGGCCGCGTGGACCTGACCGAGATGCTCCTGGCCGTCGTTGGCGGCACCGACAACATCGTCCCGCGCCTCACCGAGTACGACAGGGTCCGTTACAGGGCCAGCTTCGAGATAGACGATGAGCTGGTCGGCGACTCCGCCTACACCATCCTCATCTACGGAGTGGAGGACCTGGCGGGGAACCCCATCGACCCGGTCCTCAACGGTCACACGTTCCAGCTGTTCACCGTCGAGGGCGGCGGTGGCGGCGGCGGCGATGACGGCGGCGACGACGAGGGCATCGGTTCCCTCGGATGGATCATCGCCGCGGTGGTCATCATAGTGCTGGTCGTGATCGTGGCCTTCCTCCTCGTCAGCCGTTCGGGCACCCACGAGGAGATCGAGGTGGACCGGACCGTCATGGAGGCCCCCTCCTTCGATGACGAGCCTGGCCCCCAGCGCCCGGACATCCAGTCGATGTACCAGGAGGCGTACACCGAGCGCGGGGAGGAGGACGGCGAGCATCACGAGGTCGAGGGTGGCCTGGGCGATTGGCTCGCCGAGCAGGAGCGCGCCTCCCAGGAGGCCGACGTGGAGGCCCAGCGCCTGATGGAGGAGATGCAGACCTCCGGCGAGGGCCTGGACGTGGAGAGCCCCATCGAGGAGGTTCCCCCCGACATGCTCCCCGAGTCCGAGTACACCGCCGCCTACCACATGGACGAGCCCGAGAAGGCGGCCGAGGCCGAGGAGGCCAAGGAGCCCGAGGTCGAAGAGCCCGAGGAGGAGCCCGAGGCCGAGGAAACCGAGGAAGAGCCCGAGGCCGAAGATGAGCCCGAAGAGGGCGATGATGCCGAAGAGGAGGAGGACGACGCGGCCTCGCTCCTGGACGAGCTGGAGGAGGAGCTGGAGTCCGAGAAGGAGGACTGAGCCAGCACCCTATCCGCAAGGGGTGATGGACCCCTAGGGAATCACATCAGCGGAGGCGATGAGGATGACGGGGGAGCGGATCGTGGTCCACGGCGGGGCGTGGGCGATCCCCGACAGGATGGTGGAGGCCCACCTTAAGGGATGCGCAGCGGCCGCCAAGGAGGGTGGCAGGGTGCTCTCGGAGGGCGGCTCTGCCCTCGACGCCGTCGAGGCCGCGGTGAGGGTGATGGAGGAGGACCCCACCTTCGACGCTGGCCACGGCTCCTTCCTGAACAGGGAGGGGGCCGTGGAGATGGACGCGGTCATCATGGACGGCTCCCGCTTGAGGGCGGGCTCGGTGGCCGCGGTCCGCAACATCCTGCACCCCGTGACCCTGGCCCGCCTTGTGATGGAGCGGACGGACCACGTGCTCCTCGTGGGTGAGGGTGCCAACCTCTTCGCGGCGGAGATGGGCATCGAGGCCACGCCCGAGGAGGAGCTGCTGGTCGGCAGGGAGCTGGAACGGTGGCGTCAGCTCAAGAAGGACCCCCGGTTCAAGGCGAGGGTGATCTTCGAGCCTCCCAAGGCATCCCCCTCCTGGGACGTGCCCGGTGACACCGTGGGCGCCGTCGCGCTGGACGGCAACGGCAACACGGCCGCGGCCACCTCCACCGGTGGCACGCCGAAGAAGCGCATGGGCCGCGTGGGGGACTCCCCCTTGGTGGGCGCCGGCGCCTACGCCGACGACGTGACGGGGGCCGTGTCCGCCACGGGATGGGGCGAGCCCATCATCCTGGCCTGCCTGAGCCGGAGGGTGCTGGAGTTCATGGAGCGGGGCATGGGCCCGGCGGAGGCGTCCCAGGCCGCCCTCTCCGAGATGCTGGAGCGCCACGAGGGCAGGGGAGGGGTGATACTCGTCACCCCGGACGGTTCAATTACTGCTTCATTCAACACGCCCAGGATGGCGTACGCCCTCTGGAGGGCAGGGGACGACGGGATACTGGCCCTCATCGACGACGAGACCCTGCCCTAGGTAGGGTCGTACCACCCGGGTACAACCGGAAACCATAATTAATAAATAGAGCCACCCGCTTCCAATACACCGGGTAGTCCAATGACTGGCCAGACTCGAAGTAGGATAGGAATCGCCATCTTCCTAGCCCTACTGTCCGCTATCGCCCTGGCGGTAGTGCTCGCGTCCGATGGCGCAGAGGCTCAGACCAACCCCCCCACCACGGGTGACTGGCACATCTACGATTCCACATCTCTCAGCAACACCCGGGTCAACGTACCCGGCAGCATATACGTGTACAGCGGGGGCTCGCTGACCCTTAGCAACGTGGACCTGGTGTTCCAGCACCAGAGCTGGGGAAACAAGGTGTTCAACGTGAGGAACAACGCCAGGCTCACGATGAACGGTGGCAGCATCGCCCATACCAGCATCAAGTACTCCTACCAGTTCACCATCGAGACGGGCGCGACGGTCAGCATGGATGGCGTGACCGTCAAGCACACTTGGCACGACTCCACCACCTCGAAGGTGAACCAGGACCTGAGGGGCGGCATGGTGATCCGGTCCCACTCGGTCACGGTGACCAACTGCACCTTCACCGACTCCCTGCGGGTGGCGATGACGATAGACAACGCCAACCCGAGGATCAAGAACACCACCTTCACCAAGATCGACTACTACTCCTACTACAAAAACTCCCGCTACCTGGACCGGGAGGCCATGGGCATCTTCGTCCTGAACGGCGCCCCGGAGATCCTGGGCTGCACCTTCAGCGAGCTGGGCGACTACTCCAGCGCCTACAACGACGCGGGGAGCTACTCTTACACCTACCTGCGCCTCGACGGCCACGGCGTCTACGTGGTCCGGGGGGCCCCCAAGGTCCGGGAGTGCATGTTCACCGACATAGGGCGCATCCACACCAGCTCCTCGTACCGGGGCTACGTGGAGTCCCAGAGCCGTTACGTGTACTTCTACTTCTGGCGCCAGGACTACAGGGCGGCCATCCAGGCCGTCGACCCCCTGATGCTGGAGGTCAGCGACTGCAACTTCACCGGCAACTTCCAGGGCTACTACTACTACACCAGCCAGGCCTTCGCCATCTACCAGCGGGACGGCAAGTCCTCCATCAAGCGGAACGTACTGTGGTCCAACGGCGGAGGGGGCGTGTACCTGTACGAGGCGGACTCCCTGGTCAAGGACAACGAGATGTACGACTTCTACTACTACGGGCTCTACATCTACGGAGCGGGCGTGATCACTGCCCAGAACAACACCTTTAACGGCACCGCCGAGCTCCGGGCCGTCCGCAACGAGTACGCCATGTACATCTACAACGCGGGCGGGAACATCGACCTGCGCCTCAACTACATCAGCTTCTGCCAGCGGGCGTTCTACGTCTCCGACACCAACCTGGTCAAGATCTACGACACCCTGGTGACGAACTCCTCGAAGAAGGTCTACGCCAACTCGGCCAGGGTGGACTGTTACAACGTCTCGGTGTCAAGGGCCGAGATCGAGCTGGGATGGGGCGCCTCCGAGGTGAACATCTACTGGAACCTGGAGGTGCTCGTCACTTGGCAGAACGGCGTGCCCATCCCCGAGGCCATCGTCCAGATATTCAACGAGTCCAACGGCCTGCTGAAGGCGAACAAGGCCAACGACAAGGGCCTGATGCCTGCCCTCACCATGCTGCAGACGAAGGTGACCGGCAACTCCCAGGGGACCACCTCCCTGGTGAACAGCCCCCTCAAGATATCCGCCTACGCCAACGCCATCGAGTCGGCGATGTACACCGTGCCCTTCGACAGCAACACCTTCTTCAACTGCATCTTGGAGGACAAGGTCCCGCCCAACGTGGAGATCTACGCGCCCCTCCGTGACCACGCCCAGAACACGACGGGCCTGAGCCTCTTCGGAATCGCGGTGGACGTGGGCTCGGGCCTGGACGGTGTGGAGGTGTCCTCGGACGGGGGCAACTCCTGGACCCGGGCCGACGGCGGCCTCACCTGGAACGTGACCATCGAGCTGGAGGAGGGCAACTACGACATCTTCGTCCGAGGCGTTGACAGGGCGGGCGCCACCTCCGAGTACGTCATAAGGAACGTGACCATCGACCTCACCGAGCCCTGGCTCATCATCACCACCCCCGAGAAGGACCTGTTCTACACCAACCAGACCACCCTCACCATCATCGGCCAGGCGGAGATCGGCGCCGCCGTGTACCTGAACGGCGAGGAGCTCTCCACCACCGGTGGCAGCTTCTTCAAGCAGATCCAGAACACCCAGGAGGGCAACAACACCTACGAGGTGATGGCCGTCGACCAGGTGGGCAACAGGAACATCACCCTCATCAGCATCATCCAGGACATCACCCCGCCCATCCTCCTGGTGGAGTACCCGCCCGAGGAGCACGTGACCAACGAACGGGTGCTGGAGATCTCGGGCCTCACCGAGGAGGAGGTCACGGTGACGATCGAGGGCCTGGTGGTGGAGGTCGAGAACGGCCTGTTCACCCTGCCCATGACCCTCCAGGAGGGCCTGAACGTCATCGATATCAAGGCCGTCGACCTGGCCAGGAACCACAAGTTCATGACCCTCCTGGTCACCTACGACGTGACACCGCCCGAGGTGGACATGGTCTACCCAGTCGCCGACGAGGCGGTCAACAAGTCCACCGTGACGGTCGAGGGCAACGTGGAGGCGGACGTGGAGGAGGTGCTGGTCAACCAGGTCCCCGTGATAATAAGGAACGGCCGCTTCTCCAAGAACTTCAAGCTGGCCGAGGGCGACAACCAGATCCTGGTCCAGGTTACTGACTGGGCGGGCAACACCTTCACCCGGTCCTACACACTCACACTGGACACCCGACCGCCCCAGCTGGAGCTGGACTCCCCGACCCACCTCAGCTATGTCACCGAGGAGACGGTAATGGTAACCGGCCGTGTGGAGACGGGGGCGATGCTGACCATCAACGGTGAGGAGGTCCCGGTGACCGGCGGCTTCTTCAACGTGGTCCATCAGCTGGAGGAGACGGACCCGGGCGAGGACCCCAACGTCATCGTCGTAGAGGCGATGGACGCGGTGGGCAACATGCACACCATTGAGGTGCACGTCTACAGGGACACCAATGCACCCACCTTCACCGTTTACGAGACGGCCGCCTCCACCACCAACGACTTCATCAACATTACCGGCGGCGTGACCGACGCGTCCGACGTCTACGAGATGACCATCAACGACCTGCTGGTCCAGCCCACCGCCAGGGGCTACTTCGAGGCCTACGTGCCCCTGGACATGGGCGTCAACGTGTTCACTATAACCGCCCGCGACGTGGCGGGCAACGAGTACACCCAGCAGGTGACCATCGAGCGGGAGCCGAAGAAGGTGTCCGACACCGGCTTCATGGGCCTGGGAGACTCTGCCTGGCTCATCATGCTGCTGTGCCTCTTCGTGGGCCTCTTCGCGGGCCTTACCGTCCTCTACATGATGGAGAGGCGAAAGGGGGTGGCGTCGTGAGGCGAACCCTCGCCCTAGCCCTCCTGGTGCTCGCGGCCGCGCTGGTGGCCCTGGCCGCATCGGCGGCGGCCCAGACGGACCCCCCGACCAGCGGCGACTGGGTCGTCCAGGACAACACCTACTGGAACTCGAACACCGTGCTCACGGGCAACCTGACCGTCAACAACAGCGGGAACCTCAGGCTGGACTCGATGACGCTTACCATGTCCAACGGCACCGATGGCTTCCTGCGCATCTTCGTTGAGGCGGGCTCCACCCTGAACCTGACCAACGTGAACATCCGGTCCTCCAACGCCAACGTCCATTACTGGTTCGAGTGCAGGGGGGCGGTGTACTTCGACAACTGCGACGTGCGAGACGTGGCCGCCAACACCTCCCGGTGGGACGACTGGGACCGGATCGCCGGCGGCGTCCAGATCTACGACGGGAACTCGGTACTCAAGAACTCGAACTTCCACGACAGCCAGCGCATCAACGTATACGTGGGCGGGTGCGACCCATACATCGAGAACTGCGACTTCTACAACGCCGAGTACGTGAGCACGTACCAGCGCTACGTGTACAACTGGAACTACGGCGGCTACATCTACGGCTGGTACGCCGACGCCACGGGCCTGTTCCTACACGACGCCAGCCCCAACATCACCCTCAGCTCCTTCACCAACAACGGCCTTCGTGACACCGCCCGGAACTTCTACACCACCTCGTACTACACCAACGTGGTGGCCACCTACGGCCGCGGCATCCTGGCCCACGACAGCAACCCGAACATCACCCGGTGCGAGTTCACCAGCAACGGGGACCAGCCCGCCGACAGGAACGTGGCGGGGGTCCAGCAGGTCTTCCGCGAGGACATCTACTACGATGACTTCTACCCCGAGGGCGGCCTAGTGTGCATGGGTACCGCCCACCCCCTGGTCTACACGTCCTCCTTCCTCACCAACGACCTGTTCGGCATCTACGGGGGCGACGGGGGCTACCCCGACCTGGTGGAGTCCTGCCGCATCGAGGGCAACCGCTACATCAGGGGCAACAACGTCTTCGCCCCCTCGGCGGGCATCCAGGTGGACGCGGGCTCCGGAACGATGACGGTGGCCAACACCACCTCAGGAGGCAACTACGTCCTCGCCAACATCTACCTGGAGGCCATCTCCCTCCGCCTTATTAACTTCACCAACAGCAACAACGTGGTCAACGGGGGCTACAACATCTACGTGTCCGGCGGCAAGCACTACTTCGAGGACTGCCTCCTCGACGGCCGCCCCGACGTGGGCGCGAACGTGTACATCGGCTACAGCCGCGCGGGCACCCCCAAGCTCCGCTTCGAGGAGTGCCGGCTCATCGGGGGCGACTACGGCCTCTACAGCGGCAACTACCAGGGCTCCCAGGTGACCTTCGCCAACTCCTCCATCACGAACACCGACATCGCCACCTTCTACCTCCAGTCGACCAACATAGACTGCATCAACTGCACCATCTCGCCCCTCCGCGTGGAGAGCTACCAGTACGGCAGGGGCTCGACGGTGCGCATCATGTACTTCGTGGAGATAGAGGTGACCTGGCAGAACCTGGTGCCCATCGCCGGCGCCTTCGTCCAGGTCTTCAACGCCTCCAAGGACTTCGTGTACGGCGGCATCGCCGACGAAAACGGGACAATAGGACCCCTGGTGGTGACCTCGCGCACGATATACGTCTCGTACAACCAGCAGACGGACTTCAGCAACTCCCCCCTGTACATGAGCGCGTACTCCGCGGGCCTCCAGTCCACGGAGGCGAGGCACGTGTTCACCACGAACCTGGACGTGCGCATCCTCATCCGCGACGACGTGCCTCCCACCATCTACGTCTTCTCCCCCTCCGATGACCATCGCCAGAACCGCACGATGCTGGAGGTCCGGGGCATGACCACCGACGTGGGGGCGGGCGTCAACGACACCTACGTGTCCCTCGACGAGGTGGAGTGGACCTGGGTGGCCGGGGACGAGCAGACCTGGTCCACGTGGCTGGAGATGACCGAGGGCACCCACACGATATTCATCAAGTCGGTGGACAAGGCCGACAACGTCAGGGTCGAGAAGATCCTGAGGGTCGTCATCGACCTGACACCTCCGCTTCTGGAGGTCATCGACCCGGTGAAGCCCGTGTGGTACACCAGCTCGGAGAACTACACGATACGGGGCCGCGTCAACGGCGCGGTGTCCCTGGTGGTCAACCGCGTCGAGTTGGAGGTGGCGCCCGACGGGAGCTGGGAGTCCTTCCAGGAGATACACACCGGCATCAACGAGTTCAAGATCGTCGCCACCGACCACGTGGGCAACACCTTCGTGATAATGAAGAGCATCGTCAGGGACAGCACCGAGCCCAAGCTCATCCTCACCAGCCCCGAGGACGGTCAGTGGATCAACATATCCCAGATAGAGGTCAAGGGCATCACCGAGCTGGGCGCGACCATCCTGGTGAACGGGGAACCGCTTCCCACGTTCGACGGTCGCTTCGCCACCAACATCTACCTGACCGAGGGCGCCAACCGCATCATCGTGGAGGCGGTGGACAGCGCCAAGAACATGAAGCGGGAGGAGCGTTGGGTGTACCTGGACAGCATCCCGCCCTCGTTGCAGGTGGAGAGCCCCAGGGCCGACGCCCTGGTCAGCACCCGCTTCCTGCCCGTCTCGGGGACCATCGACGACCCGTCGGTGTCCAACGTCATCGTCAACGGACTGCTGGTGCCCGTGGTGGACCAGAGGTTCTACAAGGAGTTCAGGCTCGACGAGGGCGAGAACCCCATCAACATTGAGGTATGGGACAGGGCCCGCAACTACATGGGCCGCAGCTACATGATCGTGCTGGACACCACGCCCCCGGACCTCAGGCTGCTGGAGCCCGAGAGGGACCTGGAGACCCGGGACCCCGTCGTGCGCATCCGCGGCACGGTGGACGCCAACGTGGACCTGGTCATCTGGGGAGAGCCCCTCCACGAGGACTTCGACAGCATCAACCTGGTGAGGATCGAGACCACCTTCAGGTACGACCAGTACCCCCTTGTCCTGGGCGTCAACACCATCCACCTGATGGCCGAGGACGAGGTGGGCAACGTGGTCCAGATGACCTTCCAGGTGACGTACGACCTGGAGCCGCCCAACCTCATGGTCTCCCCCATCCCGGAGAGGACCACCCGCGAGGTGGTGACCATCAGCGGCATGGTCATCGGCGGGGCCGAGATACGCATCAACGGCGTCCCGGGAGTGCTGGGGCCGAACGGCGAGTTCGCAGAGTCCATCCACCTCCAGTCGGGGAAGAACGAGCTTAAGGTGGTGGCCTTCGACGCCGCCGGCAACCGGGTGGAGTCCACCGTCAACATCACGCGCACCGCCGTCGAGCCCCCCGAGGAGGGCATCGCCGGCGCCGGCATAGCCTTCTCCCTGGGCCTGGTCATCCTGATGCTGGTCATCGGCCTGGCCATCCTCTACCCCGGCGTGAAGGGCGGCGCCATAGAGCCCGAGGCCATGGTGGGCGAGCCCATCATCGTCGATGGCGACGGCGTCGACCTGTACGAGACGGAGGCCGAGGCAGAGCCCGAGCAGGAGGCCAGCTCACTACCACCCAAGCCGCCGTGGCAGGAGGATGGCGAGCACAGGAGGCCTCCGCCACCGCCGCCTGACCACAGGAGGCCCCCGCCACCGCCACCCCAGGAGCCCCCGGAGGCAGAGGATTCCGGCCTGCCGCCCAAGCCCCCTTGGCGGGATTAGACACCTAAAACCCACGTGTCCAAGGCCGCTCTAATCCGCCGGAAATGGTCGGAGCTGGCCGCCTGGCCAGTACCTCCATCGTACCGTGAACCTCAACAAAAGCTATTTATACAGACCTGCCGGTTTGCGACCCAGTGGTCACTATGAGGTTTCTCCCCTGGCCCATTCTATTGATTGCCCTCGCCTTCGCGCTTGTCGCCATCGCGACCTCCGCGAGCGCAACGGACATCCCCGGCGACTACATTGTCGGAGGTCATGACACCGTCACCTCGGACACCCTCAACGTCTACGGCAACATCGTCGTCAATCCCGGTGGATGGCTGGAGCTGGTCGACACCCACGTGGTGATGATGGGCACCTCCGACGGCCAGTACCGGATACTCGTGGACACCGGGGGAAAGCTGACGATGGACGGCGGCTCCATATCCGCCGGCACCAGCACCTACAGGTACAAGATGGAGGTCCGGGGGAGCGCCGACCTCGAGGGAGTGACCGTGACGGACACCTGGGGCCAGGGCCAGGCGTTCGACGCGTCCTCCGGTGACATCCCCACCCTCGCGAACCTGAGGGGCGGCATCCAGATCCACTCGGACGATGTCTACATCGGCAACAGCACCCTCTCCGAGGGAATGATGTGCATGGTCTACGTCGCCAGCGGCAAGACCCCCACCCTCTACGGCAACACCTTCCACAACGTGACCTACGACGTGAGGGTCATCTCCCAGACGACGGCCAACCCCTCCGACACCCGATGGTCCGCCATGGCCTTCGGCGTGCTCTGCGACGGCGGAGCCCCGACGCTGGAGAACAACATGTTCTACGACATCGGGAAGTTCTCCACCATGAGGGGTGTCTACTACAGGGACGCCACCACGAACCAGAACCACTACTACACCATCGCCGCCGCGGTGGCCAGCAAGAACGCGCAGATGACCATCGAGAGCTGCGAGGTGGCCAACACCGGCGTCCTCACCGTGACCTCGGACAACTTCGACGACGGAGGCAACAGGGTCAACCAGTGGTTCTACCGTTCCTCGGTGGCCGGCTTCTACGGCTACAACGCCGTGGGCTCCAACATGAAGCTCAACACGGTCACCACGTCGGGCTACGGGATGTACATCGCCGTGAGCACCGGCGTGGTCGGTGGCGCGATGGACTTCGACGTGATCATCGACAACGAGATCAACAACAACGAGATGGCGGGCGTCTACTTCCTGCTGTCCGGCGTCTCCCGGGATTGCAACATCAACGTGTCCGACAACGACCTGGACGGCAACGGCCTCTCCCCGACCAGCCGGCTGGAGGACAGCGGGCTGGTGGTGGAGCTGGACGGGACCAGCGGGGACGTGGAGGTCGTGCTCATGCAGAACAACCTCCGCAACAACGTGGCCCGCGGGGCCCACGTCAGCGCCTCCTCCCAGACGGGCGCTCTGGCCGTGAGGGTCACCAACTCCAACACCTTCTCCGGGAACGGGGGCGCTGGCATGCTGGTGGACATGGCCACGGTGAGCGGGAACGTGAACATCCTGGTGGAGAACTCCACCTTCATATCCAACACCCCTCTGACCAACGGGGACAACGGGGCCATCACCATCAGGGGCGAGTCCATCTCCAGCAACCTCAACGTGAAGCTGGCGGACACCACCGCGTCGTCCAACACGGGCGACGGTCTACGCATCTCCATGGGCGAGGGGATGGCCGTCAACCTGGCCCAGAGCACCAGGTACACCCTCGTCAACTGCGGCTTCGGGACCAACTCCCAGCACGGCATCTACCTCTACGACAACTACGGCGCCAACGCCCAGAGGTCCGTGTACGACTGGAAGGACGTCCACGCCAGCGACAACAACCAGGCGGTCTACGTGCACTCCAACTCCCAGCTGGGGAACATCAACTTCAAGGTGGACGGGCTGACCGCCAATGACGCGGACACCACCTCCTCCGCCGTGACCTTCCAGATGGCGGCGGCCACCTACAACCCCAAGTCGATCATCCGCGACATCACCGTCAACTACGCCGGAGGCTCTGCACCCAGCGCCACCGGCCTGGTGCTGCAGGGCACGGACGAGAACAAGCGCTGGATCCTGGACCTCCTGAGGCCGGACATCACCCAGCCCGGCACGGCCCTGGACGCCCAGTTCTGCGAGGTGAGCGTCCTCCACGGCAAGCTGGAGGGCGTGGGCGTGAACAGCATAATCGCCCGGGACAGCTTCATCCACATGCGCTACTGCGAGGTCCCCGACCTCTCCGCGCAGACACAGGGCACTGGCGTCAACATAGGCGTCTACTTCTACCGCTGGTTCAACATCTCGCTCATCGCGTGGCAGAACACGGAGCCCATCGTGAACCAGACGGTCTCCATCAAGCGGTTCCGCGACCCCCAGCAGGAGATCTACACCGCGTCCACCGATGCCGAGGGCAAGCTGCCCCCGTTCATGGTGCCCTACTGGGAGGTCGACTCCAACAACAACCCGCTGCGCAACGACGAGCTCCAGGCGTTCATGAACGTACGCGGCGACAACCTCAACAGCCTGTGGTTCGACTTCAACGACACATCGATAGGCATCGAGGACCCGGACGTGCCGGAGCTGTTAATCAACTCCCCCGGCGAGGGTGCCGTGCAGAAGGCGGGCACCATGGTCATCCAGGGGGAGATCAGGGACACCCACAGCGGCATCCGCTACGTCGAGGTCACCCTGGACAACGTGGTCTGGTGGCCCATCGAGCTCCCGCCCCACAGGATCGGCAAGGACAAGGCCACATTCTCCCACTCCATATCCAACCTCACCGATGGGGTCTACACGATCTCCATCCGGGGCTGGGACATAGCCAGGTACCCCTTGGAGAACCTGAGCTACGCCCTAATGACGGTCAAGGACATCAAGATCGACACCCAGCCCCCCGCGCTGCAGATAGTGCAACCCGCCACGGCGTACTACGTCACCAACAACAGGACGTACGAGATAATAGGCCAGACCGAGCGCTCGGTGAACATCAGGAAGCTGACCATCAACGACACCCTTGTGTCCATCTTCGGCACCACCTTCAGCATGCAGGTGCGGCTCCACGAGGGCTCCAACTTCTTCGTCATCATCGCCGAGGACCTGGCGGGCAACATCGCCGTCTCCACCAGAGAGATCATCCTGGACACCAACCCGCCCACCCTCATAGTCTCCAGCCCCGTCACGGGCTTCAGCTCCAACGAGATCGACTTCGAGGTGGCGGGCGACACGGAGCAGACTGCCACCGTGTGGGTCCAGCTGGACAGCAAGCCGCCTCAGGAGGTAAAGGACCGGGGCGGGACGCGCTTCTACTTCGTGCTATCCATCAAGGACGAGGGCACCCACGCCGTCACCGTCATCTCGGAGGACGTGGCCGGCAACACCTTCGAGGAGACCGTCTACGTCAGGTACGACGTCACCCCGCCCGTGCTGGAGGACATCGTGCCGACGGTGAACCCCAAGCCCACGAACCAGCAGACCGTCCAGGTTTCGGGCAGGACCGACACCGACGTGGTCCAGGTCACCGTCAACGGCCTCAAGTTCCCCGTCCAGGAGGGCTTCTTCGCCGCGGAGATCAACCTGCTGGAGGGCCAGCAGACCCTGACCATCCATGTCAAGGACATGGCGGGCAACGAGAACCAGACCACTCGGAGCATCCTCATCGACGTCACCCCGCCCCTGCTCCTGGACCTGACCGTCAGCTCCACCAAGGTCGGCGGACCCTCATGGCAGCTGACCGACGACCTGGTCATCAACGAGCGCAGCGTGCGCTTCCGCGGCCGCCTGGCCGAGGGCGACCACAGGGACCTCTACATCCAGGTGGAGTCGGACAACCGCTCCGCCATCATGGACGACCCCGAGTCCCTCAGCTTCTACCGGGACTTCAACCTGGACGAGGGGGAGAACATCATATCCTTCTACGCCATCGACATCGCGGGCAACCGCCTCCAGCTCATATACGTCCTCGACGTGGACCCCAGGGCACCGTCCCTGGAGTACTACAACCCCAAGATGAGCTCGGCCATGGAGGCCAAGGTGGACGAGGGGACGGTGTTCATATCGGGGAAGGTCACCGACAAGGGCTCCGTGACCCTTTTCATCAACAACCGCCAGGTGCTGGTCAACCCCACCACCGGCGCCTTCCAGACCAACGTGCCCCTGGAGGCGGGCCTCAACAACATACCCGTGGAGGTCACCGACCGGGCGGGTAACAAGGCCACCGACCTTCTGCACATCACCTACCAGGAGGGCGAGGACGCCGGCACCTCGGTGGGCGAGGTCCTGGGAAGCCTCTGGTGGGTGTTCGCCATCCTCATCGGCCTGATGATACTGGTGCCCTTCACCGTCCACGCCACCAGGAACAAGTGGGTGAAGGAGCATCCCGAGCTGGAGAACTGGGACCCCAAGCGGGCCAAGGAGGGCCTGTACGAGTACGAGGACGAGGGCGATTACTACGATGACCAGTACCAGGGAGGAGGTGGATACTGATGAGGCGAGGTATCATTCTGATCGTGCTCCTTGCGGTCCTGGCCGTCGCCGCCCTGGCGATGACGACCTCGGCCCAGACCCCGCCGCCCTCCTCGGGCGATTGGGTGATAACCGATTCGACCACCTTCAACAACCAGCAGGTCACGTTCCGCGGCGACGACATCCTGATAAACGGCAACGGCCACCTGTCGCTGACCAACGTGAACCTCAGGTTCACCGGCGCCGGCACCCACGAGATCCGGGTCTCCACCAACGCCCGCCTCTCGGTGTCGGGAGGCACGATGTCCTCCACCGGCGGGCAGTACACTTTGATGATCGGCGGCGGCCTCTCGGCCATCGACGGCTGCACCCTGACCCAGACCGGCGGCGTCAACATCAACACCTGGAAGGCGAAGTTCACCAACAACACGGTGACCCGCAGCTCGGGCAACGGTGTGACCATCTCCCCCACCGATTCCTTCTCCCGGGCGGTGGACGTGAGCGACAACATGATCCTCAACTCCACCGACTACGGCATACAGGTCAACATAGCCGACTACGGCACCACCAACATCAAGGTGGTGTGCGTGGGCAACAACGTGTCGGGCTCCCTGAGGACCGGCATCCAGGTCAGCAGCGGCACCGACAACGGCCGGTTCGTCCTCAACTCGAACGAGGTGTACAGGAACAACGGTGACGGCCTCTACGCCAACCTGCAGGTCCGCGTCCTCGAGTTCCGCCTCGACGACATCAGGGCCCACAACAACAGCAACTACGGCGTGTACGTCTCCACCTACACCTCCACCATGAGGACCAAGTACGTGTACCGAATCACCTCCATCGGCAACGGCGGGGAGGGCGTCCACATCTCCTTCAACAACCAGCACTGGGACCACCCCGTGTTCCGGAACTGGTACGTCTGGGACAACGAGGGAGGTGGGATCCAGTTCCGCAACTTCAACTGCGCCACGCTGGAGGACTCATACTGCGTCAACAACAGGTCCCAGGCGGACTACTCGGTGGTGAACACCAACCTGTGGATATACAGGACCGAGCACCGGAAGGCCCAGGCGCGCGTCTCGGGCGACGCCTACATGATCATATCCTTCCGCTACCTGAACCTCCACGCCACCTGGCAGAACGGCATGCCCTGCCGGTACAACACCGTGGAGTTCGAGGACACCTCGGGGACCCGCATGTTCGTCTACCAGACGGACTTCGAGGGCTGGATGGGCAACCACACGGAGTTCGACTGGCGCGTCCGCTCCACACGGTCCACGATACGCCAGTCCATAACACCGTACCTGGTGGGAGGTTCCCAGCGCCTCACGGGGCCCGCCATCGACTTCGACTCGGACCTGGAGGGCGACCTGGTGTTCCACGACATCCAGACCCCAGACCTGGTGGTCGACACCCCCGGCGCGAACCATGTCCAGAACCACGACAACCTGAGCATCGAGGGCTCCTGCCTGGACGCCCACTCCGGCGCCCGGGTGGTCCAGATCAGCTTCGACCCCAACCCCAAGTGGGACCAGAAGTACTGGCAGAACGCGTCGGGCACCTCGGCTTGGCATTACTACCTGGACCCCGCGCCCGACGGTGTGTTGACCATCTTCGTTCGCGCCTTCGACTGGGCCAGCTTCCCGTCGGGGCTCTACTCCAACATCACCATCACCAACGTGACGGTGGACACCACCGCCCCGAACCTGACGCTGATACAGCCGCTGACGAACATCATCACCAACCAGTCGCAGCTCACCGTGCTGGGCACCACCGACCCCGACGTGGTGTCCCTCACGTTGAACGGCGAGTTCCTCAACTCCGCCGGGGGCACCTTCAACAAGGCCATCCAGCTGAACGAGGGCATCAACAACATCGTCATCATCGCCACCGACTACGCGGGCAACATCGCCAACGTGACCCGGAAGATCGTGCTGGACTCCATCCCGCCCATCGTGGTGGTGAGACACCCGATACAGGACTACTATACAAACGTGAACACCGTCGACATCGGGGGCGTCACGGACCGTGAGGGGGTCACCATGACGGTGGCCGGTGACAGGGTCACCATCCAGTCCGACGGCACCTGGTCCCACACCGTGCCCCTCAACAGGGGCTGGAACCACATCCTCATCGACGCGGTGGACGTGGCCCTGAACCACAGGGTGGTCACCCACAAGGTGTACTACGACCCCGACCCGCCGCAGATCACGGTGACCGATCCCGAGCCCGACCAGATAATCAACTCGTCCGTGTTCACCCTGGAGGGCTTCACCGACACCGACGTGCTCAACAGCCAGATCCGGGTGAACGGCATCTGGATCGGCCTGGACAACTTCGCCTTCAACACCGAGTTCACCCTCCTGGAGGAGGGCGAGGTGGACCTGGTGTTCTACGCCAGGGACAGGGCGGGCAACGAGAACACGGTGACGGTGCCCATCATCATCGACACCACCGCCCCGGCGGTGGAGGACCTGCTTCCCATCGACGGCGAGATAGTCAACACCCACGTCATAAACATCACCGGCACCACCGAGGCCGACGCCACCGTCTACATCAACGGCCGCTTCGCCGACCTGGACGGTGAGGGCAACTTCAGGGAGCAGGTCAACCTGGAGGAGGGCGACAACGACCTGAACGTCCGCATCACGGACCCCGCCGGGAACGTCAGGCTGATCCACCGGATAGTCAACCTGGACACCGTGCCCCCGGACATCTTCGTGGACGGCCTGGTCGGCACCGACCTCAGGACCTCGAACAACTTCATCACCATCACGGGCAACACCGAGCCCACCGCAACGTTGATCATCGAGTACGGCCGCCCCGAGGACACGTCCCCGGCGAAGGAGCCGATCCCCGTGGACGAGAACGGCGAGTTCAGCTACGCCGTCATGGTGGGCAAGAACAGGACCACCCAGGTCGTGCTCCACTCCACCGACTACGCGGGCAACACCGGCACCGAGGCCTTCCTGGTCAAGCGCGAGGTGGAGGAGGAACCCGGCTTCTTCGAGGCCCACCCCGAGGCCCTATGGGGCATCATCATCGTGGTGGTCGCCCTCCTGGTGGCCTACCCGCTGACCAAGATGGGACTGGAGCGGACCTACGACCGGCGCCTGAAGGTGATGGGCTACACCACCCAGCAGATGCCGCCGCCCCAGGCGGGAACGCCCCCGCCCCCGCCTCCGGGCAAGAGGCCCCCGGGACCCCCGCCGGGAGCAGCCCCCAAGCGTCGCGGACCCCCGCCGCCGGGCGCCCGGAAGAAGAGGCCCCCGCGGCCACCCCAGGACGCTCCCCGCCCGCCGCCCCGTCCCCCCACCGAGGAGGAGGGAGGCGCCGCGCCGGCCCCCCGACCTCCCAGGGACGACGAGTAGGCGCCCCGCCTCACCACGCCGTCCTGCGAGGGACAGGCTCGCCCACGTACCAAGCCGAGGCAGCGCAGCCCCTCACGTCCCCCGGGACGCGCAGCAGCGCCCGCCCCTCCCCAGCCTCCAGCCCCTCCCAGCCCGGCAGGTGGCCCTCCCACGCCACCCTGTCCAGCACCAGGCCCCCGGGGTCCACCAGCGAGACCTCGTCGCCGTCGTTGGCCAGGCGGAGCCCCATGCGCCCCACGTCGGGCAGCACGCCCCACCTGTCCCTCACCGCCGACGAGTTCCTGGACACCAGGACGTGCCCTCCCGGAAGGACCGGCACGTGCCCTCGGACCCGGAAGGTCCCCGAGTCGTCCCGGAGCCGGAAGCCCTCCAGGTCCAGCACCCGCCTCCCGGCGTTGAGCAGCTCCACGTACTCCAGGTCCTTGTCCGTGCCGGCGGCGTCGTATAGCACCTGGGAGAGCAGCAGGCGGGCCGCCGAGACCTCCCGGACGGTCACCCCGACCAGCGTCACCTCCGCCCATCTCCACCTGGTGGAGCCCATCCCCGGCACCAGGGCGAGCACCGCCCCCGGCACGCCTCGCAGTATCACCTCCAGCGAACAGGACCACTCCCCCCTGTCGGCCCCCACCAGCGCGGCGAGGCCCGCCGCGTTCGCCTCCCCACGTACCACCAGCCCCAGGCTCTCGGGCATCGCCCCGCCGGCATGGGATGACAGCCAGGGGGGAGGGGCCACCTCCCAGGCCAGCTCGAAGCGCACCCTCAGGTGCTCGTAGAGCCACGTGGAGAGCCCCCGTGTAACCCCCTCCAGCGAGCCCGACATGGCGTCCCCCAGCAACCCCTCCAGCGACCCCCGCAACCAGGAGGCCAGGGGCAGGAGGGCGTCCAGGGGGTCCACCAGGACCAGCGAGAGGCGCAGGGAGGGCCATCCCGGGGTGGGGAAGGCCACCTCTAGGAAGACCTCCAGCTCGCTCACCAGCCTCCCCGCCCGGTCCACCAGCGCCGCGTGGAGCTCCCGGAGCAGCGTCTGCAGGAACGTCCCCGCGTCGGGCCCCTTCCCAGTATCGCCCAGCAGGTCGCCCACCTTCCAGCCCCTCATCGAGGCCAGCCAGGCCTCCTTCAGGGCCCCCTCCAGCGCCTTCCTCGCAGCCCCCTCCTCCAGGAGGTCCCCGTGGACCGCCAGCCCCGCGTCGGCCATCCCGCCCCCCGCCACGGACAGCAACCACCCCGCCCCCGAGAGGTCCGAGAGGCTCATCGACCATCCCTTGCCCAGCCTGCGCGCCTCCAGCGCCTCCACCACCAGCAACCCGCCGTCCCCTGGCTCCCCCCAGGTCACCTCCATGGTGAGCACCGAGTCCCGCTCCAGCGTGAGGGGGTCGAGGTACAGCACCGCCCGCCTCCCCTCCCGGTCCAGCCTCGCCTCCCCGAACACGCCCCAGTGGTAGCCCTCAACGGGCCTCGTCTCGAAGGGCGGGTGGGGGTCGCAGAGCCGGCGGACGGTGAGGTTGACCGCCACGGGCCCCTTCGACATCGAGACCAGAACCTGCTGCCGCATGGGGTCCACGCCAACCGAGACTCGCGACCCCAACAGGTCGAACTCCCAGGTGAGGGCCTCGCGCAGGTCGTCGCCGAAGAGGTCGGTGAGGAGGTCCCAGGTGCCGTTGAGGGCCTCGCCCGTCTCGTTGTCCACGAGGGAACTCCCGATCTTCCAGAGGGCCCGGGAGAGGGTGTAGGCGGACTCGGTCATAAGCGATCCCCTCATGTCGAGAAGGAGGGACCCTCCCCAGGCCTCAACAGCCTCCGCCGCGTCCCGGAACCTCGCCGTCAACCAGCCCACGGAACCGGTTGCCCGATCCCAAACCGCATCCGACACCCTAGCCAGGTCCCCAACCAGCGTGGCCGAGGGCTCGTACCTGACGCCCTCCAGCGCCCTCCCCGTCACCACGGACACCTCCCACACCAGGTCGACGGGGACGCGCCAGGAGGCCCTGACGGACCTCCCCTGGACGCCCTCGGAGGTCACCGTGACCTCCGCCCCTCCCTCGACGGACACCTCGCAGGTCGACGTGAACGGGAGCACGCCGTGACCCAGGCCCTCCCCTCCTTCGAGCATCGCGAGAAGGTCCGGGGGTTCCGTCGCCTTCACGCCCCTCCACGTCGTGGACACCCTCAGGTCCAAGGGCCTGATGAATATGCCCCCGGGCCCCACAGACATCCCCACGTCCCAGGCGTCCACCTGACGCCCCAGCTGGCCCNNCAGGGCAAGGAGCGCCTCCCTGGCGCACTCGACCCCCAACCCGGCGGCCGAGATGGCCCACGAAGTGAGACCGTCCACCAGGTGTCCCTTCACAGCACCGGGCAGCTCCGGCACCAGTCCGTCCAACCAAAGGGACACCAGGACGGGGAGGTCAGAGGAGCGGAGCCCGTCCTCGATGCCGTCGAGGGCGGAGAGGCCCCGGGCGACGGTGTCCTCCAGGTCCACACCCTCGACGACAGGCAGGCAGCCCTGTGTGGACGCCTCCAGCACGGACAGCACGGCCCCGGAGATCCCCTCAGAGGCAGCCCCGCGAATCGTCGCCAGGAGGCCATCCTCCAGGGTGATGCCCGAGTAGCCCTCGAGCCAGCCCAGTTCCCGCTCGACGGCCCCCGCCACCGACTGGCGTACCAATTCGCCCAGTGCGACCGGGGGCGGCGGGACATGGAAGGGCACCTCGCCCCTCCCAAGGGCCATGAGGGAGGATGACAGCGCCACCTCCACGTCGCTCGACGTCAGTAGGTCGCGCACCTCATCGACCCCGGCGAAGGCCCTCTCCTGGGCCACCGACCAGAGGAGACCAGACCCACCTTGGGACACGGGACCGTCCCCGCCCTCCAGCCCGGCGACGACCGATGATGCGCGCGAGGCGAGCTCGGCCCATGACGAGGATGGCAAAGATACGGACATCCCCATCCTCACGGATGGCCCTGCATCAGGGTCTCCCAGGTCCGCGATGAGCTCAGCGACGAGGGTCCGATCCCCCGGGGCACCCGCGGACTGACGGCATCGGGCCTCGACCAGCTCAACGTGCCAGCCTCCGGCGGAGGAGGGCATCCCCTCCCTCAAGAGGGATAAGAGGACGGCATCAAGCGTCTCAACGGGTCCTGCGGACGGGGTCATCGCCGCCACCGGCAGGGCCTCGCCCATGGCGATCTCCAAGGTCGCCGACAGGAACGCCTCCAGCACCTCCTCAGCGCGCTCCAGCGACGGCTCCCCGCATCCCACATCATCCCTATAGGCAGACTCCAGGGCCACCAGGGTGTACGAGCACATAACGAGAAGAAATACCGCCAGCACCGAGAAGCTGGCACCACCCCCATCATCCCCACGGAGGCCTACGCTGCCCAAGGTCGTCAAGAATGCATCACCTATCCCATCGTCAGGGAGACGCTGGGCTGCTTATAACCACGTCCCGATATCCATCGGTCCTAATCATCGGGGGGCCGTTCCTCGGCCTCCCCGATGTCATCTATCGCGGGCGGGCCCTCCTCGGGAGGTCCAGCGGGGCCACCATCCTTCCTCGGCGTCGCCATCGACCTGCGGACGGCCCAGTAGGCCACCGCCACCAGGACGACAACGGTGACGCCGCAGCAGACTGCGGCGCCCTGGGAGTCGTCGACGGTCTCCTCGCTGGGCGCGTCCCGGTCCACCTTGATGACCACCGTCGACACCGCCACCTCGCCTCGGTTGTCGGTGACCTTCAGGACGGCGGTGTACACCCCCTCGTCGGGATAGACGTGGGTGTGGTTGCCGTCGGTGGTGTTCGAGTGGTCCACCTCCCCGTCCCCGTCGAAGTCCCACTGCCAGAGCACGATCCAACCGTCGGGATCGTACGACTCGTCGGAGAACCGGAGGTTCCGGCCGGGCATCACCCACTGCTCCACCGAGGGCACGGCCACGGGTGGCACGTTCTCCACGTCGGAGACGTTGATGACGCGGTCATCCTGGTTGGAGATGCCCTCCGTGTCCCAGACCCTCACCGTCGTCCTGTAGTACCCAGGAGAGGTGAACACGTAGGTGTGGTTGGGGACCTCTATCTCGTAGGTCCCGTCGCCATCGATGTCCCATTCCACCTTGACCACCGGAAGCGTCCCCGGGCTCACCTCGGCGACGAACTCCACTGGCTCGCCCACGAACGTCTTTAGGTACTCGCCACCGTCCACCGACGGAGGGGAGTAATGGATGTGGACCCTCGCCCGCAACGTGGCCGTGGAGTTGCCCCCGTCGCTATCGAACACGGTCACGGTCACCAACCACTCATTGAAGGACCCGAGGCTTGCCGGGTAGGTGTGGTTCACGTAGGGCAAGGTGGTCGTCTCCGGGTCGGACCCGTCCCCGAAGTCCCAAAGGTACGCCACCACCTCCCCATCCGGGTCGTGGGCCATCACGCTGATGTTGAACGGGGCCTCGTGGGTTATGTAACCTGGCGAGAACTCCACGTCGTTGGCCCTGTCGATCACCGGGGGCAGGTTCTTGATGATGAACAATGTGGTTCTCGACGTCGTCGCCCCGTCGTCGTCGGTGACCCTGAGGACGCCGGTGAAGTTGCCCAGCTCGGTGAACTCGTGCTGCACGGCCCCTCCCTCCGTGGAGTTCCAGTCGAACACGCCGTCCCCGTCGAAGTCCCACTCGTAGAGGACCACCTCACCGTCGTTGTCCAAGGCGACCCCTTCTATGTGGAGGGGATAGAACCTCCAACCGCTCTCGTAGTCCCCGATTAACGTGATGACGGGGGGCTCGTTATCAGGTTCGACGAGGGCCTGGTAGATCCAAGTCCCCTGGGTTACATTCCCCCACATCGCCTTGAGGACGGGATAGTAGACCCCTGGTTCCTCGTACACGTGGGTCGTGTTGGGTCCGACCGAGGAGCTCCAGGTGAAACAGCCATCGCCCTCGAAGTCCCACCACCACTTCGTCACGGGCCCTCCCGGGTCCACGGTGACGTTCAGGGCGATGGGTTTTCCCTCGACTCCGAAGAAGTCCTCATCACCGGCGGAGGCATCCTCCGTGACCATCAGCAGGGCCGCTGCCAGGAGGCAGGCGAACGCCACTGTCCCCAGCGACCTTGACAACATACCCAGGCCGGTCACCACCCGATGGCCCTGCCCATGGCCGTAGATGATGAAAAACCCTCGCCCCGGGGCCACCGGAAGGGGATGTACTACCAATTCTGGTAACAAACTCGATTACCATGTCTGGTCTGAAAAAAGTATAAGTGTACGCCTACTGGTAAAGGAGATGAGGCCGATTGCCAGTATGCAATCGGCACAAAAGGGCAGGCGCGAGGGGCTTTTACCCCGGTGCGATCCGGGGTCGCGTCGGGGTAAAGCCCCCCAACCGTGAAGGCCGCGGACCTTCACTTACCGTCGATTTTTCCATGCCGGTGTATGGCAGTCCAATGCGACCGAGGTCGCAGAGGGGGGCGCCATACGGGGGCATGGTGCACCCAGGCGACGGCCGTTGAGGGCCGAGGAGGTCACCGGCCGAGACCGGATCGTTCCAAGGCGAGCGGACGTTTGGGTCGTGGTCGTGGGACCGGCCGAGGCCGGACCGTAGGACAGCAACTTGGCGTCCCGTCGACGGTGCGGGGAGAGGCCGAAGCCAGACCCTTTGCCGAGGACGAACGGACGGGAGATGACGGTAGGACCCGCCGAAGCGGGACCAGGTGTCAGGTCCCGAAGATCCCGGACCAGTTACCGGCCGAAGCCGGAGGAAGGAACGGGGTCGCCATGCCTGGGTGCGTATGAAGGTCGGCAAGCACCAGCCCCCAATGGGAAGGTTAGGACGTCCCTCCCCCGAAGGGGAGATCGGTCGTGGCCAACCCACCGACGCGTCCCACGACGGATCGCCCGAGGGCGGACCGGCGGCGCAGGGACCAGAGCGGGACCGATTCCCGCCGAGGCGGGGATCGGACGGTCGCAGAGGACCCTGCACGGGAACGGAGATGCCGAACCCAGGGGGCTGTGAGGGCACAATCCCCGGAGGGTGGTAGGAACCTCCTCGCGTGCTAGTACATGTCACCCGGTCCAACGACCCGATCCGCGGGCGGGCACAGTGCGAGGCCGAAGCCAAGCACAACCCGTTCACGAGCCGGGTAGGTGTCGGACCGGAACGCGATAAGATGCGCGGAACACCGAAGCATTCCGAGCGGATATCACGTTTTATCCGACCTTGCGTATCGACAGTTTCAGGGGGCCGTTCGCCCCCCGCGACTGCAACCCCGGGCAAAGCCCTGGCACCTATTTATAACTTGTGTTCCGTGTTTCATGTGGAAACGTACAGGGACGGGACCGAAAGCACATATAAACGGAGTAATGCAAAACGTGGTCCGATACGATTCCGTTCGTGGGGAGAGTCGATACGATGACAAAAACAAAGGCGATCGATGGGGGCGGACCCTACACAGAAATGAGTAGGAGTAATTACCAAGAAATGAAACGACAAATATATATACCAGTGGATTTCGACTGAAGGCTTAAATACCTTCCGAACAGCCAGTGCCTATGAACATCGGCAAGCGTCGAACACCCCTCCGTTTCATGTGGAGGTGCGCCTCGGCGAGGGACGAATGGTTCGTATCGGACCTTGATAATGGGAAGGCATCCTTTATATCGACCCCGGGGTCTTGGAATCCGGACGGTGCCTCCCATGAAGATCACTAGAAAGGTGGCCGGTTACCTCCTGATCATATTCGGCGCTTTATTCGTCCTGATGCACGTCCTCGCCGTGGAGGGGAGCGACCTAGGAGGTCTTCCGACCTTCCTGGGCATGGGCGTCATATTCCTCATGTTCGGCATCCTCACCACCATCACTTGCATGATGGGCGAGAAGGAGTGCGAGGTAGAGGCGCCGTAGGACGACCTTTATCAATTACCGTGTTTAAGGGCCGGAATCGCCCAGTGCCAGGCATTTTTTACGTTCGATAATTATCGAATGGGAAGGTTTATTATACCCTCCCGCCTAGCTGTCGGACGCGCGTGCAGGTGGTGGATGCACTTGAGGAGAACTAGGGTGTACCGTCGGGACCGTAAAGCGGCCTCACCGGTGATCGGCGAGGTCCTCATGGTGGCGATAGTGATCGTGCTAGCCGCCGTCGTCTACATCATGGTCTCGGGGATGCTCACGTTCGAGGACGAGGACAAGGTCACGATGACCATGAACTTCCCGGACGTGGAGGGCACTAGCCGGGGAGCAACCCCCACCCAGGTCTGGGACGTGACCATGGACATCACGAAGGTGATCCCTGACGACTACAAGCTGGTCTGGGCCGACGTGTACATCAGCATCAAGTCGGAGAACGGGAGCGTGCTCCAGCCCAAGTCCAAGCTGGACCCCGACAACCCCGCGCTCTACGACAACAACGACGCCGACGGCATCGACGTGGAGTTCTGGTACGTGGAATCCTCCGCCTCCAACACCATCGTAAGCGGCGGAGACTCCATCAAGGTCACCGGCATGGACGTCTCCTACGAGGGC
>JABAHP010005296.1_pt2 | contig 28639 bp, 32 predicted proteins | sample 7062081 | NCBI WGS metagenome assembly JABAHP01 (sample SAMN14534357, study PRJNA622989) | marine sediment metagenome | biome: marine biome [ENVO:00000428]; feature: marine pelagic biome [ENVO:01000023]; material: deep marine sediment [ENVO:00002113] | place: India: Gulf of Kutch | collected...
GAGTAGTAGCCTTCCACGTCAATTGCCTCTCCAGATGGGCCGGAGACACCGAATTCCTGGGTGAATTCTCTGGAGAATTCGTAGGCCTCCTCTTCATCATCGATTGATACGGATACCGAGTAGGTCCCACTGGAATTGTAGCTGGCTTCGAGCGTCATGGTCACATTTATGTTGTCGCCCTCTTCGGTTATCGACACAGATCGGATGTCGACCGCCGGGAACTCCAAAGGGTTGCCCGACGTGTCTGTCACATCCCCACCGGGGTCCGTGATCTCGTCGGTCCAGTCAACCTGGCCGGCCGCGTGACCGGCCAAGGCAAGTAGACCAAGCATAAGCACTATCCAGACAATTCTTTGCAGGTTACCCATATCATCCCACCGGACCCCCATCCGGGTGTCCAGTATATATCGGTTGCCCTAAAAATTCCATTGAAGGAACGTTCCCGCTCAGGTCATCGCGAAAGGTTATATATCGAGCTCCGCCATCAAGCAGAATCCCGGGGGAAGGACCCATGAAGGCAGCCGTTTTCTACGAACCTGGTCAACCGCTCAAGATAGAGGAGGTCCCCACGCCAGAGCCCGGTGCGGGCGAGGTGCTGGTGAAGGTGGCGGCGTGCGGCCTGTGCCGCACCGACCTGCACTACCTCCACGGAACTCCCACCTTCAAGAAGCCGCCCATCATCCTGGGCCACGAGATCTCGGGGACGGTGGAGACCCTGGGAGGGGACGTCTCCGACTTCTCCGAGGGGGACAGCGTCCTCATCCCCCCCGTCTTCGCCTGCGGCCAGTGCATGTACTGCCGGACGGGTCGCGGGACCATCTGCACCAAGCAGACCATGGTGGGCAACCACAGGGACGGTGGCTTCGCCGAGCATATAGCGGTGCCCGCCAGTGATATATTCAAGATGCCCGAGGGCATCCCTCTGGTGGAGGGCTCCATCATATCCGACGCCATCTCCACCCCCTACCACGCGGTGGTGAACAGGGCCCGGGTGAAGCCAGGGGAGAACGTGGCCATCTTCGGCTGCGGGGGCGTGGGCCTCTCCACCGTCCAGATGGCCGCCGTGGCGGGCGGGAACGTCATCGCGGTGGACATCTTCGACGAGAAGCTGGAGTACGCGAAGAAGCTGGGCGCGGTGGAGACGCTGAACGCCAAGGAGCACGAGGACGTGGCCAAGGTTATCCGGAAGATGACCGGTGGCGGTGCCGACGTGGCGATGGAGGTCATAGGCTATCCCCCCACCATCGAGGCCGCGTACAACGCCGTCCGTTGGGGAGGCCGGGTCATCGTCGTTGGCTACACCCACAAGGACATCACCATCAACGCGGGCCGCATGATGTTCAGGGAGATCGAGATGAAGGGCTCCCTGGGCTGCGGGCTCCAGGACTACCCTGTGCTCCTCAACCTGATAGCGTCGGGCAAGATCAACGTGAAGGAGCTGGTGACCCACCGGTACCCACTGGAGGAGATCAACGAGGGCCTGGCCTTCCTGGACAAGGGTGACCCGAGCCTCATCAGGTCCATAGTCATCCCGTGAGGGGTGCTTGGCTCAAGCAGAACCTTAATCTAGCATGCGTGCCGTGGGCCCGACCGATGCTGTCGTCCGCCAGGTCGCAGGTCGTACTGCTGGCATCCATCGTCTTCATGGCGATGTTCAACCTGACCCTTGTCTCCCCCGTCCTGCCCGAGTTCGTCAAGGACAGGTTCGAGATGACGGACCTGGCCATCGGCCTGTTCACATCCGCCGAGATGATCGCCTACATCATCTTCGCCCCCGTCTGGGGGGTGCTCAGCGACAGGCGGGAGAGGAGGGTCCCCTTCGTCGTCATGGGACTGGGCATGTCCGCCATATTCTTCGTCATAATGCCCCTCATCGACGTCTTCTGGCTGCTGGTCGTCGTCAGGTTCGTGCAGGGTGCCTTCACCGTCGCAGCCTGGTCCCTGGCGATGACCATGGCCCTGGACTGGGCTGGCGAGGAGAACCGTGGGAGGACCATGGGCGTCCTGGGCGCCGGGATGATGATGGGCATGGCCCTGGGGGCTCCCATGGGCGGTGTCCTGGGCGAGAGGTGGACCATCGAAGGCCCCTTCTACCTGGCCTTCGTGGTCTTCGTCATGGCCTTCGTGAGCTCCCTGCTGTTCATCCGGGAGCCCATCAGCCGGAGGAGTAAGGTGAGGGCGACCGTCCCCATCAAGGAGGAGGCGGACCTCTGGATACCAGGAGCCTTCGGATTCGTGGAGAGGTTCACCGCAGGGTTCTTCATCACCCTCTTCCCCGTCTTCCTCCTTGAGGAGTTCGACTTCGGGTCCGGGTTGAGAGGCATGTACCTGGGCATATTCTTCCTCCCCTTCGCGGTCTTCCAGTACCCCTTCGGCAGGTTGACGGACCGGTGGGGGCCCCTCCCCTTCATGGTCCTGGGCTCCATCGTCTACGGGGCCATCATGATGGTGGTGACGTTCCTGCAGCCGGTCCCGCTGGCCGCGGGCATGATACTCCTGGGGACGATGGCCGCCGGCATGCTGCCGGCATCGCTGGTGCTGGTGGGTGCCTTCTCCAGGCCCGAGACCCACGGGAGGGCAATGGGCCTGTTCAACGCCCTGGGCAGCGTGGGGTTCGCCGCCGGGTTGTTGCTAAGCGCGGTCTTCGCAGAGGTGTGGAACTACTCGGCGTCGTTCATCATCGGAGGCGTGAGCGTGCTCGTCGTCGTGGTCATGACCTTCGTGCCCCTCGTCCGCAAGTTCCGATGGTGGGAGAAGGGGGAGAGGGATCTCAGTCAAGGCGCCTAGCATAGGCCATCTTCTTCCGGTGCTTCTCCTCGGCGTCCTCCTTCCTCCTGTCGAGGAGCCGGACCGCCTTGTGGGGGCTGCGGACCATCTCGCCGGGTGGGACCACTTCCACCTCCGGCCTGACCCCTACCAGGGCCCGGATGTCCCGCTGGAGGCACTCCGCCAGTTCCTCGTGGGGCCCGCAGTCCGCCTCCACAGTGACCTTGAAGGTGTCCAAAACCTCGCCCGAGTCCTTGGCCACCTCTATGAGGAACTCGCCGGTGCAGCCCTCGGTGCAGGTGACGACCGCCTCCACCTGACTTGGCCAGAACTTGAGGCCCTTGACCTTGATCATGTCGTCGGTGCGACCCACTATGCCCTGGAGCCGCATGTGGGTGCGGCCGCACCCGCAGGGCTCGTCCTCGTAGGACGTCACGTCGCCGATGCAGTAGCGGACCAGTGGCATCCCCTCCCTCCTGAGGTGGGTGATGCACATCTCCCCCCGCTCCCCGGGTCCGACATGCTCACCCGTGTCCGGGTCGAGCACCTCGACCAACAGGTAGTCCTCGGGGACGTGGAGCCCCTGGTGTGCCCAGCACTCCTGACCCAGGTAGCCCATCTCCGACGCGCCCGCGCTCTCGAAGGTGTCCACGCCCGGTCCCCAGGCCCGCTGCAGCCGCTCCCGGAACCCCTCTATGGCGAGCAATCCCGGCTCGCCTCCCCCCACGACCTTGTCCACGGAAAGGTCGGTTGAGGGGTCTATTCCCAGCTCCCTAGCCTTCTCGCCCACGTAGAGAACGTAGGACTGGGTGGCGAAGAAGGTGGTGGTGCCCAGGGTCCTCATCAGCTCCAGCTGCCACCGGGTCCTGCCTATGCTGGTGATGACATGAGGTGGCCTGGCGTCGCCCCGACCGAAGGCCATGCAGCTGGCGGAGAAGTACCAGAAGCCGTAGTTCCATGCACTCTGGAGTATGTCCCTGCCGGGCGAATATCCCATGGAGTGGAGGGTGCGCAGCCACGTCTCGCTGTCGGGCGTGCAGTACTCGCAGGTGTCCGACGTTGTGAGAGGCACGAAGAGGGGTATTCCCGTTGTGCCTGTCGTGCCGACCACCGTGGCGAACTCAGTGAGGTCGNNGGTCGGCGCTGGGGACATCGCCGTAAGGGGGACGCCTCCTCTGTTCCATCGCCAGCTCCGTCTTGGTGGTGACCGGGAGCCTCGTCAGGTGGGATGACCCCCTGACCTCACGGGGGTCCACGCCTGCCTCCTCGAACTTGCGGCGGTAGAACGGGGAACCCTCCAAGACGCGCTTCAATGTGGCCCGGAGCAGCCGGTCCTTGAGGGCGTCCAGGTCGGACCTGGGCATGGTCTCGACCTCCGGGTTCCAGACCGTCCGCTCCCTCACATCTCCAGCCTCCTCTGCTCCTCTGCCAGGGATTCCCACCATCCGATGTCGGCCTCCCCGATCACCCGGACGGCCCGGTGGTGGAACACTGGCAGCTCCTTCACGGGCCTGAGGTCCACCCGGGTGGACCTGGCCGCCAGGAGGGCCGTGTTGATGGCCACCGCCTGCCGGTCCTCGTCCAGGGCGGCCAATGGGACCTCCAGGAAGGCCCCGTCCTCCTCCAGTACGATGCGGTAGAGGCCCCAGAGGGACGACAGCCTTGCCAGGAGGTTCTCCACCTTCGCCTGCTCGATGACGATGACCTCGGCATTGCCGGTCCTGGCCACTCTTCCAATTACATGGAGTCGTATGTGGGTCCTGCCGCAGGGGCAGGGGGCGTCGTCGGTCATCACCAGGTCCCCTGTCCTGTAACGGAGCAGGGGCATCGCCTCGGACCCCAGGGACGTGACCACCAGCTCGCCCCGCTCTCCGGGTCCGAGGACCTCCTCGGAGACCGGGTCTATGACCTCATAGATGAACGCGTCCTCGAAGCCGTGGAGCCCGTTGGCCTGGTCGCACTCGGCGGCGAGCACGCCCGTCTCCTCCATCGCGTAGATGTCCCTGACCATCGCGCCGTTCCAGGCCTCCTCCAGGGTCCTCCTCACCGTGGTGACCGAGGGGCCCGTCTCGCCCCAGAGGAAGAGCCTCTCGACCGGGAGGGTCAGGCCTTCCTCCTCCAGGAGCTGGGCCAGGTAAAGGGCATAGGTCGGATGGGTGAGGATCTGGGTCGGTGCCATGGATGGCAGGGTGTGTCGGGCGTGACGGAGGGTCAGCCCCCGTCCCGTCTGGAACGGCGTGGACCCGGTCCCGGCGAGGCCACCGAGGAAAACGTGGTGAAGGAGGCTCCTGGCCACCTCCCCCAAGATGGCGGTCCCGTCCTCGGGCCCCGAGCCCGCCATCGTGAAGGCCCTCGATGCCGTCCCGACGCGAGTCCTCATGTCCCCGGATGTGGCCGCCAGTCGCAGGGAGGTCCTTCCCTTGAGTCCCGCGGAGATGGCGTTGGAGAAACCGATCACCGAGACGCTGGAGATGGGGACCGACAGGAGCCCACCCCAAGCAGGATCGCTTGCCTGGGCCTCTAAGACCTCCACGCGGGAGGTAAGGGGGAGCGCTTCCAGACCCTCCAGGTCCTTCACCGTCCCTCCGGCCAGCTTCATCTTGTAGAAGGGAGATGACCCCAGGATCCTCTTGACCTGGCGTTCGAGGGCGTGGGACTGGTGGTCCTGGAGCTGATCCCTCAGGAGCGCATCCACATCCTCGTTCTGGGAGTGCGGGGTCATTGGCAAGCGGTGGACAATCGCTCTAGGGAGTTATGGGTTTTACTGGCGTCATCAATCCTTCAAGGGAAAAATATGATATACGAGGAAACCAACATCGGGGTTCCGTGGGAGGGTGAGAATGTCGTTCTATGATAGCATGGCCAATGGTGTGTCCGGGAGGGCGGGAGCCTTCGTCACCGTCATCCTAATCGTCACCGGAATAATGTTCATCGCGTTCGGTACGATGGAGCAGACCTACGACGCGTCCTCGGACCCGGTCGGTCCCGCCTTCGAGGCCAGGACGATCATCGGGGAGGACTTCACCGCAACCTCACACCAGATACCCTACATAATCGAGGCGAAGGGCGACGATGCCCTGAGCAAGGAGGTGCTGGCCGAGGCCTTCGCCAACGAGGAGGCCTACAGGGCGTCCGAGATCTACGAAGAGTACAGGTACGTGGGCTACAACACCGACCTGGACATCCCCTTCTACGGCATCTACTCTGTGGCGGACGGAGTCCAGGACGTGCTGGTGGGCAGCTTCAACACCACCCTGGCCGAGGCATCGCCGGACATGGTCAAGGTGGCGCTGCACTTCTACCTAGAGGGCAGCCCCGGCATCAAGGGCACCTTCTCCAAGGACAACAGCTCGGAGGTACGTGACATCACCGTGGGACCGATGGTCTTCGAGGACGTTAGGGTCTGGAGGGCCAAGGCGTTCATCAACTCTATACTCCTGGACTACAAGAAGGTGGACGAGGGCATACCCGACGTCCTGGACCGGGAGGCCATCAACCTAGAGGTCCTGGACCTGATATCGGGCGACGAGGAGAGCTACACTACCTACGGCATCGCCCTTGACCTGAACACCGAGATAAACGTGGAGGCCCAGACCTCTGTAATGCTGGTATTCATCGCCATCGTGGCCATCCTGATAATCGTCTACGTGAGCCTGCGGTCCGTTGCCGAGATGGCACTCACGGCCCTGATGCTGCTGTTCCTCATCTTCTGGATATTCGGGATCGTGCGCATCCTGGACCTGGGCAACAGCCAGTTCATCGACCTTCTCTTGCCAATAGCCATCCTGTCCCTCGGAGTGGACTACGCCCTACACTCGCTCCATCGGTACCATGAGGAGCGGCGAAAGGACCCGAACCCACGCGAGGCCTTCAGGAGGTCCACCCGCATNNCCCGCCCTGTTCATCGCCATGGTGACCACCGCTGTGGCCTTCTTCTCCAACGTGAGCTCGGAGCTACAGGCGGTGCAGCAGTTCGGTCTGGCTGCGGGCCTGGCCATCATCTTCGCGTTCCTGCTGCTTGGCCTCACGCTCCCTGCAATCAGGATGCTTGGCCAGAACCGGAAGTACCTGAAGGATTCCGCGGCCAAGGAGGGCGAGGAAGGGAAGACTCCTCCACCAGAGGAGGGGAAGCCTGTGAAGGAGCCTAACAGGATGTGGAGGGCCCTTGCGAAGCTGGGTACCAGGCCGGTGCTCGTAATCGCCATCGTGGTCCTCGTGACCATACCCCTGGGCTACTTCGGTATGCAGATCGAGGGCAAGATGCCTGTGGAGGACTTCATCAACTCCGAGTCCGACTTCGTCGTGGGCCTGGAGAAGATGAACGAGCACACCGAGGTGGGGGAGATAGGTCTCGTGCTGGTACAGGCGGACTTCGCTGACCCGGAGAACCTGAGGGCCATCGATACATTTGAGGACAACATCGCTGACAACAAGGAGGCCATACCACCCCTTGGCAGCACCACCATCGCCGACGTGGTCAACGACTTCATGGAAAATCCGAACGTGTTCCCGGCGTACGGCAACACCACCCTCAGCGACCACCTGGGCCTGGTGGACGCCGACGGGGACGGGTACCCGGACAGCCGGGACCAGGTGGAGCGCATCTACGAGTTCATCATCGAGGAGGACCAGGGTTGGCCCATGTACATGGTGGAGGACAGACAGGTGGGCCAGCCCACACTGGTGGTGACCTCCTTCTTCAAATGGAACAAGGGTGAAGAGCTGGACAAGACCGTCTGGGTGGTCTCCATACCCAGGTCCGGCGACGCCTCCAAGGTGGCCGAGGGCCGGGAGGAGCTGGTGGAGGACCTGGGGTACCTGGACGCCATGGGCTTCACCGCAAACGATGTCACCGACGATCCCTACTACGTCATCACCGACGTGGGCACCTACAACCCCTTCACCAGGGAGGAGCAGTTCTCCGCCCTCACCGAGAGCATGGCGATGTCCGTCTTCATCTCCATCATCGTCTGCCTGGTGGTGATGGTGCTCCTCTTCAAGTCCCTCAAGCTCGGCGTGGCATCCATCATCCCGATGGTGCTGGTGGTCGCATGGCTCTACGGCGTGATGGAGCTCACCGGACACTACCTCAACTCCGTGACCGTCACCATCGCTGCCATATCCATCGGTGTGGGGGTCGACTACGCCATCCACGTGACACACAGGTTCCGCGAGGAGTACAACAAGCACAAGGAGTACGAGAAGGCGATGGCCCTGACCATGGCCTCCACCGGCAACGCATTGGCGTTCTCCGCGGGGTCCACCTTCGTTGGCTTCCTGATAATCGGCCTGTCCCCGATGACCATGTTCTCCAAGTTCGGCTACCTCACCGCGATGATGATCGGCATGGCCTTCATCGCCGCGGTGGTGGTCCTACNNGTCCTACCCTCCTTCCTGGCCCTGACCGTCGGGAAGGATGGAGGTTTGGAGAGCGAGCCGACGGGGGAAAAGGACGTACCGACGGACCTGTGATTTAGGGCAACCTTATAACCCGGGTTGACGTTCCCGGGCCCATGGACGTGCCCTCCGTCACCGTGGACCAGATGAGGGAGGTGGACCGCCTCACGGTGGAGGAGTTCGGCATCACCCTCCCCCAGATGATGGAGAACGCCGGTCGAATACTGGCGGAGCTCGTCATCGAGCTATTCGACCCCGGTAGGGCCTCGGTCCTGGTCGGAAGGGGGAACAACGGGGGCGGAGGCCTGGTGGCCGCCAGATACATTCACATGAAGGGCGTCGAGACGGAGGTGGTCCTCGCATCCCAGGACCTCCCTGAGATCCCGATGCGGCGACTTGCCACCCNNGCCGGTCCTTGAATCGATTGGATTCTCCGACGGGGTCATCGTCGATGCGCTCCTAGGGTATGGTCAGGTCGGCAATCCAAGGGGACAGGTCGCCACACTGGTCGAGGAGGGCGAGGAGTCAGGGAGGCAGGTCGTCTCTCTCGACGTGCCCACGGGCTTCGACCTGGAGACGGGCGAGTTCCGCTCCATCTCCTTCAAGGAGCCAGTGACGCTGACCGTGGGTCTTCCCAAGGCGAACATGGTGGGTAATATAAAGGACCTATGGCTCGCCGACATCGGCATACCCCGGGAGGTATACGCCAGGTTGGGCCTGGAGGTACCGGTCCTTTTCAGGGAACGTGACCACATCAGGCTGGAGAAGGTAACCCTCTGGTGAAGGGGGAGAACATTTTTCTGCCATCCCGGCCCTTCTCACAAGATACCGGAGGGAGAGGTCGGATGACCGACGTTTACGACGACATAAGGCTGGATATCGACGCAGGAGTGGCCACGCTCACCTTCGACAAGCCACCGCTGAACGTGCTGGATATCGCGATGATGAAGGAGATCAACCAGGCGCTCCAGGAGCTGGAGAGCGACCCCGCCCTGAAGGTCCTGGTCATCAAGGCGGAGGGCAAGGCCTTCTCCGCCGGCGTGGACATATCGGACCACACCGCCGACAAGGTGGAGGAGATGATCCGGACCTTTCACGAGATCTTCCATCACATGTCCCACATCCATGCACCCATCGTCGCGGTGGTGGACGGCGCCGCCCTGGGCGGCGGGTGCGAGGTGGTCCTCTTCTCTGACATAGTATTGGCGTCGGAGAGGTCCAAGTTCGGACAGCCCGAGATACAGGTGGGCGTGTTCCCACCGGTGGCCGCCGTCATGCTCCCCCAACTGACGGGACGCCAGAAGGCCCTCGAGCTGGTACTCACCGGGGCAGTGATCAAGGCGAACGAGGCCCACCGGATCGGCATCGTCAACCAGGTGTTCCCAGTGGAGGGCTTCGATGAGGCGGTGCAGGGCTACCTGGCCCAGATGGAAGGGCTCAGCGCGCCCGTGCTGCAGCTCACCAAGCGGGCCGTGGTGGAGAGCATGGGAAAGCCCTTCACCGACGCGATGCGCATCGTCGAGGACCTTTACCTGGGCGAGCTCATGGAGACCGAGGACGCCAACGAGGGCCTGGCGGCGTTCATGGAGAAGCGAAAGCCCGTCTGGAAGGACCGGTAGCTCCCGTCAGGGGTCCAATTCCCGCCACCGGAACCCTTATCAAATCGAAGCGATAGATTGAATCTCGTTGAGGGAATTAATCTATAACGAAGGCGAATGGAAGCCCGATTCAGGTACCGACAGAGGGGACTACATCCTTCAAGACGAGGCAGAGTGGCTCCGCAGGGCCAAGTGGTACCACGACTGGTCCTGGTTTGGTCTTATCAAGATCTTCCTGTTCGTCTGCGTGTTCTCGTTCCTCATGACCCTCATCGTCATGTGGAGCATCAGCGACATCCCCTGGACCTATTTCTTCTTCGTCCTAATTATCACCATCGTTCTGTTCACCCTTCTCTCCGTTCCCGTTTACCTCTACATCAGGTGGAAGATGTCATTGACGAGACGTCGTCTCACCCGGGGCATAAAGGTCCCAGCTATGTACCGATATGGTCTAGAGGTGCCCGGGGACGACGTCAAGACCAGCAGGTTCATCCCATACTCCCAGGTCTGCAGGCTCAAGCGACAGGAGGGACTCAAGCCAGGTCCCGTCATGGACCGGTTGGTCGGTAGGCAGGTGTGGTACTCCATCCTCGACTCCGAGGACCGCTACATCGAGGCGGTCGCTGACGTCTGGGCGGGCAAGGAGGGGATGCTCATACTACATCGCATCGCGGTGGAGAACCTCCACGCCGCTCCTCCCGAACTGGTCCTGTGGGGGAGAGGAAGGTCTTGAGCCCTCACCGGAGCAGGTCGCCCAGCATCCTGCGGGCGTTTCCTGACACGACGGCCTCCTTGAACGCCGCCTCGACGGTCTCCTCGGCGTTGCAGAGGGGACAGAAGTACACATCGAACTTTTCCCAGGCCTCTAGCCAAGCGTCGGGACGGAGCATGGGGTAGTCGGAACCGAAGAGCACCCGCTCCCGAATGTCCCTCATCTGGAGGTAGTGCCAGACCTGGGGCGGGTAGTAGCGGGGCAGTATTCCCGAGACGTCCAAGTGGACGTTGGGGTTCCTCCAGGCGACCTGCACCGCCTCGTCGACCCAGGGGTATCCCACGTGGGCCATGATGATGGTAAGGTCCGGGAAGTCCACCGCAACCTTGTCCAGGTGGATGGGCCTGCAGGGCCGGATGTACGAGGGTTGCATCCGAGTGGTGCCGGTCCCGGTGTGGAAAAGGATCGGGACGCCCAGGTCCTGGGCCGTCCTGTAGACCGACCTGGCCGACTCCAGCTCGTCGGGGAAGAAGTCCTGGTACCCCGGGTGGAGCTTGAGGCCTATGGCGCCCGCGTCCACCGCATTGGACAGCTCAGCTGCGGCCACGTCCCCCTTGTGGGGGTCGACGGCGGCGAACACGCGGAACACGTCGTCGTGGGGCTGGCACAGCTCCAGCACGCGCAGGTTGTCCAGCCCGGCCCCCCTGGCCGTCATCGCCTCGATGTTCAGGATGAGGGCCTTGTCGACGCCGGCGGCCCTGAAGAACACGGCAGACTCCTCGACGGGGATGGGCACCTCGGGCCGGCCGTATTGGTGGGCCGCCTTGGACCTGCCGAAGTACCTGCCGGCGGCCCGGTAGGGCTCTCCGTAGGCCTCGATGGCCTCGGCGCAGTAGAGGTGGGCGTGCACGTCGATGGGTCCGGCCATGGGCCTACCTGCCCTTGAAATCGGGCTTCCGCCGGTCGATGAAGGCCTGGAGGCCCTCCACCCTGTCGTCGGAGGCGAAGCAGAGGCTCACCGACTCCACCTCGTAGTTGAGGGCGGTGTCCAGGTCGATCTCGGCTCCCCGGTTGACCACGTGCTTCGCCAGCTTCACCGCCACGGGTCCTTGGCCCGCTATCCTGTGGGCCATCTTCTTGGCAGCCTCCAGTAACCGGTCGGCTGGATATACCTCGTTGACCAGTCCGATCTCCTTGGCCTCCGCCGCCGAGAGCTGCTGAGCAGTGAGGATGAGCTCCTTCGCCTTCCACCTGCCCACAAGGCGTGGCAACCTCTGGGTGCCGCCGAAGCCAGGGTGGATCCCCAGGCCCACCTCCGGCAGGCCCACGCGGGCCTTCTCGGAGGCCAGGATGATGTCGCAGGCCAGGGCCAGCTCCATCCCGCCTCCCAGGGCGTAGCCGTTTATCGCCGCGATGACGATGGCGTCCATCTCCTCGATGCGCCGGAAGACCCTGTGACCCAGCTGGGTGAACTCCCGCGCCTCCAGGGGGGTCTTGGTGACCATCTCCTTGATGTCGGCCCCGGCCACGAAGGCGTTCCCCTCCCCGGTGAGCACGATGACCCGGAGGGCCGGGTCCGCCTCGACCCTCTCCAATGCCACGTGGAGGTCCTGTAGCACGTTGGTGTTGAGGGCGTTCATCGCCGCCGGCCGGCTCATCCTGAGTACCGCCACCGGTCCGTCGGTCTCGACGACCACGGTGGAGATGGGCCATTCCTCTCCTCTGGTGGCCAGGTCCTCGAGGGTGGTGGGCACTGGGACGCGGGCCTCCTCTGGCAGGGTCTGCAGCCAAGCGCCTGCCAGGTACCTCGCCTCCTTCGTCCCCTCCGCGTTCATCATGGCGAAGGGTCCCAAGGCCCAACGGAGGCCGATGGTGGCGCCCAGGTCCGCGTCCTCGGGGGAACAGACCTCCTCGTCCATCAGCTGTCCCGCCACGGTGTACACCACGCCCTTCAGACGGTTCATCGCCGCCTCCTTGGCCTTCTCGTCCACATCCCCCGAGAGGTCCCATAGCTCCTCCGCCTCGAACTGCCTCTTGAGCAGGTCGGAGGGGGCGTACGCGTTCCCGAGGGAGTCGTGGAGTGAGCACTGGGAGTGGTAGGCGATGGGAACGCCCGTGGCGTTCATGAGGGCGAAGGGCCCCATCCCTATTCCGAAGGCCTGGCATGCGGCCGCGTCCACGGTGGCGATGCCGGCCACTCCCTCGTCCACCAGGCGGCAGGCCTCGTTGAGGTAGGGGACGAAGTACCTGTTGACGATGAAGCCCGGGGAGTCTCTGCACCGTATCGGGACCTTGCCCATCACCCTGCCCAGGTCCATCAGCAGGTCCATCGTCTCTCCGGAGGTGTCGTCGCCGGAGATGACCTCCAGCAACCTGTTGATGGCAGCGGGATAGAAGTAGTGTAGGCCAGCGAAGTTGGCGGGCTCGGAGACCGCCCTCGCCATCTCGGAGATCGAGAGGGATGAGGTGTTGCTCACGAATATGGTGCCGGGGGCCGCCGCCTCGTCCACCTCGCCGAAGACCTGGTTCTTTATCTTGATGTCCTCGAAGATGGCCTCGATGACCAGCTGGGCGCCGTCCACCGCCTCCTTGATGTCGGTGGTGCCGTGGATGGCTTCCAATATCTCCTTGGCCTGGTCCTCGGTCACCTTCCTGCGCTTGATCCCCTCGTCCAGCGTCCTCCTGATGTTCTCGAGGCCGCCCTTGACGAACCGGTCCTCGATGTCTCGCAGGGATACTTGGAACCCGGACTGGGCGGCGCGCTGGGCGATGCCCGCCCCCATGGTGCCCGCTCCTAGCACGCAGATCTTCTTGATTTCGCTGGGTCTCATGGCCTCATCTCCCTCCCCGGGATGGGGTCCATGTGATGGTCCAGTGGGGATAATAATGTTGCCTTTTCCAGGGTAAATATCCTGGGGGATGACGGGGAACACCTTCCAATACCGAGAAAATTTATAAATACCTCCGATTTTTCTCCCGGTCATCGGGAGGATATAGATGTCAGAGGCTCCAGTTGCGAATCCGATGGAGGAGAAGGTGGCCATGATGCAGGACTTCCTGCTCAACAGGCCCTGGTGGGAGCTCATCGTCCGAGGTGTGCTCATAACCCTGTTCGGCGTCCTGGCCATCATCTATCCAGGCCTTACGTTCGCAGTGTTCATCGTCTTCTTCGGCGCGTTCACCTTCATAGAGGGAATATTCGGAATGGTGGGCTCCTTCGCCGCGAAGGCGGACAACCCCCAGTGGTCCCTGATGTTCATATCCGGCCTGTTCAGCTTCATCGTGGGCGTCATCGTGCTATCATGGCCAGGCATGAGCGCGCTGGTGCTCCTCTACTTCATCGGAGCATGGGCCCTCATCAATGGGACCGTCCAGATGGTCATGGGCCTGAGAGCGGGGGAGGAGGGTGCCCGCAGGGGCGCCACCGTCCTCGGCGGTGTCATCGGCATCGCCTTCGGCATGATGTGCCTCACCTGGCCCGGCGCCACCGCCTGGTCCATCGTGGTGATCATCGGCATCCTGGCGATATTCTTCGGACTGCAGCTCATCGTGCTGGGCTTAATGAGCAGGGACGCGGGCACCCCCGCCTCGATGGCAGCGGCCGCTTGAGGATAACATAATAACATAGACGATTTCGGAGGTATGATAGAATGGGAGGAGAGGAAGAGAAACCGACCGAGGAGATGGTCGAGAACAAGGATGAGACCCCATCCCCCGCGGGTGAGGTAGAGGTCCCCAAGGTCCAGGTCGCCGTGCTCAACGCGCCCTGGTGGGTCCTGGTCCTGCAGGGTCTGTTCGTGCTGCTGCTGGGCATATTCGCGATGATGGACCCTGAGCTGGCCTCGGACCTGTTCTTCATGCTCATAGGTGCGATGGTCCTTGTCCAGGGAATATTCGCGATAATAGGCGCCTTCAACGTCAAGGCCGAGGACCCCATGTGGGTGCTATTGCTCATCGGCGGCCTTGTGGCCGTGGTGCTCGGCTCGATAACCCTGTTCTGGCCCGACGTCACCAAGGTCATCCTGATCTGGCTGGTCGGCTTCTGGGCCCTAATCGTGGGTACCATCATGCTGGTCTACGCCATCAAGGTGAGGAAGCAGGAGGTGGCCGGGAAGGGCGTCCAGGCCGTGCTGGGCGTCATCGGGATCGCCTTCGGCCTCATCGCCTTGGGGTGGCCAAAGGATACCATCAACACCCTGGTGTGGATAATCGGTCTGTTCGCGGTGCTCTTCGGTATCATGTTCATGATCGTCGGCTTCGTCGTGAAGGGCAAGCAGAGCTAGACCAAGGGGGCGGTCAGCCCCCGTCTACGTTCCTTACCCAGCGTAAGGTAGATTGCCTTCATAGTGCATGGAGGACCCGATAAGCATGGTGGCAAGGAGGCTCCTGTTGATCATAGACCGGATGTCCCTATCATCCCAGGGCCTCGCCGCGTTCGGGGCGTTCATCAGCATGCTGGTCGTCGGGACGGTGGGATTCCACTACCTGGAGAGGGACTGGAACTGGGTGGAGGCGTTCTACTTCTCCACGTACACGCTCACCACGGTGGGTTACGGTGACTACGTACCGTCCAACGACGCGTCCAGGCTATGCGCCTCCATCTACATGATCGTCGGCGTAACGATAGCCCTGGCGGCCCTCGCCGTGATAGGGACGAACTACCTATCTCGCAGGGAGGACTCGATAATCAGCAAGTACGAGGCCGCCAAGCGGTCCCGCACCCATGGGTCAGAGGTCGATCCCGAGGATGACGGGGACGGCTCCGGATTCGATTGAGACCATATTATCGGATTACCGGATCTTCGACCCGCACTTGGCGCAGTAGTCGTGGACCCCGGGCCACGATGACCCGCACTGGGGGCAGACGGACCTTCCCCTGAACATGCGGTCCAGCTCGCTTCCCAGCTCCCGTGTGAACTCCTCCGCACGCCTGGCAGCGTCCTTTCCGAAGCGCTCCATGTCCTTGGCGAAGTCCCTCGCCATCTGGTTGAAGTCCTCGCTGAACCAGCCCGCGGCCTCGGGGCCGACGGCCGCTCCGCACTTGACGCAGAAGTTTGCGTCGCCCACGTTGTCCGTGTCGCATGATGGGCACTTGACCATGAGATCACCTGTCCTCATCCAAGTCCCTGGAGCCTCTCCTCCAGGAGCTCTATCTCTTCCTCGATCTTCTCGATCTGCATTATGTGATGGGGCTTGGTCGAGTGGGCGGGGATGCTGGCCTCCAGCTCCTCCTTCCTCCCCACCAGCTCCCGTATCCTCGCCTCGATCTCGGCCCTGTCTTCCATGGGACCGCCACCACCCGCTCCCTTTTCAATCTGGCGCCTGAGCGGTGAACCTGAAGAACACCCTGCCGTCGCCGCAGTCCACCTCCTTGAACCACACGGTGTCACCGATGGACAGGTCCTCGAAGGTGGTGTCGTCCACCCTGGTGAATAGGTGGAGCGGTGCGTCCTTGCCCAGATCAAGCCTCACTATGGCGATGACGAAGGGCACGTCCCTCTCGAAGCCCAGGGGCGCACCAAGCAGCATGGCCGTGTGGGCATAGACTGTACCCTCCCTGGGAAGGTCCATCCAGTCCATGTCGTCGGCGTTGCAGTGGGGGCAGACGACCCGGGGCTGCCAGAGGACCTCCCCGCAGGCGTTGCACCGGGTGGTGGTGAGCCTTCCCTCCCGGAGGTTCTCGTAGAACTTGTGGATCCTGGTCTGGTCCGGGTCCTCCTGGGGGAGGAAGTCAAGGATGAAGGGCACGCCCTCGTAATCCACCATCAGGCGTCCCTCCCGTATATGGTGATGTGGTGGGCGTTTGCCGCCCCGCTCAGGTTGTGGCATAGGGCCGTCTCGGCCCCCTCCACGTACCGGGACTCGGGCACCTTCGTCTGGAACTGCCAAAGCACCTCCACCGCCTGCCCCACGCCCGTGGCGCCCAGGGGATGCCCGGTCCCCAGCAGGCCGCCCCGTGTGTTGCACGGCACCTTGCCGCCCATGTCCGACTGACCCTGCTCGACGAAGGTCCCACCCTCCCCTCGGGCGCAGAGGCCCAGGGCCTCGTACTCGATGATCTCCGAGATGGTGAAACAATCGTGCAGCTCTGCGAAGTCGATGTCCTCCGGACCCCTACCAGAGGTGCGGTACGCCTCCTCCGCCGCCATCGTCAGCGCGGGCCACCGGGAGAGGTCGCCCAGGTTGGCCACGTTGTTCCCCAAGACGGCCTGGCCTAGGCCGATTATGTGGGCGGGGGCGTCGGTGAACTCCCGCGCCCTCTCGGGCGACGTGAGGAGCACCGCGGCGGCGCCGTCGGTGATGCCCGAGCAGTCGAGGAGGGTGAGGGGGGGCGCCACCATGGGCGAGCCCACGATCTTCTCGATGGTGAACTCCTTCTGGAAGTGGGCGTAGGGGTTGGAGGCGGAGAACCGGTGGTTCTTCTGGGAGACGAGGGCCATCTGCTCCCGGGTGNNGGGTGGTCCCGAACTCGTGCATGTGACGCTGGGCCACCATGGCGAAGAAGGGTGGCGCCGAGCCGCCCTGGACGCCGTCCCACTCCCTGTCCAGGACGCAGGCCATGCTGGTCTGGCTCTCCGCCAAGGGAGCGGCGTTCATCTTCTCCACGCCCAGGACCAGGGCAACCTCCGAGATGCCAGCGGCGATGTGCATCGCCGCGGTCTTGATGGCCATCTGGCCCGACGCGCAGGCCATCTCGGTGCGCATGATGGTCCTAGGGGAGAGGCCCAGCTGCTCTGCCACCATGGGCGCGGTGTGCGCCTGGAAGACGAAGCGTTCCGGGTCGGCCGCGCCCACGAAGAGGGCGTCCACGTCCTTCCGGTCCAGGTTCTCCACGCTGTCGAACAGGGCCTTCCCGGCCTCCTGCACCAGCTCCTTCCAGGTGGCCTTGCGGACACCCCAACGGGTCATGCCTGCTCCCACCAGAGAGGCGAATGCCATATCTCAGTCCTCCTTGCTCTCCTCTACCGCCAGGTCCCTGGCCATCAGGGCAGCGCCCAGGGCGCCCACCAGCTGGGGCTCCTCCGGGACCTTGACGGTCGCTCCCGTCTCCCGCTCCATGATCTCGGCGACGATGGGATGGTACGCCACCACGCCGCCCGTCAGCACCAGCGTGCCCTTGAGGTCCGTCATCTCGGTGACGCGGCGGACGACGGACTCGTACGCTCCGAGCACCAGGTCCTCACGGGCCTCGCCCGCCCGTATGCGCGACAGCATCTCCGTGGAGGCGAACACGGTGCAGTAACTGTTGAGGGGTGCCGCCCTGCTCGAGCTTCGGGCCACGCCGTCCAGCTCCTCCAGGGGTATCTCCAGGCGTCGCGCTATCTCCTCGAGGAACACGCCGGTACCCGCGGAGCACTTCCGGTTCATCTTGAAGCCCACCCGGCTGCCGGTGGTGTCCAGGTCGATGACCTTGGTGTCCTGGCCCCCGATGTCCACCACGGTGATGGCCTCCAAGAAGCTGTGGTAGGCCCCCCGGCCATGGCAGGTGATCTCCGTGACGGCGCTGTCAGCCCCCCCCACGTTCATCCTCCCATAGCCAGTTGCGATGAGATGGGAGGGTTGGGGCTCTCCCGCCATCTCCAGGGCCTCCCTCAGGCACTCTCCCGCGGCGAGGGCGAGGTCGGTGCCTGACGACCGGACCGCCTTGCCGACGGCGACCCCTGCCTCGGAGATGATGACGGCCTTGGTGGTGGTCGACCCCACGTCGACCCCGGCGAAGCGGGCTACCTCCATCGCATCACCCCAGCCCCTCCACGAAGGCCTCTACGTTCGTAACCAGCTGCTCGTCGGAGACGCATCTCAGGTCATTAAGGTCCCCGTCGATGACCAGGGTGGGCACACCCAAGCTCTCCTGGAGGCGCTTGGGCATACCGTAGCGGGCGTTGGAGTTGTTCGGGCACGTCTTCGAATCGTGGAACACCACGCCGTCGATGTCGAACCTCTTCACCATCTCCTTGAGGTACCGCTCCTTCGCCTCCTCGGACCTTACTATGAAGATGCCCGTGTACGCCAGGGCCATGGACCTCCACGGATCGGAGGGGTCGAAGTCGTTGAAGACCCAGGAGTTGCAGTAGGTGGAGGCCACCACGGCGCATCCCAGGCCCGCGAACAGCTCCGAGTGGGCGCGGAGGCGGCCCCAGATCGGCATGCCCTCCCAGTAGATGCGGTGGCGCTCCCCGTCCACCGCCGCCACACCCTCGCGGACGCGGCCCCTCATCTCGGCGAGGAGCATGTCGTAGTAGTCCACGGCCTCCTGGGTCCCACGGAGCACCACGATGGGCCCCATGTGGATGACGCCGTCGAAGAAGGTCAGGGGCGAGGGTGAGCTGGCCGCGGTCTCGAGCACCTCGTTCCAGAGGCGCGTCGCCAGGAGGGACAGCTCCACCGTCTCCGAAAGCCGCCCCTTGTCCAGGGGCTCCCCCGTCACCCGCTCCAGGTGGGGCACCAGGGCCTCCATCTGGTACTGGACGTCCCGGACGATGGCCTCGTTCAGGTGACGGACGGACCTGGGGGAGTCTATGCCGACCACGGGCGCGTTGAACTGGCGGCCGAAGTAGCTGAACCACTCCTGCACGTCACGGCACTGGTTGGTGTTGTAGACCAGGACATCGGGCCGAGGGATGCTCTCGATGCCGTAGGCTCGCTTGAGGGGCGTCTCGCCCCGAAGGAAGGCCCCGATGTCCGACGTCATGTAGGAGCACACCTCGGGGGAGTATCCGAGGGCCGTCGCCGCTGGGATCATGTCGGTGGAGGTCCGCGTGGCGCCCAGCATCGCGCCGTGGTTCTCGGGGAAGTACACGTCGAAGTCCATGGCCCGCAGGAGCTCGGCGGGTCCCACGCTGGTGCACCACGCCACGTTCCTCCGGCCCGTCCTCGAGGACTCGTCCAGACCGCGGAAGTGTGCCTCCATGAGCTTGTGCATCTCGCCCGTGGCCCTGATGCGCTTCCGCTTGGGTCCTCCCGCGCCGGTCGACATGGTTATTCCTCCCGTTATCTGCACCTGTGGAATGGGTCCAGGGAGAAATTGTTATAATACTAAAAGACCTTAAGACTTTGCACTTTCAGCCATCCCAGTGGATTGGTACCAGTCCTCATGCTCCCGCGGAGGAGGAGCCGGGGGGACGAGAGCGGTGATGATATGACGTGGATGACCATGGGGGACATGCTCCGCGTGAACGCGGAGAAGTTCCCTGACAAGATCGCCGTCAAGGACGAGCGGCGTTCGATGACCTTCAAGGAGCTCAACGAGCGGGCCAACCGGCTGGCGAACGCCATGAGGACCCTAGGCCTCCGAACGGGGGACCGGGTGGCGGCGCTGCTCTACAACAACGTGGAGTACATGGAGATATACGCCGCCTGCGCCAAGGCGGGCATCATCTGCGCCACCATCAACTTCAGGTTCATCGGCCCAGAGGTCAAGTACATAATAGAGGATTCCGGGTCCCGGCTGGTGTTCGTCGGGTCCGAGTTCATCAACCTCTCCGACGAGGTCAAGCCCGAGCTCCCCCACGTGCAGTACATCGTCCAGGTGGACGGGGACACCTGCGAGGGCTACCTGTGCTACGAGACCCTCATCCAGGACGCCTCGCCCCGGGGGCCCGCCCTCAGGGTGAACCCCAAGGACCCGTGGCTGCTCCTCTACACCTCGGGCACCACCGGCCAGCCCAAGGGGGTGGTGAGGACCCACGAGTCGTACATCGCCTTCTTCCTCATCAACGAGGTGGAGTTCGAGTTCTCCCTGGACGACGTGGGCCTCATCGTGATGCCCATGTTCCACGTGAACTCCACCTTCTACAGCTTCGTCTTCACCTATATGGGGGCCACGGTCTACGTCCACAGGGCCCACATGTTCGAACCCGAGGAGATCCTCCAGATCATCGACCGTGAGAAGGTGACCTTCACCTCCCTGGTCCCCACCCACTATTCCCTGATGCTCGACCTGCCCGACGAGGTGAAGGCCCAGTACGACCTGAGCTCCGTCCGCACCCTGCTCTGCTCCTCCGCCCCCGTACGCAAGGAGACGAAGCTGGGCATCATGGACATGTTCCCGGGCGTCCGTCTCTACGAGGCCTACGGGTCCACGGAGGCGGGCCTGGTCACCACGTTGCGCCCAGAAGACCAGATGAACAAGCTGGGCTCCATCGGCCGCGAGTGCATGGGTTCGGACCTGATCAAGCTCCTGAACGACAAGGGCGAGGAGGTTGACGTGGGGAAGGTGGGCGAGATATGGTCCCGAAGCCCCATGATGTTCGACCGCTACTGGGGCATGCCGGAGAAGACCGCCCAGTGCCTCCGCATGGACGGCTATTTCAGCGCCGGGGACATGGCCAAGATGGACGAGGAGGGCTACTTCTACATCGTGGACCGGAAGGACAACATGATCATCACGGGCGGTGAGCACGTGTACCCCAACGAGGTGGAGGCGGTCATATGCACCCACCCGAAGGTGGAGGACGTGGCCATAGTGGGGATGCCTGACCCCAAGTGGGGCGAGGCGGTGCACGCGGTGGTCATCCTCAAGCCCGGCAAGAGGATGAGGGAGCGGACCCTCGTCGACTTCTGCAAGGGGAAGATGGCGGGCTACAAGAAGCCCAAGGGCGTCACCTTCATCCTCCGGGACGAGATGCCCCGGACGGCCACGGGCAAGATCCGCCACAGGATACTCAGGCGGCAGATGCGCAAGAGGCTGGGCATCAACTGAGCTCACCCTCCTTCCTGCCAGAAAGTCTTATGAACCGCTGAGCCCGTTACGTGACCCCACATCTCCCGGGGGGGATATCATGAGTAATGGACCTTCTGGACTCAGGATCGCAGTGATAGGGGTGGGGCCCGTGGGCTCCATCCTGGCAGGGCACCTGGCGGCCGCGGGCGAGGACGTGCGCATCGTGGACATCCTCAGGAACCACGTGGACATCATACGTGAGCAGGGGCTCCACATCGGCGGCATGCTGGACATGACGGTGAAGGTACCCCAGACCCACTACTCCATCGCCGAGCTGGCCGACGTGGACCTGGACGTCATATTCATCTGTGTGAAGGCCTCGTTCCTTCCGATAATCATCCGGGAGCTCAAGCAGGTATACAGGCCGGGAACCAAGGTCGTATGCTACCAGAACGGCATGGACAACGAGCTCCAGATAGCAGAGGCCTTCGGGAAGGAGAACACCCTCCGGGTGGTCATCAACTACGCTGGCAACTTCATCGCCGACGGCAAGGTGACCATGAACTTCTTCCACAAGCCCAACTACATCGGCGTGCTCACCGAGGACAACATCGGCTTCGCCAACAAGGTCGCGGAGATGATGACGGGTGCGGACCTGGAGACGGAGTACACCGAGATCATCAGGACGTACGTCTGGGAGAAGGTCATCCTCAATGCCGCCCTTGCCCCCCTGAGCGCGCTGACCGGCATGACCATGAAGGAGGTCACCACCTTCGAGGACACGACGGAGATGATGAAGGAGCTCCTGCACGAGGGCATCACCGTCGCCGAGAGGGACGGATGCGAGTTCAAGGAGGGCTTCTTCGACCACTGCGTCTGGTACCTGTCCCAGGCGGGCCATCACAAGCCCTCGATGCTCATCGACATCGAGAACCGGTCCCCCACCGAGATAGACTACCTCAACGCCCGCATCTGCCACCACGGGGACAACTACGGGGTCCCCGTGCCCGTCAACAGGACGATAACCCAGCTCATCCGCGCCCTGGACCTCCAGAACAAGCGGGCCAAGGAAGCGGAGAGGAACGGCTAGCCAGGAGGGAAGGGGTTGGAGATAGTCATCCTGGGGATGGGAGCTGCGGGCCTGGCGGCCCTGGACCACCTCAGGAGGACAGAGGCGGAGCTGGGAGAAGAGCCGGCGAACGTCACCGTCGTCGCCCCGGAGGAGGGCTTCCCCTACTCCCTGTGCGCCCTCCCCTTCTCGCTGTGCGGGGAGATCGACGAGTGCTACCTGGACAGGTGCGACCCCGACTACCTGATGCTCCATGACGCCAAGAAGGTGACCGCCAGGGTGAAGTCCGTTGACGCCGGGGGTCAACGCGTCCACCTGGACAACGGAGGTTCCCTCCAGTACGACAGNNGGCCACCGGCTCGGTACCCTTCGTGCCCCCGGTGCCCGGCCTGGACCTGGATGGCGTGCACTTCCTCGCCTCCCTGTCGGACTCCCACGGGATAAGGGAGTGGATAGACCGGGGGAACCGCCGCTGCGTCGTAATCGGTGCGGGCTTCGTGGGCATCGAGGCCGCCGTGGCCCTCGCCAAGCTGGAGTGCACCGTCACCGTTGTCGAGATGCTGGACTGGGTCCTACCCCGGGTGTTCGACAGGGACGCGGCGGATGTGGCCCAGGTCCATCTCGAGGCGGGGGGCATCGACTTCCGCCTCGGCGCCCAGGTGACCGAGGTCATTGCCGACGCGGAGGGGACCGTGGAGGCGGTTATGGTGGGCGAGGAGCGCATCGAGTGCGACACCGTGGTGGTGGGCATCGGCGTGCGTCCCAACATATCCTTCATGGAGGGCACCGGTGTCGAGACCAACCACGGCATCCTGGTGAAGGACGACATGCAGACCTCTGTGCCGGGGATCTACGCTGCCGGGGACGTGGTGGAGGTCAGGTCCCGCCACACGGGCGAGCCCTCCCTGGGCGCCATCTGGCCCAACGCCATCGGCCAGGGGAGGGTCGCGGGCATCGCCATGGCGGGCAAGGAGGTGTGGTACGACGGGTCGGAGATGATCAACGTCGTCAACCTCTTCGAGGTGCCCGCCATCAGCCTGGGGATGACCGGTTTCCTGGCTGACTCTGCCAACATGGAATACGACGTCGTCGAGTTCACGCCTCCCGGTGGCCGTGTGTTCAAGAAGCTGCTGGTGGAGGATGACCGCATAATAGGGGCCCAGATGGTGGGCGATGTCACGAACGCGGGCGTGGTCGTCAACTACATGCGGAACGCGTGGGTTGCCACCGACATCAGGGAGAGGGTGCTCCGGGCACCCCTGCCTCACGGCCTAGTCCGTGGCGGACCTTAGCCTGTGGACCAGGGCGTGCCTCCGCTGCTCCAGCTCAGCCGTCTCCTCCAGGTACTTGATGGCCTCGGTGGAGCAGAACTTCACGCACTCGGGGTCGCCGCCGCACTGGTCGCACTTGAGGATCTTGGCGCCCATGGTGTTGATGGCGGCATTGGGGCAAAGCGTGGCGCAGAGGCGGCAACCGATGCACCTCTCCTCGTCGTGGACCACCACGCCCTCCTCGATGGTGTAGGCGTTCTGGGGGCACACCGCCTCGCAGACCGGGTCCTCGCACTGGAGGCAGACGATGGGGTACTCCCACCGCTCGAACTCGTCCCGGGCCACGTAGATGGCCGCGTGCTTGGGATTGCACGACCCGTGCTTCTTGAGGGAGCAGGCGAGGGCGCACATCCTGCACCCGGTGCAGAGCTCGGGGTAGGTGTAGATGAACCTCAAGCCATCCCCTCCAGCTCGCTGATCCGGTCATCGGGCACCATCCCGTCGGGCTCCCATCCACGCAGCTGGTAGTACCGGTCCAAGGCGGCCGCGAACTCCTCCCGGTCGATGTGCTGGCCCTTGGCCTGGCCCAGGGGCATGGGGTCGTCGAAGTACTTCTTGGGCAGGGTGTCCCAGGACTTGACCAGCCCCTCCCGGATGTTGATGATGCGCTCGGTGTCTATGACCCTCGGTCCCACCGTGCGCAGCTCCTCCTCGGTCACGCTCCATCCCGTGGCCCGGTTGATGAGGCCCACGAAGTGGGGGTAGGAGAGGAAGTGGGGCGAGTTGAAGCCGTGGCAGATGAACTTGCAAAGGCCCATGCAGTCGATGGTGGCGAACAGGTTGTCCGAGAAGAACACCGTCTTCTCCTTGCCCTCGAAGGACGTGGGGTCGGGGCTCACGCCCGCCCCGTAGATCTGCTCCTTGACCTCGGCGGGGAGCTTGAAGAAGATCTCAAGGGTGGGCCGGGACCTCAGGTGGTCCGCGCCCCTGCTGGCGGTGGCGATGCCCAGGGCGAAGGCCTTCATGTACCGCACGTCATGGGGGTCCGACTGAGGCAGGCCCTTGATGGTGATCAGGTAGTCGCCGTCGGGGTCGTTTAGCCTCTCCGCCGCGTGGCGACCCTCGGCCAGGACGTCACCGAAACCCTTCCGGTCGTTTATCATCCGGAGGAGCTCCATGTAGGTCTCGTACTCGCCGAACTTCAGCTCCATGCCACCGGTGTCCTCCTTGGTGATGAGTCCCTTCTCGTAGAGCTCCGTAGCCCATGCCAGGTAGGTACCGGAGGAGGAGATGTCAAGGCCCAGGTCGTTGCACATGTTGTTCATCCTGATGACCTGGTCCGGGTCCTCAAGACCAACGTTCGCGCCCACCAGGCCCAGGGCGGTGTACTCGGGCCCCTCGCCGCCCTGCACGTTCCTGTGCCTGCAGTGCACGATGCAGTCGGCGCAGGCGATCATCTTCTCCACGTGCTTCTCTATCTCGTCTGCGTCCAGCGTCGAGGCCCACTGGTTCAGCTGGCTGTTCTTCGTACGGATGGCGCCGAAGGCGTTGGAGACCTCGTAGAGAAGGGGGGTCCCCACCGAGCCCAGTATCGGCGTGATCTTCGAGGACATGATGTAGTCCTTGAGCTCCTCGGTGTACCGGAGCAGCCCCTCGGGGTCGGCGACCTCGATGCCCCCCGTGCCCCTGGCGACGACCGCCTTCAGGTTCTTCGAGCCCATGACGGCCCCCATTCCGGCGCGGCCAGCGGCGTTCTTGACGCCAGTGCGCACGCACGCGTAGCGGACCATCTTCTCGCCCGACACTCCGCAGACGGCCGCCTCCACCATTCCCAGGTCCCGCTTGAAGGCCTGTTGCACCTCCTGGGTGTCCAGGCCCCAGTAGCCGTCAGCGGAGCGGACCTCCACCTGGCCGTCCTCCACGTAGATGTAGGAGGGCTTCGGGGCCCTGCCAGTGATTATGACCCGCTCGTAGCCCGCGTACTTCAGCTCGGGGGCGAAGAAACCCCCGCAGTTGGCATCACCAACCACCTGGGACTCGGGTGACTTGGCCGAGACGTTGAAGCGGCCCGAGTTGGGGGCGAGGATGCCCGTTAGGAAACCGGTGCCGAAGATGAGGACGTTCTTGGGTCCCAGGGGGTCCGCCTTGGGCTCGAGCATGTTGAGCAGGTAGTGCATGTTGAGGCCGCGGCCCCCGTAGTAGGCGCGGCGCACGGCGTCGCTGACAGTGAGGTCCTTTACCGTTCCCTCGGTGAGGTCCACAAGGGCGGTCTTCCTATTGAGCATCTGATATCCTCCCTGGGCTGGAAGTGCCACTGGATGGGCAAGGGCGATAAAAAGGGTTGCCCCGAGGAGGGCAATACTCATATCGCCAATCGACCATCCTCCATCGATCCCGAATGGCGAACGATGGAACCCCCAGGCCAAGGATAGTCCTCAGTCGGTGCTTGGAGCACGATCCCGTCCGATACAACGGCCAGATGATCCCCGACGACTTCGTAAGGGGGCTTCGTCCCCACGTAGACTTCGTCCTGGTGTGTCCCGAGGTTGCCATCGGATTGGGCGTCCCCAGGGACACCGTACGCCTTGTCGAGGTGGAAGGCGACGTAAGGATGCTCCAGCCGGCCACGGGAAGGGACGTCACCGAGGAAATGAGGGGCTTCGTCTCGAAGTTCCTGGACGACGTGGGAGAGGTTGACGGCTTCATCCTCAAGAGCGGAAGTCCCAGCTCCGGTTACCGGGACGTCAAGGTGTACAGGACCGTCGACGGTCCCGCCAAGGTGACAGGGAAGGCTGGAGGCATGTTCGGCGGTGAGGTGGCCCGTAGGTTCGGACACCTGGCCGTGGAGGACGAGGGCCGGCTCCGGAACATGAACATCCGGGAGCACTGGCTCACGAAGGTCTACACCCTCGCCCGGTTCCGGGAGATGGCCAGGGACGGGTCCATGAAGGACCTGGTCCGTTTCCAGGCTGAGCACAAGTTCCTGCTCATGGCCTACAACCAGAAGGAGATGCGGGAGATGGGGAGGGTCGTGGCGAACCCGGACAAGAGCCCCCTCGAGGAAGTGATGGAGGACTACCGGTCCCACCTCTTCAAGGCGATGGCGAAGGCGCCCCGTTACACCTCGAACGTCAACGTACTGATGCACGCCCTCGGCTACTTCAAGGATGGACTGACGGGGGAGGAGAAGGCCCACTTCCTGAAGCTGCTGGACGAGTACAGGGACGGGATGGTGCCCCTGGTCGTCCCCCAGAGCCTGGTCAGGTCCTGGGCCCTGCGGTTCGAGGAGGACTACCTGCTTAGCCAACTGTATCTCGATCCGTTCCCCGCGGACCTGATGAAGGGCTCTAAGAAGGGAAGGGGCAGGGACCTCTGGAGCTAGCCTCCGGCCAGGGGCATGACCTCGTCACCCTCTTCGAGGGGATTCCCCAAATCGTGCTCGCCGACCGGCCTCCCCGAGACCATGATGTTCAGGGTGACGTCTATACCGCCCGAGTCGTCCAGGGCCTGGGGGCCGAAGGCGGGATGTCGCTCCACCAGGTGCCGGACCAGGCCCTCTACAGTCGTCCCATCGGGAAGGTCGACCACCAGGTCGCTCCCTCCCAGGGTCTCCTTGAACGGCCTCAAGGCCTTGACCTTCACGAGCATGATGACACCCAATGACGGGCAGAGGGGATAAGGATTCGCCCTAACCGGAGGGGACCTCCAGCTCGACGACCTCCTCCTCGGGGCCCTCGAACTTGTCCAGCATGAGCTCACGTTCCTCCAGCTCCCTCCGGACCCTCTCGTCCCGCTCCTCCGTCATCTTGCCCTCGGCGGGCATCTTCGCCTCCAGCTTGCGATCCAGCTCCCTCCGGAACTCCGCCAGCATGCCGGTGATGGGCTCCATGGCCGTGGACGCCACGAAGAACTCGACCACGCCCTTCTCCTGGATGACCGAGAGGCGCATCACCATCTGCTGCTTCTTGACCTTGGTCTCGCCGTAGTACCAGACCTCGGCCTCGAACTTGGGGCGGTCGATTATGTACTCGGACACCTTCTGGACGTCCCCGCCGATGGATGCCATGCCCATCTGCAGCACCTGCTGGGGCGCCATTCCCTTGGGGTACCTGAACACTCGCATGTCGGAAAGGTGCAGCTCGTCCTTGATGAGACGCCTGAGCATGGCGGTGTTCGCGTTCTCCCGGGTGAAGAAAATGGGGCACACCACGTCCGCCATGCGCCGCTTCATCGAGATGTGCTTGAGCTCCCCGGTGGTGTCGAAGTAGGCCAGCGTCCCGTCGATGTGGCTCTCCTGGCATATCTGGGGGTCGAAGAGGAAGGCGACGGTGGAACGCTCCCGGGGCTTGATGTTGCCGATGATGACCCGGTCGCCCCGGAGCTTTAGGGTCTCGGGCTCGATCCGCTCCAGCCGGAGGAGGTCGCCATTGTAGTAGACCTCCAATGAGGTGTCCATGATTGCCTCCTTCGTTGTGTTGACCGCGGCCACCTTCAGCCTCACGTATCCTTGGAAGAAGTCCACGGCGGAGAGGAGGGCCANNACCTCCTCGATGTCCTCGCGGGTCAGGTGGGTGGTGTTGTAGAGGAGCGGGGTTATCATCTGGTGCATCCGGGAGAACACCTCCGGGTCACCCGACCAGTCCTCTATGACGCCCGCGTGGTTGCCCTCGATCTTGCGGACCAGGGCCTCGATGTCGCCCCGCAGGTCCTCGTCGGGCTTGCCGTAGATGACGGCGGCGAGGATGAGGTGCTCCCCTTTGGTCATCATGATTAGGTTCTCGCCGTACTTGATGGACTCCAGGGCGCCCCCGGACTGGAGGCCGTCCTGGATGAGCCCCTGGATGGCGATGAGCATGCCCGACATCAGGTCCGCGTCCTGGGTGCGGCACTCCTCCCGGGCGCACTCGGTGATGAGGCGCCCGTCGTTGTATACCACGAAGAGCTGCTCGATGATGTAGGGGAGCATCGGACGCTCCTCGACGACGGGGGCTGCGGTAGCGTCAGATGCACCATTGATCACGATATCGGCTGGGGTCCTCGCCGTGACCGCCACTGTTGCTGCCCTTGCCTTGCTCCTGCGGATGGCAATGACTGATAGTACTGCCACTATGAGTATCAACACAAGGAGAATGAGGAACCATGGGTTGTAGATTATCGGAACGG